>Ga0268266_10000409_pt1 | contig 65290 bp, 55 predicted proteins | sample KBSS13metaG_FD_190356 | JGI IMG/M metagenome (GOLD analysis project Ga0268266, IMG submission 190356) | Switchgrass rhizosphere microbial communities from Kellogg Biological Station, Michigan, USA - KBS S1-3 metaG (SPAdes) (version 2) | ecosystem: Host-associated > Plants > Roots > Rhizosphere...
CGCATCCACTTCGACACGCACGAGGGCGCGATCTGCAGACCCGCCGCGATCTCCCGGTGGGTCTCGCCGGCCGCCTTACGCGCCAGCGCCCGCTCGCGCAGGTCCATCGAATACGGAGCCGTCATTGGTGCTGACCTCCCGCCCAGCACCAATGAATCAGCCCAACACTGATTTGAGAATCCCGATTCCGTCCGATCGGGTCACGCTCTAGTGTTTGCGCGCTTCCCGCCGTGTCGAGCGAAAAATCCCACCTGCGCTATACCTGCGAGGAAGGGCGGCGCCCCGGCAGGCGTCATTCGACAGGCTCAGGAAAAGGGGATTGCGTCTTCGTCGTGGTCTCCGCCGTCACCCTGCGGGCTGCCACGAATTAACGAAGCCCCCCATATCCATCAAACCTCGTTGGGACCTCACTCTCCCCCAAGGAGTCTTCGTCGAAGCCGGTGACCATGCCGAGGACCGCTGCGCGTAGCGGGCGAGCTTGCCTTCGCTGAGCCGGCGAGGCCTTCGAGCGGGGCTCGCGAGCCTGGACGGACGGCGGCGATCTCCGCCAGGGCTCGGTCGTGGAAGATCAGGTAGGGCGGGACGCCCTGGGCCTTCGCGGCCCGCTCGCGCCAGCTGCACAGTGCCTCAAACAGCGGCCGGTCGGCTGGCGCAAGTTCCGCGACGGGCCGGCGCCGCCGACGGACCCGTGTTTGTCGAGCCTCCCCCTCACTTTGCTCGCAACGACTGCGATTTGACCCCGGTCATCCGACTCAGAATCACCCAGAGTTTTATTGCGACTTCAGCGCACGCCCCCGTCTCTCTCCGGCCAGAAGTGCGAGAGGCAGAGGTGATGGATCCGCAGTTCGGCGCCGGGGCCGTTCTCCATGAAGATGAAGGTGCGCAGATCGTCGCTTCGTAGGCGATCTCGAACCAAAGCCCTGGTCCGACCCCCAATTGCTCAGATCTACTGAGCCATAGCGCCAGAATAAAAGGAAAATGCATCCCGCACCATCGCTTCATTCAATCCAAAATCATTTAGTGAGGGTTTATGCTCCCCTTTTGGGTGTTCACTTCCCCAATTCTTGATGGCATCCGCGAGTTCGTCTCTAAAGGCCCAACCCATCTCACCGTAAAGTTTGCTGATGGTTGCTGTCCCGTCGCGAACAGTGTCTTGATGGTACACATCGTGGAAGCGGTCGGCGGGAGCGGTGGCGCGGAAATCAATCAGTCGCCGCTGCCGCAAGGACCAGTCAGCGAGCAGCCGAGGTCCCAGCAGATAACGTCGATCCGACTTCAGAAAATCCGCGCGAACGGTGGCTACCAGGGAGCAAACGGAAGCCATGACTTTCTCAGGTTCTCGGTGGGTCATGACGTAGCGTGCGTCGGGATAAGTGGCTGCCATCGCGGAAATCATCAGCGAATGCCCGGGTGACTTGAGCTGCCAACGTCGCGGCCCGTGACGCCACTGCAGCAGTTTTAGCGTCCGCTTATGAAAATCAAATGCAGCCAGATGATCCCGTCCCGGCTCGCTCAACCAGTCGATATATGACGGCACGTTGCCCATTGCCTCATAGCTGATCGAATGAAACGACATGTACATGAGGGGATGGCACTCGTTCGGCGCCTGAGCGCCAAACGGCAGCATATCGCGCAGCTCCGGCTGGCGGCTGAGCTTGTCGTCGATTTTCTGCTGGCAAGCCGGAATTCTCGGATCGTTGCTGTCGTCCTGTTCCGGCGGGGGGCAGGGATTCTCCGATTCCCAATAGCGCAGGGCCCGCGTCTCCGGATCGAGCGCCAGCAGATTGGACAGCAAGGTACTCCCCGTGCGCGGCAGGCCGACGATGATCAGCGGCGCGGTGATCTCTTGGTCGGCGATCTCGGGGTGGCGCTCATACCAGCTTTCGACCTTGAGCCGATTGACGAGCGAACCGACCAGCATTTCCAACACGGCCAATTGCCCGAAGTCGGAGAGATCGCTTTCCTCGTTGTACGAGGCAACCAGCCGTTCGAGCGATGGCAAGAATGACTCGTCTCCGAAGTTACCCAGTCCGGTCCGGCGTACGGCCTCGTCCAACAGCGCTTGCGCTTCCACACCCACTCCACGAGTTTGAAAGATCCATCGTGATTATTCCGGTTACGGCCTAGCGCCGCCGGATCAGCCCATCGTTCCGATCCGCCCGCCCTCGACGAATATCGTGCTTCCGGTAGTGTAGGAGGACGCGTCCGACGCCAGCAGCAGCGCCGCACCGACGACCTCTTCCGCCCGGCCGAACCGCTGGATCGCGTTGCGGCGGGTGAGGTCCAAAGCGGAATAGGTCTTCAAGGCGGCGTGTTCGACGCCATGCGGCGTGATGGCGCCGACCGAGATCATGTTGACCCTGGCCGCAGGGGCGAGCGCCTTGGCGAGGTAGCGGGTCAACATCACCGTTCCAGCCTTGCCCACCCCGTAGGCGACCGAATTGCCCAGGACCGAAAATCCGCCGCTGCTGCCAACCGTGATGATGCTGCCGCGGCCATGCTGCTCCATGTCCGGATAGACGAGTTGCGCCAGGTGGAAAATCGCCACCGTGTTGGCGGTAAGCGCAGCGTGCCAGACCTCCGGCGTATTGCCCCAGATGCCGAGATCGGGCGCAATCGGTCCGGCCGTCGCATTGTTGAACACGATATGGATCGGGCCGTAAGCTTGGCGGGCGCTGGCGACGAGCGCTTCGCGGGAATCCGCCTCGAGAACGTCGCAACGGACGGCGAGCGCCTTGCCGCCACCTTCCCGGATTTCCGATGCGACTTGTTCGATCAACTGATCCGACCGAGCCGAGCACACGACATTTGCGCCCGCATCGGCGAAGGCGGCCGCCACGTGGGCGCCGATGCCGGGGCCGACCCCGGTGATGATGGCCGTACGCCCGGTCAGATCGAACCGCTGGGCGATGCTGGGCCGCGCAAGGGACTCCGACATCAAATCTGCCTCTGCTCGTGCGTCATGCTGACTGCTCCTGGTCCGTCCACTGGGTGAACGGCAGCGAGCGCTCCGTCATCCCGAAGGCCTGTTCGCCATCCCAGGTGTAGAGGGCGTCGCCCTGGGCGAACGGTATGTTCATTCCCCCGGAGTCGGCCGTGTAGGCCCAGGAACCGAACATTGGGGTTCGCGGCGGGGCAAAGGTGGTGCAGTGGGTGCGCCCGGCGATCGCGACCGTGCCGCGGTCATCCAGCGCAATGCCGATGTCACACCTGCCGCCGTGGGGCTCGAAGCGCTTCAGCCACGGCGCTTCGACTACCTTGCCGTAGCGCACGGCCCCGCCGTCGAACACGAAAGCCTCGGAATAGGCAGGCGTCCCGTCGCTGCGGGGAGGAAAAGCGAGGATGCCAAAGGCCTTGCCGCTGGGGAAAAGGGCGGACATCCAGCAATGCCCGGGGAACTCGCCGACGATGCGCACACCCGTCCTGCGGATCCGCAGCCCTGTCCCGGCGAACGTGCGTTCGGCTTCATTCTCCAGCATGAACCGCCCCGTGCAATGGAACAACTGCTCGTGGCGGTGGCCGCCGATGGCGCCAACGGCCAATGCGGTGGCCTGGTCTCCCACGGTGGCAGCGCCGGCCCCCGGCGTCCACGGCGGGACCGCCATTTTCGCGTCGACCTCGATGACGACATGCTTACTCGAGCCCGTTCGCACGCCTTCGTATTGCGCGGCGACCGTGGTCTCGTAGGCCTCTCCGTCAAAGCGCATTGTCCAATGCCTGAGCGGCTCCTTGACCTCGAATGTCAGCGGCCCGGCATTGATCGTGACCGTCTTGCCATCCACGACCTTCGGCGGGGCGACGGGAAACCCGCCCGCGCTTTTGAGGACCCTGCCGTCGGGAAAGGCGATGTTGACCTGGAGTCCACTATTACCCCACACTTCCCCTACAGCCTCGACGGCGACGCGCGGGAAGCCGAAGCGCCCTGCCGAATCGGAAATCCACATCGATACGCAATCGCGCATGAGTGGTTCTTCGGGGCGTTCACCAAGCAGATAGTCAAAGCCGGGATCGAGCCCGCCGGTGATATCGAACGGCATATCTACTCTCCGCCGTCGTGCTGCCGCGCGGTTCCGCGGCCAGGATCTGGCCTATCGCAGCAGCTTGCGCCGCAGCGACCGCTCCATCATGTTCACGGTCGTCTCGTCGCCGAGGCGGTAACGGAAGACGGATTGGTTCACGATCACGTCCTCGCCGCTGTTGCGCCCAAGCGTCATGAGCGTGGGGCATGAGGCGATCATTTCACCCGTGAACGCGACAAGTTCGCCTGCACTATCCCTGAAGACGATGTCGCGGGCAGGTTCGATGCGGCGGAAATTCTCCAGCCAGGGAGCCGTGACGAGCTCGGCCCGCTCCAGCCGATCGTTGCGGATTAGGCACGCCTCCGACCACAGCATCTGCCCTTTGTCATCAGGATAGCACTGGAAGGCAAAGCCCGTTCCGCTCGGGAAGAGCGCGGCGCTCCAGCAGTGGCCGAGCATCGCGCCATAGTTACGCAAGCCCCAGCGATGGGTGCGGTTGCCGTACCCTTCGAGCGAATGGCGCTCGCCTTCGAATTCGACCGTGCCGGTAAAGCGGAACACCTGCTCGTAACGCTGGCCACCGACGAAGTCCTTGACCGGGCCTAGCCCGCCTTCGGTGAGCGAACCCTGCTGCCAGGCCGGCGCGGCCATTTCCATGTCGAAGCGGAAAGCGGCGGGGACGAGGACGGGCCGGACTGGCGCGCCATCCACCCACAACGGCACGGTGACATCGGTCAGCATCCCCTCGAACTCCAGCGTCCACCTGCGGAACGGCTCGAGGCACCTACTGGTGATCGTTGCGCTGCCCGGACCGTCGGCCGTGGTCCGGTATCCGGACTCATTCAGGAGAAGCATACGACCGCCGTTGGTCAGGATGTAGAGCTTGCCACGGCGCAGCGGGTAACGGCCAAGCTCGTCCCAGGTGTTGAAATGCACGTTGACGTGCATGCGCTCCTGCCCGTCGCACAGCCAGAAGGCCTGGTTTTCGCCGAAACCCGCGACGGCTTCGTCGGCGACAAGGCTCGGAAAGTCTCGGCCCGCGGACAAGCCCTGGGGGATATAGGGATCTGGACTCATGCTCGGCTCTCCACCGCGGCTACTGGCAGGACGACTGTTCGGCTGTACTGGCGCGTTGTTTCGGCTTGAGCACCAGCAAGGCGGCATGGGCCGATCTCGGCAGGGCGAGCATGTCGGCAACGGTCGCGGCGGCGACTACCGCGGGCATCGGCGGCCCCCGATCGCTGAAGCGACCTTGCTGTTTGGCCATTGCCATGGCGCGTTTCGCCTTGGCCGGATCCCACGCTGCGGCAAACTTGCCGCCCGACATGCCGCCAACCCGCAACACCTGAACCCTGACGTTGCGCGCCAGCATTTCGCGTTGCGCGCCCAAGGAATAAGCCTCGAGTGCGGCTTTCGAGGCTGCGTAAGGCGTCAGCATCGGGAACGGATCATCCACCGAGATCGAACTGACGTTGACGACGTCGCCTTCGCCTGCTGCCTCGAAGAACGGCAATGCCGCCTGGGTGCACAGCGCCGGCCCGAGAACGTTGACGGCGAAGTGCGCCATAAACTCGGCGGGCGAGAATTCCGCGAGATCGACGGGAAATCCGACGGCTGCGCAATTGACCAGCCCATTGAGCGTTCCGAACGTCTCGCCAACCCTGGCGAAGGCCGCCGCCACCGATCGCTCGTCCGAAACATCGGTAGCCAGCGGGAGGGCATAGCCGCCAATCTCGGCGGCTGCCTGCCGTAGGGGCGCTTCGGACCGCGCCAGCAGCGCCACCCTTGCGCCTCGCCCTGCCAACTCGCGCCCGACAGCAAGGCCGAGCCCGCCAGATGCACCGGACACAGCGAACACTTTTCCTGCCATGGAGGCGGACGAGGTCACCCCAGTACGGCCAAGGAGAGAGCTGGCCCAAGCCGTTTGGTGTTGCTGATGTACGCCATCGTTCGTCCCAATTTTTGGATTGGACGGGAAGATCCAATCATTATTGATTGCCACGGTCAACGGGGGGCGAAGCCTCTAAGGCCGTGGAAAAACAGGCTTCGACGAGAAATTCAATCATGTTTGAATTATCCGACCATAACCTGCTGCTGCCCGCCGTCCGGGAAGGTATCGCCATGAGGAGAGTCGGTAGAATGGACCCGCTCCGAGTCAGAACCCGCAGACGGCTTGATTCGGCACACTTTAGACCTGGGTATCCTGAATGTGGATCGGCCCTAGTCCCCCTAGATGGATGTCATCAGCGGGACGCAGCTCTCTGCCGATATCCTAATCGGCTATGTAGAAATAACCTTGAAGTACAGCTTCGCAATCTTTCGCCGGAATGCACGAGACGAGACCGCATCGACATCGATCACGTCCTTTGCCTTCCAATTGATGTACACCGAGGAGCCATAGACTTCCCCTGCCAAGTACCGAATTAGTGTTGACCACTCAGTTCGGGACAGGATGATGTCTGGAAAAAGCCCAGATACTTGAGCGTGGATGCGCGATATCATATTATTTGATACATGCTCGAGGGCTTTACCAACAACGGATTCGCTGTCGATGCCCTTTCGCAAAGCTATTGTCGCCGCATTCCACTTGCTGGCCGCATTTTCCTCAAGGAACGAGATCAAAATCTCTACCCGCTCGTCGAGCGGCAGTGACGCAGCGTCTTCCGGTATCCGCGGGAGTTCCACGCTGAGGGCGAACTTGTGTAATTGTATTAGAAGATCATCGCGCGATGCAAAGTGGTGCTGGAGGGCGCCGCGGGTAAAGCCAGCGTGTTCGGCGAGCCTCGTGGTCGTCAGAGCGCCGAACCCCCGGTCGACGAGGAGATCAATCGCCGCATTCAATAAGGCCAAACGGGTGGAACTACTGTCACGATCTGGGCTATGGGGCGTTGCTGAGGGCATGTTCAAATGTATCTCTTGGCGAGGCCTGACAACATCTGCTGTCGTAAACTAAAAAGTATCAGTCCGTTATTCGTGCAATCGCCGCTGTTGTCGCATTCTCACAGCGACGCGTCACAGCGAGTTTCTAACAATGAATGAGGGGCACCACACGCCCAACATTTGTCCCGACGGTCTGCCCCCGCGTGCCCCGGTGGCGCGTGTTCGCGACGCGACCTCCGAAAGAAGCGCGTCGTGGCCCGGCCGACGGCCATCACGGCGTGGCGAAGGTGCTACGTGCATCATTATTGTATGTTCCTTCCTGGGGAGGATGTGAGGGGTAATGTGCAGATGTTTCGCGGCGGATGCTATGACTAGTTGACTGGTGCATTCACGAATGATTGGCTGCGCCGAGGCGATTTAGGAAGGAAGCAGCTGATGCGGGCCTGGCCACATGAATTGCCAAGCCGGGACGGTCTGCCCGTAAGCGACGGGAAACATTATAAGGGGGGGATCAGCAATGCTCAGGAAACTGTTGTTGTCGTCGGCTGCCGCGTTTGCGGCGCTGCCGCTTTCGGCCCATGCACAAGCCGCTCAAGGACTTGAAACCAGAGGGCAGTCGGCCGCGCTCGAAGAGGTGGTGGTGACCGCTCGCCGGCGGGCGGAAGACATCTCCAAAGTTCCGATCTCGATCAGCGCTTTCTCGGATAAGGTGCTCGAGAAGAAGGGTGTCGTGAACCTTCAGGATGTTGCGAAGATCACCCCTGGCCTGAACATGACTCCGGGCGGCTCGCGGTCCAACCCGTTCATCACCATCCGTGGCCAGACCAAAGGCATCACTGGCAACCTCCAGCCTGGGGTCATCCCCTATGTGAACGAAGTGCCGTTGACCAACTACGGTGCGAACATCCCGACCTTCGACGTGTCGAACATCCAGGTCCTCAAAGGGCCCCAAGGCACGCTGTTCGGCCGCAACGCGATGGGCGGTGCGGTGCTGGTCTACAGCAATCCGCCAAGTCACACGTTCGGCGGGTACGTCAAGGGAGACTTGGGCAGCTACAACTACCGTGCGCTCGAAGGCGCGGTGAATATTCCCCTGATGCAAGACAAGGTGGCCGTGCGTCTGGCGACGCAGCTTTATCATGACGGGGGTTCATTCGACACCCAACTCGTGTCGCCCTACACGATCAATCCCGCGACTGGGATTGCGACGCCAGGCACGATTCTGCCGGCCGATCACAGCTTTGATGAGCTGAAGGGCGAGTCCTACCGTGTGTCGTTGCTGCTCGAGCCGACGGACTGGATCAAGAATATCACCGTCTACGATCACTCGAAAATCCGCGGGGCCGTCAACAATCGACTCGAGCAGTTCTTTCCCCAAGGCTACTATGGCTCGGCTCCAGCCGTCTACTTTTCTTCGCCCGCAACCCTGCTCTCGAGGTTCGGGCCCGTCCTCGGGCAGAACATCATCAATCTCTCCCAATGCGGCTATTCGATCGTCTGTGACTGGCGCCTGGTGGAGCAGTATTATTCGAAGGGCGCCGGCCGGGAGCAAATCACCAACATAGACCCGTGGACCGCTCGAACGATCGTGTGGGGCGTCACCAATACCACGACCATAAACATAAACGATAACACAACCCTGAAGAATATCTTCGGATATCGTAACGTTGACAGCTACAACACGTCGGATAGTGATGGTTCGCCACTAGTTATCGTGGACTCCCCCTCGCAGGTTAGGTTGAGGACCTATACCGAGGAGGTCCAGCTATCAGGTGCCCTGTTTGATGATAAGCTGAAGTATACACTTGGCGGATTCTATTACAACGAAGCGCCAGATGGACCGGGCGGTAATTCGGGGTTGGAAGTCAACTCACTGTTCGGACTGTCCCATAACATCTCTCTCACCTATCTTCATAATAAGAGTAAGGCGCTCTACGGGCAGGTCGACTATTCCTTGGATGACTTCATCCACGGCCTGACCGTTACGGGCGGCGTCCGCCAGACTTGGGACACGGTCCGCGGCTGCGGCGGCTCGGTGACCCTGACCGCCAGCGCGCCGGAGTTGCTGATCAGAGGACCTCACTCGTCCAGCTGGATGACCGAGCAACAGTGCAACACGAACTCAGCCACGCCAGCGATGTTCCCCGGCGGGCGCGCCGTACTCGCCCAGACGCTGCCGAAACAGGATTTCGACAAGCTCACCTATACCCTAGGATTCAACTGGCAGATCACGCCGGACGCTATGGTCTATGGCACGCATCGTCGCGGCTACCGTGCCGGCAGCTATAACACGCCGTTGTTCGACCCCTACCTCGGGCATATCCAAGCCTTCGGGCCTGAGGCCCTTGAGGACTGGGAGATTGGCACGAAGCTCCGCGGCGACGTCGCTGGGATGCGAGGAGCGTTCGATCTGGCCGTGTTCACCGGCAAGGACAAGGACTACCAGCTACCGGTGGGGACCAGTCAGCTGGCGGGCGGCATCTGCGTGCCCCAAGCGATCACCGCAGCACGCCCAGCGAACTGCACCAACGCCTTACTCGGCGGAGCGCCCGGCGTCACCATCTCGCACGCGCCGGCCACGACGATCGTCAACGCGGGAGAATTGACGATCCGCGGCTTTGAGGCGGCGGGATCGATCGTGCCGATCGAGGGGCTGACGCTCGGTGCGGGCGTGTCCTTTGTCGATTACAAGGTCAACGAGGTGTCGGTCGATCCGAGCCTGCTGGCCCTGCTGAGGGCGTCGGGCCAGAACCCGCCGACCACCGTCGTACTTACACTGCAGCCGAGGTGGACCTATAATCTGGACCTCGACTACGTCTATCCCGACAAGGTATTAGACAGTGAGGTCTCACTAAACGTCAATTACAAGCATTCGGACAAGTTCGTCTCGACCGCCGGCGGGATCGAAGCGCCGGATTTCGACGTCTGGGATGCGCGATTAACCTTCGCTGATGTGGCAGGGTCCGGCGTCGACGTCTCTGCTTGGATCAAGAACATCGCCAATAACTACTATGCCGCCTACGCAATCGGTGCGCCTCAATCCTTAGGCCTTATGGGCTGGAATGTGGCGCCCCCGCGCACGTACGGCGTCACGGTGAAGTACAGCTTCGGCGACTGATTGTTGGTTGATTGGCCAACCATAGCGAAATTGTCGAGGTTCTGGCTCTAACGCGGGGTGCGAGGAAACCGATGGTGGATTATTCGCGTAGAACGTTTGGCTCCGGTGCGATTGGTGCACTTGCCGCCATGTCGTCGACCTCTCCTGAGGCGAGACCGCTTACTGAACTGCGGCCCACGAGCTCGGGCGAGGCGCAGCCCACTGGCGCGAGCCCTGCCGATCCGTTCGCCAGCGGGCTGAAGCCTGAGGACGACTTTGCCCTAACGGGTCCTGTGCCGGGCGTGCCGCAGATGATCGAGACGTTCAACCTTTGGCTCTACGACGGCGCTCGCGACATTTGCTACAACACAAGCCCGCACCTGCACGAAGGCACGTGCCGCGCCTTGGCCACGGTGTTCCTGCCAGGAGGGCGAATACTGCGCCGCCATAACGGCGACGACGATCGCTTCGATAATCCGCGCCGGTTCGGTAGCCGTTATGTCCAGTACGAATGTGTCGAGCCCTATCGCCGCTGGATCTACCGGTTGAAAGACGTGCCGATGATCGAGACCTCCGATGCGGAGGTCGCGGCCGGCGGCATGACGTCCGACCAGCCGTCCAGACGGGTATCGGCCGAGATCCACCTGAAAACGCTTTCGCCGGCGTGGATCATGGGTTCACTGCTGCCGGAATGCGCCAAACTAAACAGAATTCAGGCGGGCTTTTGGATGGGTTCTCGGCTCCCTTCCGGCCCGTCGCCCTTGACGCGTCGCTACGAACAACTGGCTCAGGGCGAGGGCGTGATCACCGTTGATGGCGAGGAGTTCGCCTTCAAAGGCTCCGGCATGCGGGCCCATGTGCGCGGCGTACGCGACACCCATGGCATGCCCGGGCACTACTGGGCCTCGGCCGTGTTCCCGAGCGGCAAGGGCTTCGCCGTCGTCGGCTACCAGCAGCCCGACGGGACCACCCTCTACCACGAAGGCTACGTGTGGCAGGACCGGAAGGTCTATCCGGTCCGCAACGTCTGGGTTCCTCCGATGGACCGCCTGCCGCGATCCGCGCCCTATACCCTGTCATTGCATTCTGAGGCGCTCGGGTCGATCCGGATCGACGGCCAGGACATGCACGCCTTTGTCTGGTCGACCCAAGGGTGGGCCGGCGGCGGTTCGGACCAGATGAAGCCCGTCTACGGCCTCGACCCAAATGCCCCCCTCGTCCTGAAACAGGCCCCTGCGCGGTACGAATGGGATGGCGAAACCGGCTTCGGCATGCGTGAGACTTCGGGGGGGCTGCCGACCTAACCGGCCGGCCCGGCTTCGTGCCGCGTCCGATCCAGCTAACGAGCGATAATCGTGGCCAAAACTGAAAGATAGATGAGCGCCGACGGCGAAGCTCCGGGTCGCTCAGGAAGGTCCAATGGACACCAACCCTCGCGAACCCGTGCGGCCCCCGCCCAAGAGCAATGAGCTGAACGGAAAACTTCCCCTGACAGGCCATTCAATTATGGATGATCTGTGCTGGCAGCTGCTGCGTACGGACTGAGAATTGGACCGTCATGAGGAGAGTCGGTTGCATGGGTGGCGACGGCGGAGGTGAGGCGATCGTTCAGTCGCCATCTCACGGCGAACGGCCCGGCCTCACCCGCACGGCCCAAGTAATCCTGCTCGGGGTGGTATGGTTTCTCTACACCGTGCACAGCATGGATCGCAGTATCCTGTTCCTGGTCATGCCGGATGTGCAGCAGGAGTTTCGTCTCTCCAACCAGCAAGTCGGCCTGCTTTCCGGCCTGGCTTATGCCCTGCCGGCCGCCCTGTGCGCCATTCCCTTCGGCGTGCTGGGTGACCGCCGCGACCGCAAGACGATTCTCGTGGTGTTGGTGCTGGCCTGGAGCGCAGCCACGGGATTGAGCGCGCTGGCCGCCAGCTTCCTCGTTCTGATCTGCCTGCGAGCCATGGTCGGCGGGATCGAATCCGGCGCTCCGCCCATCATGCTGTCGGTCTTGGCCGACGCATTCTCCCCGCTGCGGCGCCCGCTGGCCTTGAGCATCTACTATACCGCGGCAAATGCAGGCGTGGTCCTGGCGGGCTTGCTGGTGCACCACGCGGGCGCGGGCCATGGCTGGCGCCAGATGATGCTGATGGCCGCCGTCCCGGGGCTGGCCGTGGCGTTCACTGTTTTCGCCTTCGTGAAGTTTCCGGCGCATCACCCCGGCGCGAGCGGGTCTCCGGCCGCCGCTCCGGTCATGGCGACGTTTCGGCAATTGTTCCGGTTGCCTGGCTTTGCACTCGTCTACGTGGCGTGCGTGCTGGGCGGCATGAACACCATGGCCATCGGTGCCTGGCTGTCCGTCTTCCTCGTTCGTGGACAGGGCGCGACGATCGCCGAGGCTGGCACAATCGTTGCCTTGGCCCAGGGCCTTGCAGGAGTGGTCGGCGGCCTCACCGGCGGCGCGGTGGCGACGCGCTTCGGCCAAGGCAGGCTGGAGCGGCTTTGCCTGGTCGCCGCATGCGCGCTCGGCCTGTCCGCTCCCATGGGCATAGCGGCGGGTTTGGTTGCGGGGCCCGGGGCGGCGGGCTGGGCCCTCGCCGCATGGGCGTTTTTCGCCATGATGTTTATTGCCCCGGCGCACAGCGCGCTCCTGCAGCAGGTCCCTCAAGGGATCCGCGCGACGGCGGCCGCCATGCTGATTGTCGGCTCTCAGCTGGTGGGCGCCGGCCTGGGCCCCCAACTCGTCGCGGCGTTTGCCGATCTGTTTGGCCGGCAGGGCGAGGGGCCCGCGCTGCGTCATGCCATCGCCCTTATGGCATCCGGCACCCTCGTGCCGGCCGGCCTGTTCGTCTGGTGCGCCGTTTCGCGTCGACTGAGCATCTCAGAGCAACCGGCATGAATCCCAGCGCTGCATCGCGAGGTGCAGCCAGCCTGCCGCTCGGCGAGCGGGTTGAGCTCCTAGTCTGGTTCCTTGAAGAAAGAGCCGCCAGCAAACGGCAGGCGGCGGCCATGACCCTGCGCAAAGGCATCGATACTGCGTCGCCAGTCGGGCGGGCTATGGAACAACACTCATACGACCAGATCGAGCGCATTCATGCTCAGATCGCCGGCTGTTCCCCGGCGGCGCCCTGTCGCGGGCCGAATGGGCGACCCTGATCCGCGCCCCGTGCGGGGAGATCTACTTCGTCGCTCTATACTCATGGAAGCCACGCGCCGTGGTCGATCTCGAGACGATCTCCTCCCGCGCGTTGCGGCGCCACATCGCAGGGATGTAATTTCCGCGAAATCACGTCCTGACCGGTTGAGTGCAGCGCCATGGCCTTCGATCGCCTGTCCACCGCGTTGGAGATAGCCGCTGCCCACGACCTGACCGGTCGTTTGGCGGTTGTCACCGGCGCCGCGTCCGGCATCGGCGTCGACACCGCGCGCGGCCTAGTCCATGCCGGCGCCACCGTCGTCATGGGCGTGCGCGACCTTGCCAAAGGCGGGTCGGTCGCCGATCAGATCGGCCGGGAGACGGGCCGCCCGCCCGAGGTGCTGCCGCTGGATCTGGCCGAGCCGCGGTCGGTTCACGCCTTCGCCGAGGCCGTTATCGCTCGACATCCCTCGCTGGACTTCTTGGTCGCGAACGCGGGTGTCTCCAAGACCCCTGAAGCCCATCTCGCCAGTGGGCTGGACGTCCGGTTCGCCACCAACCACCTCGGCCACTTCCTGCTCGCCAATCTGCTGCTCGATCCGCTGACGGCGGGTGGCGCCCGAATCGCGGTGGTCAGCTCGGCGGCACACAAGGGGCGGCCGATTGTCTTCGACGACCTGCAATGGCAGCGCCGGGACCGCAACGACCTTACCGCCTATGGTGAATCGAAAACAGCCAATATCCTGTTCGCGGTCGAGGCGAGCTGGCGATGGGCCGCGCGCGGGATTTGCGCCAACGCCGTACTCCCGGGCTCGATCATGACCGGCTTGCAGCGCTACCACGGCGAGGCGCTCAAGCGTCGAATCGGATTAATCCTGCCCGATGGTACGCCAAACTCACGGCTCAAGACAGCGGCCCAAGGCGCCGCTACCACCCTGTGGGCCTGCTGTGCGCCGGAATTGGCGGGGCGTGGCGGCCTGGTGCTCGAGGACTGCGCGATCGCCTTGCCCGCGGGGAGCGATAGCCATCCATGGACCGGCTATGACCCCGAGGTGATCGACCTCGCGGACGCCAGGCGCTTGTGGGACTTGTCGGTTCAGATGGCTGACCTTGGCTGATCCGCATTCCGCATCTCGGTATCTCCGAACGTGGTGTCGTTTCCCCTCGCTGCCTTGACGCGGGAAGCCAGTCGCCTGCTCATCCTGGAGATGTAATCGCATTTTAACCACCATCACGCGTTGCAAGTAACCCTCTTGGCGTGACGTAATCGGCAGGGCGTCCGCAAGGGCTGAGGTGGCTAAATGAACACTAGAATCGCTCAGGCTAGTCGCCTGGTCGCCGACTTTCGGCTGACCGAAATGGACGATAGCGGCCTTTCAGCCGATGAACAGGTCGCGGGCCTCATCCGCGAGCTGGGAGTCAGCAAAGAGCAAGCGAGGCAACTTCGCGATGATTGGGCCAGTAGTCCCCGTACGCAGGATGGGACGGGCCTACGCTGCGAGGGCTCAGCGCGTCAGCCGTAAACACGAGCACGGAGGAGGCTGCTGTGGCGGGCAGCCTTTAGCTAGGGCACCTACCAGGGAATCCTGGACCTGGGCCATGAACGGACCCATCCCAGTGTTGCTTTCGAGCAGCAGCGAGCGCTTAGGCCGGATGCAGTCTCTTTGGGAAAGCACACCCAGCTGGGACCCAAACGGCACCCGAGCAGACGCGCTTCCGGGCGTATCGCCCGGCTGACCTTGCTGGAGGGCCTTAAAGAAGGTGGTGCCGCCAGGGTGACTCGAACACCCGACCTACGCATTACGAATGCGCCGCTCTACCGGCTGAGCTATGGCGGCCCTTGGCGTCCGCGGCGGGTCCTTGACGGCTCGGCCGGGGCGGAAGGAGGGCGCTATTTAGCGGACCTTGGGCCGCTCGCCAAGCGTGGGGCGCAAAGTGGACGCACGTCGCGGGGCGGCGACATCCGCCGCCGGCGTCAGGCCGGCTTGTCGATCAGCTGCAGGAGAGCGGCTTCCAGCGGGAAGGGCGGGTGCGCCTTGGCCGGGAGCTTGATGCGGGCGAGCGGCTTCAGCACCGCCGGCGAGAGGCCAAGTGCGCGGAGCGTCGGCGCCGGCGGGTGCTTGCGCAGCACCGCGGCGAGCACGCGGGCCGCTCGCGGGGAGTGCAGCAGCACGGCGTCGGCGCGCAGCACCGTCTTCAGCTGGGCTTCGGAGAGCGCGACCGGCCGGGTCTCGTACAGGATCAGCCGCCGCGCCTCGATCCCCGCGCCCGCCAGTTCGCCGGAGAGGTCGCCGGCCAACTCGGCCGCGCCCGCGTGCAGGACAGCGCCCTTCAGCTCGCCCTTGCGCGCGGCGATGCCCCGGGCGAGGGCGGCGACGTCGCCTTCGCTGGAGAGCACGGAGCGAAAGCCGGCCTGGCGTGCGGCCTGGGCGGTCGCCGCGCCGACCGCGAACACCTTCAGCGCACGGTCGCCGCTGCGCTCGGCGAAGGCGCGGACGCCGTTGGCGGAGGTGAAGGCGATCGCCGCCACGCCGGTCAGGTCGATGTCGACGTTCTCCAGGGCGCGCACCTCGAGCAGCGGCGCGACCAGCGCGTCGTGGCCGAGCGCGCGGACCCGCTCGGCGGTGACGTCCGCCGCCGGCTGGGCGCGCGTGATCCAGATCTTCTTGCGGCGGCCTGGCATGTCCGGGCTGATAGGAGGGGAAGCCTTAAGCTTTGAACACCAATGGAGGCCCGCAGGTCCTTAACAAAGCCTGCGGATCAGGTTCCGAGCGCGTCGCCCGCGGCGTCGCGGACCGCCAGGCCCAGCGAGAGCCCGAGGTCCCGCGCCGAGGCGGCCGGATCGGCGAGCTGGGCGATCTCGGTTTCGCCCGTATGGCGGAAGCGTTCGCGCCCGTCCGAGGTCAGCGCCTCGACCACCAGCTTCAGCACGCCGCCCTCCAGCCAGGCGTACGCCCCCACGGCGGTCTTGCATGAGGCCTCCAGCGCGGTGAGCGCGCCGCGCTCGGCGGTGACGGCGATCATGGTGGGTTCGTGACGCAGCGCCCGCACCCAGGCGAGGTTGCAGTCGTCCTCGCGGGTCTCGATCGCCAGCGCGCCCTGGCCGGGCGCCGGCGGGCGCTCCACCGGATCGATCAGGCTCCTGGACAGGTGGCCGAGGCCCAGGCGCTTCAGCCCCGCATGGGCGAGCAGGACGGCGTCCACCTGGCCGGAGTCGAGCTTGGCGAGGCGGGTGTCGACGTTGCCGCGCAGCAGCTCGATGTCGAGGTCGGGGCGGTGGTGCAGCGACTGGGCCTGGCGGCGCAGGCTGGCGGTGCCCAGGCGCGCGCGCGGCGCCAGCTCCTCCAGCCGCTCGGCCGAATGGCTGAGAAAGGCGTCGCGAGGGTCCTCGCGCTCGGGCGAGGCGGCGATGCACAGGCCGGCGGGCAGCTGGGCCGGCATGTCCTTCATCGAGTGCACCGCGCAGTCGATGCGGCCGTCGAGCAGCGCTTCCTCGATCTCCTTGGTGAACAGCCCCTTGCCGCCGATCTCCTGCAGCCGTCGGTCCTGCACCCGATCGCCTGTGGTGGAGATGATAACCAGCGGGCAGGCGACCTCGGCCTCCTCCGGCGGCACGCCGAGCGCGGCCGCGATGCGGCGCTGAACCTGGCCGGACTGGGCGCGCGACAGCTTCGAGCCGCGGGCGCCGATCCGGACGAGCGGTTGCGTGGGCACGGCGGGCGGTCTACCTCGAAGCTGGAACGAGAACAGGCCTGCTACAGGAGCGCGCCGCCCCCGGCAACCGATGAGCCCCGCCGCCGCTTTCCCCGCCGTGCCCCAGGTCGCGCCCCAGATCGTCCTAGGACTCGAGACCAGCTGCGACGAAACCGCCGCGGCGGTGGTGCGCCTGGGCCCAGGCGGCGCGGTGGAGGTGCTTTCCTCGGTGGTGGCGAGCCAGGTCGCCGCGCACGCGCCCTATGGCGGGGTGGTGCCGGAGATCGCTGCTCGGGCCCACGTCGAGCGGATCGACGAGATCGTGGCGGAGGCCCTGTCCCAGGCCGGTCTCGGCTATGGCGACCTGTCCGGCGTCGCCGCCACCGCCGGCCCTGGCCTGGTGGGCGGGGTGATGGTCGGTCTTTCGTTCGGCAAGGCGGTGGCGCTGGCCCGCGGCCTGCCGCTCATCGCGGTGAACCACCTGGAGGGCCACGCGGTCTCCGCCAGGTTGGCCGCCGAGATCCCCTATCCCTTCCTGCTGCTGCTGGTGTCCGGCGGCCATTGCCAGCTGCTCTCCGTCGAGGGCGTGGGGCAGGCGCGCCGGCTGGGCTCCACCATCGACGACGCCGCCGGCGAGGCCTTCGACAAGATCGCCAAGACGCTGGGCCTGCCCTATCCCGGCGGCCCGGCCCTGGAGTCCCTGGCCGAGGGCGGCGATCCCGAGCGTTTCCCTCTGCCGCGCATGCTGCTGGGCCGCAAAGATTGCGACTTCTCCTTCTCGGGCCTGAAGACCGCTGCGGCGCGGATCGCCGAGGGCGTCGCCGCCGAAGCCGACAAGCGCGATCTCGCCGCCGGCGTGCAGGCCGCGATCGCCCGCCAGCTCGCCGAGCGCAGCGACCGCGCCATGGGCGACTACGCCAAGGCCCACAACGGGCGGGGCTCGCGCTTCGTGGTCGCCGGCGGGGTGGCGGCCAACAGGACGGTGCGCGCGACGCTGGAGGCGGCGGCGGCGGCGCGAGGCTTCTCCTTCACCGCCCCGCCGCTCGCCTACTGCACCGACAACGCCGCCATGATCGCGCTCGCCGGGGCCGAGCGGCTGGCGCTCGGCCAGTCGCATCCGCTGGACGCACCGGCGCGCCCGCGCTGGCCGCTCGACGAGGCCGCCGCGCTCGCCAACCCCATCCACCAGCCCGGCCGCAAGGGAGCCAAGGCATGAGGCGCGCCAAGTCATGAAGAGGGCAGGCGTCGTCGGCGGCGGGGCGTGGGGCACTGCGCTCGCCCAGGTCTGCGCCCGCGCGGGGCTGGAGACCGTGCTCTGGGCGCGCGAGCGCGAGGTGGTCGACGGCGTCAACCAGGCGCACGAGAACGCCCTCTTCCTGCCGGGCGTCACGCTGGATAGCGCGATCCGGGCGACCCACGACTATGTCGACCTCGCGCGCAGCGACCTGATCTTGGCGGTGTCGCCAGCCCAACACCTGCGCTCGACGCTGGAGGGCCTCAAGCCGCACCTCACGCCCGGCCTGCCGGTGGTGCTCTGCGCCAAGGGGGTCGAGCAGGGCTCGCTGAAGCTGATGACCGAGGTGCTGGCCGAGACTGCGCCGCAGGCCGCACCCGCCGTGCTGTCGGGCCCCAGCTTCGCCGGCGAAGTCGCGCGCGGCCTGCCTACCGCCGTCACCCTAGCGTGCCCGGAGGAGGCGCTCGGCTGGGCGCTGGCGGAGGCGATCGCCACCCCGACCTTCCGCCCCTACCTGGCCCAGGACATGATCGGCGCCGAGGCCGGCGGGGCGGTGAAGAACGTGCTGGCGATCGCCTGCGGGATCGTCGAGGGCCGCGGCCTTGGCCGCAGCGCGCACGCCGCCCTGATCACCCGCGGCTTCGCCGAGATGACCCGCGTGGCGGTGGCGCTGGGCGCCCAGCCGGAGACGCTGGCCGGCCTCTGCGGCCTGGGCGATCTGGTGCTGACCTGCTCCAGTCCGCAGTCGCGCAACATGAGCGTCGGCTTGGCGCTGGGCCGCGGCGAGACCCTCGACCAGGCGCTATCCGGCAAGCTCTCGGTGGCAGAGGGCGTGGCCTCGGCGCCCGCCGTGCGCGCCCTCGCCGCCGCCAAGGGCGTGGAGATGCCGATCTGCCAGGCCGTCGCGGCCCTGCTCGCCGGCGAGGCCAGGGTGGACGAGGCGATCGGCGGCCTGCTCTCGCGCCCGCTCCGCGACGAACATTAGGAGATCCAAACGTGCCGCATTTCGTCCTCACTTGCATCGACAAACCGGACGCGCTGGACCGCCGCATGGCCGCGCGCGAGGCGCATCTGGCCCATGTCCGTCAGTCGGGGATCGTGAAGCTGGCGGGACCCTTCCTCGACGCGGACGGCGGCATGGCCGGGTCGCTGCTGATCGTCGAGGCGGATGACCTTTCGGCGGCCCAGGCCTTCAGCGACGCCGACCCCTATGTGGCGGCCGACGTCTTCCAAAGCATCGACATCCGGCCGTTCCGGCTTTCGATTGGCGAGCTCTAATCCCGCGCGGCCATCCGCCGGGCTGCGCCTGTGCGCGGTCGCCGATCTCGCTGATCCGGGCGCGAAAGGCTTCCGGTTCCGCGAGGGGACGACGCTGTTCGCCGGCTTCCTGGTGCGCCGGGGCGAGGACGTCACCGGCTTCGTCGATTCCTGCCCCCATGCAGGCTGGCCGCTGGGCTCGATCGACGAGCGCTATCTCACGCGTGACGGGACGCACATCCTCTGCGCGGGGCACGGCGCTCTGTTCGACCTCGACGGCGGCTGCGTCGCCGGGCCATGCTATCGAGAGCGGCTCCAGCCGTGGCGCGTCGAGGTGCGTGACGGGGAAGTCTTCACTCTTTAGGCGGTCACGATGAGCTTCGTCGCCCCGATTTCCGAACAGCGTTTCGTCCTCGATCAGGTCGCCGGGCTGGGTGCGCTTGCAGCCCACGAGCGCTTCGCTGCGGCGACACCGGATCTGATCGACGCGGTGCTGGAGGGCGCGGCGCGGTTGGCGGAAGGGGAGTGGGCGCCGCTCGCCCGTCGCGGCGACACCGAGGGCGCGCGATGGACGCCTGAGGGCGTGGTGATGCCCGAAGGCTACCGCGACGCTTACAAGGCCTTCGTCGACGGCGGCTGGCCCGCTATCGCCGTGCCACAGGCGTTCGGCGGCCAGGGTCTGCCCTTCGTCGTCCAGGCCGCCGTGCTGGAGACCCTGGGCGCCGCCAACATGGGATTCGCCCTGGCGCCGCTGCTGACGGTGGGGGCGATCGAGGCCCTGACGCATCACGGCTCGCCCGAGCAGCAGGCGACCTACCTGCCCAAGCTCGTGACCGGCGAGTGGACCGGCACGATGAACCTGACCGAACCGCAAGCCGGCAGCGACGTCGGCGCGTTGCGCACCGCCGCCACGCCGCGGGGCGACGGGACGTATGCGATCAAGGGCGGCAAGATCTTCATCTCGTTCGGCGATCACGACCTCACCGACAACATCGTCCACCTTGTTCTCGCCCGCACTCCAGGCGCCCCGGACGGCACGCGCGGCATCTCGCTGTTCCTCGCGCCGAAGCGGCGGCCGGACGGCTCCTCCAACGGCGTCCGGGTGGTCTCGATCGAGCACAAGATGGGCCTCCACGCCTCACCCACCTGCGTGCTGTCGTTCGGCGAGGATGAAGAGTGCGTCGGCGAGCTGGTCGGCGCCGAGTTCGGCGGCATGCGCGCCATGTTCACCATGATGAACAATGCACGGCTCAATGTCGGACTTCAGGGCGTGCAGGTCGCCGAGGCCGCGACCCAGAAGGCCGCGCAATATGCGCGCGAGCGGATCCAGGGGGTGCGCGACGGCCGGCCCGCGGCGATCGTCGAGCATCCGGACGTGCGGCGCATGCTGATGCGGATGAAGGCCCAGACCATGGCCGCCCGCGCCCTCGTCTATTACGCCGCCGCCCAGGTCGACCGCTCGGCGCTCGGCGAGGAGGACGCCCGCGACCGGCTGGAGATCATGACCCCGCTCGCCAAGGCTCACGCCACCGATCTTGGGGTCGAGGTCGCCAGCCTGGGCGTCCAGGTCCACGGCGGCATGGGCTATATCGAGGAGGCCGGCGCGGCGCAGTTCTTCCGCGATGCGCGCATCACCCCCATCTACGAGGGGACCAACGGCATCCAGGCGGCGGACCTGGTCGGGCGCAAGCTGGCGCTGTCCAACGGCGGCGCCTTCGCGACGCTGATCGCCGACATGAAGGCCGATGCGAAGGCGGAGAGGCTCGTCGCCCTGATCGACCGGTGCGAGGCGGCCGGCCGGCGCCTGCAGACGGCGGAGCCCGACGATCGCCTTTCGGCCTCCTACCCGTTCCTGACCATGCTGTCGGTGGCGGCTTGCGGTTGGCTGATGGAACGGCTGGCGGCGCGGGAGGACGCCGGCCCCGTGAAGCGCGCCATCGCAACCTTCTATCTCGATCAAATCGTGCCCGAGGCGCTGGGGCTCGACGCCGCGGCCGCGGCGTCGGCCAGCCAGCTCTACGCCCTGGCCGCCGAGGCGTTCTGATCGGGGAGCGTACCGGTCAGGCCGCCCGCAAGCCCTCGACCATCGCGTTCAGGACGTCGGCGGCGTCGCGGGCCGCCCGCGGGGGGTCGTCCGCATGGGCGATCATCAAGGCCGCCTCGTTCAGCGCCGCCATGATCAGGTGAGCCGGCGGAAGCGCGGAGGGGAACCGCACGATCCCTTCGCCCCGGAGCGCCTCGATGGTGCGGATAAGATCGCCCAGGCCGAACTCGGACTGCAGCGTGCGCCACCGCGCCCAGCCGAATACTGCGGGCCCGTCGACAAGCAGGATCCGCTGCATCTCCGTCGAGTCGGCGACCTCGCTGAGGTAGACCTTCAGGCCGACCTGCAGCTTGTTCCAGTGCTGCTCTTGCGGGCCGGCGACGCTGGCCGCCCGCTCATGCAGATCGCCCGCGACCTCGCGGAACACCGCCTCGAAGAGCGCTTCCTTGCCGGTATAATGATGATAGAGCGCGCCGCGCGTGACGCCGGCCGCCACCACCAGATCCTCAGTCGAGGCTTCGAAATACCCCTTCTGCGCGAAGAGGCTGCGAGCCGCCGCCAGCAGGGCGCCGCGAGTGGCCGCGCCCTGTTCCAGTCGAAGGTTGATCCGAACGTTCATCCTCACCCTTGACCAACAAGCCGCCGGAGCGGCGAGCCTTGCCCATCGTAACAGCCGGTCGCCTAGGCTACTGATCTTTACGCGCCCCGACGACCCCCGCGAAGCCTATCCGAAAAGACCCGTTCTGCGACGGCGCGCGCCGCCCGCCGGCGATGATCGAGAACGTGCCATCGCGCGGCCAGATGTTGCACCGAGTATGATAAGTCGATAGCGATCGAGCAGCGACGCCGGCCTGCAAGGCCGAGTTCGGCGCCGAGAGGAGCCTGTCATGACCGCACCCCAGCTGTTCCCGCTCGCCCGGCGCTCGGCCGGTCATGCCCCGCCGCGCCGTCCGGCGTCGATCCGGCGCACCACCTCGATCGACTGTCGCTGGCCGGAGGGCCGGGAAAAGCCGTTCGAGATGATCGGGCGCGCGCGCGACCTCCTGACCCGGGAGGACGGCTCTCCTGACGAAATCGCCGCCGGGGGCTTCAGCATGACTGTGTCGCGGCAACGGGAGATCCTCGCCATCGAGGTGACGCCGCAGCATCCTCGCACCCGGGAGATGGTGGGGGTGCGGGCGGGCGGCGCCAGCCGCATGGCGCTGGGCGAGGTCATGGGCGACGTCCGCGGCTCGCCGGCCTATCAGCTGGTTGACGACTTCGCCGGCACGAGCCTGGTCTGCGGCTGGATCTGGCACCGATGGGCCGACCTGGGCGACTGGGACCGCAGCGGCGACGCCGAGCGCCTCCGTCAGCGGATGCTGAACATCTGTGTCGGCTGGTCGGAAGGATCGACCGCATTCGAGCTGCACGGCCCGCCCCAGTCCAGGACCGCCGACGCCGAGGTTCTGCCGCTCGAAGATCCCAGCGATCCGGCCGGATGGCATGCGATGCCCAAGCAGGAGGGGCCGCAGGCGCGGCGGTCGCGCCGCGTCGACCTCTGGCGCGAGGACGGCATGATCAAGGTCGACGCCGGCTTCCAGGACAGCGGCACGACGCCGACCGGCGAGCGGATCGCCGTCCACGAATACCGCGTCCACGCCGAGATCGACGAAGCCACGGGCGAGCTCTTGGCCCTGCAGGCCCTGCCGCTGATCCTGCCGTTCCAGGAATGCCCCGGCGCCGCGATCAAGGCGACCCGGTTGATCGGTCGTCATGTGGCCGATTTCCGCGAGGCGGTGGTCGAGGTGCTGCCCTCGACGCTGGGGTGCACCCATCTCAACGACGTGCTGCGGGCGCTTGCGGACGTGCCCAGGTTGGCTCGGGACCTGCCCGAGGCGCGGCCGAGCCCAGCCTTGCCGCAGTAGGCCCGGTTATATACGACACCCGTGCGCCCGCCAGGATGAGAGGCCCATGTCCATACTCTATGACGAAGGTCAGGGAGCAATCGCCAGCGAGGCGCAGCGCATTCTGCAGGCGCGCGCGAGCAAGGATCGCGCGCTCGGCCTGCTGGAAAGCGAAGGCGCCTTCGACACGGTGTTCTGGAACACCGCGGTGGAGCAGGGCTGGACCGGCGTCGCGATTCCTGAGGAGTACGGCGGCTTGGGCCTGGGGCTCGTCGAGCTGGGCATCGTCGCCCAGGCCTGCGGCGCCGCCCTCTCCGGCGCGCCTTTCCTGACGACCGGGTACGGCGCGACGCGCGCGCTGCTGGCCGCCGGTTCGGAGGATCTGCGGGCCCGCTTCCTCCGGTTGCTCGCCTCGGGCGAAGCGCTCGCCGCCGTGGCGCTGGGCGAGGCCGAGGCGATCCTGCCGCCGTCCCCCGCCGTTGTTTTCGAGCAAGGCGCGCTGACGGGCTTGAAGGAAGCCGTGGTCGCTGGTCTGGGCGCGAACTTCGCCATCGTCTGGGCGAGCGCTCAGGGCCAGCCGGCGCTCGCCCTGGCGGAACTGGACGGCGTGACGCGGCGGCCGGTGCAGAGCTTCGACAACAGCCGGCTCTACGCCGACATCGAGTTCAATCGCACGCCGGCCCAGCTCATTGCCCAGGGCGAGGCGGCGCGGAAGCTCGCGGTCGAGGTGCTGGCGCACATGGCCGTGGTGACCGCGCACGAGCAGACCGGCGGCGCCGAGTTCCTGCTGCGGACCGGCTGCGAGTACGCCAACACGCGGCGCGCCTTCGGCCAGCCGATCGCCGCCTTCCAGTCGGTGAAGCATCGCCTGGCGGAGATCTACGCCCTGATCGAGATCTCCCGCGCCAACTGCATCCACGCCGCCGCCCAGGCGGGGGAAGAAGACTTCATCAAGGCCGCCGCCGCGGCGCGCCTGACCGCCACCGAAGCCTATGACGTGGCCGCGCGCGACGTGATCCAGGTCCACGGCGGCATCGGCGCCACCTGGGAGGCGGGGCTGCACCTGCACCAGCGCCGGACGCGCAGCCTGGCGATCGAGCAGGGCAACCTGCTCTTCTGGGAAGACCTGCTGGTTGACCAGCTCACGGGAGTTGCGGCGTGAGCGATCTCGAAACCTATCGTCTGAAAGCGCGCGCCTGGCTGGAATCGGTCGCGCCGGAGTTCGGCCGCGATGCACGCCGTGGCCTGACCGAGGAACAGGGCCTCGCGGTCGGCCGCCGCTACCAGGCCGCCAAATACGCGGCCGGTTACGCCGGCATCAACTGGCCAAAGGAGTTCGGCGGCCAGGGGCTGACGCACATCGAGAAGGTCGCCTTCGAGACCGAGGAAATGGCCTTCGGCATGCCGACGAGCTACTTCGGCGTGTCGCTCGGCCAGCCCGTCCCGATCATCATGCGCTACGGCGAGGACAAGGCCTGGGTCCGGGAACGGGTCATCGCCGCGCTCAAGGGCGAGGAGATCTGGTGCCAGCTCTTCTCCGAGCCGGCCGCCGGCTCGGACCTCGCCGGGCTTCGCACCCGCGTGGAGCGCGACGGCGAGGGCTGGAAGGTCAACGGCCAGAAGCTGTGGACCAGCTGGGCGCAGTACAGCGACTACGGCGTCATCATCGCGCGCAACGATCCGACGCTCCCCAAGCACAAGGGGCTGACCTACTTCTGGATCGACATGCGCGCGCCGGGCGTCGAAGTCCGGCCGATCAAGCTGGCCGGCGGCGGCCATCACGTGAATGAAGTCTACTTCGACGACGTGCGGCTGAGCGATTCCCAGCGGCTGAGCCCGGTGGGCGGCGGTTTCGCCGTCGCCATGGTGACGCTGATGATCGAGCGCTATTCGGCGGCCGACGCCAACGGCTTCGGCCCGCCCATGGAGGCGTTCGTCGACCTGGCGAAGGAATGCCGCCTCAACGGCAAGCCGGCGATCGAGGACGGGCGGATCCGCTCGGCGATCGCCCGCAACTACGCGATGCGCGCCGGCCTGAGCTCGATCACCGCCCGGGCGATGCAGCTGATGCGGGCCGGCAAGGAGCCGGGGCCCGAGGGCTCGGTGAACAAGCTGGTCTCCGTCCGCAGCCGCCAGAAGCTCTCCGAGCTGGCCATCGATCTGCGAGGGCAGCGTGGCTTCGCCTACGACGAGTTCGCCTTTACCAGCGAGGACTGGGCGACGAGCTGGATCGAGTCGCCGACCGGGCGGATCGCTGGCGGGGCCGACGAGATGCTGCTGAACACCATCGCGGAGAAGGTCCTGGGCCTTCCGCAGGACCATCGTCCCGACAAGGGCGTGCCGTTCAACGAGATTCCCGCATAATGGCTCGCCCTTCGCCCGGCTGACCGCCGGCGCACCCCCACCACCCCCTTGCCACGTCGCGGACGCCCGCGCTCGCGCGGCCAGCCCTGGAGCAATGGTCTTGAGCGATACCCTTACCCTGGACGTGATCGACGGCGTCGGCGTGATCACCATCGACAGCCCCCCGGTGAACGCTCTGGGCCACCGCACGCGCGTCGCGCTCGACGAGGGTTTCCGCAAGTTCGGCTCCGACCCGGCGGTGAAGGCCATCGTGCTGATGTGCGGCGGCCGCACCTTCTTCGCCGGCGCCGATATTTCGGAGCTGGGCAAGCCGCTGCAGCCGCCGATGCTGGAGGCGGTGCTGGACGTCATGGAGAACGGCAGCCGGCCGGTGATCGCGGCGATCCACGGCACGGCGCTGGGTGGGGGCTATGAGCTTTCGCTCTGCTGCCATTACCGGATCGCTGTTCCGTCCGCGAAGGTCGGCCTGCCCGAGGTCAACCTCGGCCTGATTCCCGGCGGCGGCGGCACCCAGCGCCTGCCGCGGCTGGTCGGGCCGCAGGCGGCGCTCGAGATCATGAGCTTCGGAAAGCCCTTGGACGCCAAGAAGGCGCTCGAACTCGGGATGATCGACGCGCTCGCGGAAGAAGGGCGCCTGCGCGAGGATGCGATCGCGTTCGCCCGCAAGGTGCTCGCCGAGGGCAAGCCGCTCAGCCGCGTCCGCGATCGCCAGGACAAGGTCGCCCAGGCGCGCGGCCAGCCGGAGATCTACGAGACCTTCCTCAAGGCCAACAAGGCGGCGTTCCGCGGCCTCAAGGCGCCGGTCGCCATCGCCAAGGCCGTGGAGGCCGCCGTCGAACTGCCATTCGACAAGGGGATCGACCGCGAGCGGGAGCTTTTCCGCGAGCTGATAGCCGGGACCCAGAGCGCCGCCCTGCGCTACTACTTCTTCAGCGAGCGCCAGGCCGCGAAGGTCCCCGACGTCCCGGCTGATACGCCGACCCGGCCGATCGCCAAGGTGGGCGTGATCGGCGCCGGCACCATGGGCGGCGGCATCACCATGAACTTCATCAACGTGGGCGTGCCGGTCACGCTCATCGAGATGAACGAAGACGCGCTGCAGCGCGGCATCGGCGTCGTCCGCAAGAACTACGAGAACACCGTCCGCAAGGGCCGCCTGACCCAGGAGCAGCTCGAAAAGCGCATGGCGCTGATCACGCCGGCGCTGGACCTCTCGGCGCTCGCCGACGTCGACCTCGTGATCGAGGCGGTCTACGAGGACATGGCGATCAAGAAGGATATCTTCGGCAAGCTCGACAAGATCGCCAAGCCCGGCGCGATCCTGGCGACCAACACCTCCTTCCTCGACGTCAACGAGATAGCGGCGTCCACGTCGCGGCCCGGCGACGTGCTCGGCATGCACTTCTTCTCGCCAGCCAACGTCATGCGGCTGCTCGAGATGGTGCGCGGGGAGAAGACGTCCAAGGACGTGCTGGCGAGCATCCTCGGTCTCGCCAAGACCCTCGGGAAGGTCCCCGTGGTGGCCGGCGTCTGCCACGGCTTCATCGCCAATCGCGCGATGAGCGGACGCCGGGCCGACACCCTGCTGCTCGAGGGCGCGACCCCTGAGCAAGTCGACAAGGCTGTCTACGACTTCGGCTTCGCCATGGGTCCGTTCCGCATGTCGGACCTCGCAGGCCTCGACATCGTCGCGCGCAATCGGTCGGATGGGATCGAGGCCGACCTCGTGAAGCTTGGGCGGCTCGGGCAGAAGTCGAACGCCGGCTACTACGACTATGACGAGAAGCGCAACGCGACGCCGAGCGCCGTCGCGGCCAAGGTGATCGCCGACTACGCCGCCGCCAAGGGAGTCACCCCCGGAGCCCCGCCGTCCGCCGAAGAGATCATCTTCCGCATGCTCTGCCCGGTGGTGAACGAAGGCGCCAAGATCCTGGAAGAGGGCGTCGCCATCCGCGCCAGCGATATCGACGTGGCCCTGATCCTTGGCTACGGCTGGCCGGTCTACACCGGCGGGCCGATGTTCTGGGCCGACACCGTGGGCCTGCCGAAGATCATCGAACGTTTGAAGGGCCTGGGCATCGAGCCCGCCAAACTGCTGGTCGAAAAGGCTGCGGCCGGTGAGCGGCTGACGGGCTGATCGCATCGATGGCGAGGACGCGAGGAATCTGCCGTCCCGTCCAGCCAGGCCGAGCGCAAGAAAACACCGCCAGGCGCTGCCTGACGGTCCGGAATTGGACCCAGTCTTGGAAGACGTGCTCCTTCGGCGAGCAGCCTGGGCTCGCCGAAGGACACGCTTTCAAGCAGCCGATCAGACCTCGATCAGCGCAGCGCCGGCCATCCCGCCGCCGGCGCACATGGCCGACACGCCCAGGCCGCCGCCGCGGCGGCGCAGGTCGTTGGCGAGCGTGATGATCTGACGCGTGCCGGTGGCGCCGATCGGGTGGCCGATCGAGCAGCCGCTGCCGGAGATGTTCACCGTCTCCTCGTCGAGGCCCAGCACCCGGCAGGCGGCGAGCGGCACGGGCGCGAACGCCTCGTTGATCTCCCAGAGCTTGACGTCTTCCTTGCGCCGGCCGGTGCGGGCCAGCAGCTTTTCGATCGCCGGCGTGACGGCCAGGCCGGTCTCGATCGGATTCACGCCAATGGCGGTCCAGCCGATGATCTTGGCGAGAACGTTGCGCCCGCTGCTCCGCGCATGATCGGCGCTGGTCACGACCACGGCGGCGGCGGCGTCGTTGACGCCGCTGGCGTTGCCGGCGGTGATCGAGAAGCCCTCGATCTCAGGGTGCAAGGGCGCGAGCGCGGCGAGGCGCTCGGCGCTGGAGTTGCGGCGCGGATGCTCGTCCACCTTGAACTCGACCTCGACGCCGTCCGCGTTGCGGACCAGCACCGGGACGATCTCCTCGGCGAAGCGGCCTTGGTCGATCGCGGCGATGGCGCGCTGATGCGAGCGTAGCGCCCAGGCGTCCAGCTCCTCACGTGTCAGGCCGGCCAGCTTCGCCGTGTTCCAGCCGACGGTGATCGACATGTCGCGGTTGGGGGCCTCCGGAGAGTTCGGATGGGTCGGCGGGAACCAGCTCTGCACATCGCCGGTCGCCGGGTCGCGCCGCGATAGTTTCGGCGACAGCGAGGCGGAGTTGACGCCGCCGGCCACGACTACCTTCTCCATCCCGGAAACAATGGCGCCGGCCGCCACGCCCAGGGCGGCGAGGCTGCCCGCGCAGTGACGGTTGACGGCCATGCCGCTGGTGCGGGTCATGCCGAGCTCGACAGCGGCGTGGCGCGCCACCGCACCGCCGCCGTACATGGACTCGGCGAAGACCACATCATCGATCTCGTCGGTGCGGAAGCCGGAGCGCTCGACCGCGGCGCCGATGGCGATCCTGGCCAACACCTCGGGAGGGGTGTCCTTCAGCGAGCCCTTGTGCGCGGTCGCGACCGCCGTGCGTGCGGCGCCGACAATGACGGCCTGTGTCATCTCTCAAATCTCCCGGGGTTTTCTTGGGCTCGACATAGTCAACCTAGTAGCCTATGACAACGACGACTGCTAGACCAATGCGTCACTTGAGCAGATCGGAGCTGGACGCGCGGCGCTCCGGGTCTTTGTCGACGGCGCCTGGACAGAATCAACACAGCCGAAGCCGACGAGGAAGCGGGAATAGGGTGATCAGGGTGACCTCTGTCGCCACGAACCTTCCGGCGACCGCCCCGCTGATCGAAGCGGGGCGCGGCTTCTTGAACCTGGATGAGAGTCGGTCGCCGATGTGCTGCCACTGGAGCGTGTGCGATGTCGAGTGACGGAGAGGGTGTCGGCGCACGCGAGCGCCTGCACGTTCCCAAGACCAGTGAGATCCTCGCCGACCGACTTCGCGCCCAGATCATCCGCGGCGAGCTCTGCGAGGGCGACACCCTGCCGCCGGAAGGGCAGCTGATGGAGACGCTCGGCCTGTCGCGTCCGACGCTGCGGGAGGCCTTCCGGATCCTCGAGGCCGAGGGCCTGATCAGCGTTACGCGCGGCTCGCGAACGGGCGCCAAGGTGCACAGGCCGTCGGTGCGCGCGGTGTCCCGCTACGCCGGCTACGTCCTCCAGTCGCAGGGCACCACCATCAAGGACCTCTACCAGGCGCGGGAAGCGATCGAGCCCACCGTCGTCGAGTGGCTCGCGGCCGCCGAGGGCGAGGAACGCACCGTCGAGCTGCGCCAGGTCGTGGGCAAGCTCGCCAAGCTGCTCGATCAGGGACGGTGCGACGAATTCCTGGAAAGCATCGACGCCTTCCACGAGGCGCTGATTAGGGCAAGCGGCAGCAAGACCCTGGCCTTTGTGAACGGCATTCTCCTGAACCTTACACGACGCCACCAGAAAGATTACGTCGGCCGCCACTCGCGGATGCCGGCGGCGCGGGTGAAGGACCTTCGCGTCGGCCTGGCGTCCCTCGAGAAGCTGATTGGCCTGATCGAGGCGCGCGACGTCGCGGCGGCCGGCGCGCACTGGCGTCTGCACCTGAGCAAGGCCAACGCCGGCTGGGCGCGATCGGGCGAGGCCGAGCGGGTCGTCGACTCGCTGGGGCGCTGATCCTCTCCGACCGGCTCTCGGCGCCCGGTCTGGCGCGGGTAGCCGAGGCTGCGTCCGATCTCCGGCGCCGGTGGGCGGACGGGCGCAGGCCCGGCAGGCCCTTGAGCTCGGCGCGCCCATGGAAGTTGTGATGGCCGTGCAACCGAGAGCGGCCGCGCACCACCTCATCGATCAGCTCGATCATGAGATGGGCTTTGGACGTGTCTGAAGACATGTAATCTGGGTGTCCGGGACTGTCGACGCGCGGGATCGCAACGCAACGGTTATCTGCTGCGCGCCAACCCGCCAATTGCCGATTGAGACGCAAAAGTCAAATTGACATTCTCGTGTCAAATATGCACTCAGGGCCGCGTCCGCCGGGGGCGCCAGCCGTCTGACCAAGGAGAGGAAGCGCCGATGTGGGATTTTTCCACCGAACCTGAATTCCAAGAGAAGCTCGACTGGGTCGCCCGCTTCGTGCGGCAAGAGTGCGAGCCGCTGGACCTGCTGTTCCCGGGCCACGCGACCATGTACGACCCGAAGCACGGCGCCTCGCGGGCGATCATCAAGCCCCTGCAGGAGCAGGTGAAGGCCGCCGGCATGTGGGCCTGCCATCTGGATCCGCACCTGGGCGGCAAGGGCTATGGCCAGCTCAAGCTGGCGTTGATGAACGAAATCCTGGGCCGGTCGGCCTGGGCCCCGACGGTGTTCGGCACCGCCGCGCCCGACACCGGCAACGCCGAGATCCTGGCCATGTTCGGCACCGAGGAGCAGAAGGCGAGGTACCTCCAGCCGCTGCTGGACGGCGACATCGTCTCGAGCTTCTCGATGACCGAGCCGCACGCCGGAGCGGACCCGAAGGAATTCACCTGCCGCGCCTGGCGCGAGGGCGACGAGTGGGTGATCGAGGGCGAGAAGTGGTTCTCCTCGAACGCCCGCTACGCCTCCTTCCTTATCGTGCTGGCGGTCACCGATCCCGAGGCGAAGCCGTCTCGCCGGATGTCGATGTTCGTGGTTCCGGCTGAAACCCCCGGCATCAAATTCATCCGCAACGTCGGACTCACCGCCGAGGACATTGGCGACGGCACCCATGGGTACCTGCGCTACGAGAAGGTCCGGGTGCCGCTGGACGCCATGCTGGGCGGCCCGGGCGAGGGCTTCAAGGTGGCGCAGGCGAGGCTCGGCGGCGGTCGGGTGCACCACGCGATGCGCACCGTCGGCCGCGCCCAGCGCGCGCTGGAGATGATGTGCGAACGCGCCCTCTCGCGGCGGACGCAGGGCAAGCCCTTGGCCGACCACCAGTTCGTCCAGGGGATGATCGCCGACAGCGCCATCGAGCTGGAGCAGTTCCGGATGCTGGTGCTGCACACCGCCTGGATCATCGACAGCCAGCCGCATGGCGCGGCGCGGACCCACATCGCCATGTGCAAGGTGGCGATGGCCAAGGTGCTGCACGACATCTCGCAGCGTGCGATCCAGGTCCACGGCTCGCTGGGCGCCACCAACGAGATGCCGCTGACCGAGATGTACCTCGGCGCCGCGGTGCTCGCCCTCGCCGACGGCCCGACCGAGGTGCACAAGGTGCAGGTCGCCAGAGCCTTCCTCGGCAAGGCGACGCCGGCGCCGGGGCTGTTCCCCAGCGAGCACATCCCGACGCGCCTGGCCGAAGCGCGCGCCCGCCACGCCGGCGTGCTTCGGGAGTTCGGCTTGGCCGCCGACTAGAGCGCCAATGCGAGCGCCGGCCACGCCGGTGCTCGCTCTCTTTCAAGGCAAGGAAGAGTTCATGTCCCCAGACGACTCGCTTGACGGCCTGATCGCGGTCGAACCGCTGACCGCCTGGCTCGACGAGCACGTGCCCTCGATCGGCGGCGGACCTCTGCAGGTGGCCAAGATCCACGGCGGCACCAGCAATGTGATCCTGTCGTTGAGGCGCAGCGAGGGCGAGGTCATCCTCCGCCGCCCGCCCCAAATCCCGCCTCCGGGGAGCGAAAAGGCCATCATGCGCGAGGCCTGGATCCTGCAGGCGCTGAACGATACCCCCGTGCCGCATCCGAGGTGCCATGGCGGTTGCAAGGACGGCTCGGTGGTCGGCGCGCCCTTCTACGTCATGGACCGGGTGCCCGGCTGGGCCGCGCAGATCCGCGATCAGCGCATCCACCACAACCCGCCGTTCGACAAGCCGCCGTACGAGTATGGAATCACCTACGCCATGACCGACGGCCTGATCGCGCTGGCCAACGTCGACTACAAGGCGGTGGGTCTGGAGGGGTACGGCAAGCCGGACAATTTCCTGGAGCGACAGGTCGACCGCTGGTCCTCTCAGCTGGCGAGCTATCGCGATCTCTACGGTTACGAAGGGCGCGAGCTGCCGGGCTACGAGTACGCGCGCGACTGGCTGCGGGCCAACATTCCCGACGACTTCAGGGCGGGCATCATCCATGGCGACGTGGGCACGCCGAACGCCCTGTTCGCGGACGGCCCGCCCGCCCGGTTGACGGCCCTGATCGACTGGGAGCTGTCGACGATCGGCGATCCCATGCTCGACCTAGCCCAGCTCACCGGCAGCCTGCGCGACGAACGCGAGCCGGACCGGATCATACCAAGCAGCCTCTACTTCTCGGAAAACCTGCCGACCCGCCAGGAAATCGCGCGGTACTACGCCGCCGGGACCGGGCGCAACGTCAGCCGGCTGGACTATTATCTCGTGCTGTCGAGGTTCAAGAACGGCTGCATCCTCGAATACAAGGTCGCGCAGGCCGCCGCCGGCATCCTGCCGAAGGAGACCGGGGAGTTCTTCTCTCCCCTGGTCTTCAACTACTTCCAGGAAGCTGAACGGATGGCGCGCCGCGCGGGCTGACGCGCGGCCGCTATCGAAGCCAACCGGATCGACTGGTCTCCTCCGCGCCAGGGGCCGGGGCGGATCCCTTTTGCATGTGAAAGCACGAACGTCACGACCATCGAGTACGGGTCGGAGGTGCGGGTCAATACGGTGATGCCGGGCCCGTTCCACCGACGCGACCAAGGCCTAGTCGCGCTCGGAGGGCTACACCGAGAACGCCAAGCGCAGCCTGCCGCTGGGCCGCGCCGGCGACCCGCAGGAGATCGTCGGCGCCGTCCTCTACTGCGCGAGCGACCTGGCCTCCTTCACCACCGGCGCCTGCATCACGGTGGACGGCGGGTTCGCCGCCGGATCGACCGCGCAGCGGCGGAGCTGAGCGGCGGCTTGGCCTAGACCGTCAGCACAAGCTTGCCGATATGGCGCCCGCCTTCCAGGTAGGCGTGCGCCTGGGCGGCGTCGGCGAGGGGGAAGGTCGCGTCGATCCGCGGCCGCACCTTACCGTCCGCAATCCAGGGCCAGACCGTGCGCTCGACCACAGACGCGAGGCGGGCCTTCTCATCGGCGCTGCGCGGGCGCAGAGTCGAGCCGGTGATCACCGCCTGCTTCTGCATGATGACGCCGATGGGAAGGCGCGCGTCGGGCCCGCCCAGCTGGGCGATGAAGACCATCCGTCCGCGGAAGTTCAGCGCTTCCAGCCCCTTCGATGCGTAGTCGCCGCCCACCATGTCGAGGATGACGTCGACCCCGCCCTCGCGTCGGCAGACCTCGGCGAAGTCGTCGATGGTTGTGTCGATGGCGACCGCAGCGCCGAGCGCCTGGGCGGCGGCGGCCTTGTCGGCGCCGCGCGCCGTGGCGATCACCCTGGCGCCCGCGGCCTTGGCCATCTGAATCGCCGTGACCCCGATGCCGGAGGTCGCACCATGCACCAGCAGCGTCTCGCCCGCCTTCAACGCGCCATGCTCGAAGACGTTGGCGTAGACGGTGAACACCGTCTCCGGCAGGGCGGCCGCCTCGGCGAAGCCGAGCCCCGCCGGAAGCGGCAGGGCGTGGTGGGCGTCGCAGGCGGCGTATTCGGCGTACCCGCCGCCGCCCAGCAGGGCGCAGACGCGGTCACCTTCCTTCCAGCGTCCCGCCGCGCGCACGACTTCGCCCGCCACCTCCAGGCCGAGCGTATCGGGCGCTCCAGGCGGCGGCGGATAACGCCCCCGGCGCTGCAGCAGGTCGGGCCGGTTCACGCCGGCCGCGCGCACGGCCATCAGGATCTCGCCCGGCTTCGGCCGCGGGGTGGGGATGGTGTCGACCCGCAAGGCCTCGGCCGGGCCTTTGCCCCCATCGACGACGACGGCGCGCATGGAGCCGGGGACGGAATTGCTCATCTTGGCCTTCGGTGCGCTCCGTGGGGACTGACCATGCTACCATGCGCACCTGGCTTCAACGCGAGCCCGACATGACCGACACGCCGCTCAGGCTCTACGGCTATTTCCGCTCCTCCGCTGCTTTCCGCACACGGATCGCGCTCAACCTGAAGGGCCTCGCCTATGAGACGGCGCCGGTGGACCTGCTCGGCGGTGAGCAGCGGGCCGAAAGCTTCGCCGCGCTGAACCCGCAGAAGCTCGTGCCGCTGCTGGAGGTGGACGGCCGGCTGGTGAACCAGTCGCTCGCCATCATCGAATATCTCGACGAGGTTCATCCCGAGCCGCCGCTCCTGCCGGGTGATGCGCTGGAACGCGCGCAGATACGCGCATTCGCCCTGGCCATCGCCTGCGACATCCATCCGCTGAACAATCTGCGGGTGCTGCAGCACCTCACGGGCCCGATGGGCCGGTCCGAAGCCGAGAAGGACGCATGGTACCGGCACTGGATCGCCGAGGGTCTGGAGCCGCTCGAGCAGATGATGGCGACGCGGCCGGCCCCTTCGCCCTTCTGCTTCGGCGATCGTCCGACCCTCGCCGACATCTGCCTGGTCCCACAGCTCGCCAACGCGCGCCGCACCCGCTGCGACCTGACCCCCTACCCGAATTTGTTGAAGATCGAGGCGAACTGCCTGGCTCTCGACGCCTTCCATCGCGCGACGCCGGAGCTGCAGCCGCGCTAATCGTGAAGCGGACGATGCAGACAACTGGCGCAATGCGCCCGTATTGTTCCGTTCAGTGAACGGGCTGAGGCCGGAATAGAAGGGGAGGAAAGGCAATGAGCGTGATGGCGCTCGATCACGTGAACATCAGAACGCCGGACGTCGGCGGGACCGCGGCCTTTCTCGCCAGGGCCCTGGACATGAGTGCGACGCCGCCGCCGGGTCGGTCGGACATGGCCATGGGCGCCTGGCTCCATGACCGCGCCGGCAATGCGATCATCCATGTCGCCAGCGCCGACGCCCTGTTCCCCGGCGAGGCCGACGTTCCGCCGCTGGCGCCCCACGGCAGCGGTCGGTTGCACCACGTCGCGCTGCGGTGCGCGGATTTCGACGCGGTGGCGAACCGTCTCGATCGCAACGGCATCGCCTACACGACCAACGACATCCCGGTGATCAAGCTTCGGCAGATCTTTGTCGAAGAGCCCGTGAATGGGGTCCTGCTGGAGCTGAACTTCCTCGACTGACGGCTCAATCGGCGGTGCGGAGCAGCGCCGACCCGCCCAGGCTGCCGCCGCCATTGCCGACGACCGAGACCCTGGCGCCCTTCACCTGGCGCGCCCCGGCCTGTCCGCGCAGTTGCAGCACGGCCTCGTGCAGGTGGCCGAAGCCATGCATGCGGCCTTCCGAGAGCTGGCCGCCGTTGGTGTTGATCGGCAGCTCGCCGTTCAGCGAGATGCGCTGGCCACCTTCGATAAAGGCGCCGGATTCGCCCTCGCCGCAGACGCCCAACGCTTCCATCCAGGCCATCGCGAGCCAGGTGAAGCCGTCGTAGAGATGGGCGGTGCTGATGTCCTTCGGCTTCAGGTCGGTGCGCCGCCACATGGCCGCGGCTGCGTCGTGCATGGCCATGTGCGGATAGTCGTTGCGGCACAGCCAGGTGTCCATGCGGTCGCGCGAGCCGACGCCCACCGCCTCCAGCACCGCCGGCGGCTGCTTCAGGTCGCGCGCGGCGTCCAGCCGGGAGACGATCACCGCCGTGGCGCCGTCGCAGGGAATGTCGCAGTCGTAGAGGCTGAAGGGCGTCGAGATCATCCGCGCCGACATGTAGTCGTCGAAGCTCAGCGGCTCGCGGTAGATCGCCTTGGGGTTCAAGGCCGCATTGCGCCGCTGGACGATTGGTATGGCCGACATCTGCTCGCGGGTGATCCCGTAGCGCGCCATGTGCGTCGAGGCGTGGATCCCACACCAGATCGCCGCCGAAGGCGCCCGGTAGGGCAGCATCCAGTCGACGAAGCTGCTCGCCTGCCTAGGGGCGGCCGCGGCGCCCGGCATCAGCGAGGCCCAGCGCTCGCCGACCGCGCGCCAGCACAGCACATGGGTCGCATAGCCCGCCGCGATCGCGGCGACCGCCTCCACGACCGGAGTGAGCTGGGCGGCGCTGTCGGATGCCGACCACCAGTTCAGCTTCAGGTCGAGGCTGGCGGCTACGTCGCTGATGCTGGCCGAGCTGAAGCCAGACGCGGTGCCGGCCGGCGTCGCCGGCCACATCGCCGCGCCGTCGATGTCCTCCGGCTTCAGCCCGGCGTCGGCGATCGCCCGCTCGCAGGCGCGCAGGGCCAGCTCGAACGGCAGCACCTGCGGCTTGCGGTAGATCTCCGACTGCCCGATTCCGGAGATGGCGACGTTCTTCTCAGGGTAGTGGGTCATGCCTCGCTCCCAGACGCGGCCTCGAACATGGGCACGTAAACGCCGTCCTGCTGCTCGAAGTAGACCGTCACCGGCAAGCCGATGCGAACCGCCTCGATCGGGGTGCGCGGCATGTTGGTCATCAGCCGCACGTTCGCCTGCTCCTCGAGCGCGACGAGGGCCACCACATAGGGAACGGGCACATCGGCCTGCCAGGGGTGGTGGTTGACGGTGAAGCCGGCGACCACGCCGCGTCCCGACACCGGTTGCGGCGACACCTTGTCCGACCGGCATTTCGGGCAGCGACCGGCGTAGGGATGGATCCAGAAGCCGCAGGCCTCGCACCTGAGGATGTGCAGCTGTCCGTCTTCACCGCCACGCCAGAAGTAGGCGTTCAGCTCGTTGACGACGGGCAGCGGCCGCTTCGGCTCGGCGGTCTCGGCGCCCATGGACCTTCTCCCTCTAGTCATGCAGCACCCACCCGCGCTCGCCGGCGCGCATCCAGCCGCTGGAGGCGTAGGTGCCGCCGTCGACCGGCAGGACCACGCCGGTGATGTAGCTGGCCATCTTCGAGGCGAGGAAGACGGCGGCGTCGCCGCACTCGGAGTCGACGCCCTCCCGGCCTAGCGGAATGATCGAAGCGAGGCCGGCCTCGTGTTCCGGGGTCAGCTTGGTCCAGGTCGAGGGATCGACCGGACCCTTGATCTGGCCGCGGATGCCCGGCGTCACGGTATGGTCCGGGGCGATGGTGTTGATGCGGATCCCGTCGTCGCCGAACTCCAGCGCCAGGCTGCGCGTCAGATTGTTCATCGCGGCCTTGCAGGCGGCGTAGACGGCGTACTGCGGGGCGGCGCGCGAGCCCTCGATGCTGCTGACGTTGATGATCGAACCGCCTCGGCCGCCGGCTTTCATCACCGGGACCGCCGCCGAGATGGCGGCCAGCATGCTCACCAGGTTGAAGTCGATGAGTCGCCGCCAGGACCGCTCCGACTGGTCTAGGAAGAGCCGCCGCGAGACTCCGCCGGCGTTGTTGACCAGGATGTCGATCCGGCCGAACTCGCTCGCCGCCTTGTCGATCAGGCCGCGGATCTGATCGCTGTCCATGGCGTCCATCTGCACCGGCAGGGCTTTCCGGCCGAGCTCGCGCACCCGCGTCGCCGTCTCCTCGGCGCGTTCCGGGATGATTTCGCCGATGACCACGTCCGCGCCCGCCGAGGCCATGGCCAGCGCGATCCCGCGGCCGATGCCGCCGCCGCCGCCGGTGACCACTGCGACCTGATCGGTGAGAAGAATGTCGTTGGCGTTCACGGCGCAGGTGCCTCCCGTATGTCTGGCTCGCGGACGACCGGGTCAGCGCGCCTTTGCTATGTCGTTTCCGGTTCGAAGCGAGGCGTCGCCGCGCATGTCTCGAACCCGCGACGTACGCCGTGGCCTGCCCCGCTCGACCCCGCGGCCGGCGATTGATATGCCGTCAACTTTAGCGCCGTGAGAAGCGCCGTCCAGCCGGACCGAGTTCTAAGGGAGCTGTGGGTGACCCTCGACGTCGAAAGCCTGTTTGGGGTGCGCGGCAAGGTCGCCCTGGTGACGGGCGGCAGCAGCGGCGTCGGCCAGATGATCGCCACCGCCTTCGCCGCCAACGGCGTGAAGGTCTACATCACCGGCCGCAAGCAGGATCGGCTGGACGCGGCGACGGCCGAAATCGGCGCGCTGGGCGAATGCCATGCGATCGCCTGCGACCTCTCGGCGATGTCCGAGATCGAGCGCCTCGCCGGCGCGCTGGCGGAGCGGGAATCCGGGCTGAACATCTTGGTCAACAACGCCGGCGCGAGCTGGACCCATCCGATCGACAGCTATCCCGAGACCGGCTGGGACCGGGTGATGACGCTCAACACCAAGACGCCTTTCTTCCTCACCCAGAAGCTCCTGCCGCTGCTGTCGGCGGCCGCGAACGACGAGGACCCGGCGCGGGTGATCAATCTGAGCTCGGCGGCCACGATCGCCGCCGGCGCCGCTTCGGCGGCCTATCCCGCCTCGAAGGCCGCTGTCGAGCAGCTGACCCGGACCATGGCCCGCGGATTCGGCGAACGGCGGATCACCGCCAACGCCATCTCGCCCGGGTGGTTTCCTTCCCGTATGAACGCCCCCTTGGGCGACGATCAACGCAAGGATTGGGTCGAAAGGACCCCGCTGGGCCGGCTGGGCGCCGTCGAGGACATGGGCGGCCTGGCGATCTTCCTGTGCTCGCGCGCCGGGGCCTTCATCAACGGGCGCACCATCGTGACGGACGGCGGTTACTCGGCCTGACCGCGCTGCGCCGCCCAGCAGGACCGGGCGGCGCCTCGTCATCGGCCGCCGTCAGGCCGCTTCGTCGCGGACGCCCTCCCGCAGGCCCTTGAGGTTGGAGTGGAACACCCGCTTGATTTCCTCGTCGCTGTAGGTGGGGAATTCCTTCACGTAGTCGAGCGGCTCGGCGAGGCCTTCTGGGTGCGGGAAGTCGCTGCCGAACAGGATCCGGTTGGCCGGCATCAGCTGGCGCAGCACTTCGGTGTCGTCCTCGAAGAAGGGGGCGACGAAGATGTGCTGCTTGAAGGTCTCCACCGGGTGACGGGAGAAGGCCTTGGGCATTTGGCCGTAGGCGTGGCTCAGCCGGCCCAGCAGCGGACCTAGCCAGACCGCGCCGTTCTCCACTGCGGCGACCCTAAGGTTCGGGTGCCGGTCGAACACGCCGTAGCAGATCAGCGCCGACAGCGAGTCGGAGATCGGCCGGCCCAGGTGGTCCAGCGTCAGCTTGTGCGCGTTCTGGTGGCCGAACGGCCGCCATTCGGCGCCGCCGCCCTCCCACATCCGGGCGATCAGGTCGTAGCCGGAGTCGGAGGCGTGCATGCAGACGAAGATCCCCGCCTCGGCGACGCGCGCCCAGAACCGGTCGAACTCCGGGAAGCCGAAGGAGCGGGTGATCCCGCGCTGGTCCGGCACCGGCGCCGGCCGGATGCCGATGCAGCGCGCGCCGGCCTTGAGGGCGAATTCCAGCCCGGCGATCGCCAGGTCGATGTCGGCGAGGTTGATCATCGGCACGGAGAACAGCCGGTTCTCGCGCGCGAAGCCCCATTCCTCGTCGACCCACTGGTTGAGGGACTGGAACAGGGCCGCGATCGACTTGGGCTTGTTGTTCAGCCGCTCCTCGATCACCGAGGCCAGCGTCGGGAACACCAGGGCCGCGTGGATGCCCTGCTGGTTCAGCACGGCGATGCGCCCGTCGCCCGAGCGCCATTCCGGCGGCGGCCGCAGCGGCTGGCCCGACAGCTCGCGCATGGTGAGACCCTCGGTGTTCTCGCCGCGGTACCACTTCTCGTGCTTGCCGGGTCCGGCCACGACCTCGAACGTCGGGTTGGGGATGTACTCCGACAGCATGCCGTTGATGACGAGCTTCCGCCGGCCGCCCTTGTCGACGAAGTAGAAGTCCTCGCTGAACTCCTTCGGCAGGTGGCGCAGGAAGGCTTCCTCGGGCTCGTAGAGATGGTTGTCGGAGTCGTAGACGGGATAGGGAAGGTTGGGCATCTCGCGATCCTCTTGTCTCTCTGGCGACCAACGCTCCACTGCAGGAGGCGGGTCCCATTCTAGAATTGACATATCGTCAAATCCTACCCCTGTCGATGATTAAGCGCCCACGGCGGCGGCGGGAGAAGCCTGGGAGCGCGGCTTGTCGGCTCGCTGAAACTGTGTTTTGAGCCCGGCTTGCACGCCGGCGCCCCTGCCTGGACGTCACGCATCATCAGGTTGGCCGGAACTCCACACCCATGGCTGAAAACATCTTCATCGTCGGGGCCGCTCGCACGCCCATCGGCGGGTTCGGCGGAAGCCTCAGGGACCTCGCCCCGAGCCAGCTTGGCTCGCATGTGATCGCCGAGGCGCTGCGGCGCGCCGGCTGCCCCGCCGATCAGGTCGAGCACGTGGTGCTGGGCAACGTCATCCCTTGCGAGCCCCGCGACGGCTATCTGGCGCGGGTCGCGGCGCTCGGCGCGGGCGTGCCAGCCGCCAGCGGCGCCCTGACGGTCAATCGCCTCTGCGGATCGGGCGCCCAGGCGATCGTCTCCGTCGCCCAGATGATCCGGCTGGGCGAATGCGACGTCGCCGTCGCTGGCGGCGCGGAAAGCATGAGCAATGCGCCGTTCCTGGCGCCGGATGTCCGCTGGGGACGCAAGATGGGCGACGCGGCCCTGATCGATACGCTGCTCGCCGCGCTCCACGATCCCTTCGGCCACGGCCACATGGGGATGACCGCCGAGCGCGTCGCCGAGCGCTGCGGCGTCGGCCGGGAGCGGCAGGACGAGATCGCCGCCCAGAGCCACCAGCGCGCCGCGCGCGCCATCGCCGAGGGCCGGTTCGAGTCCCAGATCGCGCCGGTGGAGATCAAGGACCGCAAGGGCGTCAAGGTCTTCAGCCAGGACGAGCACGTGCGGCCCGACACGACCGTCGAGTCGCTGGCCAGCCTCAAACCCGCCTTCAAGCGCGACGGCGGCGTGGTCACCGCCGGCAACGCCTCAGGCATCAACGATGGGGCCGCGGCCGTCGCGCTGATGTCGGCGAACGGCCTGAAGCGGACCCGGGCCGCCCCGATGGCCCGCGTGATCGGCTGGGGCTACGCCGGCGTCGAACCGGAGGTCATGGGCCTGGGCCCGATCCCCGCGGTGCCGATGGCGCTCGCCCGCGCCGGCGTGAAGCTGGAGCAGGTCGACGTCATCGAGAGCAACGAGGCCTTCGCCGCCCAGGCCTGCGCCGTCGCCGACGCCCTGGGCTTCGACGCCGAGAAGACCAACCCGAACGGCGGGGCCATCGCGCTGGGCCATCCGCTGGGGGCGACGGGAGCCATCCTGACAGTCAAGGCGCTCTACGAGCTGCAGCGTATCGGCGGCCGCTACGCCCTGGTCACCATGTGCATCGGCGGCGGCCAGGGCATCGCCCTGGTGCTCGACCGCCAGGTGTGACCCTGGACGGAGGCCCGGTGACGCGCCCGACTGCCAACGGAAGAGCCCGCTGGACGCTCGGGCGCAAGGCGAAGGAGACGCGCCAGCGACTGCTGAGCGTGACGCGCGAGCTCCTGGAGAGCGTCTCGCCGTTCCAACTGAGCGTCGCCTCGATCGCCAAGGCCGCCAAGACCGCGCCTGCGACCTTCTACGTCTACTTCGAAGACGTGCCGGACTTGCTCTACGCGCTCAGCGAGGAAGCCGGCGAGGCGATGGCCCGGGTTGCCGAAAGCCATCGCGACTGTTTCAGCGATCCGGAACGACTGGTCGACGACGCCCATCGCTTCATCGAAGGGTTCACCGAGGTCTGGGACAAGCACAGTCACGTCATGCTCTATCTCGGTCTCGAGTCCGATCGCGGGAATGCGCGGTTCCTGAACCTGCGCACCAGGAGCGCGGTGCCGATCATGAACCGGCTGGCGGCGGCGGTTCGTCGCGCCAAGCCCGGCCTCTCGGCGGCGGAGGCCTACGCCGACGCCGTGATCCTCTACGCCAGCCTCCAGCGGCTGGCGGCGACCAAGCACCAGTATCCCGCCGACCGCCCCGGTCCTACGATCGAGGAACTGCGCGAAGCCCTGGCGCGGATCCTGACCGCCTATCTGACGCCGCGGGCGTCCGGCGCCTAAAGCACCGCCGGCTCGGCGGCGAACGCCGCGACGTCGTCGATCAGCGCCGCGGCGGCGGCGGCCACCAGCTCGCCGCCCTTTTCCGGGGTCGCCTGGCCGGGATCCGATCCCATGCGGCCGTCGGGGTAGCGGGCGCGGAAGTCGGCCGCCTCGCGGATCGGGCCGGTGGGGGCGATCTGCGGCGCGTACTGGTAGTTCTTGATCGCGTCGGGATAGGCCCACTGGGTGATGGCGATTTCGGAGGGCGTGGCGTGGCTGCCGTGACCGCTCGGGAACTGGCGCGTGGCGACGCGCATGACGCCCTTCAGGTCCCACCAGTTGGTCAGCTTGCAGGCGAAGCCGCGCGGCCGGCCGGCGAAGCTGGCCTCGGCGTAGATCTCGGAAAAGGCGGCCTCGATGGTGGCGACGTTGCCGCCGTGCCCGTTCAGGAAATAGAGCCTGGTGAAGCCGTGCGCCGCCAGGCTGCGGACCCAGTCGCCGATCGCCGCCATGAAGGTCGAGGGCCGAAGCGCAATGGTGCCGGAAAAGCCCAGGTGATGCTGCGCCATGCCGATGTTGAAGGTCGGCGCGACCAGCAGGTCGGCGGTCTTCTGCGCTTCGTTGGCGATGATTTCCGGGCACATCCAGTCGGTGCCCAGGAGGCCCGTCGGCCCATGCTGCTCGTTGGAGCCGATCGGGATTACCACGGTGCGGGAGCGCGTCAGGAAATCCTCGATCTCGGTCCAGGTCGACCTGTGCAGCAGCATGGCGCAATTCCGTTGTTCAGCCCTGGAGGTAGCCTTTCAAGGCGCCGAAGATAAGGGCGAACCGCAACAACGCCGCCTCGGTCAGCTTCGCTGACAGCGCCCCCGCTCCGCGGTGGCACATCCTTGTGCGCAGATCCGTGACCGCGAAGCCGGGGCGGTGGATCGCGCCGTCAGGCGCGAGACGGAGGGGCGTTGTTCAGGCCCCGCATTTTCTGTCGCGCCTGCGTGCAAATGTCGCGCCAGGCGCCTATCCTCTGCGGAAGGGCCGTCAAGACTTGAAGGAGACCCGTCATGGCGCTGCAACTCGGCGACATCGCCCCCGATTTCACCCAGGATTCCACCGAAGGCCCGCTCAGCTTCCATAAGTGGGCGGGCGACAGCTGGGTGGTGCTGTTCTCGCACCCGAAGGACTTCACCCCGGTCTGCACCACCGAACTCGGCCTGGTCTCCAAGCTCAAGCCCGAGTTCGAGAAGCGCGGCGTCAAGGTGATCGGCCTCTCGGTGGATCCGACCGACAGCCACAAGGGCTGGGCCAAGGACATCGAGGAGACCCAGGGCGCGGCCCTCAACTTTCCGCTGATCGCCGACCACGACCGCAAGGTTTCCGACCTCTACGGCATGATCCATCCGAACGCGTCGGACACCCTGACCGTCCGCTCGGTGTTCGTGATCGACCCGTCCAAGAAGGTCCGTCTGACGCTGACCTACCCGGCCTCCACCGGCCGCAACTTCGAAGAACTGCTGCGCGTCATCGACAGCCTGCAGCTCACCGACAAGCACAAGGTCGCGACGCCGGGGAACTGGAAGCAGGGCGAAGACGTGATCATCGTCCCCTCCGTCGACAACGAGCAGGCCCGCACGCTCTTCCCGGGCGGCTGGACCGAGCACAAGCCCTACCTGCGGACGGTCAAGCAGCCGGTTTAGGCTGGAGGGGCCCTGCGGGCGCCCCGCCTAGGACTTCGTCGCCACGGGCTCCGGGACCACGGCGATGGTGAAGCCGGCCGGCGCCATGCCCACCAGGCGCCAGCCGGCCTTAGCCTTGGCGAAGGTGAGGAGACAGGTCTGTCCCGACGATTGGTCGTGGATGCAGACCCGGTCCTTGCCCAGCGGCTTCAGCAGGGCGGCGGCCTGGTCGCGCGAAGGCGCAGCCGCCAGCGGCATGCCGGATGCGGCGTCCACCAGCCGGAAGGCGTGCGGCGTGATCATCCGGTCGAGCGCCGCATTGGACGCGCCGCCGTCGACCGCCAGGCCATTGGCCTGGGCCATTTCGGCGAGCTGGCGGCGGAGGTCCTCGCGCACGGCCGGGCGATCGACGACCGCCTCGAACGCCGCGTCGTCCTGCGACCATGCGGACGCCAGCAGGGCCTGGGCGGCCCCCGTTTCCGCGCGTTCCGCGGGCTTGCGCGCGCAAGCGCCCGCGGCCAACACCAAGGCGGCGACCGCCGCGACCCCGACCGTACGAACCATCGGCGCGACCATGGCGAGCGAGGCGACTCGCCGCAAGCTGAGCCTTGGCGCGGAGTTGCGCCCGGCGCGCCCTGACGGCTATTCGTCCCCAGCATTTTTCTGAATGACCGGCACAGGAGCGGCGCATGGGGCGGGAAGAGGGCATCGCCGCGGCCTACGATCCATCGCGGCCGCTGTTCTCGCTGCACGTTCCGAAGACCGCCGGCACCAGCTTCCGCAACGACCTGGAAGCCTGGTTCAGCCGCGGCAACATGGCCTTCCACTATCGCGGCGACCAGGGCGAGGCGCCGGAGCGCGCCGAATTGCGGCCGGGGCTCTGCGTGCACGGCCACTTCAACCGCCTGCGCGGCATCGGGGTGCGCCAGTACTATCCTTCGGCCGACCAGTTCATCGTCTTCCTGCGCGACCCGTTCGACCGCTTCGTCTCCAACTGGCGCTACCTGCATTTCCAGATCCGCAGCGGAGTCTCCGTCCCGGACTTCGTAGACGGCCCCGACCTGGAGACCTGGCTGGAGCGCCGGCGGCGCGCGTTCGAGGCGGATGGCCAGGACCCGTTCTCCTTCCTCGCGCAACTGGCCGATCCGGTAGACCCCTCGGCCCCCGAGGCGGCGTTCGGGCCGCAGTACCTCGCCGTCGGCGTGACGGAGCGCTACGCCCAGTCGGTCGCCCTGTTCGCCGCCGTCCTCGGTCGCGAGCCGCCCTCCGAAGTGCGCCGGCTCAACCTCGCCACCGAAGCCCACCGCGAGGGCGATCCCGACGCGGCGCGGCCGGACCTGCGCGGGGTCTATGAGCGAGCCTTTCCGCTGGAATACGAGGTGTACGGATCGGCGGTCGCGCGCCTCGAGGCGGACCGGCGCGCGCGGGGCCTCTGACCACGCTCACGGGGGAATTGCGCGGCTGTGCGCATTCCGCATAGTGGCTGTCCAAGGTTGGGAGACGGTGATGAGCGACGACGTGTTTCCGGTCCGGCCGGAATGGGCGGCGAAGGCCCATCTCGACGCGGAGGGCTACGAGGCGGCCGTCCACCGCGTCGAGACCGACCCCGACGGCTATTGGGCGGAGCTGGGCCGCCGGCTCGATTGGATCAAGCCCTTCACCCAGGTGAAGGATGTCTCGTTCGCCCGCGACGACTTTCGCATCCGCTGGTTCGCGGACGGCGTGTTGAACGTTTCCGTCAACTGCATCGACCGACACCTGCCGCATCGCAAGGACGAGGTCGCCTTCATCTGGGAGAGCGACGACCCGGAACTCTGGAACACCGTCACCTACGGACGGCTGCATTCCGAAGTCTGCCGCATGGCCAATGTGCTCAAGGCCAAGGGCGTCAAGAAGGGCGACCGGGTCACCATCTACCTGCCGATGATCCCGCAAGCGGCCTTCGCCATGCTGGCCTGCGCCCGCATCGGAGCTGTCCATTCGGTGGTGTTCGGCGGGTTTTCGCCGGACAGCCTGGCCGGCCGCATCCAGGACTGCGACTCTAAGGTGGTGATCACCGCGGACGAGGGCGTCCGCGGTGGCAAGATCGTGCCGCTCAAGCTGAACGTCGACGAGGCGCTCGAAACCTGCCCCGACGTCGCCAGCGTCATCGTCGTGCGGCGCACCAAGGCTGACGTGCCGATGACGGCCGGCCGCGACGAGTTCTATTCCGACCTGAAGGCCGCCGTCGGCGATCAATGCGATCCCGAACCGATGAACGCCGAGGATCCGCTGTTCATCCTCTACACCTCGGGCTCGACCGGAAAGCCCAAGGGCGTGCTGCACACCACCGGCGGCTATCTCGCCTGGGCCGCCTACACACACGAGGTGATCTTCGACTATCGGCCGGGAGAGGTCTTCTGGTGCACCGCCGACATCGGCTGGGTGACCGGCCACTCCTACGTGGTCTACGGGCCGCTGGCGAACGGCGCCACCAGCCTGATCTTCGAGGGCGTGCCGAACTATCCGACGTGCTCGCGCATGTGGGAGGTCTGCGACAAGCATAAGGTCGAGATCTTCTACACCGCGCCCACCGTCATCCGCGCGCTGGAGCGCGAAGGCGACGAGTCGGTGACGCGGACCTCGCGCCAGTCGATCCGCCTGCTGGGCTCGGTCGGCGAGCCGATCAATCCCGAAGCCTGGCTCTGGTACTATCGGGTCGTCGGCGAGGAGCGCTGCCCGATCGTCGACACCTGGTGGCAGACCGAAACCGGCGCCTGCCTCATGAGCCCGCTGCCCGGGGCCACGCCGCTGAAGCCCGGGTCCTGCACCAAGCCGCTGCCGGGCGTGAGGCCGCAGCTGGTCGACGCCGACGGCAAGGTGCTGGAGGGCGCGACCAGCGGCAATCTCTGCATCACCGACAGCTGGCCGGGCCAGATGCGTACGGTCTACGGCGACCACGAGCGCTTCATCACCACCTACTTCACCACCTATCCCGGGAAGTACTTCACCGGCGACGGCTGCCGCCGGGACGAGGACGGTTATTACTGGATCACCGGCCGGGTGGATGACGTGATCAACGTCTCCGGGCATCGCCTGGGCACCGCGGAGATCGAGAGCGCGCTGGTCGCCCATGAGGCGGTCACGGAGGCGGCGGTGGTCGGCTATCCGCATCCTGTGAAGGGGCAGGGCATCTACTGCTACGTCACGCTGAAGGTCGACGCGACGCCGACCGACGTGCTCGCCGCCGATCTCAAGGGCTGGGTGCGGCGCGAGATCGGGCCGTTCGCCGCGCCTGACGTCGTGCAGTTCGCCCCTGGCCTGCCGAAGACCCGCTCCGGCAAGATCATGCGCCGCATCCTGCGCAAGATCGCCGAGAACGATCTCTCGAACCTGGGCGACACCTCGACCCTGGCCGATCCGGCGGTGGTCGACGACCTGATCGCCAACCGCAAGGCTTAGGCTTGGAGCTTCCATCGCTGCTGCGCGCCGCGCTGGAGCGGGAGCTGGAGGGCGTCTCGCGCAAGTCGCTGGCGGAGCGGGCGGCGCGGACGTCGGCCGCCTACCGGTCGGGCCAGGGCTCGGCCGGCGTGATCCGCGACGTGCAGGATGCGCTCGCCTATGCGCTCGCGCGCTTGCCGGCCACCTATGCGGCCTGTCTTTCCGTGTTCCGCGAGGCTCGGCTGCGCGCGCCCGGCTTCACGCCGCGCATGCTGCTGGACGCGGGCGCGGGCACGGCGGCGGCGAGCTGGGCGGCGCTGGAGGCCTGGCCGGATCTGGCCGAGGTCAGTTGGCTCGACGCCAGCCCCGTGTTCCTGGAGACCGCGGCGCGGCTGGCGGGCGAGGGGCCGGAGCCGCTGCGCCGCGCCGGGCGCCGGCGCGCCGATCTCACCTGCGGTGGCGAGGCGTGGGGGCGGGCGGACCTGGTCGCACTGAGCTATGCGCTCGCCGAGATCGCGCCGGAGCGACAGGCCGGCCTCGTGGCGGACCTCTGGGCCGCATGCGACGGCGTCTTGGCGCTGATCGAGCCCGGCACGCCCGCGGGCTTCGCCCGGCTCCGCACCGCACGGGAGGCGCTGGCCGGCGCGGGCGCGCAGATCCTGGCGCCCTGTCCGCACGATCGCGCCTGCCCGATCGAAGGTGCGGACTGGTGCCATTTCAGCGTCCGCCTGCCGCGCAGCCGGGATCACAAGCTGGCCAAGGCCGCCGAGGCGCCGTTCGAGGACGAGCCGTTCGCCTATGTGCTGGCCGCCAGGCCGGGCCTCGGCACGCCCGCCGGCGCCCGCGTGCTCGGCCCGCCGCGCGCCGGCAAGCCGGGGATCGAGCTGCGGCTCTGCGCGGCCGATGGGCTGGAGCGCCGCTTCGTCGCCCGCCGCGACAAGGCGGCCTACGCCGCCGCGCGCCGACGGAACTGGGGCGACCCGCTCTGAGCTCCTTCCGGGCCAGCAAAGCCACGTTTACGAATTTTTAATACAACGCCCCGTTGACCCCGCTCCTTAGCCGTCTAACGTCATTGGTGCGGGACGGGCCCCTCTGACGGCGATCGCCAGCCGTGATGTCGGACCGCGCGGGCGCGCTTGAGGCCATGGACGCCACCCCCCATGCCTGCCAGGTCGCGGGCGCGCCCCTCCTTTTCCCCTTTGTCCGCGATGGCGGCGCCGAAGCTACCGAGCGACCGTGTTGCGTCCGGGCCTGGCGCCCCGGCTCTGGGCGGCCTCCGTTGCCGGCAGGTTCGCCCCGCCTTTGCGCCCACTGTGCAAGACCTCACGGGCGCCTCAGCTGTCGCGATGGGCTTAGGCCGCTTCGCGCGCCGGTTCGCCCAGGCCCAGCAGCGGCTCCAGCAGATGCCGGGCCAGGTGACGCACCACGTCCACGACCACGCCGTCGCCGGTTAGGTGATAGGCCTCGTTGTAGTTGGGCGGCAGGACGTAATCGTCGTCCAGGCCCATCAGCCGCGCGGTCTCGCGGGCCGAGATCAGGCGCGAGCGGATCCCGTCCCCGTCCACCACCAGGACGGTCTGGCGGCTCGAGCCGCCGGCGGGGGTCCGCAGGCAACCCGCGACGTCGTCGAAGCGCACTTCGGCCCGCTGCACCTTCAAGCCGCGTTCGTCGCGGCGGGTGCGCTTGTAGACGCAGCCGACCATGCGCCGGCCGGCGGCCCTGGCGTCCTCCACCTTCTGCCGGTTCAGCGGCGCCATCTTCTCCAGCAGCGCCTCGGTCTGGGCGGCGCTGTGCCAGGCCACTCCCGTCGGCGCCTCCTCGACGAGATCGGTGAAACCGCGGTTGCGGCGCAGCGGCGCGGGCAGGCTCCACCAGACCAGATTGTCCCGCCAAGCCGCCGAGACGCCTTCGATCGCCTTGCAGAGCCCAGGCGTGTGGAACGGCGCCTCCGGGCCCGACGCCAGCAGCGCCGCGGGAACGGCCGTCTCCTGCAGAACCCCCACAAGGAACAGGCGCGGCCGGGACTGGGGCACGAACAGGGAGGCGTTGATCACCAGTGCGCCGTAGCGGTAGCCCGCCTCGGCGAAGGTCCGGCAGATCGCCTCGAAGTCGCGGCCGGCGTGCGAGGTCAGCGTCCCGAGCACGTTCTCCAGCGCGATCACCTTCGGCGCGCGGCCCTCCGCCGCGAGGCCCCTGACGACGTCCCAGAACGGATAAAAGGTCCCCGAACGCTCGCCGCCCAGGCCGGCGCCGGCGCCCGCCAGCGACAGGTCCTGGCAGGGAAAGGAGGCCCAGGCGAGGTCGGCCTGGCCGGGCAGGTCGGCCGCACTCACCTTCCGGACGTCGCCCACGAAGAGCTCCGGACAGGCCTTCGATTCGCCCGCGCCCCAGTTCCGCGCATAGGCGGCGGCCTTGGCTTCGTCGAAGTCGTTGGCGAACAGGCAGCGCCAGCCTGGCCCCAGCCCCGCGCGCGCCATGCCTCCGCCGGCGAAGAATTCGTAGAAGTCAGCCACGGCCCACGATCGAATCACTCGCGATCGAAGCAAGCTGCGGCATGCGCCGCGGCCGGTCAAACCGGGGTCGGCCTAGGTTCAATAGCGCGCGCTTTCGGCGCACTGGCGTCTGGACGGGACGGCGCGGGCGGCGCAGATCTGAAGGCTCTCGCCTGCGCGGGGTTTGAACCGGAGGAACACTGTTGATCGATCTGTCAGGACGGGTGGCCATCGTCACCGGCGCGGGTGACGGGCTCGGCCGCTCGCACGCGCGGCTCGTGGCGCGGCGCGGAGCGCGGGTGGTGGTCAACGACCTGGGCGCAACGGCCGAGGCGGTGGTCCGGGAGATCGTCGACGCGGGCGGCGAGGCCATGGCCTTCCAGGCTTCGGTCGCCGACGCCGACCAGATGGAGGCGATGGCGCAGCGCGCGCTGGACGCCTGGGGCCGGATCGACATCCTGGTGAACAACGCCGGCATCCTGCGCGACCGGACCTTCGCCAAGATGACGATCGAGGAGTTCCGCCTGGTGATGGAGGTGCATCTGGTGGGATCGTTCATCTGCTCCAAGGCGGTGTGGGAGGCGATGCGCGCGCAGAGCTTCGGCCGCATCGTCATGACCACCTCCGGGGCGGGCCTGTTCGGCAATTTCGGCCAGGCGAACTACGCCTCCGCCAAGATGGCGCTGGTCGGGCTGATGAACAGCCTGGCGATCGAGGGCTCGAAACACAACATACGGGTCAACTGCCTGGCGCCTCTCGCCGGCACCCAGATGATGAGCGGGCTCGTGCCGCCTGAAGTCATGGACGCGCTGAAGCCGGAGGCGGTCAGCCACGGACTGCTGGCCCTGGTGCGCGAGGATGCGCCCACCAAGACCATTCTCTGCGCGGGCGCCGGCAGCTTCGAGCTGACCCATCTCGACCTCACGCGCGGCATCCATGTCGGCCTGGGCGACGACACCGCCGAGAAGCTCGTCGCCCGCTGGGACGAGCTCGCCGACCGGACGGACGAACTGACGCCTGAGCAGGGCTATGTCCAGAGCCGCGTCGAGCTCAGCAAGGCCGGCCACAATTTCGGATCGAAGGAACGCCAATGACCCGTGACGCCGTCATCGTCTCAGTCGCCCGCACGCCGATCGGGCGCGCTTACCGGGGCGCGTTCAACGCCACCAAGGCGCCGACGCTCACCGCCCACGCCATCCGGGCCGCCGTCGAGCGGGCGCGCATCGATCCTGCAGAGGTCGAGGACTGCCTGATCGGCGCGGCCCTGCCGCAGGGCGACCAGCAGACCATCGGCCGGACCGGCGCCTTGCGCGCCGGGCTGCCCGTGACCACGGCCGGGATGACCATCGACCGGCAGTGCTCCTCGGGGTTGATGACGATCGCCACCGCGGCCAAGCAGGTCATCGTCGACCGGATGGACGTGATCGTGGCCGGCGGCGTGGAGTCGATCTCGCTGGTCCAGACGCCGGAGGTCCGCTTCGGCTTCGATCCCGAGCTGGTCGCCATGCAGCCGGACATCTACATGCCGATGCTGGAGACCGCTGAAGTCGTCGGCCGGCGCTACGGGATCGGCCGCGAGCGGCAGGACGCCTATGCGCTGAGGTCGCAGCAGCGCGCCGCCGCGGCCCAGGCGGCGGGGCTCTTCAACGACGAGATCATCCCCGTCTCCACGGTGATGAAGGTGACCGACAAGGCCACCGGCGAGGTCAGCGAACGCCCGGTCACGCTCGAGCGCGACGAGGGGAACCGGCCTGACACCACCCTGGAGGGACTGGCCGCGCTGAAGCCGGTGAAGGAGGGCGGTTCGGTGACCGCCGGAAACGCCAGCCAGCTCTCCGACGGGGCCGCGGCGTGCGTGGTCATGGAAGCGGGGATCGCCGCCGCCCGGGGCTTGCGGCCGCTCGGGCGCTATGTCGGCATGGCGGTCGCCGGGACCAAGCCGGACGAGATGGGCATAGGCCCGGTCTTCGCCGTGCCCAAGCTGCTGCAGCGGTTCGGGCTGAAGATGGACGACATCGGCCTCTGGGAGCTGAACGAGGCTTTCGCCGTGCAGGTGATCTACTGCCAGGACCAGTTGCAGATCCCCGACGACCGCCTGAACGTGAACGGCGGAGCCATCGCGATCGGCCACCCCTACGGCATGTCCGGCGCGCGCCTGACCGGGCACGCCCTGATCGAGGGCAAGCGCCGCGGCGTGAAGCACGTCGTCGTCACCATGTGCATCGGCGGCGGAATGGGCGCGGCGGCCCTGTTCGAGGTGCTCTAAAAGCCCCGCCCTTGCCCAAAACGGACGTCGTTCCAGCCTGTATGTGGTGAGATTCCTGTCAAGTTGACGCTTCCCGAAGAATACCCCCATTAGCCAAGGGCTGGGCGGCTCGTCGCGGAGCCGGCGCTTCGGCGCAAGCGTCCGCGGCGGCGTTGACCGCACGAGCTTTCATGGGAGTGAGGCGTAGCGGCATGGGTTCGGAGTCGCGCGCGGTCGGCGCGTTCAAGGAAGCCTGGCCGGGGGAGACGCGAGTCGCGTTGACGCCCGAGGCCGTGAAGAAATTCGCATCCGCCAAGGCGCCGGTGCGGGTGCTGGTGGAGCGTGGCGCGGGCGTGGCCGCCAGCTTCAGCGACGAGGCCTATGCAGCCGCCGGCGCGGAGCTGACGGACCGTGTGGGCGTGCTGGCCGGGGCCGACGTGCTGCTGACGGTCCGCCCGCCCGCCGCCGAGGACGTGGGGCGGCTGAAGGCGGGCGCGACGCTCGTCGGCCTGCTGGACCCCTCGCGCAACCGGCCGCTGCTGGAGGCGCTGGCCGCCCGGGGCGTCGACGCCTACGCCATGGAGCTCTTGCCGCGCACGACGCGCGCCCAGGTCATGGACGCCCTGTCCTCCCAGGCCAACCTCGCCGGCTACCGCGCCGTCATCGAGGCGGCTCAGGTCTATGGCCGCGCGATGCCGATGATGACCACCGCCGCCGGCACCGTTACGCCCGCCCGGGTTTTCGTGATGGGCGCAGGCGTCGCCGGCCTGCAGGCGATCGCCACCGCCAGGCGCCTCGGCGCGGTGGTCACCGCCACCGACGTGCGTCCCGCCGCCAAGGAACAGGTGCAGAGCCTGGGGGCCAAGTTCGTCGCGGTCGAGGACGAGGAGTTCCAGGCGGCGGAATCGGCCGGCGGCTACGCCAAGGCGATGAGCGCAGAATACCAGGCCAAGCAGGCCGAGCTGATCTCCGAGCACATCAAGAAGCAGGACATCGTCATCACCACGGCGCTGATCCCCGGGCGCCCGGCGCCGCGGCTGGTCTCCGCCGCCCAGGTGGACTCGATGCGCTCGGGCTCGGTGGTGGTCGACCTCGCCGTCGAGCAGGGCGGCAATGTCGAGGGCGTCGTCGCAGGCCACGTCGCGACGAACGCGGCCGGCGTCCACGTCGTCGGCTTCGAGAACCTGGCGGGGCGCGTGCCGGTGGATTCCTCGACCCTCTACGCGCGCAACCTGCACGCCTTCGTCACCCATCTCTTCCAGCAGGCCGACGCGGACGCGGCGGCCGAGGACGAGATCCTCTCGGCCGCCCGGGTGGTGCGCAAAGACGCCGTCGTCTTCCCCGCCCAGGCCGCCTGAACGCACAAGGGACGCCGATGCACACCGAATTCGATCCAGACCTGCTGGCGGTCTTCATCCTGGCGGCCTTCCTGGGCTTCCAGCTGATCAAGCGCGTCTCGACCCTGCTGCACTCACCGCTGATGAGCCTGACCAACGCCATCGCCGCGGTGGCGGTGGTGGGCGCCATCATCATCCTGGGCGAGGAGCCCGGCAGCCCGCTCAGCAAGACGCTTGGCTTCATCGCCGTGACGGCCGCCACCGTGAACCTGGTCTCCGGCTTCCTCATCACCGACCGCATGCTGAAGATGTTCAAGAAGGGCGGCTCGAAGTGAGCCTCGGCAACCCTGTCGTCGAGGCCGCTTACCTGGTCGCGGCCGTCTGTTTCATTCTCTCGCTGATGTGGATGAGCCACCCGTCGACTTCGCGTCGCGGGGTGATGGCCGGCGAGCTCGGCATGCTGCTGGCGATCGTCGGCACCCTGCTGCTCAAGGATGTCGTCGACTATCCGATGATCGCCGGGGCCCTGCTGTTGGGCTCGGCGATCGGCGTTCCCATGGCCTATCTGATGCCGATGACCGCCATCCCGCAGCGGACGGCGATCAGCCACTCGCTGGGCGCCCTGGCCATCGCCCTGATCGGCGTGGTTGAGATGGTCAAGCTCGCCGACGCCGGCGCGGGATTGAGCTTCGAGTCCGCGGCCCTGGCGTTCGAGATGATCCTCGGGTTTCTGACCTGCACCGCCTCGGTGCTGGCCTTCGCCAAGCTCCAGGAGCTTGTGACCACCCGCCCGATGATCTTCAAGGGCCAGCAGTTTGTGAACCTGGCGGTCTTCGTCGCCACCGTCGGCTGCGGGATCGCCCTGGCGCTGCATCCGCAGAGCGGGCCCCTGCTGATCGCCTTCATCGCGCTGGCCTCGCTGTTCGGCGTCATGCTGGTGGCGCCGATCGGCGGCGCGGACATGCCGACGGTCATCGCGCTGCTGAACTCCTACGCTGGCCTCGCGGCCAGCACGATGGGCTTCGCGCTCGGCAATAAGCTGCTGATCATCACCGGCGCGCTGGACGGCGCCTCGGGCTTCATCCTGGCGGTGATCATGTGCAAGGCGATGAACCGCTCCTTCGCCAACGTCATGTTTGGCGGGTTCGGCCAGGTGGTGGCCAGTGCGGCCAGCGGCGAACAGAAGAGCCATCGCTCGGCCAGCCACGAGGACGCGGCCATGATGCTGGAGAACGCCAACTCCGTGGTGATCATCCCCGGCTACGGCATGGCCGTGGCCCAGGCTCAGCACAAGGTCGCCGAGCTCTACCAACAGCTGACCAGCAAGGGCGTGGACGTGAAGTTCGCCATCCACCCGGTCGCCGGGCGGATGCCGGGCCACATGAACGTGCTGCTCGCCGAGGCCAACATCCCCTACGAGAAGCTGGTCGAGATGGACGAGATCAACGGCGACATGCCGCAGACCGACGTGGCCCTGATCATCGGCGCGAACGACGTGGTCAACCCCGGCGCCCGCGACGACCCGAAGAGCGCCATCGCCGGCATGCCGATCATCGAGGCCGACCGCGCCAAGGCCGTCATGGTCATCAAGCGCTCGATGAACCCGGGCTTCGCCGGCATCGACAACGAGCTCTACTATCTCGAGAAGACCCACATGCTGTTCGGCGACGCCAAGGACTTCGTCGCCGGCATGGTCAAGGAGCTCTCCGGCGGCAGCCGCCTGCACTGAGGCGCTGAGGGTAATATTCACCCGTCATGGCCGGGCCGCCCCGGCCATCCAGCCCAGGACGCGCGCCTCATCTGTTGCGGAACGGAGTTGGGGTGGCTCGCCGGGACGAGCCCGGCGATGACGGATGAAGGACAAGGGGAAGATGACGTCGCCTTAAGCTTTCCCGTGTGCGTTGGGATGCTAAGCCTTCTCCGGCTCAAGCATCTTGGGAAGCCTCATGTTCCGCACTTTCCGCGCCGCCGGCCTGGCGCTCGTCCTGGCGGCCGCGACCGGGGCGCCCACGCTGGCCCAGGCGCCCGCTCAGCCGCAGAGCGTCGTCCCGCCGATCGTCTACAAAGAGCGCACCCTGCCGAACGGGCTGACGGTGCTGACCTCGCTCGATCGGACGACGCCGAACGTCACGGTGCAGGTCTGGTACGGCGTGGGCTCCAAGGACGATCCGAACGGCCGTTCGGGGTTCGCGCACCTGTTCGAGCACATGATGTTCAAGGCGACGCGCAACCTGCCGCCCGAGAGCATCGACCGGCTCACTGAGGATGTCGGGGGGCTCAACAACGCCTCCACCTGGGACGACTTCACCAACTACTACGAGGTGATCCCGGCCAACCACCTGGAGCGCCTGATCTGGGCCGAGTCCGAGCGGATGGGCTCGCTGGTGGTCGACGACGCGAACTTCAAGTCCGAGCGCGACGTGGTGAAGGAGGAGCTGCGTCAGCGGGTGCTGGCCCAGCCATACGGGCGGCTCATGACGCTCTATGTGCCCGAGGCCACCTACAAGGTGCACCCTTACAAGCGGCCGGGCATCGGCTCTATCGCTCAGCTGGACGCCGCCACCATCGACGACGTCCGCGCCTTCCACCAAGCCTACTATCGGCCGGACAACGCCGCCCTGATCGTCGTCGGCAACTTCGACGAGGCCGAGTTGAACGGCTGGATTGACCGCTACCTGGGCCCGCTGAAGCCGCCGGCGGCGCCGGTGCGGCGCGTGCACGCCGTCGAGCCGCCGCGCAAGGGTCCGGGGGTGTTCGAGGGCTACGGGCCGAACGTGCCGCTGCCGGCGGTGGCCATCACCTGGTTAGGCCCCAAGGCGTCGGATCCGGATGCGCCGGCGCTCAAGGTGCTCGACGCGGTCCTTTCGGGCGGCAAGTCGTCCAGGCTGTACGACAGCCTCGTCTACGAGAAGCAGATCGCCAGCGAGGCCTTCTCCCTGGCCGACCTGCCGCAGGACCCGGGCAGCTTCATGCTGGGGGCGATCATGGCCTCCGGCCACGACCTCGCCGAGGGCGAGGCCGCCTTGCTGGCCGAGGTGGAGAAGCTGCGCGCCGCACCGCCCACCGCCGCCGAACTGGCGGAGGCGAAGAACGAGTTGGTCGCCGGCAAGCTGCGCGAACGCGAAACCATCGAGGGCCGCGCGTTCGCGCTCGGCTACGCGTTGCGGATCCAGGGCGACCCTGCCAAGGCCAACAACGAGCTGGCCGATTTGCAGGCGGTCACCGCAGCCGACGTGCAACGCGTGGTGCGCAAGTACCTCGACCCCAATCTGCGGATGACCATCCGCTACCGGCCCGAGAGCGCGCGGCCAAAGGGCGCGCCGGCGTCGGTCGAACCGGTCCCGCCCAAGACGGTCGCCGCCTACGACGGCCCGGTGTTCACCCTCGCCTCGCCTGACCAGCGCCAGGCTCCGCCGCCGGTGGCCAAGCCGGTCCAGCCGGTGCTGCCAAAGCCGGTCGAGCGGACGCTCGCCAACGGGCTGCGGGTGATCGTCGCACAGTCCTCCGACCTGCCGCTAGTGACCGCCGACCTGACGATCAAGGCCGGCGCCTGGGCCGATCCTGATGGTCTCGCCGGCGCCGCGGGGATGACCGCGGGCATGCTCACCGAGGGCACGACGACGCGCTCGGCCCAGCAGATCGCCCGCGAGGTGGAGGCGCTCGGCGCCAGCCTGGACACCGGCGCGAGCGGCGAGGCCTCGTCGGTGACGCTGAACGCCATGCCGGACAAGCTCGATGCAGCCCTGCCCATCATGGCCGACGTCGCCCGCAATCCGGCGTTCAAGCCGGAGGAGCTGGAGCGCCAGCGCCAACAGGCCCTCGACGGCCTGCGGGTCGCCTATGAGGAACCGGGCCAGATCGCCCGCTACGCCGCGGCCCCCATCGTCTTCGCCGGGACGCCTTTCGGCCATGTCGCCGCCGGCACGCCGCAGTCGATCGCCCGGCTGAAGCCCGAGGACCTGGCCGCCCTGCACCGGGCCTGGTTCAGGCCCGACAACGCCGTCCTGGTGCTGACCGGCGACATCACCCCCGACCAGGGCTTCGCCTTAGCCGAACGCTACTACGGCGACTGGGTCAAGCCGGCGTCGCCGCTTCCGCCGCAGCCGGACATCACCCCCAAGGCCGCCGCGCGCGCCGTGGCTATCGATCTCCCCGGGACCGGCCAGGCCTCGGTCAACGTCGTCAAGCCGGCCATCGCCCGCACCGATTCGGCCTATTACACGGCCATCGTCGCCAACAACGTGCTGGGCGGCGGCTATTCGGCCAGGCTCAACCAGGAGATCCGGCTCAAGCGCGGCTTGAGCTACGGCGCCTCCGCCGGGCTTTCCGCCAGCCGCACCACCGGCCTGTTCCGAGCCAGCGCTCAGACCAAGAACGAGTCCGCGCCGCAGGTGCTCGAGCTGATCGGCGCGCAGATGCAGAGCCTGGTCTCGACGCCTCCCGCGGCCGCTGAACTCACCGCCCGCAAGTCGGCGCTGGTGGGCGGCTTCGGCCGCCAGCTCGCCACCACGGGGGGATTGGCGGACATCCTCGGCGACTACGCCTTCTTCGGCCTGCCGCTGGACGAGATGAGCCGCTACACCGGCAAGGTCGAGGCGGTGAGCGCGGCCGACGTCCAGGCCTTCGCCCGCGGCATGTTCGATCCCAAGGCCGGCAGCGTGCTGGTGGTGGGCGACGCCAAGGCCTTCCTGGCCCCGCTGAAGGCCGCCCACCCGAACCTGGAGGTCATCCCCGCCGCCGACCTCGACCTCGACAGCCCGACGCTGCGCAAGGGGGCGAAGTAGGGCGGGCTTGTCCCGCTCCTTCTCGCGCTTCGCTCGGGGGAGCGGGCTTTCAGGCTCGGCTCGTCCAGCGGTCGAGGTTGCGCTCGCGACCGATCAGGGCGAGGCCCGAGGCGATGGATTCCAGCTCGGCGCCGGTCTCGATGCGCTCGGGCGCGAAGCGGCGCCGGAAAAGGCCGCGGACGGCCGGCGTGAGCGAGGTTCCGCCGGTCAGGAAGACGCGGTCGATGGCCTCGGCGCCCACGCCCGCGTCCGCCAGCGCGGCGTCGACGGCGGCGTCCATCAAGGCGAGTTCCGGCGCGATCCAATCTTCGAACTCGGCGCGAGCCACGTCGCGCTCGACGACGATCGTGCCGGCGCGGAAGCTGAACTGGGCCTGCTCGTGCTCGGAAAGGGCGATCTTCAGGTCTGACACCGCCCGGTAGAGCTGATAGCCGAGGTTGTCGTCGAGCACCTCGATCAGTCGGGCAATCTTCTCCGGATCGACGGCGTCGCGTTCCAGGCTGCGGATCTCGCGCATCTCGCGGCTGGCCCGCATCAGCGCGAGCTGGTCCCAGCGGGCGAAGGCGGCGTAATAGCGGTAGGGGACCGGCAGCACCTTGCCGAAGCTTCGGTAGCTCGACCCCTTGCCGAGCGTCGGCGACACCAGGTTGTCGATGATCCGGTAGTCGAAGGCGTCGCCCGCCACGCCGACGCCGGACCTGCCGAGCGCTTGGGCGCGGATCTCGCGCGCCGCGTCTCCGGTCCTAGGGCGCTCGAAGCGGACGATCGAAAAGTCGGAGGTGCCGCCGCCGAAGTCGCCGATCAGCACCGTGGCGTCGGCCGCAAGGTCGCGCGCGAAGAAGAAGGCGGCGCCGACCGGCTCGTAGGCGTAGCGGATGTCGGTGAAGCCCAGCCGGCGGAAGGCGGTCTCATAGCGCGCGATGGCGAGGCCTTCCCGCGCCGAGGCGCCGGCGAACACCACGGGCCGCCCGATCACCACCCGCCCCACCGGCGGCAGGCCGTCGCCGGCGTGCTCGCGCAGCTTGAGCAGGAAGGTCGAGAGCAGGTCCTCGAAGCGGTAGCGGCGGCCCAGGATCTGGGTCTCGCTGAAGCTCTCCGAGGCGGCGAAGGTCTTGAAAGACTGTACGAAGCGCACCTCGGCCGGATCTTCGGCGTAGGCTTCGAGCGCCCAAGGCCCGGCGGTCACCTGCCGCTCGCTGGGCCGCTCGGGCGGAGCCTGGAAGCTGAGCGCGGAGCGGAACGCCGTGGTCACGCCGCCGGGCGCCGCCAGCGGCACGAGGCTGGCCGGCCGGCTCGCGCCCGCCAGCGCCACCACCGTGTTGGTGGTGCCGAAATCGACGCCGAGGCTGAGGTCGGACATGGGCTCCTGCACCGCTGTGAACGCCCCCTCCGTCTCGGCGCCGGCGCGCCACCGGGGCGCAATGCGACCCGGAGAGTTGGAAACCGCCCCGCCGCGACGCGGCGGGGTGGCCACCTCCCCCGCTTCGCGGTGGAGGAGGAGCGAGAGCAAGCTGCTCCCCCTCGTGCGGGGGAGCTGTCAGCGAAGCTGACTGAGGGGGCGTTATAGTTCGCCCCTACCCCTCGATCGTCGCCAGTTCGCCGTCGTGGGCGGCGAGGCTGGCCATCTGCAGGATGCGCGAGACCGAGGCCGAGAGCGGGCAGATCTGCACCGACTTCGAGAGCCCGAGCAGCATCGGGCCGATGACGGTGGCGCCGCCCAGGGCCTGGATAAGCTGGGTCGAGATGGTCGCCGAGTGGATGGCCGGCATGATCAGGACGTTGGCCGGGCCCGAGAGGCGCATGAACGGGTAGTTGACCCGCGCCTCGGGGATCAGCGCCAGCTCCGGCGGCATCTCGCCCTCGTACTCGAAGTCGACGTCCATCTCGTCGAGCATGGCGACAGCTTCGCGCACCTTCTCGGAGCGCTCGCCCATCGGATTGCCGAAGGCCGAGTAGCTCATGAAGGCGACGCGCGGCGTGTAGCCCAGCCGGCGCACGGCGGCGGCGGCCTCGCGGGCGATCTCCACCAGGTCCTCGGCGTCGGGCATTTCGGTGACGTTGGTGTCGGCGATGAACAGGGTGCGGCCCTTGGCGAGAACCACGCTCATGCCCATCACCCGCCCGCCGGGCGCCGGATCGATGACCTGCAGCACCTCGCCCAGCACCTGGTCGTAGGCGCGGGTGACGCCGGTGACCATGCCGTCCGCGTGGCCCGCAGCCACCATCGAGGCGGCGAAGGAATTGCGGTCCTGGTTGATCAGGCGCTGCACGTCGCGGCGCAGGTAGCCCTCGCGCTGAAGCCGTTCATAGAGGGTGTCGACGAAGGTGTCGTTCCAGTGCGACACGCGGGCGTTGATGATCTCGAGGTTGGCTTCGGCAGGGTCCAGGCCGACCAGGCGCATGTTGCTGTGCACCAGCTCCTCGCGGCCGACCAGCACCGCATCGCCCAGGCCGCTCGACTGGAAGGCGTAGGCCGCGCGGATCACGCTGGGCTCCTCGCCCTCGGCGAAGACGATCTTCTTCTTCGGGCCGGCCTGCACCGTGCCCTGCAGCTTCTGCAGGAAGGCGGCGCTCGGATCGAGCCGCTGGGCGAGCGAGGCGCGGTAGGCGTCCATGTCCTCGATCGGCCGGCGCGCCACGCCGGTGTCCATCGCCGCCTTGGCGACGAACGGCGGGATATAGGAGATCAGCCGCGGATCGAACGGGCTCGGGATGATGTACTCCGGCCCGAACTTCAGCTGGGCGCCGTGATAGGCGGCGGCCACCTCGTCCGGCACGTCCTCGCGGGCCAGCTGCGCCAGTGCGTTGGCGCAGGCGATCTTCATCTCCATGTTCACCCGCCGCGCCCGCACGTCGAGCGCGCCGCGGAAGATGTAGGGGAAGCCCAGGACGTTGTTGACCTGGTTGGGATAGTCGCTGCGGCCGGTGGCGACGATGGCGTCGGGCCGCACGGCGTAGACGTCCTCCGGCAGGATCTCCGGATCCGGGTTGGCCATGGCGAAGATGATCGGCTTGGGAGCCATCGACTTCACCATTTCCTGCGTCACCGCGCCCTTGACCGACAGGCCCAGGAAGACGTCGGCGCCCGTCATCGCCTCGGCGAGCGTGCGCGCGTCGGTGTCGACTGCGTGGGCGCTCTTCCACTGGTTCATGTCGTTGGGGCGGCCGCGATAGATGACGCCCTTGGAGTCCACGGCGATCACGTTCTCATGGCTGACGCCCATCGCCTTGATCAGGTCGAGCGTGGCGATGCCCGCCGCGCCGGCGCCGTTCAGCACCACCTTGATCTTGGAGATGTCCCGGCCGGTGATCTCGCAGGCGTTGATCAGGCCGGCGGCGGAGATGATCGCGGTGCCGTGCTGGTCGTCGTGGAACACCGGGATGTCGAGCAGCTCCTGCAGCTCGGTCTCGATGCGGAAGCACTCGGGGCTCTTGATGTCCTCGAGATTGATGCCGCCCCAGGTGATGCCGATGTTCTTGACGACGGTGATGATCTCGTCCGGGTCTTTGGCGGTCAGCTCCACATCGATGGAATCGACGTCGGCGAAGCGCTTGAAGAGGACGCTCTTGCCCTCCATCACCGGCTTGGACGCAAGCGCGCCCAGATCGCCCAGGCCCAGGATCGCGGTGCCGTTGGAGATCACCGCCACCATGTTGCCCTTGGAGGTGTAGTCGTAGGCCGTCTCCGGGTCCTCGGCGATCTTCAGCACCGGTACGGCCACGCCCGGCGAATAGGCGAGGCTCAGGTCGCGCTGGGTGGCCATCGGCTTGGTGGGGGCGATGGCGAGCTTGCCCGGGATCGGGTGCTTGTGGAAGCTCAGCGCTTCATCGTCGGTGAAGGTGCGTTTTTCGGCGTCGCTCATCTGGCGGCGGTCCCCAAAGGTCGTCGGCGGCTGCGAAGCCGGGAACCTACAGAGACGTTCCCCTCGTAACAACCTTCACTTACGATTGCTGGGCGGCAATCGCAGGCCGAACGGCAAATCCATTTGACCACAATACAGCCGCCGCGAGACTAACCGCCCTGTTTCACGTGGAGGGGTCCGTGCCGGAGCCGCTGAAGATTGCCGTCGCCGGAGCTCTCGGCCGAATGGGCCGCGCGGTGGCCGCCGTGGTCGAGGCCGACCCGCGGCTGGCGCTCGTCGCGCGCTTCGATCGGCCCGACTCACACGACCCAGGCCTGGTCGGCCAGGCCGAGGCTCTGGCGGCCGCCGACACGGTGATCGATTTCTCTACGGCCGCGGCTTCGGCGGCGCTCGCCGAAGCCTGCGCGGCGCACGGCGGTCCGGCGCTGATCGTCGGCTCGACCGGTTTCGACGACGCCGAGTTGGCGCGGATCGCGGCGGCGGCGAAGCGCATCGCGATCGTGCGCGCCGGCAACTTCTCGCTGGGCGTCAATGTGCTCATGGGGCTGGTGCGCCAAGCCGCCCGCGCGCTGCCGGCCGATTACGACATCGAGGTGTTCGAGGCCCACCACCGACGCAAGGTCGACGCACCCTCCGGCACCGCCCTGATGCTGGGCGAGGCCGCCGCCGCGGGGCGCGGCGTGGAGCTTTCGCAGGTGGCGCGGCGGACGCGGGACGGCATCACCGGCGCGCGCCCGCAAGGCGAGATCGGCTTCTCGGTGGTCCGCGCCGGCGGCATCGTCGGCGAGCACAGCGTGATCTTTGGCTCGGACGAGGAGCTCCTCACTCTGTCGCACTCGGCCCGCGACCGCGGCCTGTTCGCCAAGGGCGCCGTCGCCGCCGCCCGCTGGGCCGCGGGCAAGCCGGCCGGCGCCTACGACATGCAGGACGTGCTGGGGTTCAGCTAGGAGCGCCGAACGCCCCCTCAGTCCGCTTCGCGGACAGCTCCCCCGCTGCGCGGTGGAGCATCTTGGGCCCAGATCCTCGACCGCGCAGCGGGGGAGGTGGATCGGCGCGTCGCGCCGAGACGGAGGGGGCGTTAAGCCTCACCCCCGCCCAGTCGAGCCGAATCCTCCAGCGCCGCGCACCGTCTCTTCCAGGCTCTCGACCTCTTGCCAGCCGGCCTGGATGACCGGGGCGATCACCAGCTGAGCGATCCGGTCGCCTCGGCGGATGACAAAGTCCTCCTCGCCCAGGTTGATCAGGATCACCTTCACCTCGCCGCGATAGTCCGCGTCGATGGTGCCAGGCGTGTTCAGGCAGGTGACGCCGGCCTTGAGCGCGAGGCCGGAGCGCGGGCGCACCTGACCCTCGAAACCGGCCGGCAGGGCGAAGGCGAGCCCGGTCGGCACGGCGTGCCGGGCGCCCGGCTTCAGGACGAAGGGCGCCTCGTCCGGCACGGCGGCGCGCAAGTCCATCCCCGCCGCGTGCTCGGTCTCATAGGCGGGCGGCGGCAGGCCCTCGCCGTGCGGCAGGCGCATTAGGGGAATGACGGGGGTCACGAAAGCTCCTTGGCGATCCGCTCGGCGAGCCTGCGGGCGACCGCGGCCTTGGCGAGGCGGTCCCAGCGCTCGACGCCGTTCTGGCTGAAGACGGCGACGGTGTTCTCGTCGCCGCCGAACACGCCGGGCTGGCTGACGTCGTTGGCGACGATCCAGTCGCAGCCCTTGCGCGCAAGTTTGGCCCGGGCGTGGTCTTCGACATCGTTGGTTTCGGCGGCGAAGCCCACCACCAGCCGCGGGCGGCGCGCGGACTTTGCGAGCGTGGCCAGGATGTCGGGGTTCTCCACCAGCGCGATGGGCGCCGGTCCGCCGTCGGTCTTCTTGATCTTGCGCGCGCCCAGCGTCTCCGGCCGCCAGTCGGCGACTGCGGCCACGCAGACCGCGGCGTCGGCGGGGAGCGCGGCCTCGCAGGCCGCCAGCATTTCGCGGGCCGTCTCGACATCGACGCGCCGCACGCCGGGCGGCGTGGGCTGGGCCGTCGGCCCCGCGACCAGGGTCACCTCGGCGCCCAGGGCGGCCAGGGCGCCGGCGATGGCGAAGCCCTGCTTGCCCGACGAGCGGTTGGTGATCACCCGCACCGGGTCGATCGGCTCGGCCGTGGGGCCGGCGGTGACGATCACGCGGCGGCCGGCCAGCGGCTTGGCCGCCGCGCCCGCCAGCGCGGCCTGCACCGCCTCCAGGATCGCCGCCGGCTCGGCCATGCGGCCCTCGCCGTACTCGCCGCAGGCCATCGGCCCCTCGTCCGGGCCGACGAACAGGACGCCGTCAGCCTTCAGCGTTTCGAGATTGCGCCGGGTCGCGGCGTGCCCCCACATCCGCACGTTCATGGCCGGCGCCATCAGCACCGGCTTGTCGGTGGCGAGCAGGGTGGTGGAGGCCAGGTCCGAGGCGTGGCCGTGCGCCGCCTTGGCCATCAAGTCCGCCGTGGCCGGCGCCACCACCACGAGATCGGCCGAGCGCGACAGCTCGATGTGGCCCATCTCCGCCTCGTCCGTCAGCGAGAACAGCTCCTGGTAGACCTTGTCTTCGGCGAGCGCGGCGAGCGACAGCGGCGTGACGAACTGCGCGCCCGCCGCGGTGAGGATCGGCCGCACCGCCAGCCCCGCCTTGCGCGCCAGGCGCACCAGCTCGAGCGCCTTGTAGGCGGCGATCCCGCCGCCGACGATCAGGAGAATGCGCTGTCCGGCCAAGTCCCTGTCCCTGGAACGATCGCTCGCTCTCTTAAGGTAAGAGCTGGGGCTGAACAAATCCTGCCGCGGCTGCGCAGGCGTGCTTCCGACGTCGCCCCGCTACCTGGGCGATAGGGACTCGACTCACGCCGGCGCATGTGTTCTTTCTTTGTTCCAGCTACGCAATGGGAGACAGCGAGATGGCTGGGACAAAACAGGCCTTGGCCTGGGCGGCGGTTTGCGCCGCGGCGGCGTTGGTCGCGGGATGTGACAACGGTCCTTCCGCCGTGGCGCCGCAGGCGGCGGGAACGCAGATGGCCTATGCCGACGCGCCGCGGACTCGGGAGGCGACCGACGCGGCCGATGGTGTCGACCACCGCAAGGACCC
>Ga0268266_10000411_pt1 | contig 65247 bp, 52 predicted proteins | sample KBSS13metaG_FD_190356 | JGI IMG/M metagenome (GOLD analysis project Ga0268266, IMG submission 190356) | Switchgrass rhizosphere microbial communities from Kellogg Biological Station, Michigan, USA - KBS S1-3 metaG (SPAdes) (version 2) | ecosystem: Host-associated > Plants > Roots > Rhizosphere...
TGCCCGTCCTCGGTTATCTCCACTGGTCGCTGCTCGACAATTTCGAATGGACTTCCGGCTATAAGCCGACATTCGGTCTGGTCGCCGTCGATCGAGCGACCTTCAAGCGAACCCCAAAACCGAGCGCCTATCATCTAGGTGCCCTAGCGCGGGCCCACCGAGCATGAGCGCTTGCGGCGCTCCTGCCGAGACGTTCAGCGGCGCGAGCCAACTTGATCTACTCGGTCATGATCCATATTGCTCGCCAACTCCCTCTCAGCCCTGGCGCTCGCAACCGCCGTCGCCTTCCGGCTCTGAACGAGTCTGAACCCTGCACATGGCCAGCATCATCATCTTTTCGACCCTCAGGGGCTTTTCCTTGGGCGAATGGCGGAGCGCGAGTTCGCGCACACGGCGTCTGGTCTGGACCGGCATCGACATGCTCGTGCTCTCAACCCTGATTATCGGGGTTGGGAACTACTTGGCCGCCTGATCATGGAGGCGTCATCCCACTCCGTGTGGACTGCAATCGGCAGTATTTCACCGGCGATTATGTGGCGGGCATGGTTTTCAGCGCGATCATGCTGATCCCGTTCGCAATCCTCGAGCGTTTGCGGCCAGTCGGGCGCCCGCCGGAGCTCCGGCTCTACGGGCTCAATATCCTCATCGCTGCGATCACCGCCGCCATTGCCGGGCCGATCGGAATCCTGACCGATGCTGCAATCGGCCGGCTCAGACCCGTGCTTCCCTGGAAGCCGGTGGAATTCGCTGCGCCCGCGGCAGGTGCATCTTTCCTCGATTTCGCGATACCCTTAATCGGTGCAGTATTGCTCGCATTGATCCTCCATGAGGCCTGGTTTTATTGGGCGCACCGCCTGGAGCACAAGGTGCCGATGCTGTGGCGTTTCCACCGCCTGCACCACAGCGATGAAAACATGAGCGCCTCGACTTTTCAGCGCGACCATCTCGCCCAACAGATTTATCGGTCATTATTTGCGAGTGTGACGCTGGGGCTGGTATTCGATCTCGATTTCAAGCAGGCAGGCGCCACGTCTCTTGCGTACACGCTTTTCACGACCCTTTGGTCAATGTTCTACCATTCGGCCATCTGCGTTCGACTGGCTTGGCTTGACCGGATTCTGGTTACCCCGCAGGTATACCGCATTCATCACTCGACCGATCCAACTCACTTCAATCGCAATTTCGCTGACAATTTGCCGATCTTCGACATCGTCTTCGGAACATACGAAGCGCCCAAGCCGGGGGAGTTTCCGGCAACCGGATTATCGGACTGGGCTCCGCGATGCGTGGGCGGCTCAATTGCTGCCACTTGTCGAGGCAGCCCGTTTGATGACGCGGAACGCCAACCAGCGCGGCCCGGATTTGACTTCCGCGGACTGATGAGGACCTCCATTCAAAAGATGAGGTACGAGCAAGCGCGGAGGTTTCCGCTTCGGGCGCCCATTTCGCTTCGGCAGGTTAGACCGGCTCTGATACTCCGGGTATCGCGATTTGATCGAATATTATCGATAGTGATCGAAAATGCTTGATTCATCCGCGCTCGTCCGGCACGGTCGCTCCTGAGGGGCATGCGCTGGTCCCTAGGGCCCCGCGGCGATTCTTCCCCTCGCCGCCGGGTCGCTCTCAACGGCGACACTGAAAATAACGAGACCTGGGATGGTGGGGTTGGCCATGCAACGTCGATCGATATTGCGAGCAGTGTGCGCGATCGTTGCGGTCATCTCGATCGTGCCTGCGGCTTTCGCTGAAACTTTGGCCCAAGACGATTTTCTCGAACTCAATACAGTGTCCCTATGGGATGGGCCGGCTCCTGCCGCCAAGGGGCACGATGAGCGGGATATTCCCACCCTCACAGTATTTCGACCGGAAAGGCATCATGCAAACGGCACGGCCGTGATCGTCGCTCCGGGCGGTGCCTATATTGGTCTCTCCGGCAATCTTGAGGGAAGACAGGTCGCCGATTGGTTCGCTGCTCATGGTGTTACTGCCTTCTTGCTAAAGTACCGTCTCGCACCGAACTACCGCCCCCCCAGCCAACTGCAGGACGCCCAGCGCGCTATTCGTTTCGTGCGGAGCCGCGCGACTGCATACGGAATTGCGCCTGACAGAATCGGCATGATCGGTTTGTCCGCCGGCGGGCATCTGACCGCGATGGCGGCGACGCATTTCGACAGCGGCAATCCCGACGCCAGCGACCCGATCGATCATGCCAGCAGCCGCCCGGATTTTATCGTGCTCGGCTACCCGGTGATCTCGTTTGAGAGCCTGACGCCGGGGCTTAGAAACGTACTTGACCCGTTCGTGGGGCCGAACCCGAACCAGGAGATGCTGGATGACCTTTCGGTCGAAAGACATGTGACAGCCCAGACGCCGCCGGCCTTTATTTACGCGACCACCGACGATGAGCTGGTTCCGGTCGATCACAGCATCCTCTTCTATAGGGCGTTGCATGCGGCGGGTGTGCCAGTCGAGATGCATCTTTTTGCTCATGGCGCACATGGCAGCGGTCTGGGTTCCGGCGATCCCGCGCTCGACCTCTGGTCGGCAGCGCTGGAAAACTGGCTTCGCGCGCAGGGTCTATTCACCGTTGCGCCGGCGGCATTGGCGACAATCCATACTCCCGGGCCGCTTTCGGTGGATGCCACTATGGGAGAGCTCCTCACAGATCCCGCGGCACATGCGGTGTTGCAGGAGGAGATCCCACAGTTTGCTTTCTCGCCGCAGATAGAGCAGGCGCGGGACCTTACGCTGCGATCCCTGCAGCGCTACGTGCCCAAGTTGCTGACGGACGTAAAACTACAAGAGGTGGATGCGAAGCTTCGGGCGGCAACCGCCCAGCGCCGGTGAGGAGCACTATGATCGTGTGTTCTATTCGCAAGCGCGGTCTTCGTGCCTTTGTCGCAGCGGCGCTGGTCCTCTCATTCGCCTCTAATGGGGCGTTCGCGTCGGATGGAGACAGCCTCGTCCAGGGGTTCTCGGATCCGCCAAGCAGCGCCCGCCCTCGCGTCTGGTGGCACTGGCTGAACGGGAACATCTCTAAGGAAGGCATCACGCTGGACCTTGAGTGGATGAAGCGGATCGGCATTGGCGGCGCCGAGAGCTTCCAGGGTTTCCTTGGACCGATGGGGCCGGGGAAGGTCGTCGACAAACAGCTGCCCTACATGTCTGAGGGTTGGCAGGAGGCGTTCCAACACGCTGCCGTGGAGGCCGACCGGCTAGGGCTGGAGCTCGGGATCGCCGCATCCCCTGGATGGAGCGAGACCGGAGGGCCTTGGGTTCCGCCCTCCCATGGCATGAAGAAGTTCGTCTGGAGCGAGACCTTTGTGACCGGAGATGCGCCCTTCCGCGGCACATTGCCGAAGCCGCCCGACACTGTCGGGCCGTTCCAGGGCTTGCCGCTTGAAGGGTTCCAGTCAGCCGCAACCAGTCAGGCAATCCGGGACACCAAGTTCTATCGGGACAGTGCCGTCATCGCTTTTCCCGCACCCGAGGGTGACGTGGCTCCAGCCGACCATCCTGCCCTCACCGCAAGCGGCGGCAATATCGACGGTGCCGCGCTGACTGATGGGACGCTGAAGACGCCGCAATCGCTGCGGATGGCGGCGCCGGGCCAATCTGCCTGGATAGGGTTCGACTATCCGGCGCCGGTGACCGTCCGGGCCCTGACCGTGATGGTCGGTGGAATCAGTAGCCTGCCCGGCTTCGGCACTGCGCCGCCAGCCATTGGTCTTGAGGCGAGCGATGACGGGCAGGTGTTCAAGCCGGTCCTTCCGCCGAAAGTCCTACGCGTTCCCGCCTTCGGTACGGAGCCGATTCCCGCGACGATCACCGTGAGGCCGGTCAAGGCGCGCCACTTCCGTGTGACTTTTGTCACGCCGCCGCCGCAGCCACCGATGCCGGCGATTTACGGGCCGGCGCCGCCGCCCGCCACTGCCTGGTCGATCGGTGAACTGGTCCTCCATGCGGACCCGCGTGTCGATCGCGTGGAGGATAAGGCCGGTTTCGTGCCGGCGACCGGTCTCGAAGCCAGTCCGACGCCGGACGATGGAATCGCAATTCCGCGGCAGACGGTGATCGATCTCACCAGCAAGATGCACGCCGACGGCACGCTCGACTGGACGCCGCCGCCCGGCCGCTGGGTGGTGCTGCGCATCGGCTATTCATTGCTTGGTGTCACCAACCATCCGGCGCCGATGGAGGCCACTGGACTTGAAGTCGACAAGCTCAACCGTGCCTACGTGAAGGCCTATCTCGACACGTATTTCGGACAATACGCGAAAGCGGCGGGCGGCTTGCTCGGGGCACGCGGAGTCCGCGCCCTGACCAACGACAGTTGGGAGGACGGTTCGCAGAATTGGACCGATGACATGCTGGCCCAGTTCCAAAAGCGGCGCGGCTACGATCCGCGGCCCTGGCTGCCCGCCTTGACCGGCCGGGTGGTCGACAGCGGTGCCGCGAGCGACCGTTTCCTATGGGATTTCCGTGCCACTCTGGGCGATCTCGTCGCAGACGAACACTATGGTGAGATCGCGGACCAGGCGAAGGCGCGCGGCCTGGTCCACTATGCGGAGTCTCACGAAGAAGGCCGTGTGTTCGTTGGCGACGGCATGGCGGTCAAGCGTCGGGCCGATGTTCCGATGGCGGCGATGTGGACCCAGTCGCCGGGCGTCTACAAGGAGCAGTTCGGCTATGACGCCGACATCCGGGAGTCCGCCTCGGTTGCTCATCTCTACGGCCAGAACCTCGTCGCCGCGGAGTCTATGACGGCGATCGCGGCGCCGTTCGGTTGGTCCCCTGAGACGCTGAAGCCCGTAGTCGACAAGGAACTGGTGATGGGGGTGAACCGCGTGGTTATCCACACCTCGGTGCACCAGCCGCTTGTCGATAAGGCGCCGGGCCTGTCGCTTGGCGTTTTCGGCCAATGGTTCACCCGGAACGAGACGTGGGCCGAACAGGCAAAGCCGTGGATCGACTATATCGCGCGGAGCGATTTCATGCTCCAGCAGGGCCGCTTCGTTGCCGATGTCCTCTATTTTTATGGCGAGGATTCGAACGTAACGGCCATCTTCGGCGATCATGCGCCGCCGGTGCCGCCGGGCTACAATTTCGACTATGTCAACGCAGATGCGCTGATCCACGAATTGTCAGTTCGGGATGGTACCATCGTCGCCAAGAGCGGCATGGCCTATCGGCTGATCGCGCTCGACCCCCGGGCTGCGCACATGTCCGTGCCGGTGCTGCGTGCGCTTCACGCGCTCGTACAGGCCGGCGCCGTCATTATCGGCGACAAACCAGCCGACACGCCCAGCCAGGCAGACGATCGGGATGAATTCAAGCGGCTGGCTGAGGCCATTTGGGGTGACGGCACAGCGCCGCATGTCCTTGGCAAGGGCAGGGCGATCCCCAAGACCTCCATCGGCGACGCTCTAAAGACGCTTGGCATCCAACCCGATTTTGACGCCACCAAAGACGACGCTGAACTGCTCTACGTTCACCGGCGGACCCCCGACACCGACATCTACTATGTCGATAATCGCCAGGATCGGGCGGTTTCGGTGACGCCATCGTTCCGCGTCGGGGGCCGAGAGGCCGAACTCTGGCATGCCGATAGCGGCAAGTCGGAGCCTGCGTCCTATGCAATCTCGCAAGGTCGCACAACAGTGCCCCTCACCCTCGCTCCCTACGAGACTGTCTTCGTCGTCTTCCGAAAGCCTGCTCATCAGGACAGCAGGACGATAGCCGCTGAGAAAGAAACCGACATTTCGGCGATCGACGGCGCTTGGTCTCTCACATTCGACAAAGGTCCGTGCGCGCCGGAGCCAATGCGCATCGAGAAGCTGCAATCCTGGAGCGAGGCGACGGATGCGCGCCTGAAGTATTTTTCGGGCGCCGCAACCTATCACCAAACGCTCCAAATCAAACCTGGGCAGGTCCCCGACAAGGGACGAGTCTGGATTGACCTTGGCCGCGTCAAGAACTTGGCGGAAGTCATCGTCAACGGAAAATCCCTAGGGACGGTCTGGAAGGAGCCGTTCCGCGTCGATGCCACGACCGCCCTGAAACCGGGTGAGAACAGTCTGGCGATCAAGGTCACCGACCTGTGGGTGAACCGGTTGATTGGCGATTTGCAGCCTGGCGCCGCGAGATGCACGTTCGCGGAGCCGATGCCCGCGCTCTACCAGGCCGGTTCCCCGCTCATTCCAGCGGGCCTCCTCGGCCCTGTGCATGTCGTTCAGACATCCGAATAAATCGGCACTACACGTTTTCAATCCTCGAGGAGTCGCAATGAATACCGCAAGCCAAGGTGACGGACTGCCCTCCGCACGCGCAGGGGCTGAGCAGCCTGGGGGAGATCAGTGGTATCGGACCCTGAGGCCGCTTGCTGTCACGCTCTTCTTTGCCTGGGGATTTGCGACTGTTTTGGTCGATTCTCTCATTCCGAAGCTTAAGGGTCTGTTCGCCCTCAGTTATTTCGAGGCGATGCTCACGCAATTCTGTTTTTTCATCGCCTATTTCCTGTTTTCGCTGCCGATGAGCGCGTTGCTCGGCCGGATCGGTTATGGGCGGGCCGTAGCGGTGGGCTTGGCCATCATGGCGTTCGGCTGTCTGCTTTTCTCGCCTGCGGCGACTTTCGGTGCGTATCCGGCGTTCCTGCTCGCCCTCTTCGTGATGGCGGCGGGCATCACCATGCTCCAGGTCGCAGCCAACCCCCTGATGGCTATGTTGGGGAAACCTGAAACGTCCCACAGCCGCCTCACCCTGGCCCAGGCCTTCAACTCGCTCGGGACGACGGTCGGGCCTATGGTCGGCGCGGCGTTCATCATCGGGGGCGGCGTTTCGGCTGCCGATATCGCGGCGAACGCTGGAAACCTTCCTGCATTCCGCGGAGCCGAGGCTCACGCTTTGCAGTTGCCGTTTTTAGGTATCGCAATAGGGCTCGGCATTATCGCGATTCCCTTCTGGGTGCTGCGCGACCGGGCGGGGCTGCCCAAAGCGGTCTCCTCGCAACCGGCTTTTGACCTTTTGCGGCATCCCCGTGTCGCTTTCGGCGCCGCCACTCTATTCCTCTATGTCGGGGCGGAGGTCTCCATTGGAAGCATCATGGTCAACTACCTCGTGCAGCCGACAACCTTCGGTGTGGCCGCGGCAGAAGCGGGCCGTCTCGTCAGCCTCTATTGGGGTGGTGCGATGGTCGGCCGATTTATAGGTTCGGCCGCGCTCCGCAGGTTCCGCGCGGGCGATGCGCTCGCGGCTTGCGCGCTCGGCGCCGCAGTCCTGGCGACCGTGTCGATGCTCTCCGACGGGTGGTTATCCGGTGCCGCCTTGATCGCCATCGGGCTTTGCAACTCGATCATGTTTCCCACTACGTTTTCCCTGGCGATCGAAGGGCTGGGCGAGAATTCGTTCCGTGCATCCGGACTGCTGTGCATGGCGATCGTCGGTGGCGCGATCATCCCGCCGATCGCAGGGTTGATCGCCGACCGCTTCGGACTCGCTGTCGCTTTGATAGCGCCAATCGCTTGCTATCTGTCGATCGCCGCCTACGGGCGCTTCACCGCGCGGTCGCAAGTCACCGGACCGAGTCCCAGCCTGATGCGAAAGGCTGTTTCGGGTGTCGGTCTCGCCATCCTGCTTCTCACTTCGGCTCCCGCCATCGCCTCGGAGCCCGCTACGGTCAAAGAACCCTGGGCAGACCGGACCCTGACACCTGATGCGCGGGCCGATCTTTTGGAATCGGCGATGACGGTCCCTGAAAAGGTCCGGCTTGTACATGGATCGATGCCATTGCTGATGAAGAACCGGCCGGCCGATGTGATCGGATCCGGATACGTGCCGGGCATTGCGCGGCTAGGGATTCCAGCGCTGCGCGAAACCGATGCCAGCCTTGGCGTGGCTGCCGCCGCGGACAAGGTAGAGGCGACCGCGCTGCCCTCGGGTCTTGCAATTGCGTCCAGTTGGGATCCTGACATTGCCTATAGTGGTGGGGCCATGGTCGGCGGCGAGGCCGCGAAAAAAGGCTTCAACGTCCTATTGGGCGGTGGCGTCAATCTGGCACGCGATCCCCGCTGCGGCCGAAATTTCGAGTATCTGGGCGAAGATCCCTTGCTCGCCGGCACGCTCGCCGGGCAGGCGATCCGCGGGACTCAGGACCAAGGCATCATCTCCACCGTCAAGCATTTCGCCATCAACGATCAGGAGACCGGCCGGCGTGTGCTCGATGCTCAGATAGATCCCGCGGCGCTGCGCGAATCCGACCTGCTTGCCTTCGAGATCGCGATCGAGCGCGGCGAACCCGGCTCGGTGATGTGCTCCTACAACAAAGTCAACGGGACCTACGCCTGCGCCAACCCCGATCTGTTGCAAAAGACGCTCAAGGCGGATTGGCACTTTCCAGGCTGGGTCATGTCGGACTGGGGGGCAGTCCGCGATGCGAAAGCCGCGGTCGAGGCAGGGCTCGATCAGCAATCGGGCGAAGAGCTCGACAAGATGTTCTACAAGCAATCGGTCGGGCAGGTGGTCGGGCAGGGGGATACGGACCGGCTCCGCGACATGGTGCACCGGATCCTCCGAACCATGTTTGCGCGCGGCCTGTTTGATCGTCCCGTTGCACCTGGGGCGATAGACGCCGAGGCAGATGGGCAAGTGGCGCTGAGAGCCGAAGAGGCAGGCATCGTCCTGCTCAAGAATGAGGGCCGGCTCCTCCCGCTCTCACCGAACCCGGCACGGATCGCGGTCATCGGCGGGCACTCGGATGTGGGCGTGATCTCCGGAGGCGGCTCCGCTCAGGTTCTGCCTGTCGGTGGGCCGGCCCTCAAAATAAAGGGCCCGAAAGACGCCCCGGCGTTCGCCTCGAATATCCTGTTCGATCCGTCCTCGCCGCTCGACGCGATCAAAGCTGAGGCGCCGAAAGCGCGGGTTGTGTTCGCGTCCGGCGACGATCCGGCAGCTGCCGCGGCGGTCGCGCGCGACGCTGATATTGCGATCGTGTTCGCGACCCAATGGATGAGCGAAGAAAGGGATGTACCGACGCTGTCACTGCCCGATGGCCAGGATGCGCTGATCGACGCTGTCGCCGGAGCGAATAAGCGAACCATCGTGGTTCTCGAGACCGGCGGGGCGGTTTCGATGCCTTGGCTGCCGCGCGTCGCGTCGGTGATGGAAGCGTGGTTTCCCGGCCAGCGCGGTGGTCAGGCGATCGCACATGTTCTTTTCGGCCGGATATCACCGTCCGGACGTCTTCCGGTAACGTTCCCGCAAGGTCTTGAGCAGCTGCCGCGCGCGGAGATACCGGGTTGGAACCTTCCCCGACCGAAGTATCCCGGCGGGCCGGAGACGGATTTTGCCGTCCAATACAGCGAAGGGGCGGATGTCGGCTATCGCTGGTTCGCGGCGCGCCATCTGAAGCCGCTTTTCCCATTTGGCTTCGGCCTCAGCTTCACCGATTTCGCCTACAACGGATTGCATCTGAAAGGCGGCGACACCCTCACTGCCGAGTTCGACGTGAAGAACACTGGTTCGCTGCGCGGGATCGATACGCCGCAGATTTATGCGGAGATTGCGGCCCATGGCGCGCCGCCGGTGCGACGCCTCGTCGGCTGGTCGCGGGTGGCGCTCGCGCCAAGCGAAACGCGCCATGTGTCGATCACCGTCGACCCTCGTCTTCTCGCTGCGTTCGACGAGAGCGCCCACGCCTGGAAGGTCGCGGGCGGGAAGATCCGCACCGTTCTCGCGCACGACGCTGCCGGCACCGCGCTGTCCGGCGATGTCGAGCTCAGCCCCCACACAATCGCGCCATAGCGAGCTTCCATGCCGGTTCCAGGAAATCCCTTCAGTAGCTCGCGGCTGCGCATGCTCCTGATCGCCTTCGTGATGCTGTGCGTCGGAATGGCATCGGCACATGCAGAGACGCCGGCCACGTGGATCACGCACCCGGATGCGCCGGCGAACGGTCGTGTGACACTGCATTTCAGGCGGGACTTTACGCTGCCGGCTCGACCCGATCATGCGCTGATCCAGGTCAGCGCCGACAATCGGTTCATCCTGTTCGTGAACGGCCAGCGGGTCGATGCCGGCCCCGCGCGGGGCGACCCTGCGCATTGGCGGTACGAAAGCTTCGATATCGCGCCCTATCTCTCTGTCGGACCCAATCGGATCACCGCGACCGTCTGGAACTGGGACCAGGCCGGACCGATGGCGCAGATGACCGCGCGAACCGGCTTCTACATCCATGGCGTGTCCCCGGTCGTGTCGGCGCTCGACTCCGGCGCTGACTGGCGGGTGCGTATCGATAAGGGCTATTCGGCCAGTTCCCCGCTCGGCCGCCTGATCCGCATGCGGTGGTACTATGCCGCCGGCCCGGAGGAGAAAATCGACGCGGCGCAGCGCGATTGGTCCTGGGATGACGCCAAGACGGATGAGGCGACGTGGCAGGCCGCTGTCCCGGCACTGAAAGCCGGCGAGGCTTCGCCCTGGCACCTGGTGCCCGATCAGCTTCCCCAGATGCGATTCGAGTCCGCCGATCCGGGCCATGTCGTGCAGAGCGACCTGTCCGCGAACGGTTTTCCCGGCAAGGCGCTCGTCGTACCGGCGCATCGTTCGGTACATATCTTGCTGGATCGCGGATCGGTCGACGCAGGCTATCCGGAGCTGAGAGTGTCGGGCGGAGCGGGCGCCACGGTCAAGCTCACCTATGCCGAGGCGCTTTACGATGCGGCCAACGCCAAGGGCGACCGGGCGGAAGTAACCGGACGGCACATCGTGGGCATCGAAGACAAGTTCCTTCCCGATGGCGCCGCCACGCGATCTTTCGCGCCGCTATGGTGGCGTGTCTGGCGCTTCCTCGAAGTCGCCGTCGAGACCGGCGACCAGCCTCTGACCCTGGAGGGGCTGGAGGTCCACGATACCGGCTATCCTTTCGTGCAAAAGGCGCGGTTCAAAAGCAGCGACCCGGAACTCGACCGGATTTGGGATATCGGCTGGCATACGCTCCAGGTCGATGCCCACGAAACCTTCATGGACTCCGCTTATTGGGAACAGCTGCAATATGTCGGCGATGCTCGCGTTGAGGCCGAGATCGCCGACCTCGGCTCCGGAGATTCCCGTCTCACGGTGCAGGCGATCGACGCGCTCATCGATAGCGGAACGGCGCAGGGTATAACTCAGAGTCGATATCCGACCCGTAGCCCTCAGGCAATCCCGACTTTCTCCCTGGTTTTCGTGGGCATCGTGCACGATTTCTGGATGCGCAATCCTGATATCGCTGTTGTTCGGAGGAGCCTTCCCTTGGTGCGGTCGACGCTCGACTGGTTCGGTGGCTACGCTCAGACTGACCGCTTGCTACGGAAGGTCCCAGAGTGGAGCTTCGTGGACTGGATCAAGGACGGCGATCGGTCCTACCCCTCCTATGATGCCAATCAGGAGTCCTGTGTTACGAGCCTACTCTATCTTGGCGCGCTCGACGAAGCGGCCGATCTCGAAGCGGCTGCCGGCGAGGCCGGGCGCGGCAGAGCGGACCGGCAGTCTGCCGCGGCGCTGCGCCAAGCTATCTACCAGAAATGCTGGGAAGCCGGCCGCGGCCTGATCGCCGATCATCCCGGCAAGACGGTGTTCAGCCAGGACGCGAACGTCCTGGCTGTGCTCTACGACGCTGTCCCGAAGGCGGACCAATCGTCCGTCTTGGCCAAGGCTTGGCCCGTAGGAAAGGCAGCGCCGCCGGACGGGCTGCTGCCGGGGTCCTACTATTTCGGCTTCTATGCGGCGCGGGCCTACGCGCATGCTGGCCAGGCGGACCGCTATCTGGATTTCCTCGAACCTTGGCGCGCGCTGCTGAAGCAGAACTTCACGACGTGGCCCGAGCTGCGCGAGCCGACGCGGTCGGACAGTCACGTCTGGAGCGGCCATCCAACCGCTGGCTTGCTGGAGATCGTAGCGGGTATCGAACCCGATGCTCCGGGCTTCTCGAAGATCAGGATCGCGCCGCACCTGGGTGGTTTGACGAGCCTGGACGCCGCGATGCCGCATCCAAAAGGGCTTATCGAAACCCAATATGTCGTCGATAGTGGTTGGCTCAAAGCCTCTCTCACTCTCCCCGCCGGATTGCATGGGGAGTTCCAATGGAAGGGCAAGACCACCCCGCTCCACCAGGGCCTGAACGAGATCACGGTCAAGCAATAAGATACCCCGCGGTCCACATCCGAGTACTCGCAACAAAGCACCGTCGCGTCCGCATCGCGGTCCCGCTAAACTCCCTTCAATGGAGGACCGGAAAAGCAACATTCTGCCAGCGGACCTGAATCCGGGTGAGCGGATGGTGGTGCAGCTTGCCGATCTGCTGGCCGAGGCAGGCGGCGATGTCCGCTCGATCCTAAGGGACGCTGGTGTAGCGGGCTCGGTCGTCGATTTTACGCGCGGCGGTTTGCTCCAGGTCCCTCAGGAAAAACTCCATAAGATCCGCGACCGCTTGATGCGGAACTTGGCTGTGCTGCTGGCGGCGCGGGCGGGTCGAGAAGTCGTCCGCTATCCCGACTGGCAGGTACTGTTCTTTTGTCTCGTGAATTGCCGGACCTTGCGGGAAGCTATATTGCGCGCCTGCGACGTGATCGCCGTTATGGACGGCCGTTGCGGCCGGACATTTCTCGATGCCGGTCCAGCTAATGTCGAGTTCCGCATCGACTCTCTGTGGTCTGAGCGATCGGTCCACAACTTCGCGATCGATGTGCTGTCCGTCGCTAGCTTCATCGATATCTTCGGCTGGCTCATCGCCCAGCCACTTCCGATATCGGAGGTCGTTTTAGACTACCCGGCCGAAATGCTCGACCGTTTCGATCCGGTCGTACTGCCGAAGCCGATCTCAATGAACTCTGGTCGGACCGGCTTCGTCTTCCCGTCGGCATATCTGGACTATCCCGTTACCCGGACGACCGAGGATTGCGAGACCGGGATAGGCAAAACGCTCGCGACGATGTTCGACCTCGGCTCCGAGAACCTCCGGCCGCGTCTCGTCGAGCGCTGTCGGCGGATCATGTACCGCAGCTTGCGCGATCACGGTGGCCTGCCATCGCCGGATGAGCTCTGCGGCCAGCTCGGCTGCAGCAAAAGCCAACTCCGCCGCTGGCTGGCTCAAGACGACATGTCCTACAACGCGATCAAGGAAAGTTGCCGGCGCGAACTGGCGCTCGATCTGCTGCGGCGGTCGCGCCTGTCGATCGAGGACATTGCCACCCGTCTGGACTTCGCGGACTCTGATGCCTTCCGAAAGGCATTCCGGCAATGGACGCGGCTCTCGCCAAGCGAATTCCGCAAAAAGCATCCTGCCGCGACTGCGCAGATTTGACGGGTGCTCCGCGCTCCGACGGGGTGGTGTTAGATGTCCTTCTCTTTAGATTTGGCCCTATCGAATAATGGAATGGCGTCCAGGGGAATGACGAAACTCTTGTTTGTGACCGGCGCCGTTGTGCTTGCGGCTTCGATCTGCCCTCCCGTCGGACGGGCTGTGGCTCAGGGTGCTGACAAGGTGATGCCGCCCGCCATGGTGGGGCACATGCGCGGCTATGTCTTCACACGCTTCATGTTCGCCCGTCCGGCCACGGACCTTGCCACTGACTGTCCGCAGGGCTTAGCCATGAGCCTGAGGGACTCGTTCATCGCGCAGTTGCCGCCGGAGGACCGGCCGAAGGCGGAGCAGATCAAAGGCTTCGGACCGGTCGGCAGTATGATGCTGGCGACCGATCATCCGGAGAACGGGCTGAAGTTCGAAGAAAGGAAGGAACCTCCCGCCAACCTGTCCGTGGCGGAGCGCGAAGCCCTGTTCAAGGACTATATCCGGCATCGGCGCGATCCCGGCCGCCACACGATCTGCAATAATCCGGCGGACTATAAAGGCGTCGGTTATCGCACCATCGACCATACCGGGACGGGCTCCGGTCTCAATCTCGACGGCACGACGGACGGACATGCGACGGCCACGACATGCGAACATAAGAAATTCACCGGGGCGGATGGTACGCCGGGTATCGACGACCAGTTCTGGCGCGTGGCCGGCTGCATCGCGGTCTATCGCAGCGGAGGCCTGGATTGGGATTCGAGCATCCGCACGGGCGATTGGGCGGTTCTGATGGAACTGTCGACGCCGAAGGACGGTGGACCCGACGGCGATGTCGATGTGAACTTCTATTCCAGCAAGGACAGCCTGACGCTGGACGCCGCCGGCAAGGTTCCTGCGGGTCTGAGCCTGGAATATATCGATGACCCGCAATTGATCGCGAAGACGCATGGCCGGATCGAGCGTGGCGTGCTGACGACCGAACCGGTTGATTTCACCTACAAGTATGACAACCAGATCGTCCATGAGCGCTGGGCGTTCGAGGGGGCGCGATTCCGATTGCAAATTGAACCCGATGGCGGGCTCAAAGGGCAGATGGGCGCTTATGCCGATGCCGAAAAATTCTATAACTATACTGTAAAGCCGCAAACGATCGACGGTGCCAACTCCAACAATATTGACTGCCCAGGCTTCTATGCCGCGCTCCATACGTTGGCGGACGGTCATCGTGATCCCAAGACCGGTGTTTGCTCGGCGATTTCGGTCGCTTTCGACCTGCAGGCAATCCCGGCTTTCATTATTCATCCGCAAAAGACCGCTGACGCCGGCACGAGGGTCCCGTGAGCCGTTTGCTGGCGTCTTGCCGTGTTCTTACCGCCTTTGGCCTGGCGCTGTCGCTCTCTGGATGTGGGCCGCGCGAGCCCGATACTTCGGGCCAAGCCCCGGTGGTTCAGCGGCTGACCGAAAAACAGTACCGGCAGGTCATTGCCGATGTGTTCGGCGACGATATCCGCGTTGTCGGCCGCTTTGAACCCGTCGTTCGCAAGGAAGGCCTGATCGAGGTCGGCACGAACGCCGCGACGGTCACCCCGGCTGGCTTCGAGCAGTTCGATACGATGGCGCGCAACATCGTTTCCCAGCTGTTCGCGCCAGACCGCCGGGACCGGACGGTCGCCTGCAAGCCGGCTGCGGCCAGTGCGCCCGACGACGCCTGCGCCGGCCAGGTGCTGGCGAAATATGGCCGCCTGCTGTTTCGCCGCCCACTGAGCTCCGACGAGCTTAAGGCCAGGGTTGCGGTCGCTCACCAGGCGGCGACATCGTCCGGCAGCTTCTATGACGGGCTTCAATTCGCGCTGGCGACCGAGCTTGAGATGCCCGAGTTCCTGTTCCGCATCGATACCGCCGAGGCCGATCCGGACCATCCCGGCAAGATGCGCCTCGATGCCTATTCCAAGGCCAGCCGGCTGAGCTTCCTCCTGTGGAACGCGGCGCCGGACGACCAACTGCTGTCTGCGGCCGAGAAGGGTGATCTCAATTCCGAGCGAGGGCTCAGGCAGCAGGTCGACCGTCTCCTGGCTTCCCCTCGCCTCGAGGCCGGCATCCGCGGTTTCTTCACCGACATGCTTGCCTTCGACGGGTTCGAAAACCTGGCAAAGGACGGGATGATCTACCCCGCATTCAACGCGACCGTCGCCGCCGATGCGCAGGAGCAGACGCTGCGGACTATTGTCGATCTGCTGGTTGTCCGGCAGGGCGACTATCGTGACCTCTTCACCACTCGCCGTATCTTCATGGATCGGGTGCTGGGGCCGATCTATTACGTGCCGGTCGCCCCCAAGCACGGCTGGGTGCCCTACGAGTTTGCCGAAAGCGATCCGCGGGCGGGCCTGCTCTCGGAGATCAGTTTCACCTCGCTTTATGCCCATCCGGGACAGAGCTCCCCCACGCTGCGCGGCAAGGCGGTGCGCGAGATATTCCTGTGCCAGAAGGTGCCGGCCCCACCGGCCAATGTGAATTTCGCCGTCGCCCAGGACACGTCGAATCCGGACTACAAGACCGCTCGGGCCAGGCTGACAGCGCACCGGACCAACCCGACTTGCGCCGGCTGCCACCGCATCATGGATCCGATCGGGCTGGCGCTGGAAAACTTTGACGGGATCGGCGCGTTCCGGATGCAGGAGAACGGCGCCCCGATCGACGCCAGCGGCGAGCTGGACGGCGCGCATTTCGCCAATGCTAAGGATCTCGGCAAGGCGATCCACGACAATCCGGCCGCCGCGTCGTGCCTGGTCGATACCCTTTCCAAATACGCGGGCGGACAAGCGTCGGTGAAGGGCGACCGGGAGTGGATGCAATGGCTCAACGGCCGGTTCGTGGCCGAGCGCTACCGGGTGCCGGCCCTGCTGCGGACGCTGGCGCTTAGCAATGGTTTCTACGCGATCGCGGAGCCGGGCAAGCGCACGGGCCTTTCAACCGCCGCCCTGCGGCCGGAGGATCAGCGATGACAATTACAAGACGACAGGTTCTACGCGGCACCGCGGGCGGTTTGGCGGCTTCGGTCGCCTTGCCCTTGCTGGACTGCATGTTGAACGCGAACGGCACCGCGCTTGCGTCAGGCGCGCCCATGCCGCTTCGCTTCGGTACTTGGTTCTGGGGCTGCGGCATCAATCCGGGCCGCTGGAACCCGAAGGCAACCGGCGCCGACTATGAAATCACTCCGGAGCTGAAGCCGATCGAGCGCGTCCGCGCGCACATCACGGTGCTCAGCAAGTTCGACGTGCTGCTCGACGGCAAGCCCAATTTTGTCCACAGCAGCGGCAATCTCGGCATCCGCACCGGGCAGGCGCCGGCCCAGGCCGATCAGAGCGAGCTGCCGACGATCGACGTGCTGATTTCGGATGCGGTCGGCGGCGCGACGCGCTTCCGTTCGCTGGAGCTCACGGCGAGCGGCAATCCGCGCCACAGCTATAGCCGGCGCAGCACGAGCGTGATTAATCCGGCCGAAGGTTCCCCGGTGGCCTTCTACACGCGGCTGTTCGGGCCCGACTTCAAGGATCCCAACGCCGCCGACTTCAAGCCTGACCCGGCGATCATGCTGAGGCGCAGCGTGCTGTCCAGCGTCAGCGACGATCGCGCCCGGCTGGCGGCGACAGTCGGCGCCGCCGACCGCGCGCGGCTGGATGAATATTTCACCTCGGTCCGCCAGCTGGAGCAGCAGCTCGAGCTCCAGCTCCAGAAGCCGCCGCCGGCAGAGGCGTGCGTGATTCCGAAGAAGCCCGGCGAGGGCCCGGTTGGCCAGGACATCGAGGTTTCGACCGCGAACCACAAGGTCCTCGCGGGGCTCCTGGCAATGGCGCTGGCCTGCAATCAGACCAAGGTCTTCAACATGGTCTTCTCCGATTCCGCCTCGTCGTTAACCAAGGCCGGGACCGACAAGACCCATCACACGCTGACCCATGAGGAACTGGCCGATCCGCAGCTCGATTATCAGCCGCAAGCGACCTGGTTCGGCGCGCGCAGCCTCGACGCCTGGGCCGATTTCGTGTCGATCCTCGCGGCGGTGAAGGAAGGCGACGGGACGCTGCTCGACAATTGTCTCGTCCTTGCGCATTCCGACACGTCCTTTGCCAAGACTCACGATGTGCTCGGTATCCCGATCATGCTGGCGGGGCGGGCAGGGGGACGGATCAAGACCGGTATTCACGTTGCGGGAAACGGCGAACCGGTGAGCCGGGTCGGCCTGACCCTTCAGCAGATCATGGGGCTTCCGATCGACCGCTGGGGCATGGGCGCGATGCAGACTGCGAAGCCGGTCGGCGAGATCCTGACCTGACTTTTCAGTTTTTGCCTGGCTTGAGGAAGCCGCTGGCATGCATCCACCGATAGAATGAATCGATCCAGTGTTCGCTTGAGGTCTTGGTCGCGTTCATGCCGAAACCGTGGCCGCCCTTGGCGAAGACGTGAAGCTCAGCCGGGCGTTTGGCTGCAATCCAGCAGTCGACCAGGGCAAAGCCTTGCCTCCGAAGAGCGGGTCATCCGCCGCCAGAGCGGCGAATAGAGGCGGGGCGCCGCGGGAACGGCCACCGCGTCCATAGGCCCGTAGATCGGCGCGACGAAATCGGGGCGCTCGGATTGGTCGTTCGACAGGGTGGTCTGCAGCGCGACGACTGCACTGCGGAAAAGCCTAGAAAGCCGATTCTCTTAGGATCGACGTCCAGGCCTGGGCTCGATCGCGCACCAGTCTCATGGCCGCCTTTCCGCCCGCGATCACAAGCGGTTGCGTAATGTCCTGAGCCTTGCCCTTTGCCGCTTCCGAAAAGACCTCCATCAACTGTTTGCCAAAGGCGGTCGGGTCCGCCGGGGATTCATTCAGCCTGTATTTGAGTACGAAGGCGGCGACACCGTGCTCCGCCAGTCACGCAGCAACCCTCCGCCCCTCGCTGTCGATCGACAACATCAGGAATGCGCCGCCAGGTGCAACGATTACCGCAGCGCCGGTGGCTTTCGCTTTCGTCGGAAGGAAAGCTTCTAGTGTCGCTTCCATAACGTCGCGGATGATATGCGAGCCATGGAAAGATTCGTCGATTTCCGGCGTTTTTCCCGTCGGGGCTGCCTTGGGATAGAGAGGGATCGGCATACCGGAATGCTCGACGTCGCCGGAAGCCGCCGTGCAGGCCGAGGCAGAAAATAAGACCATGACGGCCACGCTGGCGGCCCTTGCGGATTTCCCGGGTTCGCCTGTCATCTTCCTGGCCCCGCCCGTGAGTATCATTTTGCGTCAATACCGATCATCTGGAATCGGATATGTGTCAAATCGAATCTCACCGGAATATCCGCGAATTAAACCTTTGTGTGCGAACTTCCTGTTTGAGGCACCGGAAAGAGGTACTTCGGGCTCCGAGTTTCGATACTCAAGCACCTCCCTCTTCCCTTAGGCGAGCCGGTGAACTCCTGTGCAGGCAACACGCGCTCGGGATGGGAGGGGGAAGGCTTGTTCAAGGTTCGACATTTCACTGCTGCTGCGCTGCTTCTGGCGGCCGCGGCAATGCCGTCGCCTAATCGGCTAAGGGCTGAGACGGGCTCACTTGAGCGCGTCGGTGCTCTTATCAATGTCTCGAACCTCGACGTTTCCCTCGATTACTTCACCCGGATCGTCGGGCTGAAGGAGGCCGACCGGGTTCCCATCGGCCCCGGCGCCTGCGAGGTCTTGCTGAGCCCCGGCGGCACCGATGTCGAAGGGCAGATCGCGCTCGTCTACAGACCTGGCGCGATCAAGATGGTGGACCAGGGCAATGGTCTCAATCGGCTGGTCATCTTCACGAAGGCTGAGCATGACGTCGACGATATCGCAAAGAAGATCGCGGCCGCCGGGTACGCGACTGTGATTCCGCCGAGCACGGCCGCCATCCCCGGCGGTCGCAAGTACCGATACACGCACATGAAAGGGCCCGACGGATACACGGTCGAACTGACCTGGTTCGATCCTGCCGTTCATATGCCGAAGTCGTAAAGCGCTCACAACAACTCAAACAACTCGAACTTCAACTTAGGGTGTCAGATATGTCAGCAAAGCTTCAGTTCGCTTCCATCAAGCACGCATACATCTGCGGCGCGAGTTTGTTGGTCCTCGCGGGGTTTCAGCCGGCTTTGGCTCAGACAGCGGCGCAACCCCAGGGCGCGCAGGTTGCAGCCGGAAAGCCCGAAGGGCTGGAAGAGATCGTCGTCACCGCGACGCGGCGGACTGAGCTATTGAGGAACGTTCCGATGGCGATTGACGCCATCTCGTCCAACGAGCTCACGAAGAAGCAGATTTTCGACGTCAAGGATATCACGCAGCTCGCTCCCGGCCTGCAGCTCGAAAACAGCGATGGCCGCTCCAATATCGCTACGTTGCGCGGGATCGCCTTCAATCCTGACGAAGGCACCCTCCCGACCGTCGACATCTATTTCAACGAAATCCAGACCGACGCGCAGACGGTATTCACTGCGATCTACGACCTCGAACAGATCGAAGTTCTGCGCGGCCCACAAGGTCTCCTACGCGGCAGCACGTCTCCCGCCGGTTCGATCACGATCAAGACAAAGACACCTAGCCTGACGACCTATGAGGGTTACATCCAGGCAAGCGGCTCAGACCAGGATGCCTACAATATTCAGGGTGCCCTTAATGTGCCGATTATCGCCGATATGCTGGCTGTCCGGGTCGCCGGCCTTGGTGACCAGAACGACATCAACAACGTTCACAATGTCACGCGCGGAGATTCATCGATCGGCCATACGGCGAGCGGGCGCCTTTCGGTCAATTTTGCGCCGACCGATACGTTCCGATCGGAGTTCATGTACCAGTATCTGCGCGCCGACAATGTGCAGTATCAACAGGTCATCGGTACGGGAGGGCTGTTCCCGGTCGCTGCGGGCTTCCCCGGGACGCCCGTATTTGCTCCGAACGGCCCCGTGGCCGGCGTGTCGGACCGGGTCGCTGTGTCCCCGGGCCCCACGGAGTTCCGTAATCAGACACATTTGCTCACGCTCACCTCCTTCCTGGACATCGGCGATGACACGCTGGAGTTGAATGCCGGCTACCAGGACACGATCCTGAGGCAGCTGCGGAGCCAAAATATTGGCTATGCTCCGCTGACCTATCTCAGCGAGCAGAACGTTCACACCCCCTATAACGTCGTCTCGGCCGAACTGCGCTATTATTCCACCGGCCGTGAATTCTGGAATTACATGATCGGGGCCGACCTGATCCGGCAAACCAACCCGGTCAACGTGACGCAGCCGAACGATACGTTCATCTCCGGGGCGGCCTTGTCGCCGACGGTGAGCTTTCCCTTTGGCGGTCACTATATCCAAGTGCCGGTCGACGTATCGATCTTCATTCCCGACCAGTCGACTCATTATTCCGTGTTCGGGAGTTCGTCCTTTCAGCTGATGGACGATCTGAAGCTCGATATGGGCGCTCGCTACCAAGTCTTCCGGACTCACCAGCAGAGTAACCTGACCGTCGTCGCGGCAGGCGCGACCGTGCTGAACAATCTCGCCACGATTTCGGCCGAAAACGCTATCCGGACCTATCACGCCTTCACCGGCGGCGCGAACCTGACATACAAGTTCACGCCGGATGAGGTTGGCTACGTTTCCTATAACCATTCGTTCCGCCCCGGCTCGTCGGCGGTAGGTGTGACCGTCCCGCTCAGTAACGATCTGACCCTCAGCAATCCCGAAACTTCCGACGCAGTCGAAATCGGCCTCAAGGCCAGCTGGTTCGATCATCGGCTCAGCATGAATACCGATGTATTCTATCAGCACTTCAATGGCTTTATTAACGTCGTGAACGTCGCAGCTTCGAGCTTGGCCAACGGGTCAATCGATGCGAGCCCCCAGCTTACCTACAATGGCGACGCGGAGAGCGAAGGCATCGAAACGCAGCTGGACGCAGTCATTACCAATGGGTGGGATGTCGGGCTCAAGGCGAGTTGGGTCAACGCCCAATACACCGATGCGCTCATCCCCTGTAACACGTTCACCGCAAGCGGGGCCGCGTACGTCCCCGTTGGACAGCAGGTTTCCATGTGCCCGAGCAACGGCAGGATAGGAGAGACTCCGAAATTCCACCTGACGGTCCAGTCGGAATATGATTACGACACGGGCACGTCCTATCAGCCGTTCGTCAGCGGCTTGTTCAGCTATCAGCCGGGTTGGCATTCCAGCATCGAGAATTTCGATTACCCGGATCTGCCGCTCCTGAACCTTTATGCCGGCGTTCGTAACCAGGACGAGGGCTGGGACTTCACCCTGTTTGTGAAGAATGTCCTCGATTTCGAGCGAATCCGTTCGACGGCGGCGTCGAACTACCAGCAGGCGACAAACCTGGTTACCGTCGCGGGCGCGCTGGCGGGGCCTGGGGCACCGATCGACTCCGGCTATCGGGCAGTCAATGCGACGCTGCCCCGGGAGATCGGTGTGACATTGCGGTACAATTTCGGCGGAGGCAGTTCTGAGCCCGAAGCCGCCCCGGCGGCCTATGTTCCGCCGCCGGTCCAGGCGGTGGCGCCGGCACCGAGGAGCTATCTGGTGTTCTTCGACTTCAACAAGTCGGACCTCACTGGCCAAGCGCAGCAGATCGTCGATCAGGCGGCGTCGAACGCCGGCCCGGCGAAGGTCACCCGCCTCACGGTTACCGGCCATACCGACACGGTCGGCTCGGACGCCTACAACATGCGTCTCAGCCGCCGCCGTGCGGAATCGGTGGCTGCACGTCTCGAGAAGGACGGCATCCCGTCGTCGGAGATCGAGATCGTCGCCAAGGGCAAGCGCGACCTGCTTGTTCCGACTGCTGACGGTGTCCGTGAGCCGCAGAACCGGCGTGTGCAGATCGTCTATGACGGTGGCCCCACTTCGTAACTGATCGCTCGGGCTGACGTTGCCGGCGAGACTGCGGCGAGCCCGCATTCTCGCCGGTTTCTATTCATACCGGGTCATCAAAGGTGCTTCGTCAGTCGACCGCGGCGGGGCGCGAGGCCGTCATTTCAGATTTCAGGGAAAGCCATGCCGTTAGACCCGCAGATCGCACGGATCCTACAGCAATCCACAGGATGGGCTGCAGCCCGCTCCGTTCCCGTCGACCAGTTGCGGGCGGCGGTGAAGGGTTTCGCAGCTATGACGCCCAAACTGCCGGTGCCGCTGCGGGACGTATCCGACTGGGCCATCGCCGGACCGGCTGGCGATATAGGTGTGCGCATCTACAAGCCCGAAGCGTCCGGCCCACGGCCCATCCTCGTCTATTATCATGGTGGCGGGTGGGTCGTCGGCGATCTCGACAGCCAGGACATGATCTGCCGCGGCCTCTGCCATGGCACCGAATGCATCGTCGTATCGGTCGACTATCGCCTGGCGCCGGAGCATCGCTTTCCCGCTGCTGTCGACGACTGTTATGCGGCCCTCACCTGGTGTGCGGCCCATGGTGGTGAGATTGGAGGGGACCCAGCAAAGATCGCCGTCGGCGGCGACAGTGCGGGTGCGGTGTTATCAGCCGCGATGTCGATCCGCGCGCGGGACGAGAACGGCCCTGGGCTCAAGGCGCAACTGTTGTTCTACGGATCGATGAACTACCCGTCCGGCAACCCTTCTTCGATGACCGAGTACGCCGATGGTCCGATTCTGACCGCCGACGATGTCGATTATTTCTGGCATCAGTACCTGGCCGCTCCCGAAGTCGAGCAAAATCATCCGTGGGCCTCCCCGATCCGGGCTCCTACCCATCGGGGTCTGCCGCCGGCCTTTATCGGCACGGCTGAATTGGATCCGACGCGCGATCCGGCAGAGGCCTATGGCCCGGTTCTGAGCGGCGCGGGCGTGCCGGTCGAATTGCATCGTTATGCGGGCATGCCGCACGGCTTCATGTCATGGTTGGGTTTCGTTGATATGGCGCAGACGGCGTGCGACGACGCCTGCGCGTGGCTCCGTATACAATTCGAGGCAGCCTGATGAGCGCGGATACGGTCTTCAAAGGTGGCGCGGCGGTCATAACCGGCGCCGGCAGCGGTATCGGCGAGGGAATCGCGCGCAGAGCCGCCGCGATCGGCATGCGGGTGATGATCGCCGATATTGCAGCCGATCGCGCCGAAGCGGTCGCAGCCTACATTCGCGCTGAAGGCGGAGAGGCCGTGGCCGTCCGGATCGATGTGCGCGTTCCCTCGGAACTCGACCGTCTCGCGGACCTGGCCTATTCCGAATTCGGCGATGTAAAGCTGCTGGTCAACAATGCCGGCATCGAGACGCTGGGGTTCGTCTGGGAGCTGCCGGTCGAACGCTGGGAGACGACGCTGGCCGTCAATATCCATGGCGTGATCCACGGCGTGCGTGCCTTTGCGCCCCGCATGCTGAAGAGTCCCGACCAGACCTTCATCGCGAACGTGGCTTCCGTCGGTGGGGTCGGGATGATGCCGGTCCAGACGCCGTATATTCTGAGCAAGCACGCCATCCTGTCGTTCACCGAGTGCCTCTATTTGGAAATGCAGCTCCAGGAGCGACCGGTCAGCGTGTCTGTGGTGCTGCCCGGACCCGTGGCGACCCGCATCTTCGAGGATGCCAACGGCGCCGATGGTGATCCCATCATTGCCGGTCATCGCGAGATCATGCGCCATATGCTTGCCGAGCAGGGGATCACACCGGTCGAGGCCGGCCAGATCATCCTCGACGGCATCGCCGCCCGGCAGTTCTGGGTGTCGACCCATCCCGAGGTCACGGCCCGCATGGCCAAGGCACGGGCGGATCATCTCGCGGGACTCACCACGCCCGCGATGAACGATGAGATGCGGGCGATCCTGAAGCGGTAAACGCGGTGCGGCCTTAAGCGACGGCGAGCGTCTCCCCGGAAGCCCAGGCCGTGATCCGGGGGTCCCCCAAGGTGAATTGCGGGCACAGATCAAAGAAGCTCTTGTCGGCGACCGCGACCCGCTGGAGACGGCGCGGGACGCAGCCGGTAAGATCCGGGCGGCTGTGCTGGAGCGCGAGATTGTCCCAGATCACCAGGTCGCCGTTGTGCCAACGGTGCTCATAGACATTGGCGGGAGTGTAGAGATACCCGAATAATGTCTGTAACAGTGCCTCGCTCTGTTCCGGCGGCAGGCTGCCGATCCGCGCGGTCTGCATTTCGCTGATATAGAGGATCGCCTCACCGGTTACCGGATGCAGCATGATCGCGGGGCGCTCGACCTGCGGCAGGTATTCCGGGGCGCTGTAGGCGATCTCGCGATGCGACTGAACGCGGGAGATCAATGCTGCGGCGCTCGTCGAGGCGATTTGCGCGCGCAGGTCAGACGGCAGCGCGTCGAGCGCTACGACTCCATGCGCGAACCGGGTCCAGGTCTGGCCGTCCACGACTTCGAGCGCGTGCAGCGACAGCGCCTTGAAGGGTTCCGGGGTGAAGGACAGATCCGAGTGGTAGCAGAGCGGCCCTGCGCCGAGATTTCCATCAGATGAAATCTCCCGGTATTCTCCTTTGTCACCCAGCACCGCACCGATATAGCTCATGACCCGCACCTGGTCGGCCTCGGTCAGATGCTGATTGCGGACGATGACCAGCTTCTCGCGATAGAAGAGCTCTCGAAACCATCGGCCAGCATCGGCGTCGAAATCGGCATGAAGATCGACAAACGCTTCCACGCCGAAGGGGTCGAGACGTTTGATCCTAAAGTCCTGCATTAACCCCTCCTGCCTCCCACAGCGATCAGCGCAGTGTTGTCGGCCGCGGCCATGATACCGGGTGTTCGTCGGCGGCTCGCGGCAACTTTTCGAGGTACCGCATGTCGATACTCGTCGGCGGACAAAAAGGTACTTGAGAGAATTCGGTGAGGCGAGCCCCGCGCCTTGAGCAATATGCGGCACAAATCTGGTTTCGGCTCGGAAACGCAGTTGCGCGTCATCCGAGTTGCGGCCTCTTAACAGAAGGATTTTGAGCGATATGGATCAACAACCGGATCTGAGTGGGAAGATTGCGCTGGTCACAGGTGCCAGTCGCGGCATCGGCCGGGCGATCGCCCAGCGGCTTGCCTCGGCCGGCGCCACTGTCGTCGTAACGGCTCGTTCGGTCGACAACGAGGCGGCAGGCAAGCGCTTCGCGGCTGAGCAGGTCGTGCCCGGGACGCTCGCGGAAACGGTGTCGCTGATCGACAAGGCAGGCGGTAAGGGGATCGCGGTGGGCGCCGATCTGGAGGACCTGGAGGCCTGCAAGGGGCTGGTCGGCAAAGCGGTCCAGGCGGCCGGCGGGCTCGACATCCTCGTCAACAACGCCGGTTTTGCCGACTATGCACGTGTCGATGCGATGTCGCTCGAAACGTTCGACCGGACCATCCAGCATTATTTACGTGCACCATTCCTGCTGGCGCAGGCCGCTATTCCGGTGATGAAGGCGCGCGGCGCCGGCTGGATCGTCAATATCGGCTCGGTCACCTCGATGCCTGTGCGGCGGCCATTTCCGGACTATCAGAAGGCAGGCGGCGATACCATCTATGCCTCGATCAAGGCGGCGCTCAACCGGTTCACGCAGGGGATGGCGGCTGAGCTCGCGGACAGCAACATTGCCGTCAACCTCGTCGGCCCCTCGACCGCCATCCGCACGCCGGGCGCCTCCGACCTCATCCCCAGCGAATATCCGACCGAAGACGTCGAATACTTGGCCGAGACTGTGCTGCATATGAGCTACCTGCCGGCCGCCGAGCGCACCGGCTATCTCGGCTTCTCGATGCACTTCCCGTGGGCGCATAACATCCAGGTGATGAGCCTGGACGGCAAGACGAAGTTCCCGAAGAAGGAGCCGCCGGCCTGGTCTCATCCGGATACTCCGGCTGCCGGCGTCTGAGATTTGAGGCCGGGCCCCCTAGGCCGCCCGGCCTCCTCGTTCCGGTACCTAGCCGAAGGCATGACCGATGTCAGGCCCGGGGGGGGGGGCGGAGGCAAGGCCGTTTACCTAAAGTGTGGGAAAAAGGGAGCATCTTGAGGTGCTAGCTACTGGGAGCTAGGTGTTGACGGTGACCGGACTGCGAAAAGGTGGATTGTTAAATTTGGAATTCGTCGGGCGTCGTAGGGCCGGACAGCGATAGGCTGGTCTTCATCTTCCCGAAGATGCCGCTGACGGTTGACGTCAAGTAGTCTAGAAATCGCTCGTCCCCTAATCTCGCGGTGAAAGTGTTTCGGTCGATGAACCGCTGCATCTGGTCCTTAAAGGGTTTGCTCCTGACGATCTCCGGGATTTGGCTGATCGCCCCGTCCAAGAGCTCCTCATAGTTCTCGACGGCGTAGTCGCTAACCTTGCGCAGGACCATGCCCGGGTTGAGCGAGGCGCCCTGCTGGTCAAGCCAGGCAAGATCCCAGATGTCGCGATGCCGGACGCGCGTGCCGAGCGCAGCAGGAAAAGCGAGCACCTTGTCCGCCATGACTTCCGAGACGGTCTCGGCGAGGACCAGCACGCTCGGATAGCCTTCGAGAAACTCGTAATTCATCCTGAGAGGCAGAAGCTCGCTCGTGTAGGCCGGCACGGCCGCAACCTCCAGCCTGATCTTTTGTCGGGGCATATGGCGGTTGCCCGGGGCCGTTTCGACGCTGACCTGCCATTTGTCAACCTTAACGCCGTCTCTCTCCTGATGGGGCCTCTCCGTCACCTCGACCCTGAGGCCATAGCGGCTTCCGATATGGTCCTCAAGGCAGTCCCTGATATTCGCCATGTTGCTTGCGACGAAATCCCTGCCGCCCGCAAAATCGAGGTCCTCGCTGAACCTTTGCGAGCCACGGCACAGCCTGAGTGACGTTCCGCCCTGAAACACCAAGCCCTTGAGCAATCCGGCGACATCCAGCGCCTGGAAGATGTCGTAGTGGAGGATCTCCTTTTCGATGACCGGGCGTATCGTGGTAAGACCCGGCTTCCTCATCGCCAGCTCGACCAATTGATTGAAGTCTTGCGGGTTCATGCGAACTCGGCCTCGACTTCGTCGAGCATGCCGACATTGCGCCCGACGCGCCTAAGGTCCCGAACCGCAGCCTCTCGTTTCGCGATGCGCAAGGGGCGCCCTTCAACCGCTTCGGTGCTCTCGATGATGTCCGCGGGCCGGCGCTTCGTGTGCTTGAACTCGATGGTCCCATAAGGTGTTCGATAAACGCCATCGCGACCAGTGGTCATCACGGTAATCCGATCGATCGGGATCTGCGAGATGAGGCCGTATTCGGACAGCATCGACTCCAAGGAGACATAGGAGAAGCAGCCAGGACGTAAAGCCTTGGCAACGACTTCGATAACCCGACTATGCTTGGATGCCGCGGCCGGATTCACGTAAACACCCTTGGCGGCGCGGACGAGCAGGCCGTCGATGACCATTCGCTGAAGCGATTTCTCCATCGCCTTCTCACCCTCATGGGGAAACATCTTTTCAAGGTCACGTTTGGCGACGACGAAAATTCCCCGCCTATCGAGGTCGGAGAGGCCGCGAATGAGATCGATCTTCTTCATAAGTCCCTCAGAACCCTACTAAAAAGTCGGGTTCATGCTGACTTAAATATGACGCTGAACGCCTCACCATTCAAGATCAAGTTCACAAAACCCGACATTTTTGTAGGGTTAGTGCAGACCGGTTGGGGCAGGCGTCTTAGAATAAGGCTGACCTGAAGCCCCTTGAAGGGGCGCGATATCGCGCTGTGCAACTGCCAGGGACCAGCGCGACAGATTCTAGGAGGATGAGGCCACCCCGGCTGGCCGGTTCGAGATCGCCGGTGCCGTCAGCCTTTCGGTAACAGGAAATACTTGGCAGTCCATAGTGGGAGGCTATGCTCGCTCGTGGCGCGAAGAGGCCTGGCGTCCGAGCGCTCGTCGGCCCCCCGATTCCACACTTTAGGTAAACGGCTTGGGGCGGAGGTGGTGTCCCTGACGATCCACACCGTTGCGGCGGCTTCTACCCGACGAGCGTCTTCAGCTTCGCCACGGCACTCGCCGGCGTCGTCAATACCGTCCGGCCGGCGACCGGCGCAATCGCCGCCGCCGCGCGGGCGAGCGAAAATTGGCACAGAACCAACACATCGACCGGTGGAAGTTCAGCGGCCGTTGCGGCGGCGATCTCGTCATGAGCAAAGGCGTTGCCCGCCTTCAGCGCCGCCAACCCGCCCCCGGCAACCGCGGTCATGATCTTGGGCCTCGCGCCCCGGTTGGCCGCCATCTGCTCCAATTCGGCGACCAGCGGCGGCAGTGACTTCGGGAAGGTCGTCATCAACGCGATGCGCCCGCCGATATCCAGCGCGGCCTCGAACGCCGCCTCATTAGGCCTCAGCACGGTGATCGGCAGGTCGCGCTTCACAGCATCGATCGCCGAACCGAAGGCCGAGCAGGTGAAAAGGATCGCCGCCGTCCGCTGGCCGTCCGGATCGGTGCCGGCAGCATAGCGGCCCAGAGTCAGGAAGCGCTCGGTCATCCGGGGCGTCAGCGCACCGATAGCAGCGAAGTCGGCGGAGAGCGAATCGTCCAGCAGGTTGAAGATCCGTGCCTCCGGCCAACCCGCCTCGAACGCGGTCCAAGCCGGCGCCTGCGATTCGCGCAGCGCATGGATCAGCGCGATGCGAGGGGGCGCGCTCATCGGGTTGCCGCCGTCAGCCCGCCATCGACGACGATCTCTGTGCCGGTGATGTATTGCGCCTCGTCCGAGGCGAGAAAGAGAGCGGTGTAGGCGGTGTCCCACGCCGAGCCCATATGCCCCATCGGGACCTGGGCATGCCGCTTCGCGACCATGCCTTCATAGTCGCCCTTCGCATATCTGTCAGCCAGACGGCGGACCAGCGGCGTGTCCATCAGCCCCGGCACGACGGTATTCAACCGGACCTTTTGTGGCGCAAAACTGACGGCCGTCACCTTGGTAAACTGCATCAGCGCGGCTTTGGACGCCGCATAGGCAACCTGGTCCTTGCCGACGAAGCGCAGTCCGGCGACCGACGCAATATTGACGATTGACCCGCCGCCTTGGTCCGCCATCAACGGGATTGCGTGCTTGCAGGTCAGAAACACGCTCTTCAGATTGAGGTCGATCTGCTCATCCCAGACCTCCTCCGTCATCGTGACGGGATTGCCGGGTTCGGAGCGGCCGACATTGTTCACCAAGACGTCCAGCCCTCCATGCTCTGCGTGAATTCCAGCAATGAGGGCTTCCACCTGGGCGGCATCGGTCACGTCGCATGTCGACACTGAGATGCGATTTCCCTCCGCTGCCACGATCGACCGCGTGACCTCAGCCGCGGCCGGATCGACATCGACGCCGATGACGGTCGCGCCTTGTCGCGCCAGGAGGGTCGCGGTCACCTTTCCGTTGCCCCAGCCCGGGCCGAAGGAGCCGCAGCCGGTGACGAGCGCTACCTTGCCATCGAGCCTCAGCATGTCAGAGCAACTCCACCACTTCGATCAGATGCCCTTCGACATCCCTGACGAACGCCACCTTCACCCCATGCTCGGGCTGTGCCATTGGCGCCTGGACGACTTTGCCGCCGAAGGCGCGGGCGCGGGCGGCAAAGGCGTCCACGTCTTTGGTGATGAAGCCGAGGATCAGTTCCCCGGTTTGCGGCGTCGGGGTGTCCGCATAGGACAGCAGCACGAAAGTCGCGGCGCCCTGGCCCGTGGCGTTGAACATGATTTCGCTGATCGGCCGCCCTTCGATTTCGGCGTCCACCCGCGCCATTTCGGTCAGTTCGCAGACCGATTTATAGAATGCGGCGGATTTCTCGAGATTCCCGACAACGAGCTTCGTGAAGCCAAAATGATCGGCTGCCATTATCGCGGTATCCTCTCAAGCAGTTTGAATGCGTTCATGTGACCGGAAGGCCGAGGCCGGCGCGGAATCGGCATTTCAGAAATGCGCCGTCGCGCGGCGGCAGTGTTTTGGGCTTGGCACCCGGCGCGATGACGAGGCGAACGAAGCGGGGGCCGCCTGCGATCTGACGGACAGCTGCGCGCAAGCCGGGAATACGGTCCGGTTCAGCGACCGAAACGCTGGTCGCGAAGCCGGCGGCGGTCGCCACGGCGCAAAGGTCGACCCCGCGACCGGTATGGCTTGGCTGGCCGCCAGTCTCACCATACTCGCCGTTGTCCAGGACGACGATCGACAGGTTCCTTGGCGCTGAAGCGGCGATTGTCGCAAGCGCCCCTAGGGCCATCAGTTGCTCGCCATCGCCGGTGATGACGACAACCGGCCGCTGGGGTTGGGCAAGCGCCAAGCCAAGCCCCATCATCGCTGCGCCGCCCATCGCGCCCCACAGATAGAAGTTCGCGTCGTGGTCGCCTGCGGCGAACACATCGTAGCTGGGAGAGCCAAGTCCCGAGACGACGAGCAGATCGCAGCGATCCTGTAGCAAAGCCGCAACGGCAGCGCGCCGGTCGAGCATGTTCATTCTGGCCTCCATTTTTTTCGGCCAAGCATCTTTTGCGACAGCAGCACGGCGATGGCCTGATCGCTGTCGAATGCCATCGCCGCCGCTGCGGCGATCGTGTCCTGCAGGCCGGACAAATCGTCGATGCGGAGGACGCGAACCCCCATGATTTCGAATGCCTGCTGCGTCGCCCGGCCCATCGGCACTTGCCAGGGATTGAACTCGGCCCACTCCCCCCGCATCGTCACAATAGCGAGAAACGGAAATCGGCAGCTTGCGATGAGCGAGAGCATGTTCACACAGTTGCCGACGCCGCTTGACTGCATGAGCATCACCGCGCGTTGGCCACCCAACCAGGCTCCGGCCGCGAGCGCGACGCCTTCTTCTTCAGTGGTCAGCGATACCGTAGTGACACTGGGTGTCGCCTTCAGCATCTCGATCAGACGAGCAAGCCCGGCATCCGGGACATGCGCCGCCTGGCGCACGCCGGCATCGACAAGGACCTGGTGAATGATCGGCGCCCAGGGCGCCGATAGATCGTCGGAAGCGGTTGCGGCCACTGCTCGTTAACTCCCAAATTCCCTGCTTTGTGTAGTAGACAGCGATCTGCAGCCGCTCAAGCTTAGGAAGTCAGGCTCATGCGAGGGGTCGCGTCGCGATACTTCGAGAACCATTTCCGCGCATGCCGACAAACCTCGCGGTCTTACACGATGGCCGCAACACCGCTGTCGTTCACGACGCGATACTCAAAGTGCCACGTCCAACTACCTGCGCGGATGTTTGTAGCGGGCTTTCTCACGGTGTGTTCTGGCTCCGGACCAGAAGCCACTCGCGAGAGGGGTATCAACTCCGGAATGCGATATCCCAGTGACCCCCTACGCAAATCTCATTGGTGGCCGATGGATCCCATCGACAGCCGTTATCTCGAATATCAGCCCATCCGATACGACGGATGTTGTCGGCGAATACTCTATGGCTACGCCAAATGATGTCGCGAAGCGGGCGCTGCGGCGCGGGCCAGCCTGAAGGCTTGGTCGCTGACCTCGGCCCAAGCCCGGGCTGAAATACTGCTCACGGTGGCGCGCGAGCTGCAATCCCGCCGCGAGGAGCTCGGCGAACTGCTCGCACGCGAAGAAGGTAAGACGCGCGCGGACGGGATTGGCGAAGTGATCCGCGCCGCGCAGGTCTTTCAATTTTTTGCTGGAGAGGCGCTACGCCTGCCGGGTGAACGGGTTCCCTCGATTCGGCCGGGTGTCGAAGTGGAGATCACGCGCGAACCCGTCGGGGTGGTGGGTATCATCACGCCGTGGAACTTCCCGATCGCGATCCCCGCCTGGAAGATCGCGCCCGCGCTCGCCTTCGGCAACGCCGTGATCTTCAAACCAGCCGAGCTCACACCTGCATCCGCGTGGGCCCTGACGGACATCTTACACCGGGCGGGGACGCCACCAGGCGTCGTCAATCTTGTCATGGGCAGAGGATCGCAGCTTGGGGACGCGATCATCCAGGTAGTCGATGCCATCAGCTTCACCGGGTCGGTTCGGACCGGCCGGCGCATTGCAAGCCGGGCGATTGAACGCATGGTCAAGCTTCAGCTCGAGATGGGCGGCAAGAACCCCCTGATCGTATTGGATGACGCCGATCTCGAGATCGCTGTCGACTGCGCGGTGAATGGCGCCTTCTACCAAACCGGACAGCGCTGTACGGCGACCAGCCGGATAATCGTCCAGAAGGGCATCCACGACCGGTTCGTCGCGTCGGTCGCCGAACGGATGCGCTCGCTTCGCGTCGGGCATGCGTTGAACAGCGCGACCGAGATCGGTCCTGTCGTCGACCGGCGCCAGTTCGATTCGAACCTACATTATCTCGAGATCGGGGATCATGAAGGCGCTTCCAGGGTCGGCGGAACGATCCTTCAAGGCGAAACGCCAGGCTTCTACATGCAGCCGGCGCTGTTCACCGAGACCAGCAATGCAATGCGGATCAATCGGGAAGAAATCTTCGGACCGATCGCCAGCGTGATTCCGGTCGACGATTTCGAGCAGGCATTGGAGATCGCGAACGATACGGAATTCGGGCTCTCCGCCGGCATCTGCACGACATCGCTGAAATATGCGCGCCATTTCCAGGCGAATATCCAATCGGGCCTGGCAATGGTGAATCTGCCGACCGCCGGTCTCGACTTTCACGTTCCTTTCGGCGGGAGAAAGGCCTCAAGCTACGGCCCACGCGAGCAAGGCCGATACGCCGCGGAGTTCTATACGACCGTTAAGACGTCCTACGTACGCCCATAGCTTCAGTCGGGACGGGGTGCAGGGAAGGCCCGTAGAGGACGGCAAGCCGGGCGGGGAAACAGCGAAAGGGAGGAGGATGCAGAAGGTCAGCGCAGACGCGGTGCCTGCGACAACATCATCGTACACACTCGCTCCAAGCGCTCTCTACGCTTGGAGCATAGTTCTGATCCTGATGCTCCTCTACACGTCGAGTTTCATCGACCGTCAGATTCTTGGACTTCTCGTGAAGCAAGTCCGCGCCGACCTGCATCTGACCGATACCGAATATAGCTATTTGACCGGCTTCGCCTTCGTGTTCCTCTACAGTGTTGCTGGAGTCCCGCTGGGCTGGGCTGTCGATCGCTGGAGCCGCCGCGGCCTCATTGTTCTCGGTGTCTCGCTTTGGTCGCTGATGACCGCGGGCTGTAGCCTCGCCGGCTCGTTCTGGCGTCTGTTCGCTTTCAGGATCGGGGTAGGGATCGGCGAGGCGACGTTGTCGCCGGCCTCCTATGCGCTGATCAGCGACTATTTTCCGACTCACAAACTCTCCCGGGCGCTGTCGGTCTATGGGCTTGGCATCCCGATCGGTACGGGGCTTGCGCTTGTGATCGGTGGCGCGGCCGTGCAGATGATGGAGCAGCTCGGCCCGATCGACTTGCCTATCCTCGGTCTTAGAAAGCCATGGCAACTCGTCTTCCTGGCGATCGGGTTGCCCGGGTTGCTCTTGGCGGCACTCGCCGCGCTCGCCATCCGCGAGCCGCCCAGATCCCACGATGCGATTGCCTCGACTCGTACACCGGGCATCCAAGAAACGGCGCGGTTCGTTTGGGCCCGCCGCACGGTCTATCTGCCGCTCTTCGTCGGCATGGGGCTCTTGTCGGTTTTCAGCTACGGTGCGAACGCGTGGTACCCAGCGTTTCTCCAACGCGTGCACGGTTTCACCATCGCAAGTGCGGGTTTGTATCTCGGCGTCACCACTCTCATTTTCGGCATCCTCGGATCGACAGCGGCTGGCGTGCTTGCCGACAGACTGGTGTCACAGGGGCACCGGGACGGCCAATTGCTCGTTCCGATGATCTATGGCCTCGGCCTGGCGGTCGCCGGGCTGGGCGCAGGACTTGCTTCGCCGACCTGGTTGTCGCTGGCCTTTATCGCGGTGGGCAGCTTCTTTTCAAACACCATGCTCGGGTGCGTGGTGGCGGCCCTTCAGGTGGCGACCCCGCGTGATATGCGCGGCCAGGTATCGGCCTTCTTCCTGTTCACGGCCGCCTTCATCGGCATGGCCATCGGTCCGACGGCGGTGGCAGCATCGACCGACCATATTTTTGGACATGACGATGCGGTCGGTCACGCGCTCGCGCTGGTGGCTCTCATCTTTCCCGTGTCTGGAGCGGTCGTCGTGAGCCTAGGACGGCGACCAATACGCCAGCATCTGGCCGGCGGCGGCACAACGGCGTCCTGCGAAGGGTAGGCGGATCAATGCCGCAGGTGCGGGAGGCTGGTAGGTCGTGATTTATGCTGGATCACATATGCAGGCGTGGCGCGACGCAATGCCATTTAGTGGCACTTGGAGCCCCGTTATTCGATACTTCGACCATTAGGCTTTTCCTAAGCTCTTCGGCCCTTCCTAATCGCCTCAAGCAGCTCGACTTCAGAGCCGATCATGGGAGGGAACAGTGTCGAAATCATTTCGTATCCGCTGCGCTGTTATTTCCGGGGCAAGCCTGATGGTGTTGGCGTGGGCGATTCCTGCTGCCGCTCAGACGACAGTGGCTGGCCAGGAGCCGCAGGCTCAAGCCCAATCGGCAGTCGGGCTCGAGGAAGTCGTGGTGACGGCTCAACGCCGGACGGAAAAACTCCAGGAAGTGCCGATGACGGTCAACGCGCTCTCCGGCGAGACCCTCAAGAAATACAATCTGAATGACCTGACCGATATTGCCGCGCTCACGCCGGGCCTCGATCTGACGGCTTCGAGCGGCGTCAATGGCACAATTACGCTGCGCGGCGCCGGCTTCAATCAGTCCACGGGTTCGTTTCCCTCGATCGATGTCTATTTCGACGATGTTCAGTTGAACCCCGCCGACGCCTTCCGGACGCTGTTCGACGTCAACGATGTCGAGGTTTTGCGCGGGCCGCAGGGAACGCTGCGCGGCCGCACATCGACCGTCGGCTCGATCATCGTGACAACGAACAAGCCGGACATGTCCGAATTCAAGGGTTACGTCGATCAGCAGTTCGGCGAGGACGATCTGCTCTATAGCGAGGCCGCGGTTTCCGTTCCGATTGTCGCGGACAAGTTGGCGGTACGCGCCGCCTTCAACTATTCGTTCAATCGTGGCAATGACGGCATCAATCTCACCACCGGCGAACGGGAAATGCACCGCACGCTTGCGGGGCGAATAACCCTTGAGTGGCGGCCGGACGAGAACTGGGACATTACGATCATGCACCAGGACGTCACGGCGCGCGATAACGTCTACCGCTATCTCTTCGGCACCTCGCCTTATACCGGGCTGACCCTGACACCCGATCAGCGGGCGACCCTCACCAACGGTCCGGACAACAATGCGGAACGCCAGGATATCACGGTCTGGAATGTCAAATACGATATTACGGACAATATCAATGTGACCTATATCGGATCATGGCTCGATGCCTATCAATTCATCGGGCAGATTTATAATGACCCGACCAATACGGTTCCGACCTGGGACCAATCGACACCGCCGGGATATGATCTGTTCCGCACGCACAATGAGGAAATGCGGATCCAGTCGTCCGGCAACGACGTCTGGGATTGGATGTTCGGATGGTTCTATTCGGTCAATAAGGACGATGTTCTGTCGCATTCGCTGGTTACATTCGGCGCGTTTCCGAAAAAACCGGGCCCGCCCTGCGCGGCTTTGATCGGCGGAACCTGCTTCTTTCCCGGGTCAGCCGTCAGCGATATTCCGATCACGCCGCAGGAGGAAGACTACTCGTTCTACACCTCCAATACCTTCCATCTGACGCAGCAGGATGAGATGACCCTCGGCGTGAGGTATCAGGGTCAGAATCGCTACGAGACCGTCAATCTGCTGATTCCGAAGCTCGCCGTTGCGGAGAGCTTGCTCCAGGGAAGGAATGCGTTCCATGCCGTGACCGGCACGGCGAACTTCACGCACCACTTCACGCCCGACATCATGGCTTACGCCCTCTACGCGCACGGCTACGTTCCTGGCGGGTTCAATGTGGGGATCACGCAGGTCGGCGCCCCGCAGAACTTCTATAATTTCGCCTCGGAAAAGTCCGACGACTTCGAGGTGGGTATGAAAAGCGACTGGTTCGAACATCGGCTGCGGGTCAATGCCGACGTTTTTCATACAAGCTATCACGGCTACATCGTGCAGGGGCCGGGGAACATTTCCTATCGGCCGCGCTTGGCGGATGGATCGCTAGGACCGGTTTCGAATACGGCGATCTCCGCTTTCGCGATCAACACGCCCGCCACATCGACCGGCATCGAAGCCGATATCACAGCACAGCTGACAGACGCTTGGACGGCATCTCTCAGCGGGTCGTATGCCGACGCGACGTTCAGCGACGCCGGCGAGCCGTGCAACGACTATCTCGGCATCGGCACACCCAACCCGACGCCCGCCGGTGCTAAGCCGCGCGTGCAGGGGAACGGCGCCTACAGCATCTGCCACATCAATGGCAGCCTCACCAACCAGGCGCCATGGTCGATCATCTTCAATACTGAATATGATTTCCCGGTACCGGGTATCAGCGGGCTCCAGGGCTTCGCCCGCGCGCTCATCGACTTCAAGCCGAACTTCCACATCATCAATCCGGCTCCGGTCGGAGTCGGACCGGACTTCGAGCTCAGTCTCTATGCGGGTGTGCATACAGAGGATGACGTCTGGCAGGTCACGGTGTTTGCCAAGAATATCCTCGACAAGCAGGTCATCATTCCGACGAGCAACGTTCCGCTGACTGCGGGCGGCACCGGTACGGTCAACGGCGTTTATAACACCGGCTATTTCCAATACATGACCAATCCGCCCCGCCAGGTCGGTGTGGACGTGAAGTATAGTTTTGGATCTCCGGTCGCAGCGCCTGAGCCGGCGGCGACCTATGTCCCGCCTCCTGTCCAGGCGCCAGCTCCCGCCCCGACAAGCTACCTGGTGTTTTTCGACTTCAATAAGTCGGATCTGACACCGCAGGCGATACAAATCGTCGATCAAGCGGTGCACAATGCGGGCTCAACCCACGCCGCGCAACTCGTGGTGACAGGGCATACCGATACGGTCGGATCTGACGCCTATAACATGCGGCTCAGCCGTCGCCGGGCAGCATCGGTTGCCGCTGAACTTGAAAAGGACGGGATCCCGTCGTCGGAGATCGAGATCGTTGCTCGGGGCAAGCGAGATTTGCTGGTGCCGACAGCAGACGGCGTGCGTGAACCGCAAAACCGGCGTGTACAAATCGTCTATTCGGCTTCGCCGAATGCTTGAGTGAGGCGTTTGGGCACCGGCGGGGGCAGGGGCGAGTTACAGACCTTGCCCCGCCGGTTTCGGATTTGGTTGCTTCGGCCAATCGCGGAGGCCGCCAAGGTCAATCGGGCGCATCATGAATAGCAATCCATGCCACTGCGCCATGTCGAGTGGAAGTTCGCGATCGCCGTCGGCAATCTGTTCGAAGGCTTCGACAAACTTGCGGAACAGGTCCCGGACGAGTTCTAGAGACGAATCAGAGAACTTGGCGTAGGCGAAAGACCAGTCCGGCCTGTTGATATCGAATGTTTCGAAGAACCCTTTGAGGAGCGTCTGGTGGGCCAGGCGCATCAGGGGGCCGCCGCGGCGCACCGAGAAGTTTCGGCTCACACTGACCCGGACCCTGTTGTGAGGGAAGAGCTTGATCAGGCCGAGGCGATCCAAGGTGGTCAGGTAGCGATTCAGATCGGCGTCTCCGATCTCGAAGTCACGCTGGAGGACCTCCGGCGTGAGTCCCTGCGCCAGCATGTAAAACAGGGCGGCCAGGAAAGGCTCCTTTGCGAGCTCTCGCTCGCTCTCCAGGGATAAGGACGCGGCGCCGATGTCCTCCTCGACCAGCGCGAACGCATCGCTCAACCGCATATCGACAATGCGGCAAAGATTCTCGAGAATCTCGACCGTGAGGCCGTGCCCCGTCAGGTAGCGCTTAACCGTCGTCTCGCTGAGCCCGAGTTTTCTCGCGACATCGCTATAAAGAATCCCCTTCGCCTTCAGCAGGCGTTTCAGCATATTCAGAACGGCGGGTATTTGCGTCCGTTCATTTTCAAGCAGCGTCGTCATTATCGTCCCTGAGATGCTCCGAGCGCACCTGGCGCAGTGCCGATCGAGATGTCGACAGTCGACGTTCGGCCACGTGGGAGCGTTTGGTTTCCCGCTGCGTAGCCTATTGCGGCGGTGTCGGAAACCGCACCATCGAGCCAGTATCTAGGTCTGATGCGCCAAGTACCAAAAAGAGGCGTACCAAGAACTCGTGAGCGCTGGCGCATTGCCTATCGCTACAATGCGCGACCATAAAATCGGTAACGCTAGACGAGCATTCACAGGAAACATGTCAAAACTGGCCAGCCACATCGCGAATATCGGCCGCCGGGGGCGCGTGTGCGCTGCGTTTTTGACCGGGATCGCAGTGCTCCCCCTGCAGAGTGCTGTAGCCGAGACGAAGAGCTACGTTGTCAGTTGGTTTTACATGGCGACCTATTCGCAGGACGGCGATTGCCCCGATGGTCTCAATGACAGCATCGAGCAGCATTTCCGCAAAGTCCTCGCCCAACTGGGCAAGAGCCAGCCCGAAATCGAAGCCCTGGTCAAAGCCATTCCAGGGTCGATGTATGTCACCTATGGGGACCGCGGCCGCATCGATGGCAGGCCTGTCAGCCCCTACCTCTACCCGACGTCCGTTCCCGACCCGCAGATCAAAATCCTGAAAGGGAAGGTCGGCTACGGTTTCGACCTCGACGGCAAGGAGGGGCCGGACGATTTTACCGACCCGGAGACCGGCGAACACGGCGTCGACAATCAGGTCTATCGCGTGATGGGCTGCTTCGTGCCTCAGAGGGCCTTTCCGCCGGACCGGCCGGGCTTCCCGGCAGCCGAATGGGATATGCCGCGCGACGCCATGCCGGCATGGCTGGTCGAGGTCACAGGAGACGACCTCTCAAAAGACGGGGATGTCACGATCGGCGTCTATCGGGCGACCGCGCCGGTCCAGCGTAGCACTGACGGTGCGCCGATCCCCGATATGACGTTCAGGGTCTCCGGCGACCGACGCTCCTATAATGTGGTGAAAGGCCATCTCAAGAATGGTGTCGTGATCAGCGACACGTTCACTTTCAACATGCTGGGCGACGTTTTCTATCAGCCGGAATTCCACCTTGCCGATTCCCGCCTGCGCCTGACGCTGAAGTCCGACGGAACAGCCAGGGGCGTCATTGGCGGCTACGAGAACTGGCGAAACCTTTACTCGGCCTACGCAGCCGGCGGGGTGTTCAACGAGGCCGTGGTGTCGCTCGACGTGCCCGGCATCTACTACGCGCTCAAACGCATGGCTGATGCGTATCCGGACCCTAAGACGGGGGAGAACACGGCGATCTCGACCGCCTACACGATCGAGGCTCTCCCTGCCTTCATCGTCCATGACGAGAAGACTGCCGCGGCCACTTCGGCAGCGCAAAATCTCTCCCGCTAACTGGCATAAAATGGCAAAGACACTTGCTCTTGTTACGGTGGTCAGCCTTGCGGCCTGCATCCTCGGTAGTTCGCAGGCTGCGGAGACGACCGGCCTTGCGCCGCAGCGTCTCGTTGGTATGCGGCGCATCACGCAGGACCAGTACCGCCAAATCATCGCCGATGTCTTTGGCAAGACGATCAAGCTGGGCGGCCGCTTCGAGCCCGATCAGCGCGATGCTGGTTTGCTCGCGGTCGGCGCGAGCCAAGTCAGTGTGACCGCATCGGGTTTTGAGCAATATGACGACATGGCGCGGTCGATCGCTGCGCAGGTTGTCGATGAGCAGCATCGCCCCGTGATGATTCCTTGCGCGCCGGCATCCGCCCAGCGGCCGGACGATGCCTGCGCCGGAAAGTTTTTAAGCTCGGTCGGGCGCGTGCTGTACCGGCGCCCACTGACCCAGCGTGAGCTTGCCGATGAGGTGAAAATCGCCTCGGATGTATCCTCGCGCCTGCACGACTTCTATGCCGGTTTAGGTTCGGCGCTGACGGGAATGCTTGAGTCCGCGCAATTCCTTTTCCGCCAGGAGACGGCGCGTCCCGCTGCGGCGGACGCAGCCCATCTTCAGCTCGATGGCTATTCCAAAGCGTCCCGGCTCTCGTTCCTGTTGTGGAATTCGGCCCCGGATCTCCCGTTGCTGGAAGCAGCCGAACACGGAGAGCTCGACAGTTCCGATGGTTTGGCTCGCCAGGCTGACCGCATGCTTGCATCCCCGCGGCTCGAAGCCGGCGTCCGCGCTTTCTTCTCCGACATGCTTGGTTTCAGCACGTTCGAGGGCTTGGCCAAGGATCCTGTGCTTTATCCCAAGTTCAGCGCCCGGATAGCAGCCGACGCCCAGGAACAGACGCTGCGCACCATTGTCGACCTGCTGCTCCATCAGCATGGCGATTACCGCGATCTGTTCACGACGCGCACGACGTTCCTCACGCCGTTGCTGGGCGCTCTCTACAAGATCCCGGTCACGACGCCCGACGACCTGCCCGATGCGTGGGTACGTTACGAATATCCCGAAAACGCCGAGCAGGCCGGCATCATCAGCGAGGCAAGCTTCGTTGCGCTGCACTCGCAGCCTGGCCGCAGCTCCCCGACGGTTCGCGGCAAGGCGCTGCGCGAGGTGCTTCTGTGCCAGAAGGTCCCCGATCCGCCCGGGAACGTGAATTTCGCGCTGGTTCAGGATACCAACAATCCAGACTTCAAGACTGCGCGCCAGCGCCTCACCGCTCACAGGTCCGCTCCAACCTGCGCCGGCTGCCACAAGATCATGGATCCGATTGGGCTTGCGCTGGAGAACTTCGACACCACCGGTGCCTTCCGCGCGATGGAGAATGGCGCTCCGATCGACCCCAGCGGCGAGATCGATGGCATCAAATTCTCGGATGCGAAGGGCTTGGGGAAGGCGATCCACGACAATCCAGCCACCACGGGCTGTGTCGTGAACCGTCTCTTCACCTACGCGACGGGCCGCACGGCCACCAAAGAGGAGATCGGCTCGATGCAGCGCGATTTCGGCCAGGCTTTCGCCAAGAGCGGCTACGACATGAAGGCACTGTTGCGGTCGATTGCGACCAGCAACGAATTTTATCGCGTGGCGAAGCCAGAGATTCGGGCGGACATTCCCGCGGCTTCGCAACTTGCCCAGGAAGGAGAACGTCGATGAACTTGGCGGCACGGCTTGGCCGGCGCAGAGTTCTGCGCGGCATGTTGGGAGGCGCGGCGGTTACGGTCGGCATGCCATTCCTGGACTGCTTCCTGGATACCAACGGTACGGCATTGGCCGACGGGACCCAGCTTCCGACGATCTTCGCCACCTGGTTCTTCGGTTGCGGGCTCAATCCGGGTCGGTGGGAGCCGAAGACCGCCGGCAAGCTGGTCGATCTCGGGCCAGAGCTTGAGCCCCTTCGTCCCTATATGTCGAAGGTCAATGTCTTAAGCGGCTTCAAAGTCCATCTCGACGGGAAGCCCGCTTTGCCGCACATCACCGGACGCATTGCTGTCTCAACCGGCGTCGTTCCGGCGGCCGGACAGAAGACGGCGCTTCCCAGCGTCGATACCATCATCGCCGATCAGATCGGCAACAAGACCCGCTTTCGCTCTATCGAAGTGTCGTGCATCGGCAGCCGCAACAGCGAAAGTGTGCGCGCCGGCAATATCATGAACCCGTCGGAGGTGTCGCCCGCGGCGCTGTATACCCGAATCTTCGGGCCGGATTTCCGCGACCCGAATGCGGCCGACTTCGTTCCCGATCCGAAGGTCATGGCGAGGCAGAGCGTGCTGTCAGGGGTCAAGGATCAGCTGACGGATCTCCAGCAGATGATCGGAGCGGCCGACAAAGTGCGGCTCGAGGAATATCTGACATCCGTCCGGCAGCTCGAGCAGCAGCTCGACTTGGAACTGCAGAAGCCGGAGCCGCTGAAGGCTTGCTCAATACCGCAGAAGCCGACAGGCGAACTGACGCCGAGTGCCGAGGTCGACACCATGCATACGAACCATAAGCTCTTCGTGCAGCTGATCGCCAATGCTCTGGCCTGCGGCCAGACGCGCGTCGCGAATATCGCGCTGACGGAAGGCCTGTCCACCCTGCGGCGCTCAGGAAACGCGGTGATCCATCATACCCATACGCATGAGGAGCCGGTCGATCCGAAGCTCGGCTATCAGCCGAATGTCGCCTGGTTCGTCGGCAACGTCATGACGGCCATGGCCGAGATGATCGCCACCTTCGATGGGCTCAAGGAGGGCGATCGTTCGCTGCTCGACCGCATGCTGGTCTGGGTGTCGACGGAGACCGGCTACGCCAAGGTTCATTCGACCGACAATATTCCCGCCCTCACAGTCGGTGGCGCCAACGGCCGGGTGCGAACCGGCCAGCATATTCAGACTGCGGGTGATCCGATCACGCGCGTCGGTCTCACGGTGCAGCAGGCGATGGGCGTCCCCGTCAATAGCTGGGGCGGCGATTCGATGAGCACCTCCCGAACCATTACTGAAATCCTGGCCTAGCATGCGATCGACATTCCTGATTCTGGGTGGGGCTGTCTTGGCCGCCGGCGCGGCTGGTTTGTTTTTCGCGCATCGCGCGCCTGTTTCCGCAGGTTTGGACGCACCGTTGGCGACCCCGCCTGGCATCACGCTCCATAATACAGTCGAGCAGAAGCCGCTTCCTTATGCGCTTCTCAACATTGTGAAAGGGCCGTTCCGCTTCGGCGACGCCAAGGGCATGACGGCCTACATTACTGACGCGGACACGACGCCCGGTAAGTCTTCCTGCGACGGTGACTGCGCAGCTGCATGGCCGGCGGTCACAGCGCCGGCAGGCGCGAAGGCTGACGGCGACTGGACGATCATTGCGCGTTCAGACGGCAGCCGGCAATGGGCCTACCGCGGGAAGCCGCTTTATACGTCGACCCGGGACAAGGGCTGGGGCCAGTTCAAGGGCGACCGCGTCGACGGCGTATGGCACGTTGCCGTGCCCGTTTGGAACAATGGCGCGGCGATGCCGCCCAGTATCTCAGTCCATGAGGTGAGTCAGGCGCTCGGCCAGGTATTGGTCGATGAGCGTGGCATGGCGCTCTACGCGGGGCCTGCAGAGAGCGACGCCGCGGGTTCCTGCGCGAAGCCGCCCTGCGCGCACAGTTTCGTTCCTTATGAAGCACCGCAGGTCGCGCTTCCCATCGGCGACTTCAAACCGAGCGATCGCAAGGACGGCATCCGCCAGTGGGTCTATAAGGGTCTGCCGCTCTACACATATGACGGCGATGTGCGGCTGGGCGATGCCAACGGCATGTCGGCCGATCCGCACTACCACATTGCCCTTGTCGCACGCTATTTCGTGCCGAAAGAGGTCGCGCTGAGGCCGGATGAGAAGCTTGGCGGGATCTGGACCACAGCGGACGGCAAAAGCCTCTATATCCGTGATCTTCTGCACTACACAGCGTCCGGCGCTCATAGCGCCCGGGGAGGCGATCCTGGCCTACCACAGCTCGGCAGGATCGTCGGCCTTCAGGGATGCGACACCCAGTGCGAGACGATCCACCCGCCGGTCATTGCGCCGGATGGGGCTGAGCCGTCCGGGTTTTGGACGCTGTATGATCGGCCCGATGGAAAGCGCCAATGGGCCTATGCGGGTTATCCGCTCTATGGCGCGACCCTCGACAAGAAGCCGGGCGACCTCAACGGCAATGACGATTACGACACGCTGCGCGTTGAAAGCGTCGCGCTACGCTCCGCGATCGATGCCTACGGGCCCGGCCTCTTCTGGCACGTCGCTACGCCCTGAAGTTTATTTTTTGGAGGTTTGCGAATGAAGGTCGGATTCATTGGCCTCGGAGCCATGGGCTTCCCCATGGCCGCGAATTTGGTACGGAAAGGTGTCGATGTCGTCGCCTTCGACCTCGACACAGCAAAGACGGAACGCCTGGTATCGCAGGGCGCACATCCGGCTGCGTCGGCGCTCGAGGCGGCTCAGGGGAGGGATGTGGTGTTCACGATGCTGCCGGAAACCCGGCACGTCGAGCAGGTGGTGCTGGGACCCGATGGCATCCTCAATGCGATGAAGGCCGGGGCCATCCTGGTCGACATGAGCACGATCGATCCCCCCGGAACCGACCGGGTGGCAGCGGCCTGCGCCGACCGTGGGCTCCGCTTCTCCGATTGCCCCGTCGGTCGCCTCGTCTCTCATGCCGAACGCGGGGAATCTCTATTCATGATTGGCGGTGACGACGCGGTCGTAGCTGAGATCGATCCTCTCCTCCGGGCGATGGGGACGGCGTTCTATCGCTGCGGTCCGGCCGGGATGGGCACCCGGATGAAGATCGTCAACAACTTCATGCTGCTGGTGACCGCTCAGGTCGTGTCGGAGTCACTGGTCCTTGGGACCAAGCTTGGTCTCTCGCCTGAACTCATCAAGGAGGTCACTGCGGGGACCACCGCGACCAACGGGCAGCTTCAGATCGCTTTCCCCAGCAAGGTGCTCAAGGGCGATATCGAACCGGGCTTCACCATCGACTTGACCTTCAAGGATCTGACCCTGGCGATGACGGCCGCGGCCCAGTCGCGGATCGGGCTGCCGGTGGGCGCGGCTGCTCACGCCGTCGTGGGGGCGGCCCGCGCATCCAAATACGCCGGTAAGGACTTCTCGGCGTTGCTCGACTATGCGAGCGATTTGGCCGGCATCGTGCCACCGCGGATGGCCTGATCCGACTTTACTCAGATAGACCTGCCCTATGGCGAGGCAGGTCTTTCGTGAGTGGACAGCTATTTCGATCGCGGCGTCCGGTTGTCGGCAAAGGCGTTCACGGCATCCCGATGCGCCGGGAGTGAGGTCGCGACCGCATAGTGCGATGAGATCAAATCCAGATTCGTGCGCAGGTCGTTGCGCATCCCCTGATAGATCGCGCGCTTGATCGCCCGCATCGCCCAGGCGGGGCCCTTGGCGATTTTAGCGATGATCTTCTCGGTCTCGGCGTGCAGCGCCTCGTCCGGAAATACGCGGTTGACGATTCCCAGCCTCACCGCCTCGTCGGCATCGACGAAATCGGCGGTGAGGAACATCTCCAGCGCCTTGGCTGGCCCGACCAGCCGCGGCAGGAAATGGGTGCCGCCCGCGCCCGGCACCAGCCCCACCTTCAGATAGGTCTCGGCGAAGCGCGCGCTCGCCGCGGCAAAGCGCACGTCACACATCAGCGCCAGATCCAGCCCGGCGCCGGTGGCGACGCCGTTCACCACCGCGATCACCGGCTTGTCCAGGTCTTCCAGCGCCAGCGGGATGCGCTGGACCCGCTGGAAGATCTCGTTCTTGCGCTGCTCGGGCGTCTGGTCCACCCGGTCGCACATCTCCACGATGTCGCCGCCGCTGCAGAAGGCCTTTCCCGCGCCGGTGACGACTACAACCTTCACCGCATCGTCTGTTCGGCAATGGCGCAGCGCCTCGGCCCAGGCGTCGATCATCTCGAAAGTGAAGGCATTCATCCGCTCCGGCCGACTGAGCGTGATGCGGGCCACGCCGTCGGCAATCGTGAAGCTGAGATTGGGGCAGAGGGAAAGATCGGTCATGCTTAAACTCGTCAGAAGAAAATCCGGCTTTCGATACCTAGGGGCGGCTTACGATAACGGGGCGAGGCGGGGCCACAAGTCGGCATCGCCGGCACCGCAGACACTTTGCCCGATCGAGCTCTGCCAGTAGGTTTCGTTGCCGTACTCGTCGCGCCATGACCAGAGGCGCCGAGTGAAGAAATGCAGGGAATGTTCCTGGGTGAAGCCAATCGCGCCGTGGGCCTGGTGGCAGATTTCAGCAACCCTGCCGGCTGCTTCGCCGGCGCGGGCCTTCGCGACCCCGGCAAAAAAAGCGAAGTCAGCGCCGTCCCATTCCGCCGCAGCCCTGGCGCAGGCCGCTTCGGCTGCCGCGAGTTGGCCGGCAGCATCTGCAAGCATCTGCTGGATCGCCTGAAACTTGCCGATCGGCTTGCCGAACTGCTGACGCTCACCGGCATATTGAACGGACAGATCGAGTGCTCGCCGCATGGCGCCTACCATCTGAAAAGCCCGCAACAGGCCGCCGAAGGGAAGCAGTCCGCTCGTGGCTTCAAGCGAGTAGGGGCGCACGTGCTCGGCCGGCACGACAATGCCGTCGAGGACGATGTCGGCGCGTGGCTCACCGGCAAGGTTCGCGCTCACAGTGCTCCAAGTCAGAAAGCCTGGCAGGAGGACGAGGAACCAGCGGCCGCCGACACTTTCGGCACATAGGAGGATGTTGGCGACCTGGTTACCCCATGGCACAGACCGGATCCGGCCGGTCAGGCGATAGCCGTCCACCGCTGCCTCGACCGAGACACAGTCGGCAGCGTTGGCCGGCGCAAGCGACGCGGAGCCCTCCAGGAGGGTCCCTGTCGCCCGGGCCCATATCGATTGCGCAAAGATCGTCTCCCCGAGCGGAACCGGCGCCGCGTGATAGCCGGCGAGGGCGATGAGGGCTCCGGCGGCTGCCATGGAGAGGCCGATTCCCCCGCCTTCCTCCGGCGCCAGCGCGAGCGGCAGACCGGCACCTGCGATTGGGTCCCACAGCTCGGCGGGCCAGCGTTCATGATCTAACTCGGCCAGCGTCTTGGCCGTGATGAGACTGCTGAACAGCCGGTCCGCCTGGTCCTGAACGACGATGCTGATATCATCCGTCACGATCGCTTGCTCGCTCATCGCAGACCCAGCCCCCGCGCGATCATTCCGCGCAGGATTTCGCGCGTGCCGCCGCGCAGGGTAAAGGAGGGCGCATGGAGGATGGCCTGCGCCGCGGCCTGCCCGAGTGGATCGTCTTCGCGGTCTGCGCTGGGTTCTATGGGAACGAGCCGTCGCACGACCTCGGGCACGTCGCGTTCGAAATTGGTGCCCACGTCCTTGACCAGCGCGGCCTCTAGGTTGGGGCTGATGCCCTTGTCGAGCAGGGCCGCGACCGATGCCGACATCGTGACCAGCGCCGTCAGATGGGAAACAAGCCGGCCGATCTCGGTCGCCTGGTGGGCGTTCGGCTCAGCGCCGACCCGGTCGATGAGCGCCAGCAGCAGCCGATAGTCGGAGAGGAACCGGTCAGGACCCGAGCGCTCGAATGCCAATTCGCGAGTCACCATGTCCCACCCGCTACCTTCCCGCCCCACCACCATGTCGTCGGGGATGGCGAAATCGTCGAAGAATACCTCGTTGAATTCGTGCGCACCGGCGAGATTGTAGATGGGGCGCACCGTCACCCCGGGCTTGGACAGATCGGCGATGAACTGCGTCAGCCCACCGTGGCGGTCCGGACCTGGTTCGCCGGTGCGCGCCAGCACGATCAGGTAGTGCGCGTGATGGGCGTTCGATGTCCAGATCTTGCTCCCGTTGATCCGCCAGCCGTCAGCGTGGCGGGTCGCTTTGGTGCGGACTGCCGCCAGATCGGAGCCGGAGTTCGGCTCGCTCATGCCGATCCCGAAATAGCACTCGCCGCGGCAGATGCGCGGCAGGATCTCGCGCCGGGCGCGCTCACTGCCATGGGTCAGGATCTGCGGCCCCGATTGGCGGTCGGCAATCCAATGAGCGAAGGTCGGTGCGCCGGCGGCCAGCATTTCGGCAGTCACCGCGAAACGCGCCAGACCGGAAAGCTCCCGCCCGCCATAGACCTTGGGCCAAGTCATGCCGATGAAACCGGCGGCTCCTGCCCGTCGGGAGAAGCCTGCATCGAAGCTGCTCCAGGAGGTGAGGTGCGCCGGATAGCGCTGCTCCGCCAGCTCGGTTTCGAGGAAGCGCCGGGCCCGCATCCCCTCGCTTAGCGCCTCGGCGGGCAGGCGCGGGGACTCGAAATTGAAGTTCGGCATGCTGGTTGGAATCGCAAGGAGGTCGATCCTGCCGGTCTACGGAATCACACTGACGGCAACAACGGGATTGTCGGGGAGTGTCGCGCGGCGATACTCGACGGTCTGGTTCGCGGTACGAGACAGGCGGCGACCGTAGCGAATGAGCCTAATTTCGATCTGGCTTGGAACCGTTGCCGGTGGCCGCGCGCGCGACGAGCTCTTCGAGCCCTTTTACGTACTGCTCGAACCCGAAGGCGAGAACCTTCTCGGTCTCCAGCTTGCCGAAGACAGCCCAGAGTTCCACGGCCCGGCGCTGATCGTCGGGCTCGAGCTCCGAAATGAACGTCAATGCCGAGGGCTGCCGAGTGGCATGCGCATCCATTTGCGCCTGGATGAACGCCATGGCTGACGTCGAAAGCCAGTCCATGGCAAAGGCGAGATTGTAGCCCTCCAGGCCGTTCTCTTGCAGGCGCGCGGCTACTGTCATCATCGTTTTTAGCCAACCCACGCAGACACCGCCGCCAGCGACAATAATCTTGGATGCCACGGGATAACGCTCGAAAAGGCGATAGTTTGCCCACAGCCAATTGCGGACATGGTCCTGCCATGTGTCTCCAGCGGAAGGCGGCTCGAGGAGCGTAAAGACATATTCCGAGACGGCCCTGATAAGGTCGTCGCGGCTCGAGAAGTGCGTGTAGAGCGACATTGGCGCGACGCGAAGCCGCTGGGCCAGGCCGCGCAGCGTAAGCGCGTCAAGAGCCCCATCTTGGAGCATGGCGAGCGCTTCCGCGACGATGACGTCTCTTGACAGAGAGTAGCGCCTCCGCCGCCCGATCGGTCTCACGGCGTCCGCTTCATCGCGGCGCGGAAGTTTGGTTGCTGTCATCGGCATTCGTTGATTGACCCGATAGTCCGTATGTCGTACCGTACGGTGTATAATAACGGACCATAGCCGCGATGTCTGCACTCTAATCGCACGGAGCTTGGCGGGCGGGTCATTGGAGGAGGAAACAAGGTGGTGACTTGCCTCGATCGTGAGAGTTCCGAGATCGACGTGCTGCTGCGCACTCTTAAGAATGTATTTAAGTCACGCGGGCTTCTCTACCAGGACATCGCCGATTCCATGGGCGTCAGTGAGACGACCGTCAAGCGATACCTGACGGGGCATGGGTTGACCGTCGAGATCCTCGAACGGCTGTGCCGCGTCGCCGAGTTGCGTGTGTCCGACTTGTTCGCCGTTGTGCGCGAAGCGGAAGAGCAGTTGCCGCCGCTGACGCATGCCGATGAGGAGAAGCTCGCATCCGAGCCCTTTCTGGCCTGTCTTTTTTATTTGATCGCGAAGGGATATTCGCTGCAGTCCCTCCAGGCGGACTTCAAGCTCAGCGATGCTGACTTGAACCGTTATCTGACAAAGCTGGACAAGTGGGGATTGATCCAGCTTTTTCCGTTCAATCGCATCCGCATGAAAGTGAGCCCGCTCTCTCAGGTTGAGCGGGGCGGCCCGCTGGCGCGGTCTGCTCGGCAGGATTCCCTGGAGCCGATGGTACGCACATTCGATCTCAACAATGACGTCTGGTCTTTTGCGATCGATAAGCTGTCTCCCGGCTCGATGGAAAAGGCAACGCAGCTGCTGCGGGAATTCACCGATGCCTTGGCGAAGATCGCTGAGCGTGATCGCGAGCTCTCGCGCGGGTCGTCCGAGTATTATGGCGTTTTCGTTCTGATGAAGCCGATCGAAATCCCCCAGGAACCGCATCGTGTCCCCCTCGCGGCCGTCGGCGCGCGGGCAGCCTGAGAACTCGGTTTCGCTGGCGGAGGAAGGCGCCGCGTGGATATAGTCCAGAGGGGGAGGCATGCAATGCAGGCAACCGAGGACAATGATCCGAATGAAGGCGGCGTAACGCGGCGCGGACTGATCAATGCCGCCGGCGGCGTCATGCTCGCCGGCGGACTCTCGGTGTCCCCTTCAGGTGTCGCCGAATCTGGCACTGGAGGTGCGGCCGGGCAGGTGCGGCGGTTCGACGGACGGGTGGCGCTGGTTACGGGCGCGGCACGGGGACAGGGTCGAGCACACGCCGTGCGGTTGGCCCGTGAAGGAGCGAGCGTTGTCCTGTGCGACATCCTCGAGCAAATCCCGACCATCGGATATCCGCTGGCGACCCAAACCGACATGGACGAGACCTTGCGCCTCGTGAAGCAGGAAGGCGGACGTTGCCTTGCTGTCAAAGCAGACGTGCGCGATCCGACGGCGGCCGTGGACGTCGTCGACCGTACGCAAAAGACGTTCGGGCGACTGGATATCCTGTTGGCAAATGCCGGCGTGCTGGCGATGGCGCCGTTCGCCGACATCAGCGATCAGGCGTTTGACGACATTCTGAAAACGAACCTGTTCGGTGCGTTCTATTTCATGCGGGCGGCACTTCCGGCGATGGAGGCGCACGGTTACGGGCGTATCGTTGCGACATGCTCGCAGGCAGGCCGGATGGGATTCAATCACGGCGCCCATTACGCGGCCTCGAAATGGGGGCTCATCGGCCTCGTCAAATCGGCAGCCGCCGAAGTCGCGCGAAAGGGCATCACCGTCAACGCGGTTTGCCCGACGTCGGTAAACACGCCGATGATCAACAATCCCGAGGCCTGGCGTCAGGCTCTCCCGAACGATCCGGCGCCGACGCAGGCCGCCTTCGAAGCGAAGATGAAGGAACATCCCGGCCTTCCACAGGGTGTGCCGTGGATCGAGCCCAATGACGTCAGCGATACAGTCCTGTTTCTCGCCTCGGATGAGGCCCAGCACATCACCGGCTCGGTCGTCGATGTCCAAGCCGGTGCTGCTGCGAGCAATATCGCCTGAGTGTTCGGCCGAACCCGCCGCTCAATGAGCGAGCGGGTCGGGCCGGACCTGGAACTCAACCACCTTCTCGAACGAACCCTCGCCGGTTTCCTGGTGCCAGGGCGTGGCCGTGGCGTTTACGGACCACATTTCGCGCCCCTTCCAGCCGGCCTTGGCGTCGTCGATGCGGGCGTCCATGCCGCGCGGATAGAAGCTGAGCGGGTAGGGGACCCGCATTTCCACCCATTTGTGCGTGTCGGGCAGGAAGGCCAGGATCGAATCCGAGTTGCTGCCGGGCATGAAGGGCACGTCCTTGCCGAGCCCGAGCACGTTGTGGAGATCGACCCAGGTCAGGTAGTACCAGCCCGATCCGACATCGGTGCCTGTCAGCTTCGGTCCGGGCGCCTGGTAGAGGGTCCAGCCCTCGGGGCATTGCTGACCGGTGGCTGATGCGCCGGCCTTCGTCCTGCACTTGCTCCGATCGAAGCGCCCCAGCTGGCCGCTGCCGAACGCCACCCAGGCGATACCCTTGGAGTCGATATCGACGCCGCGGGCATTGAAGGCGGCGTAGTTGCCGTTCGGAAGTTTCGGGGGCTCGTAATACTCGGTTTTGCAGGTCTCGGGCGGGTTCGCGCCGAGCTCCAACCGGATCACGCCGCTGGGGACGGCCGGGGTGTATTTTGCCACCCAAACGCTGTCGTCGACCGGGCTGACATTCATGCCGTAAGGGAAGCCGTTGATACGGGTGTCCTTGTGCGGATCCAGCGCGTCGGCGGTTGCCTTCCCACCGTTGCCGGCCGCGGTGCTGCCCTCGGCCCCACCTGCTGCGGCTAGTGCATCGGCCGGCTCGTTCCAGTGGGCGCTCTTCGGGTCGATCTTGCCGTCGCCACTTGTATCGAGGACGAAGGGGCACCACCCGACCGCCTTTTTGGCATCGTGCGTCTCGTCCCACACCCGGGTATTGATCCAGCCCAGTGCGTTGAAGTCGCCGGAGAAGTAGACGATGTCGTCCTTCGTATGGCCGAAATTGACATGGTGCGTATCGAAGCAGACCGGAATGATGTCGACCTTCTTCGTCGCCGGATCGTAGAGCGCGACCTCCTTCCCTTGGCGGCCCGCATTCGGGAAATAAGCGGCGAACTTGTCCTGGGCGCCGTCCGTGCACCAATCGTAGCCCTTGCCTTCGCCTTCCCGCATCGACATCCAGACCCGGCCCTTATCGTCCATCATCGGATTGTGCACCATGGCGCTCGGCCGATGGGCCACGGGCGGTAGCACGCCCGGAATGGCGATCTCGGTCGTCACACCGGACGCGGGATCCAGTGCCTCGAGGTGCCCGACATGGAGGTCGGTGCCGTAGATCGGGCCGTTGGCGTTGACCGTCGGGTTGCGCTTGTCGGTCGTTGCCTCGTCATGCACGAAATGGCCGCCGGCATAGTCCCATTCGGTGATCACCACGTTGCGTTCGACGCCTTGCGGCCGCGCCGGAGCTGGCGGCACGGCGCCGGCGGCGATCCGGTCGGTCCAGTCGGCATACATCTTCAGGCCGCGCTCGCGACCGAACCGGGCCATGTTGTTCTGCATCTGCGCGCCGAGATCCTTCGCATGGTCGCCCAGCGAAATGTCGTCGGCGCGGACCTTCTGGATGCGCTGACCCCAGCCCTCCACCGAATTGCCGGTGTCGACCAGCTCGCGCGTCGCCTTGGTGCCCAGCTGATGGCAGAACTGGCAGTTCTCCTTCATATGGGCCAGCCAGTCCTGCTGGTCCTTCATCGCCGGCGAAATGCCGTTGCCGGCGGCGCCGGTGCCCGGAAATTCGCTGGCGGCCGGCGGTTTCAGGAGGGACCACCAGTAGTTGGCCGGGTAGATCTCGGCGGCGGCCTTTGCATCAGGCGCCACCGTTGCCGTCAGGTCCACGCGATTGCCGGGTGTCGCGTCGACCGCGTTGGAGTCAACAAGACCGTACCCGCGCACCCAGATCTTATATTTCGCTTTGGGCAGTTCGGGCAGCACGTAACGCCCCTGATCATCGGTCACGACGATCTTGGTGAACGGCGTCTTCAGATCGTGCGTTTCGGCAATGACCCAGACGCCGGCCTCCGGTCCCTTGCTGCTCTTGACGATCCCACCGATGTCGTCGCCGACGATCGCAATGGCGGGCTCGGCGGCGTACGCGCCGGTGGCAGCGAAGAGGCCGGCCAGCGTCAGCGCGCCAATTCTTTGCTTGGATTTCATGTGTGTGATCTTCCCGACTGGATGACGCCCAAGGGATTGGTCCGATAGGCAAGTTCGTTTGCGGGATCGTATCTGCGGGTGCCGGAAAACATCATCGATTCTCGTGATTTGCCGGCGTTAAATTGGCCGAAGACCGACTTCTGGTACCCCAGGCATCGGGCTTGGATACCGCGTGATCGATGCTTTCAATTGCTGCGCAGTTAGCCTCCATGAACGGTCCCGATCCAATTTCGACCATTGAATCCATGAACGAAAAGACCGTTACCGGACCGCTCGCAGGCTTGCGGGTTCTCGATCTCTCCCGCGTTCTCGCCGGCCCGTGGGCCTCCCAAATCCTTGGCGATCTCGGCGCCACGGTCTTCAAGATCGAGCAACCTGGGGCAGGGGATGACACCCGCCACTGGGGGCCGCCGTTCCTCGACGACGGTTCGCACGATGCCGCCTACTATCTGTGCTGCAATCGCAATAAGAAGTCGCTGGCGATCGACCTCGCGCAGCCGGAGGGCGCGGAGCTGGTACGCCGCCTGGCAGCGAGCTGCGACATCGTTCTGGAAAACTTCCGCGTAGGCGGCCTCGAGAAGTACGGCCTCGACTACAAGTCGCTCAGCCGGGACAATCCAGGGCTGATCTATTGCTCGGTCACCGGCTTCGGCCAGACCGGTCCCTACCGGGATCGCGGTGGTTACGACTTTCTGATCCAGGGCATGAGCGGCCTGATGAGCGTGACAGGGCAGCGGGCAGATCAGCCCGGCGCCGGGCCGACCAAGGTCGGCATCGCAGTCTCGGATCTCTTCACCGGCCTGTACGCGGCTATAGCGATCCTTGCGGCTCTGCAGCACCGCAGCAAGACGGGGCAGGGGCAGCATATCGATTGCGCACTGCTCGACTCCCAATTGAGCGTCATGGTCAATCAGGCATCCAACTACCTGAACGGCGGCGTCGTCCCACGGCCTCTTGGGAACCAGCATCCGAATGTTGTCCCTTATCAGGATTTTCGGACACGCGATGGGCAAATCCTTGTGGCCCTCGGCAACGATCGGCAGTTCCGCGATTTCTGCGGCGTCATCCGTCGCCCCGATCTGAGTGCCGATCCCCGCTTTGCCGACATTCCAGGCCGCAGCCGCCATCGCGACGACCTCGTCGAGGAGATTGCATGGACGCTCGCGGAGTGGGGAACCGACGAGCTTGTCTCGGCGATGGAGAAGACCAAGTTGCCAGGAGGTCCGATCAATCGGATCGATCAGGCCCTCGAAGATCCGCATGTAAAGGCACGCGGTCTGGTACAGACGCTCGAACGGCCGGACGGCACGCCAGTGAATTTCCTGGGTTTTCCTGCGATCCTGTCACAGACGCCGGCCACCTACCGGTATGCGCCCCCGCGGCTTGGGGCGGATACGAAAGATACTCTCAACGAGGAGCTCGGCATCGACGCTGCGGCCTTCGCCGAGCTGTGCAAGACGGGCGTCGCCGGAAGCTGATAGAAGCGGGCTCGGACGGAGAGGACGGATTGATCAAAACCTGGCGTTGAAGCTTTAGCCTCTCCGCTCCCGCTTGCCGGGCTTAGGGGCTCGCCTGTCGCCAGACGAGCGCGGCCGAGCCGTGTGGCATCATCGGCGGCATAGCCACTGTCTTCAACGGATCTTCGCCCGGCTGAAACTCGTAGATGTCATAGCCGTTGATGTCGCCGGGCTTGGTGTCGCCTGTGTAGGTGAAGAGCGGATAGCCCATATAGACCCATTGCTTCGTGCCGTCGTCTCGGGTCGCAACATCCCAAAATCCCGAGGGCTGTGCGTCGGCGGGCGCTTTCACCGGCGGCCAGGATTTGGCGCATGTCGCGTCGCAAGCCGACAGGCCGATCTGACGACCCGCGGTCGCGACCAGGGGGACACCGCGGCGCTGGCTATGACCCTGCATGTAGGACGAGCGGTCGCGCACATAAATCGTCTGGCCGGCATTCGTCGCCAAATTCTCCCCGCCGAAATGATTCGGCCTGATTTCGATTCCGTCCGGCATGAAATATCGGACGATCAGCGCAGCGTGCCAGTGCTTGCCGGGCTGCTGGCCATTCGCATCGCCGGGCTCGTTGTCACCGTCGAACGTGAAGAGCGGCCGACCGCGATAGGCCCATTGGGGTGTTCCGCCCAAGCCTGGGACGACACTGAACTCCCCGATAGGACGCGCGATCTCCGCCGCCGGCACCGGTTTCCAGCGGTAGGAGCAGTCGGCGTCCTCGCAGAGGGCGGACGCCTTCGTATCTGCGCTGTCCGAGACGTACAACGTCATCTCGCGCTCATCGACCAACCCGACGCCGTTCGCTTTGGGCAGGTCGCGCGTCTCGATCCCCTCGGGCCGATCCAAGCCGTTCTCAGGGGTGAACAGCGCGACGTGCCAGGCGTCGTCGGCACCATTGGCGGTCGCTTGACCGAATGGCTTGTCTTTTGGCGAAACATAGAGCGGGCGGCCCCTATAGGCCCACTGCTTGGCCCCGTCTGCGCGGGTTACGATCGTCCAATCGCGCACCGCCGTGGCATCCGCAAGTACGGCAAGCGGCAACCAGGCCTGGGCGCATGCATCCGAACAGGCAGATTTCCCGGGTTCCGTGTCGCGATCGTAAAGATAGGCGGGCCGGCCCTGGGCATCGGCAAAGACCGGCCGTGCCACCGGCAGCTTGCCGTTGGCGATTCCGCTCGCGAGCATCGGCCCCACATAAATACGCTGCAGCGTGACCCCAGGCGGCGTGGCGGCGGGCACCGCAAACGCGGCCGTCTGATTGTGCGGCCGATGGAATGCGATTGCGCCGGCGGCCACCGCTGCGGTGACAACCAGAGCGCCGACGATCAAATGTCTGGCGGCCATGTTTTTCTCCTGCCTGTCTTCTGATTAGGCCAGAACCTCGGAGATCGGCTTCGACGTCTCCATCGATGCGTTGCCCCAGGTGCTGACGGGAAGACCCATCGCTTGCTGGACGGTCAGGCCTAGCCGCGTCCCGGGATCGCCGGCCGCCTGCACGTGGAGCCCGGTCTTTATCCTGCCGCCCGCCGCCCCGGCGGTCAGCAGGGGGATGTTGTCGAGCGCGTGGATCTTGGCGTAGCCGGAATCGGTGCTCGCCATGACCAGCGTGCGATCGAGCAGCGTCCGGTCACCCTCGCGGATCGAATCCAGTGCAGTAAGCAGATCGGCGAAGCTTCCCATGATGGCGGCGTAGAAGGTCGTCATCTCGGGTTGGTAGCCGAGAACCGGATCGACCGGCTCCTCATGGGTATATTCATGGTGCGTCTGGCTGGCGCCCGCCTTGCGCAGCGACGAATTGGCGTTGGCATAGGCGATGTTGATGACGCGGGTCTGGCCGCAAGCCAGGGCATTGGCCAGCAGACCGGCGAAGAGCTTGTGGTTTTTCTGAACGACCGAAATCTCGGTGCCGGTCGGCGTTGCATCGGGCTTGCCCGGGACGGAGCAGGCCTCGAGGGGCGCCGGCTTTTGGAGCTCCAGGTCGAGCTGCTGCTCGATATCGCGAAGCGAGGTGAAATATTCGTCCATGCGCGCCTTGTCGGCGGCGCCGAGGTCGGCCATGAAATCGCGGCGCTCCTCAGCCACGACCGAGAGCGCGCTGCGCTTGGCCATGATGCGCGGATCGGGCGTGAAGGTCGCTGCGTTCGGGTCGGCGAAGTCCGGTCCAAAGATGCGGGTATAGAGCGCCACGGGCGACACCTCCCCCGGGTTGATGGCGCTCGCGCTCCGGCGGCTCTGGCTATGCAGCGGGTCGCCGGTGCAGCTGACCTCCAGCGAGCGGAAGCGCGTGCGGGTGCCGATGGCGTCGGCGATGATCGTGTCGATGCTCGGCGCCTCTACGGTCGAGGCGTGGGGCACGGTGCCGGTCAGCAAGGCAACCTCGCCGGTGAAATGGACCGTGTTGATCCGGCCGTCGAGATAGACCTTGAGGCCGCTATAGACGTTGATCTTGCTGCGATAGGCCTCGAGCGGCTGCAACTCTGGTCCGAAGGCGTCGAACTTGCCGGTGGATTTCGGCTCCCAACGCCCGGGATTGAGCCCGCAACCCCAGAACCAGGTTGCGAAGCGCGTCGGGATCGGCGCGCCCGTATCGGCAAGGGCGACGCCGTTCGTGTCCAGGAAGCAGTCGAGCAGCGGAATGCCGACCGAGACGGTGGCGGCGCCGAGGACACCGCGAAGGGCGGAGCGTCGGGTTATGTGACGAGTCAGCATTAGCGTGTCTCCCCGGTCGGAGCGGCGGCGCCGACCGCGCCCGCTCCCGGTGTGTTCAGGCTGAGATCCATGCGCGGGACGGCATAGAGCGCATCGGTGCGCGCGACCGTCCGGAGCAACTCCGGGACCTTGTAGCCGCTGGCAGCAAACTCATCGGACAGCGCTTTGATGGTGCTGTTGTCGCCCTTCCCGAGCGGCCTGCCCAAGGCATACTCGTATGTTCTCTGCAGAACGCATGTCGTCGCGGCCGGATCGCTCTGCACCGCTTTAGCGAGGCCGGCAGGGCTGTCGAACTTCATCCCATCGAGTTCGCCGGTGGTGTCGATCGAGACGCCGTTCTCGGTTGTCCGGAAGCCGCCGTCGGCATCGAAATTCTCCATCGCCAGGCCGATCGGATCCATGATCTTGTGGCAGCCGGCGCAGGTGGGCGCGGTCCGGTGCGCGGTCAGCCGGTCGCGGGTCGTTTTGAACTGCGAATTCTTCACATCATTGACGAGCGTGAAGTTCACATTCGCCGGCGGCACCGGCACCTTCTGGCAGAGGACGAGTTCACGCAGCGCCTTGCCCCGCAGTGTCGGCGAGCTGCGGCCAGGATGGGCGTGTAGCGCGACGAAGCTGATCTGCGAGAGAATGCCGGCCCGCGGATCGTCCTTGGCATAGGTGTACGGCACCCAGGCATCCGGCCAGCCGCCCCGCGCCGTGACCGGGACCCCGTAGATCGAGCCCAGGCGGGTCGTCAGGAAGGTGTTCGGCGTCGTGAACAGGTTGCGGTAGTCGCCGTGCCGCGTCAGGAGATGGTCGACAATCGTCCGCAGTGTCTGTTCGCGGGCGTCCTCGACGACCTTAAGGGTGAACTTAGGATAGAGCACCGGGTCCTTGGACAAGGTGGAGAACTCGTCGAAGCCGAGCATGTCGGAGAAGAAGGCCCGGACGCCGCGCTCGAGGCGCGGCGACGCCATCAGCCGGTCGACCTGCGCTGCGAATCCATGGTCGGTCTCGAGGCTCTTGTCCCGGGCAGCTTCGAGGAGCTGCCGGTCGGGTGGGGCGTTCCACAGGAACAGGCTGAGCTGGATGGCCTTGCCGTAAGAGTCGAGCCGGAACTGCCCGGAATGATCGGGATCGGGTTCGGCGCCCTGCTTGAGGAACAGGAATTTCGGCGATTCGATCAGCGTGGCCAGCGCCTCGCCCAGCCCGTCATAGAAGCTGTGCAGGCTGCGTGCGGTGTCGCCGGCGATCTTCGTATGCGACTGAAGCTCGTCGTTCGTCATGGGGCGGCGGAAAAGCAGGAAGCCGACGGTCCCGAGGAATTGGCTCGCGCATGCATCGTCCGCGGATTTGACGTCCGCCGGCTTGCACGGCAGGAGCGTCGCGCGGTGCTTTTCGCTGACGACCTGTGCCGCGATGTCATGCGCCATCGCATCATACTGCTCGAGGCCGGACGCGGTCACGCTGACCTGGCCCGAACCCGTCGCCAGGAGCCCGTCGCGCCGGATTTCGGGTTCGAAGCGGCCGCCGACCTTGATGGTCGGGCCGAATATATCGGAGATCGCCTGGCGGTATTGGTCTTCGCTGAGCCGGCGTGCCGCCACCTTCGGTCCCGATTGGGCGCCCTGGGCCGATTGATCCGGCGCGGCATATGCGCTTCCCAATAGGCTCGCTGCGGCCAGGATGGCCAAGGCCCCGCGCGCGCGAAAGGATCCGCGACGGATCGATGTCAACGGGATCATTGACCTTGCCCTTTAGGATCGGTTGGAGACGGCTGGAGCGATGCCGACTGCTGCCGGCCCAGCTCGAGAACGAACGCGGGCACGGCGTCGATGGCGTAGGCCGCCGAAATCGCGCGATTTTCCTTGGTCGCCGGGTCAGGGTCGCTGTCGGCCAGTTTCTTCAGCGCGTAGTAAACGCCCGGGAGGTCAACGGAGGACGCGTATTCCTCGACATACCCGCCGACGGTCATGCCGTGATAGAGCGGGTACCAGGGCGAATAGCCGCCGATCATCCCGGAGAGCGTTCCGTCCGGCTTCAAGTTGAGGCGCAGATGGGCTTTCTCGAACTCAAATGCGTTGACGATGTAGTTGTCGGCAAGGAGATTGACCTCCTTGCTCGCGGCGCTGATCACGCCCTGGTGGAGGTGCCCGGTGAGGACGTTCCGCGTGCGCGGATTTGGATCCAGCGTATAGGTCATGCCGCTTTGGACGTTCGCCCCGCTCGCATCGCGCGTGATGGTTTCGAGCGCCCGGCCGATGACGATCGAAACGTCGCCGTCGGTCGAAAAGCCGTTTGACGCTGTAATCGAGATGACAAACGCGGGCATCTCCTCGCGCAGCTTGTCCCAGTGGACCTCGTCCAGGTTGCTTTTGGTCGGGCCGCCGCTGCTCGCGGGTCCGCGGAAACCGCGAATGCAACTGAGGGCCCGATACAGCTGATTGTTGATGCCGCGCTCGTGTGTATTCGGATCTTCGAAGCTATTGGGTGATTTGTCCCCCAGTCCGTCGAGGTTGAAACCATAGCCGAAGCGGCCCGCAACCAACTTTATTCTCGGGTCGGGTGCCGTCTCCGGGGCGGCATAGATATTGTCCTTGCCATTGCCCCTGACGATGACCAGGGGAATCCACGGCTGAGGTGCGCCGCCTTCCCCCGGGAAATCCTTCAACGCGGCGTCGATTTCCTCCTTGGAATGTCCGGCGCGCTGCAGATCGCGCCGATAGAACTCGGCGGCCGAGGGATTGAGGCCGTCCGGACAATCGCCCTCACCAAAGTAGGAGGCGAGGTAGAACCAATTCACGACGAAGCTTCTTGTCTCGGCGGCCGCCGCGTTGGCAGAATTCGTGAGCGCGAGAACTGCCGCTAGGCCCAATACCAGCTGGCGTCCCTTTATCGGCTTCAATTTCAACTCATGCTCCCCGCTTGAGAATTCCGAGCGCGCGCGCATTCGATGCGGCGTCGCGGAGCCGGTCATGTTTTCACTTGATCAGCTACTATCGCCCGCTCCGGCTGATGCTCAAGCTCAGCCGACTGTGATTCTTCCCAGCGGCCACTCTGCGATACCGCGAGAACCACTTAGAGATTTTTCCGGCCTATTCGGGGCCGCTGATCCCCTGCGAGGTCCTGGACTTGAGAGCGCGCATCTTGCGCGGACCTGCACAATTCATTGGCCGATACTTCGCGTATCGCGAACTGGCCGGCGATGTGCAGCGCGTTTCGCCCGGACTGAAGTTCGGGCAGGCATTGCGTAGCGCGTCCATCGCATCCGGTCCCGATCTGCAGGCGGCCAATGCGGTCCGGCGAGGTCCGCTATCACGATCCACCGGCAAGGATTCACTAATGATGGTGCAGGCCGCATCCTTCGAGGGCACAACCGATGTGCCGGTATCCCAGCGGTTAGATGAAACCGCGCTGCGCCATTGGATGACGACGGAACTCGGCGCCGACCCCGGGCCTTTGCGGATTTCGAAATTCGCTGGAGGCCAATCCCGTGAAATCGATCGCGAGATCCGGACGCTGGACGGAAAAAGTCCTCTCGGCGACTGGAAGCCGGCTGTCGCTTAAGCGCTGCTTCCTCAAATCCCCGGCGCTGAGTCTCTCGATGGAAAATACGCTTCCGCACGCCAGCACGACTGACGCCCAGTTCAGCTTCTGCAAACTGATCGTGGATGATCTCGATGCGTCCGCGGCCTTCTATAAAATCACGTTCGGCCTGGTCGAATGGCAGCGGGTTCAGTCGGCGACCGAAGGACGGGCCATCGATGAGATAACGTTCCTCCCGACATATCCCGGCGGCGGCTCACTGACCTTGATCAAATTTCTGGGCGCCGCCGGTCCAAATCACGGAGAGATGATCGTCGGCTTCACGACCAACGATATACGGGCCTGCTTGAGCGCGCCGTTGTCGCCGGCGGCCGGGTGACAGAGCCCGTACGGATGATGCCGGAACACCATCTGCGGGTGGCGTTCGTGGCGGATCCAGAGGGACATGTGATCAAGGTTGTCCAGTTGGATCGGGCGGAGGCTACGGGACACCGGCCGGAATAGCATACTCGCAGTATCAGATCGTGCGCCGTCCAAACATCGGCGTCCCATGCGGATCGTTTTTCATTGTGGACTCAGCACGTCGGGCAACAATGCGCCGCACGTCGGGCGTTGCTGGCTTCGACAGAATGCCGCGCCGGCTGGCGCTCCGAGAGTGTTCACTAGAGTCCAATGACAAACTGCAAGACAAGGGGAAATAAAATGTCACGCTACCTGCTTCCAGCACTCTGCCTGGGTGCTCTGTCGTGCGTCGGTGGCTCCGCCGCTCTGGCCGCGGAGGCGCCTTTTGTGTCGATGAAGGGGCACTGGGTGCTCAACGTCAAGGAGTCCCACTGGAGCCAGGGTGGGCTGACCGGCGGGTTCTGGGATGTGTATGAGGACGACGGCAAGACCCGCAAGTCTCTCCTCGTCCAGAACACCCCCAATGGCAGGATCAATACCTTCTGGTTCGATGGGCCCTATGGCGACCAGCTAGTCTGGACCAACGACTGGTACCGTGAAGGCTACAAGCGCACCGGGCCGGCCTCTTTCAATGTGACCTGGGAAGCCGAGCGCGGTGGCAAGGTCATCAAGGGCGGTCCCGACGACTGCAAGTTCAACGCGGGCGGCACCAAGCTGACCTGCGTCGAGCCGGCCTTCACCGAAGTCTATGACAAGGTTCAGTGAGCCGAGGGACGGCTGCCTGGCGGCCGGGCCCTTACGCGTCTTGCGATAGCGCTATCGTTTGATCACACGGTGACCCGATGCAGCGGGTCGCCGTGAGAGGGGCCGGATCGGACGAACTGATGCCTTTCGCGGGCCCTGTGCTCCTCCAACCGGATTGCCGGCGCTCAGCCGAGCGCTGCTCAAGTGTTGACACGCTCATCAAGTTCGAAGCCAACCGGCTTCCGCTGTTTCGGCACCGCGGTCCAATAGACAGGAGACGCGTGAGCCGGTCGAGGTCCCGCGCTGAATACTGTGCGCCGGACATGCCGCCCTGGGCGGTTCCTCCCCAACTTTCCTCGGCTGCCGTCGCTTCTGCGGCGGTGGCCGAGGAGCCTTTACCCACCCACCAGGTCTGGCAGCGCCGCCGCCCCAACTCTCGGCGCCTCCGCGCAACGCTGGTCCGTCGCGGCTATTTCGTTTTTGTCGTCGAACTTGCATTGATTTAATGCACCAACTGTTGCACTTTATCGCAGATCGGTCTGCGCACTAAGCGCCGATGCGGTCCGTCGCGGTCTTTCGGATTGCGGACCACAAGCATCGATTGTCCGGGAGCGAACGGAACACCTTGGGGAAGGCCATCTTGCAGAATGATATCGAGGCAGAAGCCTACAACCGGATGCTGCGTATCCGCGGCTTCGAGCAGGCCGTCGGCCGCCTGATCAAAGAGGGGGAGGTGGCCGGTGCCTGTCACTCCAGCATCGGTCAGGAGGCGGCGATCGTTGGCGCCTGTCTTGCGCTACGCAATGACGACTACATGTCCGGCACCCATCGATCGCACGGCCACCCAATCGGCAAGGGGGCGGACTTGAAGCCCCTGATGGCCGAAATCCTCGGAAAGGCGACGGGTGTGTGCAAGGGCCGCGGTGGGTCGATGCATTTGACCGACACGTCCGTCGGCAGCATCGGCGAGTCGGCAATCGTCGGTGGGGGCATTCCATTGGCCACCGGAGCGGCGCTCAGCGCGCAGGTCCGCGGCACCGATCAGGTCGCGTTGTCATTTTTCGGCGATGGGGCGGTCAACGAAGGCGCCTTTCATGAATCGCTCAATATGGCTGCGATCTGGAAGCTTCCCGTCATCTATTTCTGCGAGAACAACCGCTACGCCGCTGTCACCCCGGCGGCCAGCACGCATGGGCAGCCAGATGTCGCTCGCAGGGCGGACGGATACGGCATGCCGGGTGTTATCGTCGATGGGCAGGATTTCGATGCCGTATACGCAGCAACCGTCGCGGCGGTCGCCCGCGCCCGCCGGGGCGAGGGGCCGACGCTGATCGAGGCGAAGACCTATCGCTTCGACGAACACTGCATCGGTCTCTTCATCAACGGTACGTATCGTTCGAAAGACGAGCTGGACCACTACAGGGCGGAACGCGACCCGATCGCCCTCTTCAAGGCGTCGCTGCTGTCGCGGAGCCACTCGGAAAGCGCATTGGGAGAGATCGAGGCGGAGGTGCGTCGACTGGTGACGGAAGCCGTCACCTTCGCGAAAGACAGCCCGTTCCCGGAGCCGCACGAGGCCTACGAGTTCGTCTACTCCAACCCCGCCGGCTTCCGGTTTTGAGGGCGCTCACCATGGCTGATATCACACAATCGATCACCTATCTGGACGCGCTGGGGCGCGCGCAGCGCGAAGAGATGGCGCGCGATTCCAGCGTCATCATCATCGGCGAGGACATCTCGCTCTATGCTGCTGGCGGTGCCTATGGGGATGTCGACAGGAAGCGGATTAGGAGCGCGCCGATTTCGGAGAACGGGTTTGCCGGGATGGCGGTCGGCGCCGCGATCACGGGCTTGCGCCCGATCGTCGATCTGACCATTGCCAGCTTCGTCTATCTGGCCTCCGACCCGATCATCAACCAAGCGGCCAAACTGCGTTACATGACGGGTGGCCAGGTTCGGGTTCCGGTCACCTTCCGCGCCTCGATGTGGCACAACCAGGCGAATGCGGCGCAGCACTCCGACCGGCCCTACCCGATGTTCATGAATGTGCCGGGGCTCAAGATCGTGACCCCCGCGACTCCATCAGATGCCAAAGGCCTTCTCAAGGCCGCGATACGCGACGACGATCCGGTGCTTGTTTTCGAAGATAACGATCTGTGGGCGGTTCGCGAGGATGTGCCGACCGACACGGAGTTTCTGGTTCCCATCGGCAAGGCGGCGCTGCGGCGGGCGGGCAGCGATGTGACTGTCGTGTCCGTCGCCGGCTGCCTCCAGCCCTCACTGCAGGCGGCCGAAGCGCTCGCGGGGGACGGCATCGCAGCGGAGGTCATCGATCTGCGCACGCTCTTGCCCCTGGATACGGACGCGATCCTCAACTCGCTTGGCAAGACCGGCCGGCTCGTCGTGGCCGACTACGCGCATCGCACCTGCGGTGTCGCCGCCGAAATCGCGGCGATCGTCGCCGAGGAGGGGTTCGATCTTCTGAAGGGGCCCATCAAGCGGGTCACCACGCCGGACATACCCATCCCCTTCAGTCCGCCCTTGGAGAAGCCGCTGTATCCGAGCAGCGCATCGATCGCGGCCGCTGCGCGCCAGCTGCTCTAGGCGGACCAGAAGGAAAGAACATGCCGGTCAAGGTTGTGATGCCCAAGTGGGGCACGGGAATGAACGAGGGCAAAATCGTCCGGTGGCTCAAGGCCGTCGGCGAAAAGGTCGAGGAAGGCGAATCGCTCGTCGAGGTCGAGACGGTCAAGGCCGTCCAGGATCTCGAGGCGCCAGCGTCCGGGACTCTCGTGGAAATCCTTCTACCGGAAGGCGAATCCGCCGAGGTGCGCACGCTGATTGCGCTCATCGAGGAAGACTAAGCCGCACACCGCGGCTCCTATTGCACCAATCAAACGGAGACAAGGATGGCACTGGCCAAACGAACCATCCGCTATGGCGGGGCCATGCTGGACCAGAAGGAGATCGATGCCGTCGTCGGCGTGATGCAGGCCGAGTACGGCATGGTCGTCGGCCAGAAGGTGGGCGAGTTCGAAAAGCGCTGCGCCGAGGTTCTGGGCCATACACACGGCGTCATGGTCAATTCCGGCTCCTCCGCCCTGATGCTGGCGATGCGGATGCTGGGTGTGCTGGGGGCGCCCAAGGGGTCCGAGGTGATCACGCCGGTGCTGACTTTCTCCACCGACGCCGCCTCGATCGTCCATGCCGGCTTTGTGCCGGCCT
>Ga0268266_10000412_pt1 | contig 65082 bp, 63 predicted proteins | sample KBSS13metaG_FD_190356 | JGI IMG/M metagenome (GOLD analysis project Ga0268266, IMG submission 190356) | Switchgrass rhizosphere microbial communities from Kellogg Biological Station, Michigan, USA - KBS S1-3 metaG (SPAdes) (version 2) | ecosystem: Host-associated > Plants > Roots > Rhizosphere...
GGCTTTGGTGCCCTTACTGCCAGGGCGATCTGCAGAGTTTCGACGAGGCGTTCGACCGCATCAGAGATCTCGGGGCATCATTCCTCGCGATCTCGCGTCCTCGGCAGCCCGGTTTGGACATGCCGGCCGACCACGGCCTGCACCTCAGATTTCCGATTTTGGAGGATGTCACGGGTACCGTCGCGGTGCAGTTCGGCATTCGCTGGTCTCCCGATGATATCCAATTGATCGAGGAGGTATTCGGTCACGACATTGGGAATTTCCGTGACGCCGAACCTTGGATCACGCCAATGCAGGCAAGGTTTGTCATCGACCGAGATGGCATGATCGCCCGCTCCGAGATCGCGTTCGACTACCGGCAAAAATCAGATCCGACAGACCTCATGTCTATTCTGACGGACCTGCAGCGCCAGCGATAATCGGCGTCCGCTGCGCCGCGCGCGGAATCTGGTTCTTCAATGCGGTGGCCATCTCAGGCTCAAAAAGGCCCTGGCACGTGCTAGCGTAAAGCTCTCTCCACCGGTCACATAATTCATCGTCTAACCTGGGACAGTCCATTGGCTTTGTCTCGCAACCATCCGCTGTGTTCGAGACGCAAGACTGAATTATCGACGCTATAAATGCATTCCAATCGTCGTCAGTGCGACCCACGGATGCCAGGAAAGTCGGTGCTAATATCGGGTTCCGTCGAACTCGAATGTAGAGCGCGGTGATTAGATTGCGTATGGCGTCGGCGGGTATTGGGGTCATCTTGCTCCCAGCGGGTGAGAGGTTTGTGCGCGCCGCCAGGTGCCAGGACTGGCGCCAACGATCTTGGTGAAAGTGCGCGTGAAGTGGCTTTGATCGGAAAACCCCATGTTGTAGGCGACCTCGGCCACGGAGAGGTCAGTTTCCGTCAACAGCACGCACGCACGTTCGACCCGCGATTTAAGGTGCCAACGATAAGGAGATAATCCCGTCGAACCTTTGAATGCGCGACAAAAGTGAGAATAGGACAAGCGGCTGATGGCGGCCAATTCGGCGGTGCGCAGTGGACTGTCGATCTTCGCTTGCATGTATTCCGTCACGCGGCGCAGCTGCCACTGCGCAAGCTGGCAGGGCTTCTTTTTTTGCCCCGCTGCCGGAATGGCTCTGCTGGCAGGCGCTGCGCAGGTCGAGATTTCGAGTGTCCGGCCACACGGACAGATTATGAGTTGACGGTCAGGTCCATCACTCGTCGGAAATCGCGTTTCGCAGATCGGCCGCTCGATCGAAACCTCGATCTTGCTTTGCTGAGTAGTCTTCATACTTATTGTCAGAAATTCACTTCGAGATCAGAGAGCTTCTGCAGGTTCCTTTGCGGCCAACTGCGGACGTCGAACACCTATACGGCGGACGATCGTATAAAAGCTTGGCGTGAATAGGAGACCGAAGCCGGTGACGCCGAGCATGCCGAAAAAGACCGCAGTCCCAAGGGACTGGCGCATTTCTGCGCCGGCACCGGTCGCGGTCGCGAGCGGTACCACTCCAAGGATAAATGCGAACGATGTCATCAGGATCGGACGCAGGCGTGTACAGGCAGCGTGCACAGCTGCGTCCGCGGCATCGGAGCCCGATGCCTCCGCCTGGCGAGCGAACTCCACGATGAGGATCGCATTCTTGGCAGCCAGGCCGACCAGGACCACGAAACCAATCTGCGCCAGAATGTTGACGGGGATTCCCCGAGCGAGCAGCCCGGTGACCGCCGCCAGCAAACACATCGGCACAATGAGTACGACGGCAAAAGGAAGCCTCAGGCTCTCATATTGCCCTGCCAGGACCAAGAAGACGAACAGCGCAGCTGCGGCAAAGACCAGGAGGGTCGGAGTACCTTTTTGCGTTTCTTGGAAGGCGAGCTCTGTCCATTCGTAGCCGAAGCCGGCAGGCAGGACATCTTTTGCTATCTGCTCCATGTGAGCCAGGGCGGTGCCGGAAGCAACGCCTGGCGCCGCCTCGCCCAAAACCTCCGCAGCCGGGAAAGAATTATAGTGCGGGACACGATAGGGAGCGGTGACCTCCCGGAGCTGTGCAACCGAGCCGATTGGGACCATCGCGCCAGCGGAGTTTCGGGTCCGGAGCCGACTGATATCGTTCAGCGTCTGTCTGAAAGGCTCGTCCGCTTGCGCAATCACCTGATAGGTGCGGCCGAGATAGTTGAAGTCGTTGACGTAGGTCGACCCAATGTAGACCTGCATTGTGTCGAACACATCCGCAGGGGTGACACCGAGCTTTTCCGCGCGTTCACGATCAATATCGGCATAGACCGACGGCGTATGGGTATTGAAAAGGGTGAAGACGCGGGCGAGCGCAGGATCCTTGTTCGCCGCGGCGGCGACGGCCTGCGCGGCTTTCTCAAGCGCCTCAGGGCCGTGATCGCCACGGTCTTCGACCATCATCTTAAAGCCGCCTGAGTTGCCGATGCCCTGCACCGGGGGCGGCGCAATCGAGAAGATGAAGGCGCCCTGGATCCCCGAGAGTCTGGTCCGCAGACTTGCCAGAATTTTCGGTGCGGAAAGTCCTTTGGCCACGCGCTCGTCAAATGGGGCAAGCTTCGAGAAAATCGTGGCGCTGTTGGAGGATTGTGTGAATGTCGTCGCGTCCAAAGCGGCAAATGCAACAGCGTGCGACACGCCCGGCGTATTCTGTACGATCTCAGCCACCTGACGGACGATCGCATCCGTGCGATTGAGGCTTGCACCTGAGGGCAGTTGCAGGATCGTGATGAGATAGCTCTGATCCTGCTCAGGGATGTAGCCGGTCGGCGCTTTAGAAAACTGAAAGCCTGTCAGGCCGATAAGAATCCCATAGACGACCATCATCAACCCGAGTTGACGGACGAGCTTCGCGGTCGCACGCGCGTAGCCGCCGGATAAGCGTTCGAAGAGTCGGTTAAAGCCGGCAAAAAACGCCCTGACGAAACGGACAGGCGCCCAATGATGTTCACCCGGGGCTTCGGCATGGTCCTTACGGAAGAGGAGCGCACATAGCGCCGGGCTCAATGTCAGTGAGACGAAGCAGGAAATGATCGTCGATGCCGCGATCGTGACTGCGAACTGCCGGAAGAACTCGCCCGTGATTCCCGATAGGAAGGCCGCGGGCAGAAAGACCGCGCAAAGAGTGAGAGCGATCGCGATAATCGCGCCGCCGACCTCATCCATGGTTTTATGCGCAGCTTCCCGCGGCGACAGGCCCGCCTGGATGTTGCGCTCGACGTTTTCGACCACGACGATGGCATCGTCGACAACGATGCCGACGGCGAGCACGATGCCGAAAAGCGAGAGGTTGTTGAGCGAAAACCCGAAGAGCTGGAGGACGGCCGCTGTTCCGATCAGCGACACTGGGATCGCCATAACAGGCACCAACGACGCCTGCCAGGATTGCAGGAAAAGGATCACCACCGCGACGACGAGCAGGATCGCGATACCGATCGTCTTAACGACCTCGTTGAACGACTGCTGAATGAACTCGGTTGGGTCGTAAACGACCTGATAGCTGACGTCCGGCGGGAAGTCCCGCGAGAGCGTCTTCATCTCGTCCAGGACTTCGTGTTCGACGGCGAGAGAATTGGCGCCCGGAAGGGCGTAGACAAAGATCGCTTCGGCGCGGCTGGTGTCGAGATACGCACCTGTGCCGTAGTCGGCAGCCCCCACCTCCACGCGAGCAAGATCGCGTACCCGAGTGATGTGGCCCTGACCATCGTTTTTAATGATGATCTGACCAAACTCTTCGGGCGTTGTCAGACGCCCGAGCGTCTGAATGTTCATCTGGAACGCCCCAGTTGTGGGGGGCTGGTTCAAGACACCTGCAGATACCTGGATGTTCTGGGCGCGCAGCGCGGCGACGATCTCATCTCCGGTCAGGTTGTCGGCCGCGGCCTTATCCGGGTCGATCCAGATCCGCATGGCATAGTCGCGAGGACTCGCAACTTGCACGTCGCCCATGCCGGGGAGACGGGCTAACACGTCGCGCATGTGCAGGGTCGCGTAGTTGGATAGGTATCCCTGGTCTCGCGTTCCCTTAGGCGAGGTCAGATGGACGACCATCAAAATGTTCGGGGTGCTCTTCTGGACCGTGACACCCTCACGTTGCACATCCAACGGAAGCCTCGGCAGTGCGGTCGTGACGCGATTCTGAGTGAGGACCTGTGCAGTATTAAGATCGGTGCCGATACGGAAGGTAACGGTCAGAGTCAGTTTGCCGTCACCCGTCGACTGGCTCGTCATATAGAGCATGTTTTCGACGCCGTTGATTTGCTGCTCCAACGGGGTGGCGACGGTCTTGGCCAGGATGTCGGCTGATGCGCCTGGATAAATCGTGGTCACCTGGATTGTCGGCGGCACGATGTCGGGATATTGCGCCACCGGAAGCGCGACGAGAGCGCCAAGGCCGATCAGGATGATGAACATGCTGACGACGATCGCCAGGATTGGCCGCTCGATGAATGTGTGCGTGAAGCCCATTGCAGTTACCTGCTCGCGGCTTGCTGCATCTGAGGCGTCACCTTTTGGCCCGGCATTGCCCGCTGCAGGCCTTCGACGATGACGTGATCGGTCGGCGCCAGACCACTCTTTATGACGCGCATTCCCTCATGTAGATCGCCGACGGTAACGGTCTTCGCGACGATGGTATTGTCGTCCGCTACTGTCATCAGGACGCGGTTCGATTGATCGAGCGATAAAGCTGTTTCGGGCACCAAAAGAACGTCTTGCGGCTGCCCCGTCGAGACGACGAGACGCGCGAAAGTGCCTGGTATAAGGAATCCGTCGGGGTTCGATGCGGTCACGCGAGCGTGGATTGTGCCCGAGCCTCGATCGATAGCGTTGTCGATGAAATCGAGCGTACCGTGCCGGCTGGATTGGGTCTCATCGCCGAGCCTGAAATTGACCGGCTCCGAAAGGCCTGCGCTCGTGCGGTTGCGGGCGAACTCGAGATATTCATTTTCGCTCATGTCGAAATTCAGCCAGATCGGATCGACGGAGACGATTGTGGTCAGCAACGTCGTCGGGCTGGTGCCTTCGCGGCTTCCGCTCACGAGGTTGCCGACCGAGACGCGATGGGAGCTCACCCGGCCGGTGAAAGGTGCTTTCACCCTCGAATAGTCGAGGTCGAGCTGTGCGTTTCGGACATTGCTGTTTGCGGTATCGAGTGCCGCGTTGGCTACTGAGAGGTCAGCTGCACGCTGATCGACTGTCTCCGCAGTCCCGTAGTCTGATCGCTTCAGCTGTTGTGCCCGCCATAGTTGGGCCTGGGCGAGAGCAATCTGAGCCTGCGCGGTCTTCACGGCGGCATTCGCGGTAGCGAGCGCAATCTCGAACGGCCGCGGGTCGATGACGAAAAGGAGGTCGCCTTTCTTAACGATCTGACCGTCCTGGAAATGGATTTCGGTCAGAACGCCGCCCACTTGAGCACGGATCTCAACAGCTTCAACTGCTGCGAATTGGCCGAGAAAGCTCGTCTGACTGGCGACCTTCTTAGAGATGGGGAGGCTGACGGTGACAGGCGGGTTCGGTGGAGCGGTGGCTACGGCCGGCCCGTGGGAAAGCCGGACAGCCAGGTAGATCGCTAACGCCAGAGCGACCAGCGCTCCGGCAATGACGATTTGCATTTTGCGGTGGTTGCCGCTCAACAACGGCCCCAACCCAGGCGCAGGAGCTCTTTCCCTTGGTGGCGGAAATTTCGTGACGACCGACTTGGAAGTGCCGAGATCGGCGCGCGCGTCCATTACTGTCCGTGCCTCGGGCCGATAAGCGCGACCAAGAGTGTTGCGGGGAAGGCACCTCTGACCGGCCTTCCTAACCGTGCGTTCAAGATCGCCATGGCAGGGACCGACGTACCGCCAATTGCCGCCAACGCAGCATAACCCAATGCCTTCGGCATCCTGTCTCCCGCTTCATAGAATGGTGAACGACGGTTCGCGCTCGTCGCTCACGTCATAGGGAGATGCAGACAGCGAGGGTCAACTCGGCATACGCGCAGTTGACGGGGATTTGGATTTCTGGCGTCGAAGACAGGATTTTGGGATCAACCTCACCGTGCAGTGAGTCCGCAAATCGTCTTCTAGAATTGCCGAAGCCTTCGTTCTGGAGCGGAGCTCCTCGTCATCGGCTCGCGGATGATTTCCTGATCGGCATCCTGGTAGCGTCGGGAGATTTTCGCGTCCTCGTGATCGCGCGGTAAGCGTCAGCGCATCGACGCGGCTGGCCGGGCCACCAGGGCAAGCTCCTCGCCGAAGTTACTTATTGCGCGTCGGCTCGACAGTCAGGCCCCCACTCGGTTTGTCGCAACTGAAACCGTCCGTCCCAATTAGCCGGAAGGGGGTTGCTGAAGCTCGTCAGCAAGGTCAGCGCGGGATCTGACAGCGGCGATATCGGTTGCGCCTTCGCATCGTGCATCCAGGTGTATTTTTGAGCGGTCGTCTGCGATGTCGTTTTTCGGAAAGCGTTTCCCGACCAAGAATATGTGGTGACTTCATATCTGTGAGGAGACATATGCGCCTCCGCGCCAACCCAAATCGCGTTCCAAGTGACGAGCGCAAGCCGATCATGCGCGACGTCATCGAAGGCGTAACCGTCCATATTGCTGTGTTCAAGCATTGGCGGCGCGATCGTTGCGAGGCGGCTGCCTCGCATAGCCAAGATGATTGGCTGCAGTTTGGCACCGGAACCACAATAAAAGCTTTGCGCCTCCACGATCACCGATGTGCCGATTACGGGAAGGTCGACAAACAAGAATGCGGCGGCGTTGTAAGATTTATCAAAGCCGTATGAAGCGATCTCCTTACAGGCTGGATCGAACGCAGCGACCTGGACGGCGTGCGGCTTCGCTTGGTCAGCATAGAGTGCGATCTCTCGGACTCCCCGCAATGACTTTGGCGCCACCTCGGATTGCATGAGAACCCGCTCGGGACTGGCCTCGATACAGCTCGCTTGCGTAACCCTTGCCAGCGACCCGAAACAAAAGATCAGCACAATGACGCGCAATCCGGCGACCAGCATCATTCACCGCTTAACCTTGCACTGGGGCTCATGCCGCCAATCTGGCAGGCCCTGACTTCCAGTTCCAGGGGAGAAGTTCGGCGAGCCGGTTGATCGCGTGGCCCTTGGCCATACAGTCGATGACGCCGGCGAGATACGCTGAACCGGCCTCGTTCCAACCGCTTCGAGAACAGGCACAGGCCCTGACCATCCCACCACAGGACCTTGATCAGGTCGCCGCGCTTGCCGCGGAACACGAACAGCGCGCCACCATGAGGATCGAGCTTCAGCACCGTCTGCACCAGTGCAGACAGACCGTCGAAGCCCTTCCTCATATCTGTCGTACCGCAGGCCAGATAGACGTGAACGCGCGCCGGAACACCGATCACGACAACGCCGACAGAACCCGGCGCAACGCCGCCTCGTCGACATGCCCGGTCAATCGCAGCCTCACGCCCGACGGTAACTCCACCTCGATCCAGCCGTCGCTATGGGCTGCAGCCGGGCAGATCGGAGGCGCTTCATCAATCGGCTCAGGCGGCGGAAGTTGGGCTGCTGGCTCCGAGGCCACAGTGACGGGAATAAAGCCCGTGAGCTCGCCAGTCCGGAACTGTTTACGCCATGTATAGAGCTGGCCGCTGCTGATCCCGTGCAACCGGCATGTTAACGACGGCGACGACCCTGGCGTGACGCTCTGCGCCAGAACCCGCAGCTTCTCCTCGGTGCTCCAGCGTCGTCGGCGTTCCGGGCCCGACAGAACCTCACCGCGCAACCCCGGAGCCCTCGTATGAGTGCTCTGAAGCTCCTCCTTGCCCATCACCACCGCGTCTTCCATCGAGATCACCGCCTTGCCAGACGGCCAGAATCGCGATCGGCAATGCTACGACAAGACGTGGATCAGCTGACGCTTACGTTTTGAGATGAGGTTTTGCGTATCTCGAAACTGAATTTGGGGTTTCGACCCCAAGCCAGACACTCCGCGGTGCGGCTTCCGACCCCAATGGCGGACATCCAGAGATGACCATGACCAGCTGGGATGCGTCATTCCCGACCGTTCAGCCGTAACAGTCCTATACCCGAAATCGGATTTAAATTTTACCAACGTTCGATCGGAGAATCGTAACTTTCGCCTTGAAGGCGTCGTGCTAGCTATCCCGGTGTTCGGAAGGCCCGCCCGCTGGCTTAGCGCCCATTGAGCGTCGCGTTCGAATGATACGCAACTAGGGAGCGCGGCCGGAAGATTGCGGCGGCGGCCCAGCAACCATCGGGACGGCCGCCGCCGACATACCGTTCTCGTGTGCGATGATCGCTAGCGCTGCTGCCGGTACCGCCTGGGCGTAGGAAAATTTACCGCGCTCGCCTTGCCAGATCCCGGCATAGTGCACACCGATGACCTTGCCGGTCATCACGTCGATCAGCGGCGATCCACCGCTTCCGCTAGCCGAGCTTAGGTCAGTCGTGAATTCGTTCGAGGGCTGTCCCGTTTGGTTTCCGCCGCTGCGCGCCCCGAAAGCAAGGATGCGGCCGGGCATCAACCGGCGATCTCCGCCCGCCTTGTCGCCGTTCGCGACGTCGAGGATACGATTGAGAAAACCCCGCGGAATGCGCTGGTCGGGGAATTGGAAGCCAATGATCATCGTATAACGGCCAGTCAGTTCATTCGGCTTGGCGAGCGTTTCGGCCACCGGCAGCGGTGGTAGCAGCGACGCTGCCTCACCAGAAATACGGACGAGACTGATATATGAATTGTCGGCGCCGCCATCATAAAGTGTCTCGCCGATCGCTCCGGTAACGTCGCAGGCGTCTTTGTGATGGCCGAAGCACGCGGTGGCCCCCGGACGGTTCTTCTGTAGTACAAAGTTCACTGTCATCAATACGCCCGGCGCAACAACGAAGCCAGTACCGCCGGGTATGCCGTTGTCGTCGAGCAGCAGGGCTGTTGATGCCGCCGCAGCATTGATGGCGTCGGCGCGCGGTGCCAGTAGCGCCGCCCAGTTTTCGGGAATATGCTGCGACCAGCCCCGTGACAACGGGATTGCCGGCCGGGCAAGCGCAAGCGCGGCAAAGCGCTTGTCCTCGGGCGCCAGCTCGGCGAGCGCCGGGCTGAGCATCGAATAGCGAATGCGGTCCTCCTGCGCCTCGACGAGTTCGGCCTGAGTACGGCCCGCTTCGGGCAGCATGTCGAGCAGGTCGGCTCGCAACCGGTAAATTTCGGCGAACACCGCGCTGTCACCATAATGGCTGCGCAGCCGGGCCACACGGCGGCGTACCTGCGCTACCTCCGGCACACCCAGCCCATCTCCGGTGCTCGCCTCAGTGGCAAGGGCGTAATAGTCTCCGAGGGCGCTTGCCCATTCGCAGAATTGCGCGCGCGGCCAAGCCGCGACCTTGCAGTCCCGAGCTGCCGCCGTGGCATAGCTCATGGTGCACGCGATCTGTTCGGCGACGTCCTGCAGTGCTGGCTGCGGTGACGTCAGGAACCGCCTGAGCACCGGCGCGCCGGCGATGGTCGGCGCTCCGTCCCAGTCGATCGCGGCCTGCACGCTACCACCGCGAGATGTTACGAGGCCAGAGACTTCATTGCGCTGCAAAAAGGATTTGCGAATGGTACCGAGAATGTTGGTGAAATTAACCCCTTGGTAGGTGATCTCCATACCGGGCAATGCGGCTGCCGGAATGTTGAGCGGAACCATGCCGGGCAGCACATAAGTAACATCAGCAGCTTGGTCGGCAGTTCGTCGCGTCTGATATTCGTCGATCTGGCTGGCCAGTATCTTTTGAGATGCCACAATCTGCTTCGGGAACAGATTGCTATCGGCGTCGCTGGTACCAGCGGTGGTGATAATGTCGAACTTGCCGATGTAGATGCGGTCATCCAGCCAGATCGTCCAAAGTTCTCGAACCAGGATCACACCCAGGGCGACGATCATCCCAGTATAGACCAGCTTCATCCAAGGCACGGCTTCGAACATGGCGTTCTGGCTCCTGTTGCCCGCGTCGCAGATAGGCCCCCGGATTGATCCCGTTAACCCTACATGATTCGGAGACCCGAGGCTCGGCTCGTCAGCCACATATCGTCATCATAAAAGCTTTTCCAGCATTTCTGGCCTCAAAATCACCAATACATCGGGGATTTCCAACCGGCTTTCTGGAAACTCCTGCGCCATTCCTGATGTCACTGCGATAGTATTCCAGTTCGTTCCGTGGTCGCACCGAACAATAAAAGCAACAGCGCTTCGTCTACCCGCATGCTCCCCGCTGGTCAGAACGACGCGCATGGGGTCATCCCCTTTGGTTATCTCCGCAAATCGGGATCTCGCCTCTTCCATCGTAGCAACCGGGATAAGCTCCGGGGTATCCTTCCCGGCCAGATAGTATCCGACTGCCAGCTCGCCTCTCGTGCCGGCTGGATATAATTGGCCGTTATGGTCGGGCCAGTACTCCATCACCGCCTCCTTCCGAAGTTGGATAGCGTATCCCGCTACGTTATAGGCGGACATGAGCTATTGCGGCCTAATCCACCTAGCGCAGAATGGCGCCACGCTTTGGATATCCTGCAAGCGGGAATTAGCTTTCTCTCAAAAACGAACCAATATCGGAGACCGTTTCGCCCTTGCGCTCTGATCTCCGATAAACGGTCGAGTTTTGAGATGAGGTTTTGCTTCTCTCGAAACCAACCCATACAGGGACGGAATTGGAAGCCCCGGCAATCTCCATCCTTCTTCCGCAGGTGCTTACCCGTTGCTCTCCTGCACGATCAACAGTTTTCTCCTGTAACCTGCCTTCACTCCGGCCCATCAGCCGGTACCCGTGATGAGGCCGACAAGGAGATCCTCACCGACCATGGCTGGCCTGCCCACGTTCCAGAGGGTGGCCAGATCAGTGAAAGTGGCGTGACAAGGTCTTTCAGCTCTGCCGGACAGCGGCCGACTAGTCTCTAAGTTAGCATTATGGGTTGCGCTCGAATGTCCTGTGACCACGCAGTGATGCTGCGTTCGACTACCTAGCGACAGCCACCGCCGGGGCAAGTGCTGGACTGGGGCTCGTGCTGTTGCCTGGACGGTTGTTATTTTGCCGGAGCAGCACGACAAGAACGGTTCTCTCGTCGCGGCTGATCGTTTCGAAAGCTTGAATCAGCTGCTCAATCTCGATGCCGAGCAGCGAAGGAAGTTTTTGCAGGAGCGCCACACAATTCTGGTCCCCTTCACCTCTAAGCCACATAAGTTTCGATATCTGCGATGCCATCGACAAAGCCGACACTCGTAAACCGTCGATAATTCTGTTGGAGACATCAGGTTTACTAGGAGAAAACATTGTGGAAACAATGGCCTGATCCATGATATCGAGAACGACCTCGAAGTCGAGATTGGTTTTCATCGTTAGCCTGATCGGATCAGAATTTGATAGCGCGAGTATCGTGGCGACATTTTCAGCCATCAGGCGGTAAGCAACGTCATTATTAACACCGATCAGCCGCTTGATCTCGTCTCCGTCTGTGTCCGGATCGTTCGTCACACCGATCTGTTTGGTAGTGATTGTTCGAAGATACCGGGAAATCGTTTCCAGCGGAAACATCCCGACTGAAAATGCCACAACAGTTCCCAAGGTAGTTGAGACGAGAGCGAATGCTTGGCCCAATGCTATTGCTATGGCCATTCTCAGTACGTGGCTATAGATATCCGATGGCAGATAATCGTTTGCCCTCATACGTCTTATTCCGTCGCCGACAACCCAAAGAAACGCCCCCCCAATCCCTGCAATTGAAACGTGGTCGAGCAGAATGTGTGGCGCGGTGATGTCCTGGGTATTCGCGACATTTACTTCCGAAAAGTACAATGCCGACCTGATTGAAAACAATATCAAGGTAAATACGCTAAGTGCAAGAAGGATCAAGGGCGATACGAACAACTTTCGTCCGAAGTAATCCTCGTAGAGTGATTTAATTTGTGAAACCAAGATTTTTGCGTGCTCTGGATTATCGGCATCCAGGTCCGAAAGTTTATTTACCGCGTGCTCCTTTCTAAGAGCCGCGAACTTCGCTTTGTTACGGATAGGCTCGTTGTTCCAGCTTCTTTTGAAATACGCCTCGATCGTCTGCGGGTCGAAATCGTTCATAACCTGTCGCGTCTTCGTTCGCCATCCCCGAAGAAGATACGTAATTGGAGGGGCGATAGCGATCGTCGTCCCAACAATGGTCGCGAAGGCGAGTACTAGGAGTTGCCCGTCGTTTGTTAGAAACCCGGTGTGCATGAACGCCTCCCATTTCCAGTAATTGCCCGCTGTTCAATCGGAAAGTGGAATTCGACCGTCGCGCTTTCTATGCCCTTACGCCTTCCAGTTCATTACAGAAGTGCAAACCCGATCGCTTTATTCATTATAGCGGCGACCGCCTGCAGACCGGCATTTATGGCCTGCCCGGCCAATATTACTCCGATCCCCTCGACACTGATCAGAACGGTCTGCGAGGCGCTCTTTTGAAGGGCAAGTTGCGCTGCGGCCTCCTCTTGGTCGATCTCGTGCTTGGCGTACAGCACGCCGATGGTTTCGATCGACTGGGCAAACTTCGCTGCTTCCGACTCCACATATTGCGCCAGCGCGGTTCCACCCCTCTGCAGTACACCGAGCATCGCATCGACGATGCTGGCTACGTTTTCGCTGCTGAGAATCGCCATTTCACGAAGTCCCCTTTTTCGCCAATTCGAGCTTGAGCAGGCCTCCGATTGCCGAGTCCATCGCCCGCTGGTCGGCGATCAGGAGCTCAGGCAGGATACAGTGGTCCTCGCGCGTGTTCGCTTGCTTATGAGCCGTCTCAAGCGCATCGTAAGTACTCTGAAGTTCATTCAGCGCGATTTGAGTGGCTGTATTGTCATACAATGCAGCGGCGCGCGTTTTCAAAAGGCCGATGTCTAGCTTGAACTGCTGGTAGGCTTTGACATTTGCGGTGTATGCACAAGCCTTCCCGTCGACGGTGCTGCCGTCATAGGTGTTGGAAAGATGCGCGATGAAAGTGTCAGTATCTTTTTGCAGGTTCGTCAGCATGTCGTCAGTCTTGCTGTCATACACGGGAATCGTGACACATCCGGCAGCCGCGCAGGCACCCGCCACGGCGAGCAGAATCGTCCGCCATGGTTGCGACCGCTTTCCGCATCGGTAGGCGCGCCCCTTGGTGACCATATCAGCCTCGCCGCGTAAAGCTCCCGACGTTGTCCCGGAATCATCAAGCGAACATTTCCCGCTCTCACTGGCGCCCTATGCGCCAGCGGCGGCTGGCGCCGGCGCCGCTGGCTGAACCATGGCAATCGCGGCCTCGGTCGTGATCTGAACCCGGTCGAGCCAACCGTGGCCGAACCGCGGAAAGTTGGTAAGGCTCCGGTAATAGGCATTCCGCGCCGAAGCCATCGCGTCGATCGTCGCGGTCGGATCGGCCGCAGCCACAGCCGCTGCGGTCGCCGGTCCGAACAGACCGTCCGCAGTCACGCCCACCGCTGCCTGCAGCGTACAGATGGCGCGCCCCGGGCCTTGATTGACCGCTTCGTCGAACACCATCAGGTCCACCCCGGCCGGGCAATCGTCGCAATGAGCGACATTCCAGTAAAGCGCCTGGTAGATGGGCGAGACATCAGCGTCGGTCAGCGCCTTGACCTCTTCCACCGTCGCGGTCTCTTTGAGCCAACTCGACAGCGTATTGAGCGTGATGCCGAGATTGGTCGCTCCGCCGGGATCGTGCGGGTCGTCGACAAATCCACCTTCACTCCGAAGGATAACTGGCAAGCAGTCGATAAAACTCACCCCAGCCCTCCGTATTTGCCGACCACCGCGGCATCATTGCCTTCGCGGATATTTTTTTGTTTCTTGATACTGTTCAGAGAATACCGGGATTCCGAAGGGAAACATAGAACAATCGTCGTCAAGATCCTTTATTGATATTTAATGGCACGTCAGGAGTAGTTTCCATTTCGTCCCTCCATACTTTTGCGGTACCCCCTCCATTCATTAGAAAAGTCAATCTTCTGCTCTGTTAATACATTGGAGCAGCGGCGATCTCAATCGACTGAAACTCCATCTCTCAAAAACGAACGTTTCTGAGGGATCGAATTCCAAGTATCTGATTTGACGTAATAATGTCAGCGCCGATCTCTTGAAAGCCTCTCTCGAAAATGTATCTCAAAATGTATCGCTCTGAGATGAGTTTCGTGAGGTTGTGCTATGTTGATCGGGTATGCGCGTGTTTCGACCCAGGACCAAAATCCGGCGTTGCAGGAAGATGCGCTCCGGGCCGCTGGCTGCGACCGCATCTTCATTGAGACAGCTTCGGGCGGTCAACGCGATCGGCCCGAGCTGAATGCGGCTCTCGAATACCTCCGCCCCGATGCCGACGACACTCTCGTCGTCTGGAAACTCGACCGTCTGGCCCGTTCGTTGAGCCAACTGATTGATACAGTGAAGCAGCTTGGTGATAAGAAAATTGGTTTCCGATCGCTGACCGAGGCCGTCGACACCACGACGTCGAACGGCATGCTGGTCTTTCAAATATTTGGCGCGACGGCTGAGTTCGAGCGGTCCATCACTCGCGAACGAACACGCGCCGGTCTCAATGCGGCTCGTGCTCGTGGACGGAAAGGTGGTCGGCCCCCTGCCCTGTCTCCCAAGGACATCACCGCAGCTAAGGCACTGCTCACGGACCCCGACATTTCGGTTGAAGAGGTGGCACGTCGACTCAGCGTGTCGCCTGCGACCCTTTATCGGCATCTGCCCGGTGGACGAAGTGCGGCTAACCTGCCGGACTTCTGCCCAATGGTGCTGCGCCCCGTGGGCCTTGAAACCGAATGCTGAAGGCCACGGTGACAAGGAGCCAAACGGGAACCACCATCAATCACGCATTCGCTGCTGCAAGTAGGCTTTTTAACCGTACCTGAGTCGCTGCTATCCGCTCTGACAGTGCAGCACGCTGATGATCTTGGTTGTCGATATGCCGTTTTATTTCCGCCAGCTTCTCAAGGGGAATTATATCGTTGACAAACACGCCTAACCGGACGTCGGCATCGAAAGCCTGATGAACCTCATCGCTATCCATCGCGACCAGATCGACTGATCAGCGGCACCGCAAAGCCAGAACCCCTGCGGTCTTCACCGGATGGCTACCTTTGAAGCGCGGGGCTTGATGTTGCGAATGCGCGGTTCATCGCTCTCAATGCCCCTCGGCCCCAGACCGGAATCGATCTTTGAGGACGTTATCATTCATAAGTTATGCCTTCTAACCGGGACGCGCTCCCTTGTCCTGCTCCGCGTAATCCCTGACTCCTCGTAATCCATCGTGAAGAAGAGATCGGTGTGGGAGACAGCGCTGGCATACAAATCCAAACTGCAGGGCGGTCGGGTTCATCCGAAAGAATTCCGACTTGAACTAGGCCCGCGATATGAGGGTTCTCACACCCCATGCACCGGTGGTGCTGACACTCGCGGGGGCGACCTTGAGGCAGCTCGACACTTCAAGTGCATGTGGAAGATGAAAATCGGATTGCGCGCGGATGCATCTAAGCTGACAGCTGAAGCCGCCCGTTGGTAAAAGCCGTTTAGTTGCATCAGGTTGATGGGCTCTATCGCGAAATCGATCAATGGAGTCACCCCAAAAAACGATTTCTAAGGTCGTAGGAGGCGCCGACCAATTGCATCGATTACGCTCGAACGCGATCCTCGGCCTGCTCTGGTTTCGTCCGAGACCTTCTTGGGTTCTTTTTGACGCTGAGGGCGCGTGAAAGTCGGCGATCCAGTCCTCTCTCCAAAGCGTTGGCGACGCCCTTTGCGGCCCCAAAAATGATTATGGTCCCCGCGCCAAACAGAACAGCAATACCAGCTTGCTCGACGTCGATTTTGCCCAATGCCACCAGACCCGTTAAACTACCCGAGCTCAGCATTGAACCTAAAGTAACCCCACGCACTGGGGAATTCCTGACAGGTATTTCAACCGAAGAAAATAAGATGAGACTCAATTCCTGAAATCGGCTGGACTCTTCTCCCAGCTGCTCATTGACGAGCGAGTTAATTACTTTGAATACAGCCCCCTCGCTTTCGGCATAGTCAAAGTAGCTCAGTTCTGTTAACTGCGTGGCAATCGGGCGCTGGATGGCAGTACGTTCGGTAGAAAACTCCCCAGGTATGGATACAAACGTGTAGTCCACGGCCGTGTAACCTTCCGCGCGATCAATTAGCTCATGGACGAGATGGATCGTAGTCGAGAAGATTTGTTCGATGGGTTGTGAGTGAAACATCTTTTTTCCTTATCTCCCTCAGAATCGTTCAACCATTCTATAGGGATCTGAAGTTTGGCAAGCCAACATGAACCGTTCGGCGTTTGAGGCCTCCAGCCAAAACTCTTGATGACTTGAATGTCCGGTTACCGGAAGTTGCTGGGACCGTTTCGAGCACCAATGTCCGATGGATGGAGTGGCCGTCTTCCTTCCGAATGGTCACATTCTGTTGGCGCCGCCTTTCGCCCGTGGCTCAACCGGTGGACGTCTACAACCTCCAATCTCATCTCTCCGAGCTAATCGCAAATCGAGCATACCCGCCCTCGAAAAGACTCGATTTTGATTGGGAGGCCATTGCGGAACGATCCAGAGTGAAAGTTCTGCATATCGCTGAGCTACGAAAGTAGAGGGCAACAAGCTCCATGCCCGGAAATGCCCGCGCCTGACAAGCTGGGGACGTCACCGGAGACGGGCGATGGCTGGATCGATTTCGCCGAAGCTGATCTCAATCCAGTCGTCACTGTCATTCTCGTCGGTCTTGATGATCTCGATCGACGCGGGAAGACGGCCATCCATTAGATTGCGCAAAATGATAGCCTGCACTGGGTTTGGCTTCTGGGGAAACTTGCGAGCGGCTTCGACAGATTTGGCGCCATTGTCCTGAAGCGTCCGCAGGCCCGCGAAGATTTCTGTGAATTCGCGCAGGCCGACCCGCACTTTGGAGCCGAGCATACTATAGGCTCCATGATGGCCGAGATAATAATCGTCTTCGCGCGCCCGAAGCGCGCCATTGACGGGCATCATTGCGGGCTTCGGGAAGTGGTCAATCATTGCACTGAACAAAGTATTCAATGCGGCGCGTGCATCACACCCCTCGCGAACAAGGAGACTCTGATGGTTTTGACGAACCGGCGGCGCTATCGATCCCCAACCGCTCCGAGTCTCGCGAACGCTTAGGAGCAGAACAAAGTCGACCGAAGAGTATTGCCGGAAAAATTCGTCGACGATCTGTTTCGTCGACACTTCATCCCAGTTCGTGGATCGCTCCGAAAGCGCGACGCAATCGCCGTCGCCGACGACGACGCCGGTGATACCGTCTGCTCCACGAAGCTGGTCGGCCTTGGCCTTGAGCGCATTATAAAGAGGGTTGCGATCCTTGGTCTTGGGCACGTCATAGGACGCAAAGCCTACGGAACTATAAGGCGACTTGGCTGGATCAATCGTGATGTCGAGACCGATATCCTCGTCGTCGATCGCGATGCGGAGGACCGCCTCCCCGGCCTCGATCTGCTTGCGCAGCTCAGGCACGATGATCTGCTGGACGAACGCCTGCAATTTTGCACGCGGCGGCAGTAGCAACACGGTGCGGGTACCCCGCTTCGTGCGCTCGTGCTTGGACAGCACACGCAGGTCCAGCCCCCCAATGGGCAGCTTGAGCTTCCTCTTCGCGTTCTCGACTAGCTGGCTCAATTCATCATAGGGGTTTTCCTTGTCGAGGCCTTCATCCGAAACCGCCGTCACATCGGCGGTCAGCCGCAATGCCCCATGCTCGAATCCGATGTCAGGCCGCCGTCTAGACGAAAGAGCCACTTCGTTCTTGAGAGTGCCGCATTTTGACAAGCCATGCAGTACCACGACCTCCCACATCGCCGCGATCCGCTGTTTGCCAGCCCGGTTGAGATGTTCCGCGAGCTTGTCGACCGCCTCAGCGTCCAACACGCCCCGAAGCTCGTTAAGGCGGCGTTGAAGCGCCCGTCTCGGGTAGATCACGCGTGCGCTCCCGAAACGGTCACGTGGCGTTGAGCCGGATCAGCAATCATTCCGAAACAATATCGTCAGGGGCCCATGAATGACGATCGGATCCTGGTCGAAGACGTGGGGCACCAGATCGGGTGTCGTGGGATCAACCACCGGCTGACGTAGGCCGCAGTCATTGGATTCGGATATCGAGTCCTCGCCATTTACCCATTCAAGCAGATCATAGAACACGGCGACCGCGTCGTAATGCTGCCAAGGGATTTCATCTTCGAGCGACGTGCGGATCTTCTCCGAATGGGTTCGGAAGTCCCAATATTGTCCCCCGGTCGTCGTGACGGTTACCGTCCAGGGACGTTGCCGTGGCGGCAAAAGTTCATCGTCGAAATCAACGAACATTCATTCCACCTCTCACGTCTCGAGGCTGCACAAGAGCGATTGCAGCGTCATGAACTCAACCCCGAACCATTCCGCGAGCCATCGCCGATTGGTGGGATCAAAGATCGAGGAGCCCCCTGCAGCGGCGCGATCATCGGTGCAGAGGATATCATTGCCATAGGCGACGTGGGCGGCGGCCAGCTCGCCATCGGACCATTCTGCACAAGCACGATAGAACCTCTTGCGGTCGGTTGCCTTTCCGGCCCCAGCCCAGCCGCCGGCGGCCTCGAATGCCGCGTTACCGACACCCCGACCATCGATCTCCGCCGAGACTTCGATCTGACGGTATTCGCGATGATGACAGGTTTCCTCGTCCTCCCGAACAAAGAGGGAGGGGTCGCGCGTTTCCAGGACGCCCGGCAAGCCCATCCAGTTTTGTCCGCGCATGAGCCGGACCCCGGTTGCGAACGCATGACACAACCGCTCCGCCTGCACCGCCGGCAGGCCGGGATGCAACGCGTCGTCTGGCCCCATTGTGATGTGGAGATAGGATTGGCCGTCCTGCTCGACCACGCCGTTGAAGGCGACCCTAAAGCCTGGCTCGGCAAAATAGCTATCGCGCTGGCGCTTCATGATCGCCTCGATCCTAAAGCTTGCTTCGCAGATGAAACCCTGGATATCGCCGGCGCTGAGGGCCGCGCGGATCGGAGCAAACGTTTGATCACCGGCCGTAAACACTTTCTCCCAGGCGTTGCTATCAAAACTAATCCGGCGAGGGGTTTTCGCGGGCATATCGACATCCCAATAGGCGAAACCGCCGTTAAGGCGCAGTCACGACCGCAGGCGCCGGCGGCTTCGGTTGTGCCGAGATCTTGGTCCAAACCACGTGGTGGAAGGTGATCAGCGCCGCCGTCAGGAGATAGACCACCAAAGTTTCCGCGGTGATTTCATCGACGCTCAGAGCCAGGTGGCTCCCGTTGCGAATGCGAACCGTGATCAGCAGGTAGAATGCGTTGCGTTCCGGAAACGAGGCCGAGCGCAAATGGTCATATTTTGCCAGGGCAGCTTCAAGGTCAGCATTCACGCCCTGCGTCAGAGGGTGATTTTTTGAATAGGCCGCCATGGTGGTAGCATCCCATATCGTCGGCAACACGGCTTTGATGCTCATGCCGGGCTTCGGACACATTGCCTGTATCGCGCCTTCGACGGCGACCGCGAGGCCCTGGACTTCCGATCCCAAGCCGGGGCGCCCGCCGGGATCACGGCCGAAAATCAGCCGATTGCAGGCGCGATATTTCCAAAGCAGCGCTTCCTGATTGTGCTCGACCAGCCAGTCGGCAAATGCACGACACTCATCTTCCGAAATTTGCGCCGGGAAATCGTCGCGCCGCGAAATCCCGACGAGGCTGTGGGTAGCGTTCTCGACCTGCTGATTGACCCAGGAGGGGAAAATTACGTCAAGGGTGGGAGCGGAATATCCTGCATAGCCGATCGCATCGCGAAGCTCCGCGAACTCCCACGACTTGAGCAAGCGCAGCATAATGGCAGCCTCTTCGATGTAGGCTTTGTACTCGGCGGCCATCAACGCGCGATCATTCGATCTCCAGGATTCCCAGCGCGCACATAGAAATTTGGTCAACTCGATCAGCTCATCGATCTGGACGCCCTCGGCCGCGACCGCATGTTGGGCGCAGTCCAGACGCGCCGCCCGATAGGCTTCGCTCTCTTCCTGCGTCAGGACGCGCCGTTCGTTGCTGAAGCCGGTGATCGTGTGCATCAGCGTCACCGTCTCTTCGCCGAAACGGCATAGCGCTTTCAGGGCCGGTTCGTACTTTCTGGTCGGTGTTCCAGGTGTATTGCGGGGTATAGTTCGATGGCAGCGCCGGGAGTCCGGTCGGCGCATAGGTCAGATCGATCTCGGAGCCGCCGATAACGTCGTCGAGCTGAAAGTTCGGACCGTTCGGAACCGAACTTCTGATGCCGTTTTCGATGGCCACTGCATATATGTTCATCTTGGTCGTCAGGGCGGCGGCATTCAAATTCTTGTAGGCTGCGTTCCCGGCAACAGGCGCCGAGATCGCTCCCGTCATCGTGGCGGTGACTGCGGCGCTGGCGCAGGCGCCGGCCGATCCGCAGGCGGCGTTAGGATCTTGTCCAAGCACCGTGCCGATATTGATGCCCGGCTTCAGGTTGAACTGCTTGTAGGCAGGGTCGTAATACAAGCCGCCCGACTGGACCCAGATATGGCCGATCGTGACACTCGTCATGGCGCCGCTGACCTGCGTGCAGTCGCTGCTGCCATTGACGATCGCCGGGATCCCGCCGTCGGCCAGGAACTGACAGGCGGCCGCCGCGTTCACAGTGAAATTCTGATTGGCTCCAAGCCCCTGGACCAGGCCTGTCCAGTGCCCGAACTGTGTCGGCGTCAGCGTGATCGTGCCGACCTGGTAGGTGGCGGTAATACCGGCTTGGCCCAGCAGCTTCACCATCAGCTGCGCCTGGTCGAACGCCGTGCCCGACTGGTCGATCAGCGCGCCCTGGCCGCCCTTGCTCAGCCCAAAGCGGAACTCAGTCGCGATGTTGTTGCGAACGTAATCGAAGACGTTCTGGGTGTAGGCCGCCGGCGTAACCCGGCAGGACGTGGTGTCCGGTCCCGGGCAGCCGAGGCTTACCGCAAGCGCCGTAAACTCCGGCAGGAGCGCCGCGGATGCGGCGACGCCGTTCGTGTGAACCGTGGGATTGCCATAGAAGGCCCAGGCCGCCGTCGGCGACACCATGGGCGCGGTCACGAGATGCACGGCAGGAAGGGTCTGGGCGGGTGCTCTTGCGCCCACGCCGAAACCCACCAGCGCCAGCGCAAAGACGATCCCTCGGCTCAGCCTCGACATCCCGCGGTCCCTTTTTTTATTCGAAATTTGATTAGATAAATTTAGAAAACGTTATTAGATTGGCCGCACGATCGTCAACCTAAATTAAACTGACAAAAACGCCTTCGACCGGCGCAGGACAGGGAGGGTGAGATGAAACAGTCTTTTGCCAATATTTTCCGGAACATCAGTTCCCGTCCGATCCTCGCCGCCATGCTCGCGCTGGGCCTCCCGGCCGCCTGCCTCGCCGGCAACACCACCTACACCTATGATGAGCTCGGCCGCCTGACCACGGTGGCGGCCCCCACGATCACATCCTGCTTCGTCTACGACAAAGCCGGAAACCGCACGTCCGAAACCGTCACACCGGTCTCGCAAGCGGCGGTCAACGACAGCATCACGACCGCCAAAAACACGCTGATCACATACGATCCGCGGACCAACGACGCCGGAAACTGCGTCACCCTCACGGTAACGGCCGTCGGAACACCGGCGCATGGCACCACCGCCATCGCCAATGCTGGACAAGCAATCACCTACACCCCAGCCACCGGCTATACCGGCGCCGACAGCTTCTCTTATACGATCACCAGCTCGGTGGGCGCCCAGGATTCCGCAACGGAATCCGTGACGGTCACGCCATAATGTCGACCTTCGCTCGGACGGATGTGAGTGCCCGCGATTGCTAACGGCTCGATGATGGACGAACTCAGCCTTAGAGTTACCAGTGCGTTTCTCACGATCAAAGCTTGTCTTTGCTGTCGGGAAAAGAGGTCAGTGTCGTTGCGTTGAGCCGTCTTGCTCAGCCCCCCGGTCCCACGACGATCCTCACCCTTCGGCCGGCGCTTCAGCGGACGACCGAGCGCGGCTTCAATCGTGCGTCAGGACCGATTGTTCATTTAGTAAACTGCCCCCCTAATTCTCCAAGCAGGAAGGCTGGACATCAACGAGAGCACCTAGTCTATTCTTCCTTACGCAGGCAATCAGCCAATAATCCGGGCCCCTGAACGAGAATAAATTCGTCAGATGTTCTAGCTTCCGGGAAATCGTATAAGAGAAACTTTGAGACCCCTTTAGTCGAATCATAAGAAAATCGAGTCATCATGCCACGTTTTCTCTCTACACCGACCACAAAATTCTCCGCAGGTGCAATGTCCGATTTAGCCGAGACAAACGTCCAGTTTGTCCAGTTTCTTAAGGTTTCCCTTTTAGCGGGTATGATAAAAACCAATTCGTCTACCTGAATGCCGCAAGCTCCGGCCTCGGAAATGTCATGTATATTCGTTGGTACCCTCTGGTCAGCCCCTATTTTTGCTGCAAGCTCGACAAAACTTTCGGCTTGCTCGCGGCTTTTGCCGGAGGCGACTACCTTTCGCGCCAAATCGATGGCGATCACCCGATCTTTCCCTGCATAAATAGAAAGACCGTCTTTGGTCGGTTTCGGTTCGGCGCGAGCGACGCTACCTGCTATGAGGAGATAGAGCAGGATTGGCACAAAATATCTCATTGCAAGCCCTGAAGATATCTACTCGCATCATCGTATTTTTGCTGATGCACCGCATCGAATTTCCCTAAATCTCCAAAGGGAGCAATCTTCTTTTCCTCCGGGGAATCGTGAATCCCCTCGTGTCCAAACGCGGTGCGCTGATATCTCTCCGGTCCGAACAACACACTCGTTCCTAAAACTGTGGTCTTAGGATTGCTCATTCCGATTGTTATCGCGCCGCTCGACACGCTTCCATTCGCATCTCGAGTCTGGCTCAAATCGCCTGGGTCCGCAATCATTGTTCTTCCGATCAGACTTGACGCGAGTGAACTCGAAGAGATTCCGAAAGATTTTGTCTCACCGTTAGCTAACTTAAGCGTGACAGTTGTCGTGCTTGTCCCTTTCGCAAGGAGAGCTTTTACCGTCGCGGTGTACGCTGCTTCAACGTATGCGTATTGCTTGTGATCCTCGTCGGTTGCCTTCCGGTACTCATTTTTCTGGTCGTGGACATAATCAATTACACAATGGAGATTGTCACCGACTCCGGAGCAGGATTTTCCTGATGGGTCCGTTCTAGACACTGGATCATTCCCGACATAGGCGTAGAGATCTAGATCGTCCTTGTAACCGATCGGATCGGTCTGCAGAAACCGCCCGAGGCGCGGATCGTACATGCGGGCCTTATAGTAGTAGAGCTGCGCCTCGGGGATTATGATCTGGCCGGTGTAGCGGAAGCGCGAGCCGGTCCAGGTGTTAGGCTCGCCATAGCTGCTGTAACGGTACTGGGCACCGAAGGCGCCGCCGGAGCCGCTATCGGTCGTGGTTGCGACAACCGTCCCTTGATTGTCGGCGTGCAGGTAGTTGCGCGCGCTGAAGTCGGCGCCTTCATACCAGACGATCGGCTCGTCGCTGGTCGGGCCTGGAACGTACCGCCGCAGAACCGTATTCGTTCCCGCGTCGTACTCTGCGGCCAGCGCATCTCCGGAATAGAGGTATACGGTCGTAGCGCCCGAGGCGACGGTCCTGTACAAGCGGCCCAGCGGGTCGTAGCCGATCGTGACCGGGGTCGGCGCCGAGGCGCTGATCAGCCGGTTCTCCATATCATATTGGAATGTGCGCACCCCATCGGAGAGCAGATTTCCGTCGCCATCATAGCTGTAGCTGGTGCCATTGACCGTATTGTACTGGTTGAGATTGTTGGCGGTGTAGCTGTTCGAGACCGCCGTCGACGTCCAGTCGTAACTGTGCCCCGACACCACGTTTCGCGAGCCGATCTGGTTCGAGGGGATATAGCTCATCGTGTATGTGACGCCGTACCCTGTCCCCGTCAGAAACTGCGCCAATGTCTTCAGCCGATCGGCATTGTCGTAGGCTGTGGTTGTGTAGAAAGTGTTGCCACGTACGAGATTGGTGCGCCGCCCCAGCTTGTCGTAGCTATAGGTGGCGAGCGTCGTCGATGGCGAGCCGACCTCGGTCACCGTGCTCATCCGGTTGAGGGCATCGAATGTATAGATCGCTTTGAGCCCGTCCGGCCAGGTGATCCCGGTCCGGTTGCCGGCCGGGTCGACTGTGTAGTTCAGCGCCCTGCCGTTGGTCTGCTCCGTCTTCAGACGGCCTGCCACGTCGTAGACATAGGCGACACCCCAACCGTTGATGCTGCCGTAATGCGCGAACAGCTTATGTCCGGTCAGGTCGTAGCGACTGTAGACGTCGCTCCCCGTCACGTTGGGGAGATCTTTAATGATCTCGCGATCCTGAGCATTATAGGTGTAGTTGATGGTGTCGCCTTGACGAGTGATCCGTTGCGTTCTGTTGTCATTGTTATCGTATTGATACTGCTCGACGCTGGAATCAGGGAATGTCAGCGCGGAGAGGCGATCGAACCCATCGTAGGCATTCGTCGTCGTGTTGCCCTTGGCATCCTTGACCGTCGCCTGCTTGCCGTTGGGCGTGTAGGTATAGCGGGCATACGGCTCCTGCAGCGAGGTGTGATAAGCGCGATATTCTACTAGGTTATGACCGGCCGCGTCGTAGGTCCGATAGGTAACCCTGTCGTTGCCGTTGCTGTCAGCGGTCCCGAGTGCGCAGACAGCAGGAAGTGACCCGAATATATCGGCATTCATTCGAACGGTGGTGCAATACGGCCTATCGTCCGCGTCATAGTTATATTGCGTGACCGTCAGCGGCGTCGCCGACGTGCCGTCCATGACCTGTTCCAAGATCTTATGGCCGGCGCGATCATAGCCGTATGTCCTCTTTTCTAAAGGCACGAAGGAAGAGAAAACGATAAACTTTCCCTTATCAATCTCAGTCAGTTCATCGTTGTCATCATAGTCGTATTGGGTCGCGGGCAGAGCACCATCGCCGTCGACATCTGGCTGGACCGCAAGCGTCAATCGGCGGGCCGTGTCCCAGGAATATTGGGTTCCGTTTCCTCGCGGATCCACGACTTGAGTCACGTTGCCAAATTGATCGAAGGTAAATTTCGTGACGAGATTCAGGCCGCCGGGATCGACGGTGGCTGTTTGCAGTACAAAATTGTTGGATGAATTAAAGCCATAGCCATACTGGGTGACGAGGTTCGAATTGCTCAAAACCCTCTCAGTCTTGGACGTGAGCGCCCATGCCGAATCACTGCCTACATTATAATAGTTATAGCCGAGATCGACCTCAGGGTGTACGCCGTTCTCATCGGCCGGCCCCAGCACCTGCTTCAACAGTCCCGTTGCCGGGCCCCATGTGTAGTTGGTGACGTTCCCGTTGCCGTCGGTCCTCGTCGCCGGCTTGTTGCAGCTTGCTGGATTTTGGCACGTCCAGACCGCATCGCCTTCCTCATAGGTCGCTGAGGTCACGATCGGCCCCGGCGGGAAGCCCGGCTTGGGATTGCGTGTCGTTGAAAGCATGTTGCCGCGGACGTCGTAGGTATAGGACTCGGTATTGCCCTCCGGATATGTCTTCACATTCACGAGGCCCCGCACGCCATAGGTCATGGTCGTCATGTAGCCCAGCGGATCGACGATTTGCGTGTTGTCGTTGAACTGGTCGAACCAGCTTGAGGTGACATTGCCGAGAGGATCGGCCACATCGGTCCGTTTCCAGTATTCCGTCGGGAACTGAGCGCTCGGATAGTAGGTCGTCGTGTGGTTCAGGATGTCGGTGATCGTCGAGATCCGGAACAGCGCGTCGTACCCGACAGTCTCGTAGGCCGTCGACGGGTAGAGTGGTGAAAACCACCGGCGAAGCCGATAGGGCGGACGGGTTGGATTCTCCGGATCCGCGGTTGTCGGCGTGTAGTCGTACTTCTCCACCCGACCATCAGGTAGCGTAACGCTGAGTGTCGGGCACGTCAGGAATTGGTAAAAGCCAGAGAGTCCCCCGCCACCGTTGTTGGTCTGAAACTGAGCGCAGCCTGCGGGCGTATATCCAACCGTTCTTCCGTTGTCATCCGTAACCGAAGTTATTCTCCAGCCGACATCAGGGTAAGGAGCAGTGCTGCCTGACTCGACCAAATTGAAAGACAATGAACGGCCGTAGGAGTTGGATACCCCGGTAAGATGATATCTATACTGGCCCGCATTTTGCGCATCTAATTGATAAATAAATCTGATTACTGATCCATCCGGAAATCTCGTCGAGTTGGCCTTAAACTCGGGAACTGTAAAGGCACGCCCATTTTCATCACCGGAGAAGGGGTCATTCGATATGCCCGCATCGTCGCCGTAAGGGAAGACCCGCCTTGACCAATTAAATTGGGTAACAGCTCCGTCCTTGTCGGTGAGCGCCAAGTTTACATTCGTATAGTCGTAATCAGGCGTGCCCCCACCATCGAACTGCGCCACTCTAGATCCGGTCTGAACCAGCTGTTCGGGCGATCCAGGCGGTGCAATGAACGTTCCGTCTGGAAGGCGCTTGAACTGCACGACCGACGAACCCCGGGTCACTTCCGCCACATCATCTAGAAACTGGCGACTCATCCAGTAATCGGCAAAGAGCGCTGACACGCGGGATTGAAAGCTACTGTCACTTATCAAGGCGTTCATTGTATAGATGCCTGCGATTAGACCGCTGGCGTCAATGCCCTCGTCCTGTCCCATCAGCGTCCACGGATTGTTCGAGAGGCGGGCCATAACCTGGTAGTTGTGCGTCCAGCCGCCGCCGATTTTTGTCACCGACTCGCTATCGGGACCGTGGTAGCTCCACGCATGGCTGTTAGAACCCTCGTTGGTATAATAGACTTCGTCGACCGTAGCGCCCGAATTGTACGAACGCTGCAGAGGTAGGCTTTTGGGATAATTCCCATCGCCGGTTACCAGATCTGGTGGCGGTGTCAGCGTAAAATCGCCCGTCGCCTGGTCGACTTTCGCGAGCGATCGCGCCTTCTCGTTATAGTCCTTCGAACGCTGGAGCGTCTTCATGGCTTCGCTCGACGGGTCGGGAAGCGATGAATCACCACCACCTTTAAGCGACTCATGTACCAGCAGCGCGATAGAACCCAGCCTATACTCGTACTCCGGATTCCAATGGCCGTGAAAAACGGCACAATCCTGGGGAAAATGCACTGCGCACGGTGAGCTTAGATTAAGAGCCGCGTCTTGCGGCATGATCGACGCATAGCCGGCATCTGCCAGCGCCTGCAGCTTATCCGTCCCCGTGGTCCCCAGGCCGGCCCCGTCGTAATTTGAAAGGAGAGGTATGACGTTCGTCATGCTCGTCGCGGGCACACTAAGTATTTTATGGCCAGCTCGGTTGCTGAAAATAAAGGACAAAGAACCAGACAGTGGCTCCCAGCTATTCAAGACCTGCTGGCGCAAAGCCCCTTCGAGCATGGAAGATAGATGTGCGGCGACTTCAAAAGCATATAGCCCGGATCCGGGAAGCAATGAGCTTCGATTGACGCTAATCGCGGAGCCGACATCGACAATAAAGCTCGATTGAACTGGGCTCTCTGACTTACCACCAATACCCGGGACTGTGCGAAGAACGCCAAACCGATGATGGTGACGAATAGCGGTGTTGACAACATTTCCGGCGAGGTTATTGAGCGTGCTCATTTGCGCCATCAACGAGACAGCCGAAACTGGATCGTCGTCGAAACGACAATATTTACCCACGCCCCCGCTGGTGCACTCGCCTGTTCCCCCACCGGAGAACGGACTCGGATCGGCGCTTTGAAGCTCAGTCATGTATTTCACGCTGGACTGTGAGGCTTCACCTATCTGAACAATTATGGTCTCCGGGTACCCAGCATCGGTTATCGGCATCGTTTCGGTCGCATACGAGCCGTTGTTAGCCGCATAGGGATGATCGATTTCGATCGAGGCCACGGGCGTTGCGAGGGTTGACCAGAGGCTAACAATATTGACGTCATCGACATACAGGCTGAATTGGACGCTCGAGCCATCCGAGCTTGTGCTTGTCCAAAAGTCACGTATCCGGCGGCCGGCTAATTCGTCGGCATAGAACGTCTTTACGGTCGTCCCACCAGAACCATAGAGCCCGATTTTAACCAGCGTCCGAAAGGGATTCGGGATATTGCCGCTCCAGGTATACTGCACAGCATAGGGGTAGGGCAGTGCCGCAGCTGGTGCCGGTGAATAGGTGGTGTCGAGCGTCGCACCTCCGACGATGTATTGCAGCCCTATGCCACCGTGGACGAAGCTGTTGATCGAAGCGATATTCGACTGCAGCGCTTGTGCGAAACTATCCAACTTGGATAAGGCTGCGGCTTCGTTCAAATTCTGCAGATACGGCACATTCGCTATCAAATTACCGCTGTTCGAGCCCGAGAGCACGGCGGTCTGCAGCTGGTTATCGCAGGCCGTCGTGCAACCCATGGCGCTGCCGAGATCGATCCCCGTGGTGAGGTAGTTTTGTTTGAATGATGGGTCGTAGAAGAAGTTATTCGCCGCGACCCAGATATGACCCAATGTCACGCTGGTCAGGTTGCCGGTGACCGTCGAGCAATCGCTCGAGCCATTGACCACGGCCGGTATCCCGCCATCCGCCAGAAAATTGCAGGCGGCCTCTGCATCGACCGTGAATGTCTGGTTCGCTTGGTTGAGGTTGCTGACCAAGCCGGTCCAAAGGCCGAATTGTCGGACGGTCGGGCTAATGGTTCCGACCTTGAAGTTCGCCGTCACGCCGCCGATGCGAAGTAACGTTACCATCAGTTCCGCTTGGTCGAACGGTGTGCCCGATTGGTCGATCAGCGCGCCTCTGGCACCCTTCCCGAGCCCGAAGCGGAACTCGACAGCAATGTTGTTGCGAACGTAATCGAAGACGTTTTGGGAATATTGGGTGGGGGTAAGATCGGTCCGGTTCGCCCCCAGCGAGTTGGCCAACGCGGCGATCTCGGGTGGCGTTGTTGCCCATGCCGCCAGACCCGCGGTATGGCCCGTTCCCGTCCCATAGATGGTCCAGGCCGCCGCTGGCGCGACCGAAGGAGCGGTTTGCAAATTAACGGCCGGAGTCACCGCCGTCTGCGCCTTGCCCTTCCCCATCAAACCGACGACACACAGCAGCCCGAAGGCGACAGCTAGCCCCAGCTTCGACATCCCAGTCAGTCCTGATATTTAGGTTTTACAGAGATAGAGTTGAACAACGGTATTGCAAATTTAAGGAAAACGTCAATAAGATTTAAGCAACACGATAACGTTCTAAAGTGTCAGGCCAAAGGGATCAGGATGCGTCGATCGTTATATAATAACATATCCTTGGCCCGCCTCGCGGCATTCTGTGGAACATTTGTCTTGGTCATCGACAGCTCGAACGTAAGCCTCGCCGGCAACACCACCTATGTCTATGACGAGCTCGGCCGCCTGACCACGGTGGCGGCGCCCACGAACACCTCCTGCTTCGTCTACGACGACGCCGGCAACCGCACCTCCGAGACCGTCACCCCGGTGTCGCAGTCGGCGGTCAATGACAGCATCACGACGAGCAAGAACACCCCCATCACCTACGATCCGCGAACCAACGACGCCGGTAACTGCGTCACCCTCACCGTCACGGCCGTCGGCACGCCGGCCCACGGCACCGCGGCCATCGTCAATGCCGGACAGGCGATCACCTACACCCCCGCGACCGACTACACCGGCACCGACAGCTTCACCTACACCATCACCAGCTCACTCGGCGCCCAGGACGCCGCGACAGAAACGGTCACAGTCACGCCGTAGCGTCGATCGCAGCCGACAGTCTCCACTCCGCAGGCTCGGATCCGCCGCCGTTGCTATCGTTTTGCTGCTGGCGTGAAGGATGTATCTTTTCTCGCCGGACCGAACTCGTCCTTGAGATTCGTCAGCGTGTTCTTCAGATCCTCGGTGATCGCTGCCGCTTCCACCCCGCTTCTGATGACGTGCGGGGTGATCAGCACCAGAAGCTCTGTGCGGGTGTCGTTCTTGCTGTCCTGCCGGAAGAGCGATCCCAGGACCGGAACATCCTTCAAGTACGGAATGCCCGTTCGACCATTCGACCGGTTATTGAGAATCAACCCGCCAAGGGCGATCGTCTGCCCGTCCTGGATCGCGATCGTGCTGCCGATCTTGCGCTGGTTGATCGTCGGGGAGTTCAGCGCCGAGGATGTCGTGGTCGATACGTCGCTGACCTCCTGCGAAATATCCATGAGCACAAGTCCGCCCTCGTTGACGCGCGGAGTCACCGTGAGAATGACGCCGGTATCCTTATAATCGATCGAGTTCACCACGGTCGCGTCGTTGGTGAGCGTGCTGACTGCGGACTGCGTGGCGACGGGAACCTGGTCACCGACCTCCAGTGTTGCCGTCTGATTGTTGAGTACAAGAACCTTCGGCGAGGACAGGACGTCGACTTTGGTCATGTCTTCCAGCGCATTCAGAACCGCCGTGATCCGCGACCCGCTCTGGTAGAGGTAAGAAAAGCCCGGGAAGGACGACGAGACGGCGCCGCTGGCGACGCCACTCAGCGTGACACTGTTATGGCCGTTGTCGAACATCCACTGCACGCCGAACCGCAAATCCTTCGTCAAGGTCACCTCGGCGATCGCCGCCTCAATCATGACCTGGAGCGGAAGAATATCGAGGCGCTTCAACGCGGCCTCTATGACCTCGTATTCTGAACCCGTGGCGACGATGAGAAGTGCATTGTTCACTTCGTCAGCCGTTATCGACACGCCGCCCTGCTGGTCATCGCCCGACGAATTGCCGCCTGCGCCATCCGCTGATGGAAGCGGCAGATTGTTATTTCCACCTGCCGATCCTGCCATTCGAGAACCGGCGACCGCCATCTGAGACCCCAATCCCTGGGATTGGCTACCAGCCCCCTGAAACCCGCCGGCCAGGCCGCCGCCGGAATATCCCTGCGACTGCGATCCCCCGCCCGACGACAAGCTCCGGCCCATTCCGCCCGCCTGGTTGTTGTTGGTCGACGTAGACTGCGTGTCGTTACTTCGTATGCCGAGCGCCTTTCCCAATACCCGGGAGAGGTCGCTCGCGCGGCCATTCTGCACATAGTAGACGAAGATACGGCGCTCCGTCGTGTCGTTTCCCTGATCGAGCCGGCCGACCCAGCTGCGCAGCTCCTCCAGGTATCGCGCTTGTGGCGCGATGGCGAGCACCGCGTTCATGCGGTCGATCGGAACCAGCCGGACCTGGCCGGCCATTGTGCTGTTCTCGTCGCCCATAACGTGCTGGAGATCGGCGGCCATCTGCTTGGCAGTCGCAATTCGCGGCTTGAAAACCGCAAATGACATCCCCCGCAGCCAGTCGACATCGAAAGTTCCGATGTTCGCCCGGATGGCGGCACGCTCACCTGGCGTGCCTCCGATCACGATCATATTCCGGGTCTGGTCGACCTGGATGATGGATCCCTGCGGCGTCAACGGCTCCAGCACGCGTCGCATCTGCTCCGGGCTGACATACTGAAGCGTGACGATCTCCGTGCCGTAATCTGCCTCACCGCCCCCTACCGTCCCTTCCCTGGCGGCATTGCCGAATGGCACGACGGAGTAGAATCCGCTTTGCCGAACCAGCGCCAATCCGTTTGCGCGCAAGACCGTCTCGAACGCGGGAAGTATGTCGGCTCGGCGCAGTTTCTGATTTGTCTGGATGGTAATGGTGCCCTGCACCGTATTGTCGACGAGATAGTTGAGCCCGAGCAGATCGCCGAGCACGCTCTTCGCCACCTCGCGAACTTCGACGTTCGAAAAGTCCAGATCCACGTCACCGTCGGCCGCTGTCGTCACGCCACCCAATCGCTTGGGAGAATGGACGGAGAGCGCGCCGGTACCGGGATAGATCACGCCACCGGCGATGCCTGCTCCGCCCTGTGCCACTGCAGTTGCGCCAAAGCGTTGCAACTGGATCGGGCCGCTTTTCGATGCCGGCGCTTCCTTGCCATCGCTCATTGTCACGGTCATCGGCTCCGTGACGACGGCATGGTCCTTCTCCGCGCAACTGCACGCTAGGAATACGGTCGAAATCAAAAGCGCAACCCGAAGATACTTCGAGGTGCCGCGAACATTCATTGCGTCGTCGCTCCCGGGATTCCGGGAAGTGCGCGCAGTCGTTGTTGCATCATCCCGCCAGTGGTCCTGGCCCCGTTCTGGGGCTGCTGTTGGTTCTTGTTCGACTTAGTGACTTCCTGGCGCTGATCGCCGGATACGAAGGTCAACTTATTCGACTCGATCGTCTCTAATGTCCAGCCTTCTAAAACCTGCCCTTTTCGCAAATGCAATGACGAGCCGCTCGGACCGCGGAGAACGGCAACGGCACGATCCGGAGCCACTATGATGCCGACGACGGAATAAGCACTGAGCGCTCGATTTTCGGCGACGGTCGGTGGCGGAGGTGGAGCAGGCGGCTTCCGGCCGGCGGTGAACAGCGGTCGACTAACGACCTCGGAAAAATCGGTCGGCGCCTTGTTTTGAGCCTGATCTTCGGACACAGCAGCTGCCGTCACGGTGTCACCCCGATAATCGGGCGATACGGGCAAGTCGAGAGACACGGGCGCGATCAACTGCCGCATCGCCAACCCGAAAAGCAGCGCCCCGACAAGGCCGGCGGATACCATTCGCGTCAGAAGCGCTCTCATTCCGCGGCCCCCGTCAGGGCGGTAATTTCCACCTGAACAGCCAGCTTGACGGGTTGGGTCGAGACAGCGCCCCGCTGCTGCTCCTGCCCGCGGATCGACAGGCTCCCGACCAGGAAAACCGGCGTGTGGCTCTCGAAATGCGCCAGTAGACGTGCGAGCTGGGCAATATCCGCCTCCATATCGACCCGAACGCCGATACGATTCAGCGTACCCTCAGCGACCAGAGGCAATTGCTGAACTGTGCGCACCGTCGCGCCATCACTCTCGGCGACCCGTTTGACCTCCGATTGCAGCAGGGCGCCGCCGACATTCGCATTCGGCGCCAGCAATATGGCATTGCGATCGCGATGGCTTTGCCCAAGCCGCGCCAATTGCTGCTGGAGCGCCGGACCTTCGGCTGCGCTGTGCCGAAGGCGTACGATCATGTCTGCGGCTCGATCGGCCTGATCGCTCTGACGCTCCCATGACGAAATCAGCGGGTTCAGCAAGACCAGCCAGACCATAAGAATAACGGCGACGAGAAGACCGACAGCCGCGATCCGTCTCAGCGGAATTCTGGCGAAAAGCGTCACTTCGTCTTCTTTCCGCGCAGATCGAGAGTGATCTCGAACCGCTCATTGCCGGGCCTGTCGGCCCGCGTGACCGCGCCGCTGAAGCGCGGATTGGTCAAAATCTCGGATTTGTCGAGCAGTGCGATGAGGTCGGATGCGGACGGCGCAAGACCCGAGATCCGAACCGAGCCTTTGCGCATTTCGCAGGCAAACAGCCAGGCGTCGTCCGGGAGCAGGCGAGACAAATCCTGCAACACTTCCAGTGGACCGGCTTGGGATTGCGCTTCCATAAGAAGACGCGCCTCGGCCTGGTTCATCGACAACTGGGCGCGCAGCTTCTCCGTCGCCTGCGATGCCTTGCGGGTCTTGGCCAGTTCAGTCGACAGAAGGCTCACGCGCGCCGCCTCGCGTTCGAAGGCTAGAACCACATTCGTTACAATCAGCAGACCGATGGCGGCGGCGGCGACCAGCCACGGCCGGCGCCAGATCCTGCGCCCGGCGGTCCGCTCAGCATCGGCAAGCAGATTGAATTCCGCCACGCTCCCGGACGCTTCGGCGACGCGGATGGACCTGGGAAAGACGCCGAGCCGCTCACAGGCGAGAATTATTCGGTCGATCGTCTGGCGCTTGGCCACAACAAGCGACACGCGGACTCGGCCGGCGGCGGGATCGTGCTCGCGCACCAGGACATCGAAAACCCCTGTGTCGGCAGTGAGCGGAGTGAGCCGGTCGAGGTCGAAGCCGATAACGTCCCGCAGCCGTGTTTCGGCAACACGCGGAAGATCGAGCTCCCGTCGCAGCACCAGGGAATTTGCCAGCCGGACATGGACGTCCGGCTTGGAAGCGACGTCGATCATCAGCCCAAGGCCGGCTTCGCCGGCGCCGGAGAGGCCGAAGCGGCCCAACTCCTCCCATCCGTTTTCCGCACGCTGCGAGATAATCGCCTCCGCGGGGGAAACGTAAATATCGATCTGCGGCCGAGGAGGCTGAAGCCGCCCAATCAGGGGTGCCGGGATCGCCTGCTTCAACTCGCCAACCCACCAATTCCAGGCGCGGCCAAAAAACTGGCCGATCAACGGGATGGTGATCGGCGTATCCAGCGCGATCATTCGGGGCGCCCTCGGCAGGTCCTAGTCAGCGGTTCGTAAATGCAGCCGGCATCCACGGAAATCTGGGGATGCACGACAAGCTCAGGCCATACTCGGCGATCACCCGGAGCAAAAGCAACACGTATTCTGACGAGATCAGGAAGACGGGCGCGGTTGCTCCAACTGTCCGACCACTTTGGAATAGTGCCGCCGAAGGGTAGCCCGTAATAGCTGAAATCCACCGACGAAATACCGCTAAGGAGCACCGTAGTTTTCGGCGGATCGGCGGACCGATCCGCCTGCCAGACAACTTCGAGAGCGCCGCTCTGCGAGAGCTGCAATGTTAAGCGAAGATCGCTCCCCGGCCCGAATTGCGCCGGCGGCGAGGCGAGGAAACCGAGAGCCTGCTGCCCACCGTCGAACAGGATATGCGCGGCATCCGAGCCGCCCCTCTGCCATTGCGGATAGGCGGCCGCCAATTGTCTGCGGAGAAATTCCTGGGCGGCTGAGACCGCGTCGGCTTCATCGCTTGCCACCTGAGTGCGTTCCCAAACCCGCGCGCTGAACCTGAGGCTCCCCATCATCACCAGCGATAAAAGCGACAGGACGACCATTGCAACCAGTAGTTCCAGGAGGGTGAAACCGGCGTCGTCCGATGGAGGCTGACCGTCGGGCGGCCGCCTATTCATTTCCCACGAGCCTGATCGTCGTCATTGTCAGCGAACGCGGACCATTTTTTGCCGGCCAGCGCACCGTCAGGGTCACGCGTTTTGGCGTCACGAAAGGGCTCGCATACTGAAATGGATACGACGCCACCTCGACATGCCACGAAAAACCGTTGGTGAACTTGCCGTCGGTTGCGCCGTCCGTTAGCGGAATTTCGCTGCCGACCGCATCAAGCTTCGACCGCGCCAACATTGCAGCCGTCCTCTGATCAGCAGTGACAGCCTGCCGGTCGAGCGTGCCAGAAAAGACCGGGATCAAGACGCCGAGCGAGATCGCCAGAATCGCCAGAGCGACCAGGACTTCGAGCAAGGTGAATCCGGCTTGGCGCGATCTAGTCACCGATAGAAATCCGCCCAGTCAGCCAGTCGATATCGACCCGCACAGTGTCGCCGCCACGCGCAAAAGTCAGCACGCCACCGGATGAGCTTCCGTCGGGCAGGAAGGTCAGCGCATTCTTCTCCGCGGCGGATCGTCCGAGGTAGGGCGTGAACGCAATCGTTTCGCCGCCGGGCAATAGGAAATCCTTTCCCGCTGCCCGGTAACCCTTGCCGGCGGAGTCCAAGACGACGCCGGCCGGTTGAGCCGTCCGTCGTGCGGCGGCGCGCATTTCCCTAAGGGTCGTTGCCATCGTCTCGGCGGCCGTCCTCAATCGCGCGTGGGCTGCCGTATCGAGCAATCGCGGTGCGACAACCGAAACCAGCAAGCCGGCGATCGTCATCGTCACCAGCAGCTCCAGCAGCGTAAAGCCGCGCTCACCAGTTCTTGATCGGCGGAGCATCGCTGGCGGAGCCGTCGGTTTTCCCGTCACCAAAAGAGAAGACGTCGACGTCCCCATGTTGGCCGGGAGTTTGATAGTGATAGGGGATGCCCCACGGATCGTTCAGTGCCTTGGATTTCTTGAGATAGGGGCCATGCCAGTTGGGCGCATTGTCGGGTTGGACCAACAGCGCCTGCAAGCCCTCATCCGCCGTTGGATAACGGCTCATATCGACATGAAAGAGATCGAGCGCGGCGGCGATATTGTCGACCTGAAGCTGCGAGGTCTCGAGCCGAGAGGACGCGATATATTTTAGCACCTGCGGCGCCACCACAGCCGCCAGAAGCGACAGGATGGTCAGCGTCACCAGCAGCTCCAGCAGCGTGAAGCCGCTCTCACTGTGGGTCTTCCCAACCCGGGAGGTCCGTGCGGTCCGCTTCAAAGGTTTCATTTCAGTATCGCCAGGTCGTTGAGGCTCAACACAGCCACGAGGATGGATGCGATAATCCCGGCGATGAGGACGCCGAGTCCGATTGTGACGGCGGGCACCAGGATCGCGAGCGCTCGCTGGATCAGCCTTTCGACGTCCTGCTCGAGGATTTCGCCAAGGCGCGCCAGCATCTCCCCAAGCCGTGCGGTTTCCTCGCCCACGGTGATCAGATGCAAGGCTATTTGGGGAAACAATCCCGTCTGCGCCAGCGGCCCGGCCAGTCCCTCGCCTTCCTTGAGGCTCGTACCCACGCGCTCGATCGCCTGCGCCCACGCCGCGTTACGGAAACCGCGATGGGTGATGCCGAGCGCCATCGGGAGCGGAATCCCGTTATCGACCAGCGTGCCCAGCGTTCGGGCGAAGCGCGCGACCTCGACCCGGGTGATCAGTGCTCCGACGAACGGCAGCTTCAGAAGCCGGCGGTCGAACCAGAGCCGATTAATCGGATTCTTCAGGGCGCGACGAATGGCGACCGTTGCGGCGACCAGCACAACCAGCCCTACCAGCCCGTAGGCGCTCACGAAGTCGCCGACCGCCATCACGATCTGTGTCGGCAGCGGCAGGCGCGCGCCGGCATCTTCGAACAGCGGTTTGAACTGCGGGATCACCACCATCAAGATAATGGTCAGGGACAGACCCGCAACGAGCAGAAGCATCATCGGGTACAGCATGGCGCCCGTTAGCATCTCGCGCAGGGCCGCGGCCCGGAGCAGCATCTCGGCGGCGCGCGCCAAGCTGACCTCCAGGCTGCCGCCAGCCTCGCCGGCCTCGATCAGCGTCGTGATTGTCGGCGGGAACAGAACAGGATAGGCCGCCATGGCATCGGCCAGGGCAGCCCCTCGCCGGACATTGGCGAGAACGCCCTCCAGCGCCGGCTGGAGCCGCGGCGAGGCGGTCTCGCCGGCCAAAAGCTCAAGCGCGCGGTCGAGCGCGATCCCAGCCTGCAACAGCACCGCGAGCTCCTGTAGCGCGCGACCCAGCTGCCGGGGCGGCACGCTTGCTATCGCGCCTCTCCTGAAGCCGAATCGTGCATGGCCCGCGGCCGGGGCTTCGGTGGTTTCAATCGGCAGAAAGCCCTTGGCCTGCAAGTCGGAGATGGCGTTCAAGCGGCTGGCGGCTTCGATAGAGCCGGTCTCGATCCGGCCTGAAACGCCGACAGCTTTGTAGCGAAAATTGGGCATCAGCCTTCCCGCGTCACGCGGATGACTTCGTCAAGGGTGGTGATCCCGGCCTTGGCCTTGCTCAACCCGTCGGCGAACATGGTCCGCATGCCCTCGGAGACCGCTGCTCGCTGGATTTCGAGCGCCTCTGCCCGCCGCAGCACCAGTTCGCGGATCCGGTCGGTCATGGGCAGCAGCTCCACGATGGTGGTCCGGCCCTGGAATCCCGTTCCGCGGCAGGCCGAGCACCCGGCCGGCTGGTAAAGCCGGAAGGTCTCATCATCTGCCACGCTGACGCCATACCCACGCAGCAGGTCGGTGGTGGGTTCATAGGGCTCCCGGCAACGCGGGCAGAGGGTGCGCACAAGCCGCTGTCCCATCACCGCGTTGACCGTTGAAGTGATCAGGTAATTCTCCACGCCCATGTCGAGCAGGCGGGTGACCGCGCTGGCGGCATCGTTGGTGTGGAGGGTCGACAGGATCATATGGCCGGTGAGCGAGGCTTGGACCGCGATTTCCGCCGTCTCCAGGTCGCGGATTTCGCCCACCATGATCACGTCGGGGTCCTGCCGCAGGAAGGCTCGCAGCGCGCTGGCGAAGGTAAGCCCGATCTGCGGCTTCACCTGCGTCTGGTTGATCCCTTCGAGCTGATACTCGATCGGATCCTCGATCGTGAGAATCTTGAGCTCATGCCGGTCGAGCGCGTTGAGAGAGGTGTAGAGCGTGGTCGTCTTGCCGCTGCCCGTTGGCCCGGTGACTAAGAGAATGCCGTGCGGCCGTTTGAGTAGCGGCAGGAAGGTCTCCAGCATGGCGTTGTCGAAGCCGAGCGCCTCGAAATCGAGTTTGAGGCTGCCGCGGTCGAGGATACGCAGCACGACGCTTTCACCGTGGAGCGTCGGCATGGTCGAGACACGGAAATCGATTTCCTGCCCGCGGACGGCGAACCGGATCCGCCCGTCCTGCGCCAAGCGCCGTTCGGCGATGTTGAGCTTAGCCATGATCTTGATGCGCGAGGTCAGGCGGCTCGAAACACGCTCGGGCAATATCTCGTTGTCCTGCAGCACCCCATCGATCCGGAACCGCACGCGCAGGCTGCGCTCCGCCGGCTCGAAGTGGATATCGGAGGCGCGCGCCTCCACCGCCCGGGCGATCACGCTGTTGACCAGGCGGATGATCGGTGCATCGCTGGATAGGTCCCGCAGGCGCTCGACATCGTCTTGGGCGCTGGTCTCGGCACCGCCCGCGGCAGCTACAGGCACGGCGGAGGCATTGAGCCGCTCTAGCGCATCCTCGATATCGCTAGACGAGGCGATGCGCGGGATGACCGGCCGGCCGGTGGCGAAGGCGACCGCCTCCAGCGCGTAGGCATCGAGCGGATCAGCCATGGCGACAACGACATCCTGTTCGCTCTCCGCGAGCGGAAGCACACGAAAATGCGCCTGGAAGCGCTGGCTGAGCCGCTCGGTAAGCACCGGCTGGCTCGGAAAATCCCCGGGCCCAGCGATCGCGAGGCCCAGCGCCTGAGCCACGGTCTCGACCAGATCGCGCTCGCCGATCAAACCCAGCCGCGTCAGGACCGGAACGAGCGGTTCCCCGCTCTCCAGCGCCGACCGCTCAGCCCGTGATAAAGCTTCGGGCGAAAGTCGTCCCGCTCGGACGAGGATTTTCCCGACAGATGTCGCATCCGGCGTGGCGGCGAAGACATTCATGCCGACACAATAGCTTGGCGAGGGGTTCCGCGCCGCACAAATCGCGGGAATATGGCGTCTGAGAACTTTGATTTTCCTGCGAAGAGGCGCCTCATCCCTGATCCTTCATATCGCCCAGCAGCACGACGAGCGGTCGTGTCCCGGGTCTTATTCTCTGTTCGGGGTCAGGCTAGCTATCGCGCAGGGTGAGGTCAAAGGTGATTTTTCATTTCCTCGTATACAGGGCGAACTCTTTGGGGGTTGAACGTTAGTGAGGCAAAATCCTTGTTTTCCGGGATTTTTCAGATAACGTTACCGATTGACTGCAATCGTTCTGTCATCCCAAGTGGACAGAAAAAGGATCGCCTATAAGAGGGGGAAGTCGGTGATGCGTAGGTTCGCTCAGTTGTCTGCCATTCTCAGCCTTTTCGTCGCATTCGCCGCGCCAGCCGCGCATGCAGACGATCCCGCGCAACCGATTTACACTTACAACGATGCCGGGCTCGTCGTACTCGCGACGTATCCTGATGGATCGGCCTTCACCTATACATACGATGCCGACGGAATCGTGAATGTCGTTCAGGTCATGAATGCTTCCGATTCGGGCACGAGCCAATAGTCCGTCGGCCTTTACCGGCGCTTGATGGAGCGCCTTCGATCGCGGCAGGGTTCGGCCGCCGGTCTCGAGAACCAATCGAGCATCATCGACCGGCGGTGGCGCGAGGCCTATCGCGATCGCTGCATTGAGTTCGGAGTCCTCGGTCGAGGTCAGGGCGGTCACTGTTATGCCAATGGGAAAGACGCCATCCCTTCCGAAAGTGCGATTGCGCCCATCTGTCAGACTTCGGATTGCACACGGCATGAAATTCTCTCACCGCAAGCAGCGGCCATCCAGCGACCGAGGCATGGTCCTGGTCGCCATACTCTGGGTCATCGTCCTGCAGGCAATGCTCGCGACCGCATTGCTCACCATGTCTCGAGTCGAGATTCGCAATGTCGGCCTCGACCAGGATCAGCTCCAAGCCGGCGAGGTCGTGCGGTCTGCCATCAACCTTGCGGTTGTTGCACTGACAGATCCCAACCAGCACTGGCGAATCGACGGCGTCCCACAGACGATCACAATCGATAAAGTGCCGGTTTCGGTGACGATCACGTCGGAGAGCGGCAAAATCGACCTCAACTACGGCAGTCCCGATCTGATCCGAGGCCTGTTAACCGCTGTAGGCGAAGGCCCCAGCGCCGCCGATGAGATCACGAACGAAATCGTAGCGCGACGCGAGAAAGGCGGGTTTTCCAATCCCGCGGAACTATTGCAGTTTCCGGAGGTCAGCCGCGACCTGTACGGTCGTCTCGCCTCCAGTCTAACGCTATACTCCGCATCAAGCTCAGTCGATATAAGCGTAGCCCCCATAGACGTTCTGCTCGCCATTCCTGGCAACACTCGCGCTGATGCGGAAGCCGAGATGGCAAGGCGCACGCTGCGGGGCAATTCACCCGACGCCACTAGGCCCGCCTTGGCAGGGCAGGCCTACACGATCAAGGGTAATTTGAGCGCGCCGGGAATAATCGGAGCATCCAGGACCGAAATCATTCGCCTGACCGGAAATGCGCGAGCACCTATCTTCGTTTTGCAGGTGAACTGAACATGGACCAAGCATCGGAATGAGCACCAGATCGCGGAAAAGCAGATGGATTAGTTGAATCTGATAGTTATATTAGCAACATCAAGATTAAGCGGATTTTCCTCTATCCAGGTCTAGCAGGCTGTTGAAGAAGTCGGTGGCGTAGCGGCCGGGGACGTGATTCATTCGACGACGACGAACGTTGAGGGACACGGATGCGCGGGACGGACAGGCGGTCGGGAGCGTTGTTCTCCTACGTTGATCTAGAGAAGCGGGTAAAGAAGGAGCACCCTCTACGCCCGATCCGGGAGATGGCGAACACGGCACTGGCGGCCCTGTCGGGGGATTTGGCGGCGCTGTATTCCGGAATGGGGCGGCCGTCGATTCCTCCGGAGATGCTGCTGCGGGCGATGCTGCTGCAGGCGTTCTATTCTATCCGGTCTGAGCGCCAGCTGATGGAACGGCTGGAGTTCGACCTCCTGTTTCGCTGGTTTGTGGGTCTCGGCGTCGACGATCCGGCCTGGGACCATTCGACCTTCTCCAAGAACCGCGACCGCCTGCTGGATGGCGACATCGCCGCCAAGTTCCTGGCCGCCGTGCTGTCCCAGCCTGGCGTGAAGAGACTGCTGTCGAGCGAGCATTTTAGCGTCGACGGCACTCTGATCGAGGCGTGGGCGTCGATGAAGAGCTTCAAGCCGAAGGGCGCGGGCAAGGATGACGGAGAGAGCGGCGGGGGACGCAACGCCTCGGCTGATTTCCGGGGTGTGAAGCGGTCCAACGACACCCATGAGAGCACCACCGATCCCGACGCCATGCTCTACCGCAAGGGGCCGGGTATGGAGGCCAAGCTGTGCTTCATCGGCCACGGGCTGATGGAGAACCGCTCTGGCCTGATCGTCGATACCCGCCTTACGCGCGTCTCCGGTCACGCCGAGCGGTTGGCGGCGCTGGACATGATCGCGCCGCTGGCCGACCGCCCCCGCGCCATCAGTCTGGGTGCCGACCGGGGTTACGACGCCGCTGATTTTGTCGAGGAACTGCGGACGCTGAACGTCCGGCCCCATGTGGCGCAGAACACCAATCGACGACGATCAGCCATCGACAAACGCACCACGCGACACCCCAGCTACGCCGCCAGCCTGCGCATCCGTAAGCGCATCGAGGAAGCCTTCGGCTGGATCAAGACGGTGGCCGGAATGCGCAAGACCAAGCTCCGTGGACTGGACAAGGTGGACTGGGCCTTCGCTTTCACGGCGGCGGCATACAACTTGGTGCGCCTGCCCAAGCTGCTAACCGCGGCACTGACGGCATGAAGCGCAAGTCAGCCCTCGCCAAGGCGTTCAAGGGACGTTGGCGCATCGTCGAAATGGACAACTGGCCCGACCAGGACTACCTCGACCTCGTCGAACCCGCCCATATCACCTTCGAGGGCGCCTCCGACGGAGAAATCGTCTTTGGTGCCCTCAAAGGTTGGCTGGACGTCCGGTATGGCAGCCGCGACGGAGCTGCCTGCGCCGAGTTTTCATGGGAGGGCCACGACGAAACTGACCAGGTGTGCGGCCGTGGCTGGGGCGCCCTGGGTACCGCCGGGCGTCTCGTCGGCCATATCTTCATCCATAACGGCGACGACTCAGGCTTCGTTTGCGAGCCAGACTGACTTCTTCAACAGCCTGCTAGGCCTCTGTCTTACCCCGGAAACAGACCCGGTGGTCTGCTAATGGCGCGATACCTGACGCGCGGCGTATGGCAGAAGTTCGAGCGTCTGGAGCATTAAGGGAGCGTGGAGAGCGCATTCGAACAATCCCCCGAAGATGGATATCTAACCGACGGCCATCGGCAGATCCCTGCGCAGTATGAGGGTCAGTTCGTGGTCGGGAAACCGGGCAACTGCTTCCGTCCATATCTTCCGCGATTCGGCGTCATTGCCATTGTTCCAGTGGAGACCGCCGAGGTTGAACCAGGCGGTAGCAAAATCCGGGTCTAATGTGATGGTCTTTTCGTAGGCAGCAATCGCTTCCGGAAACTGCCCTAAAAATTCGTGAGCCGTGGCGAGCTGATTCCAGCTCATCGCATCTGGCTGGATTTCCTCCGCCTGCTGTTTCAGAAGCGGCAGGCTCTCGTCGTATCGACCTAGCGCATTCAGCGCGACGGCAAGACAATAGCCGGTCAGCCGGCCTTCGAGTTCATAAGCCTTGCGGAAACACCATACGGCGTCTTCCCAATTTCCCTCGTCTTGCGCCCAATGACCTAGCCGGTCCCAGAGTAACGGAACTGCTTCCGGGTCCAAGTGCTCGATTACGGCAACAAACCCATCTTTGAACTGATCGTAGGTGACACCGATTGCGTGGCCCTCCATTCGCAACTGCAGTTGCGCCAACAACAGCTCGCGTTGACCGATCCGGTCACTGGGAAAGTTTTCTAAAAATCGCTTCCAAAACTCGACGCTCAAGCGTGCGTTGACCGGCGAGGCACGCCCAAAGTTAACGACCTGCCGCGCGCACCACGGCCATATCCACGTGTAGGCCTCCGCATGGCTCAAAAGGCTGTTGAGTTCGCGAAACGCACTCCTACCCTCGCCCAGATTGAATAGGATGTTCACCCTCCATCCGGATACGCCCAGTGCCTTCTCGATCATCGTTTTGAGGAAGACCACTTGGTCAAAATGATTGAGGGCGTCCTCGTACTGACCTGCTCTGTGACACCATGTGCCCAGCGCGTAGTGGGCTTCAACGAGCTGCGGGTCGAGCCGAAGCGCTTCCCGATAGAACCCGACCGCCTTTTCGCCTTCGCCTATTTTCTCAAAGCTCGTTCCGAGATTCTTATTGCACTGGGCCAGCAACCCAATCATGTCGGATGAGGTCAGATGCTTAATCGCCTCCTCATATGATTTTATCGCGGCATCCTCCTTCCCGAGCGCCGTAAAGCCATTCCCTATGTTGTATAGTAAACTTCCAACGTAGATGCGGCCCGTCTCCAACTTGGATCGGAAATAACCAAGACCCTGCCAGATGCGTTCAGGATGAAGGGGTTTGCTGGACATCGATAGATTGGTTTCCGCCATATAGCAAAAGACCATCGCGTCGTGATCCTTGCCCAGGATAGCGGCGAATTTATCGAACGCGCCGCTAATGACGTTGTCGGCGCCGCTTTCATAGAGCTTGCTCAAAATCTCGGCGGCTTGCTCTCCGTCAGCCGGCAGGTGCAGCTCAGGCGCCGCTGCTTTCAGGATTCGCGGGACCTCTGCCGATGGCGCAACTGCCTGCACTACTCGACTGATCCGCAATGCGCTCGTGTTTGCTTTCGCGAGAGCGGCCAGGCTCGCCAGTCTTTCCGCGGTCAGTTCGTCCGAAAAGACGACGGTGATTGATTCCTGGTCCGACCAGGATTTTCCACTGTGCTCATAGTTCTTCGCGACCGACTCAGCGAAGGAAAGCCGGAGGCTTTTCGTCGGCACGTGGTAGCAGACGTAGAGCGAGTACGGCTGCATCAGGAGATAATTCAGGTTTGCCCGCCGCACCTCGATGCTCAAAGAGCCGTCGGCATTCAAGTCCTTCTCGGTGCCCTTCAATTGGACCTGAACCCGTACGTTCGTCGCGCTGCCAGCCGGCCCCACCTCGATATGATAGTCGGTGCCGTAATCCCTCTTATCGGATCCCTGAATAAAGAACTCATCCGAGTTGGCGATGAAACTCTGAAACGCCGCGTCCGCTTTGCTTTCGATCGTGTGGTTCTTGTCCCGCTTGGGAAAATCGTCGAGGTTCATTGAGCTCTATGCGTCCTTGATCTGACCGTGCTTCTTTTCTACTGTCGCGTGATTGGCTTTTATCATTCCGCAGTAACTGCCTTGGAAAACTTTTAGCGCTGTGTCTGACGCTCCGAACGCGGCCTGTTCGAACATATATTGCATTTCCGTCGAATAGTCTGATCCCGACCCAAAAAGTGACGGCAGCGTCTACGACCTTCGGTGCTCCGCATCGAATGTCAGAATTTTTCCAAACCAAGCTCCAGTTTGAGTTTTCCCCCGAAAGCTAACTCATAGTTAGCAAATCGCACCATTCGTAAATCATCGCGCCTATCACGATGTCCTTTATCAAGCAACGGAACTGCGCCAGTATCCACAGATGAAATAGGAAAAACACCTTGCCACCGCCGAGGGTTTTGACGCGCGTTTTTTGAAAAGATGCCCAAGATGGAGAATCTCACGCTCCTGGTGCTCAAGGGGCATCTGCTACTTGAGGAGCTGATCAACGCAACGGGGGACGCGCTTTTGCCGAACCCGTCTGCCCTCAAGGCGGCACAGCTCGGCTGCTTTCAGCGAACCCGCCGCCTCATGGCGCTGATTCCCGATATGGGATTCAACGGCCCCCTGGTGGCGTTCGAGAAGCTGAACGCAATCCGAAACAAATACGGCCACATGCTGGAGCCGCCCCAGATCGAGGAGCGCATTCTCGCATTCGTGGACTTCGTCGAAGGGCCCATGGAACCGGCTCAGCGGGCGAGCGTGACGCGCCTGCCGGAGCGGCTGTCCCGAGCCATTTCATTTCTGTGCGGTCAGCTCGAGATGGTAAGCCCGTTCTATCTCGGGGCCTCCCAACTTATTCCACTGAACAAAGACTACGAGGACGAAGCTTTGACATCCCAACACGAGCCGCCTCATGGAGATAGTCCGTAATGGTGAGCTCGAACTTCGGCAGGCGCAGCCACGAATTCGGGATCGTGTCATTTTGAACGGCGACGAAGACGACGCAGTCAACGAACGGCGCATATGCGCGAATTGCGTCGGCGAACCCTATCTCAAAGATCTCATCGCGCGGACCGGCGTGGCACGTTCATGCGCCTTTTGCGGGAAGAAAGTGAAGTCGTTCTCCCTCGAGCAGATCGCTGAGCAGATCGAGACCGCATTCGAGAGCCACTATATTCAGACCTCAGAGAATCCATCGGGAGATGACGACATCTCCGGCTCCGGCACGTTCGGTTACCAGCGGAACGGCGACCATATCGTCGATGCCATCGAAGATGCAGCGAAGATCGATACCAAGCCTGCCAGATTGATTCAGAAGATTCTGGAGGAGCGGAATTACGATCGAAGCCGGGCGGAAATGGGTGAAGAAAGCCCCTTCGATGCGGACAGCTATTATGAGCTGGCCGGCGTTTCCGACGACTATCAAATCGAAGCCGACTGGGATCAATTCGAGCGCACATTAAAGTACGAAGCACGATTTTTCAGCCGCAGCACTGCTGAGACGCTCGCGAAGCTTTTCGACGGTGTCGGAGATTACCAAACGCACGCCGGCCGCTCCGTGGTTCGCTTGGCGGGCCCGAAGACTACGTTGTCCTCGATCTATCGGGCGAGGGTTCTGCAGGATCGCGAGAAATTGGAGGTCGCTTTGCAGCGGCCGGATCTCGAGGTTGGGCCCCCAGCTTCTCGCCTCGCACGTGCCGGCCGGATGAATGCGCGCGGTGTGCCGGTATTCTATGGCGCGACCGAATGGGAAATCGCGCTTGCGGAAGTGCGGCCACCGGTCGGGAGCGATGTTGTCGTCGCCAAATTCGAGATCATCCGAACGTTGCGTCTGCTGGACGTCGCTGAACTCGCCAACGTGTTCGTCTCCGGGAGCATTTTCGATCCGAAGTTTGCCGATTCATCGCGGAAGGCGAGATTTCTCGGCAAGTTGAGCAGGCTGATCATCGCGCCGGTCATGCCGGAAATGGAGGAGTTCGAGTATCTCGTAACGCAAGCCATGGCCGAGTATCTGGCCGATCAGCCCGATCTCGATCTCGACGGCATTATTTTCCCGTCCGCACAGCGACGATCCAAGGGTTCCAATGTCGTATTGTTCCACAAGGCCGCCCGGCTCGAGCTTCTAGACATCCCAGAAGGCACCGAGATCTTCGCCTTTCATCACGGCCCGCATTTCGAGGACGACGATGAAGCGCCGGTCTGGCAGGTAACGGAAGAAGTACCGATTGCACCTGGACCCCAGAAGAAGCCTGCGACACTGATGTGGGCAGGGGTAGAGATAGAACCCTGGTATGAGGATGACGACGATAAACGGGTTCCGACATTACGCGTAGATACCGGGTGGGTCACGGTCCGCCATGTCGATGGCGTCAGTTTTCGTACCACAGCCACGCCTGTTACCAGGCGCCGCCGCCAGCAGAGTCAGGAAGACGAGCAAGACTTCTAGCTGCCGAATCTCTGCATAAGAATGCAGGCCTGTGATAGGCACGCAGCCCGAGGACGTCTCTCCGCGGAACGGCTGCTTATGGCGCAACTGCGCCGCACAGCCGGCCGCTCGTAAGGTCTGCTTTCTGGATGGCTACCCGGTACCACCACTTTCTGAGTGGAAGGACGAAAACACCGCGCCAGCTTCTTACGCCTCCTGCACCGGCGTGCCGGGATTTTGCGGAGCACGCTGCCCATCTTTCGTACCAGCTTCCCGCGGCGGGGATTCAATGTCGCGTCCCATGGTCCGCCCTTCCGCAATGCGGCGGCCGACCTGTTCAATAAGAGCCTGATACCGGTCGCGCGCGAGTGCTGTCGCCGCTGCCCGCTGCGCTTCAGGCAATGGGGGCGTCATCATGAATTCGTACCGAATGAAGATCGCCAGGCTCTCCATGAGGATCTGGATATCCCGTTCCATACGGCCGAGGCGTGCATTCATCCGATCGAGCGGTACCTTAACCAAATCCTCGATCTCGCCGGCGCCTCGGCGGGCGAGGTAACCGCGGAGCGCATCGGCCACGATCGCCGATTTCGAGGCGCCCGGCTTGGCCGCTAACGCCTCAAGCTGCTCGGTCAACTCTTCGTCAAAATAAAGGTGATGCCGCGGTTTCATGAAGGACCCGAGAAGGAAGGATCGCTCGCGTCATGATGCGCCCGGAAACCGGAACCGGTTATAGGCTTTATATACGCCCAAACGGTCTCATCTGCGCTCTACGGGCAACGTCATGAAGGGCGGTTGGTCCCGACTCTGCTTCCGGTCGACCGCGTGCTGCGGCCGGCCGCTCATGGACCTCATCCGCCCGTCGGTCATTTGCCGTTGCGATCCGCCGACCCCGCGCCGGTCAGTCCTCGGACAAAGCGTAGCGGGCGATCCGGATTTCCTCCGCATCCGCGTCATCCAGCGTTGCCTCGAGCACCTGATTGATCAGGTCGTCGCCGTCCGGCACCGCGTCGAGCGCAGCCGCGAACAGCTCCAACTGCATATCGAGATCCATTCCGACGGGACCGTTGAGGCAGATGAGCCCGGCGTGGATCGATGCCTTCCGATACTCGCCCTTGGAGCCGGGCGCTGTCGCCGGCCCACGGAAGTCGACGGAATTCCTGGTCACGAAGGTCCAGTCGCCGGCAAGGATCACCGGCAGCAGTTCCCAGTCCTTCGCCCCCGACTTGCCGATCCAACGGACATGCGAACTTTCGATATGCCCCAGGTCGTGCGCCAACCTTGCGAGCTCCTCGCTGAGGCACTCGTCGATCAGGAGCTTCATGCGCGCGGGTGCCGCGCGACCTTCCGTTCCGCAACGATCGCCGCGTCGGGCATCACCGCCGCAATGCTGCGCGGGCGCCCACGGGGCGGCACCGCCTCGGCGTAGATTGCCGCCAGCTCAATCATCCGGTCGTCGAGGCCAGAATAGGCGGCGCGAATCCGTTCCTTGGACAGGCCGGCGGCGAGGGACGCCGCCACATCGTGGACTGGGATCCGGGTCCCCCTGATCACCGGCGTGCCACCTAAGAGCTCGGGACCCTCCGTCACCAGAACGCGGGCTTCCTCCAGCCGCGAGTGCCTGTCGTCTGCGCTGGCCGCAAACTCCCACAGGCTGACGGTGAGGAAGCCGTCCTCGATGGTCCAGTCGGCCGGCCGCGAGTGTGTGCGCCAGTGGCCGCGCGAGCTTCGGAAGGTCTTGGTATCGATCCGGTCGGACAGCCGGTTGATCAGCGTAGCGCGCTCCTCCGCCGTCAGCGCTTTGGCGGCACGATAATAGAAGCCGACAAAGGGACAGGCATTCACATGCACGCGGCGCCCGCCGTCAGACCGGTACCAGCGATCGGGGAGGATGCGCTCGTCGATCATGCGATGGATGTCGCGGACGGACACGCTCGCCACCATCGCGGCCTCGGCTGGCGTCAGCAATTCCGTATCCATCACCGCTTACTCCATAATTCTTCCGATCCATCGGAATATATAATGGTGGAAGGCATTTCCAACAAGCCGGCGCGAGCGGTGCTCATCACGAGATCGAGGGTCCACTGCGCTGCCGGCCGATCGTCCATGAGATGCTGTCGCCCCGCACCAGTCCGGAGACCGTCCTGCCGAGATTGCGTTCGAGCACCGGCCGCCAGGGCACCAGGGTGAACTCGCGGCTCTTCTCGATCACGGCGAAGCGTCCGCTCGCCAGATCGACAGCCCGGCGATAGACGCCCTCGACAGGCTCGCCCGACCGCGCCGGCTCGTAGGACAGGCCGAGCTCCTGCGACAGCTGGGCGGCCACCTTGGCCAGCTCGCGCTGCCGCAGCACGTTCAAAAAGTTGGCGCGATAGATCGTGCGGGTCGTCTCGTCGCGCGCCAGCTCCTGCTCGATGAGCCACTGCCGGCGCCGGGCCAGGCCATCGCGCACCTCGTGACCGAAGCCGGCGTCCCGCAACGGAACCCGGGCATCCGAGATCAGCTCGCGGTCGAGCCACGTCGCCCCCTCGATGCCTGCAAGCCGCTCCAGCGGAATCGCCGACAGAGTCTGCACGACGATCGGGCGGTCCCGCGCCTGCGCCCGCTCGTATTCGGCTGCCCGCTCCAGGTGATCGGGCGCGATGATCCAGGTGCCGGTGATTTCCCGCTCGACCGGGACGCCGGCCCGCCGCATCGCCTCCAGCCGCCGCACATGCGCCTCCGCGAAATCCTGATGCGCGGTCCGGTCGTGCCGCAGATGGATGTCGATATCGTAGCGTCCGCCATTGGCTGCGGCGATCTCGGCGACGGTGCGGTCGACAGCGCGCGGCGCGACGTTCTGAGGGGTGATGGCAACGATCGCCCCGTCGGGCAGCGGCTCGGTCAGCTCGCCCTTGCCGATATCGACGTAATGGGTGCGCCCGTCGACGCCATCGACGATGAGGTAGTGGCGGTCGTGGAGCTCGTCGGAGAGGCCGCGCCGGACGATGCGGCCGACCAGGGTCTCCGTTCCGGGGTCGCGCGGATCGTAGATCGCGCATTCGGCCGCGGCGCGCGACAGGCCCGCTTCGGCCAGGTCGCGATGCAGCGTCTTGATGATGTCGCCACGCTCGCCCATCCGGCGAAGGGTGGCTTCCGTGTCCGGCGCCAATCGCCACTGTGCCGGCGCCACCTCCTCGGCAAGGCCGAACCGCTTGAGCTGCTGCAGCCGCCCGGCGCGCAACGTCTGTTGGAACGGGTCCTGCGCCGCCGCCCAGGCGATGCCGTCGGCAGCATGCTCGCGCAGCAGGGTCCCGTCGATGTCTGTCAGACGCTCCTGGCCGATCTGCCGGCGCAGCCGGTCCTCGATCTCGGTATCCGACCTGGGGCCGAGGTCGAGGCTGACGATCTCGGCGGCGCGTTCGCGCATCCCGGTCGTCATGTACTCGCGGGCGATGATCAGGTCCTTGTTGCGGTCGGTCCTGCCGCGGACGAGGACATGGCTGTGCGGATGGCCGGTGTTGTAGTGGTCGACCGCGACCCAATCGAGCCTGGTGTCCAGATCCTGCTCGACCCGTTCCATCAGCCGGCGGACGAATGGCTTGAGATCTTCGTACTCGACGCCGTCCTCGGCCGAGACGATGAAGCGGAACTGGTGGCGGTCGCCTTCGCCGCGCGCGAGGAAGGCCTTGCCGTCGGCGCGGTCCTGGTCGGCCGAGTAGAGCTGGCCCGGCTGACCCTCGCGGGTGACGCCGTCGCGCTGGACATAGCGCAGATGCGCCTGCGCGTTCTTCACGCCGTTGCCGGCCAGCTTGACGATGCGCGACTTGATGACGACGCGCCGCTGGCGGAAGGCGGCATAGCGGTCGCGCGACGCCAGCACGCGGCCGACGCCGGCGCCGCGGCCGATGCGGCTGCCGGTGAACTTGCCCCGGCGGGACTTCGCGGCCTGGCTGCTTCCAGCGAGCGCGATGGCGCGCATGACCTGCTGACGAAAGCGCGGCGTCTGACGGGCGCGCGTGAAGCGAAGCTTCCCGAGGTCGGGTTCGAATTCGTCGTCGGTGGACATGGCAGGCCTGAACCGCTGTTGATTCGAAAGAACAGTGGCGATCGCTCCTGCGCCCGTAAATTGGCGACAAATTCATCGTGGCAGCTCAACGCGTTAGCCCTGTCATGGCGCCATGCCGCCGCGCATGGCGCCATCGGCCGATCCGAAAAGAGATGTGCAGACAAGGACTTAGGCGCCGGCCCGAAGGGGATGGCGCCGTTGCTTCATCTTGCTATGCCTCCCCCACCCCATCTGAACCTTCAAATCCCGCCCACCCTCATCAGATTGCCTCCTCTCCACCGGGCCACGCCGCGCAATGAAAATGGCGGGAACGACGCGCCTGCGCTGCTCCCGCCGACGCTCTTAAAAAGGCGCCAGGAAGGCCGATTCTGCATCGGCCACCGCATCGAATTCGCGGTGTTTCCGCATCCAGCAGAGCCGCCGATCGGCGTCCAGAATGCAGGTCGCAACCATGTAGCGGTCGCGGAAATAACCGAGGATCCGAACCTCCTCGGCGGCCCCATTTTCATCGTCGCCGAAGCTTTCCAGCAGGCCCAACCGCCGCTCCGCAATGCGCGACTCCCAGCAGAAATCGCCCAGCTCGGCGTCGATCATCTGCTCGGCGATGGCCTCGCAATCGTCGGGAAATTCGTCGCGGATCGAGGCCAGAAATGCCGGATAGGTGTCCATCGCGGCATGAATCTGCGTGGTGAAAGCGGTCATGATCGTCTCCGTGTTGAAGCGTCCTTCCGATCGAGGACACGTCCCCGGAGCAGCCGGCGGAGCGGCGGTCAGGGACGCCGCAGGCGCCGCGCGAGCGGGGCGCGGGGGAGCCGAAATGCGCAGCATTTTGGGGGGACCGCGCATCCTTGACCGCCGTTTCGCCCGGCTGACAGGATGGGCACACCGAGACGAAGCCCTGTCTCCAAGAGGGCGCCGACGGTGACACTTGTGTTCAGGTCCGCGCTCTCGGCCCCGCGCTGGTGGGAACCAACCGGTACGTATGCGCCGGCGGCTGTGTGTTCCGACTAACCCGCATCAGGACCGCCACCAGTCGGCAGTCTTATCCTAGCGTCGCGATGGAGGCGGAACCGAGAGCGAGACCTGAAGACCTGGCCGGCCTGGCGCTTCGGCCCTCAGGGAACGCGGCGCCCCTGATCAGGAGGCGCCGCGAACGCGAGATCAGTCGGCCGGGTTCCAGATCAGGGCGAAGACCTCGTCATCGTCCTGGCCGGCGGCGCGGCCGAGATTGGCGTAGAGCTTGCGCGGTCCGAACTCCGGCGCGGCCAGGCTCAGCGAGACGTAGGCCTTGCCCGATTGCTCGCCGACCTTGTCCCAGCCGGCGCCGACCTCGATCCCGCCGGTGAGCACCCGATAGTCGGGATGCTGCGGTTCGGTCTTGCCGCGATTGGGCACGATCTCGATGTCGGCGCGGATGGAAAGGGTCTTGAGCTGGCCCTTGTAAGAGCCGTCCCTGGCGCGGGTGACGTGTCCGATGGATGCCATGATGAAGTCCTCCGAGTGGTTTCGCCGGGGGTCGATCCCCCTGCGATGGCGGACCGAAATGGGCGGCGCGCAGCCGCCGAACCGCGCCCGCAGGGCACGGCCGAAGCGTGAGCGGAGGACCCGAGCGGACGATCTTTTTTGTAAGCGTAGCGGGGCGCGAGGAACCGCCGGAGGCGGTGGGGAAAAAAGTCGGGAGGGACGGTTTCGGCGGCGGCGCGCCGCCCATAGGTCAACGCCCAGACGCAGCGGGGTGGGCCCGGGACGAATACGCCGGGATAGGATTATGCGCATCTCGGACATCGATTCCGCGCCCCGAGACGGCGCAAACGACGGCCCTGACCCATGGCTTCCACGCGGACAGCCGGCCCATGCGGCATGGTCGAACTCATCCAACCACGGGGCCGAAGGCGGACGAGAGGCGCCGGGCTACAGGTCGGACTTCGGGCAGGCATCACTGCCAATCCTGGCGCGCGATTCGGGCGGCCAACCCTGGCGATCTGGCGGAGAAACGCGGCATTAATATTGACGGGCCCGCTCACCGCCCGCAGATGGACCACGCCGGCAGGCGACGGCTGAGCGGTCGCTGCGCGCCGACGCGGGGCGACCGACACGAAGAAGACGAGGGATGACATGAGCAACAGCGATAAGACCGGCCACGACCGGCAGACGATCCTCAAGCTGACCGCCGATATCGTCAGTGCCTATGCCAGCAATGCGAAGCTGTCGCCGACGGAGCTGATCGCGGCGATCGGCTCGGTCTCGACGGCGCTGGGCGCGCTTGGCCAGGCGCCAGCCACCCCGACCGCCGGCGCGCTGACGCCGGCAGTGCCGATCAAGAAATCGGTGACGGCGGACTTCCTGATCTGCCTGGAAGACGGGAAAAAGCTCAAAATGCTGAAGCGCCATCTGCGCACGGCCTACGGCATGACCTTCGCCGAATACCGCGCCAGATGGGGCCTGCCGCACGACTATCCGTCGGTCGCCCCGAACTATGCGGCGCGCCGCTCGACGCTGGCAAAAAACATCGGGCTGGGAAACCGCAAGCCGGTTGGGCGGCCCCGTAAAACACCGACCAAATAGCAGACAAGAGAGAACCGGCGGGCCGTCGAGACGGCCCGCCGGTCCGGTTTTGGCCCACCACTCAGCCGCTGGCCAACTGTGCCGCGAGGGCTTTCTTGGCGCGGGCCGAAGCTGCGACGGAGGGCACGCCGCCACGCTTGGTGTAGGCCAGCGCGGGGAACTGCATCCAGCGCGGCACCCAGCCCTCGACCTCGGGCCGGGTGGGCCCCGGCCAGGCAGTCGCGAATGATCGCCTTCTGCGTCCGCACCTTCTCGGTCGCATTGCTGTCGGCGACCCCCTTGCCCGCGACCTCGGCCACCATCCGGTTGGCCACTTCCCGGTCGCGCATCAGGTCGAAGAAGGTCTCGTCCGGGGTCCATATGTCCTTGGGATCGAGCCCCTGATGGATGCCGACGGCATCGACCAGGGCGCTCCCGGCCTCCAGGCTCTCGGCCAGAGCGAAGGCGAACAGGTCCCACGCCCGGTCGTCCGGCAGCGCCAGTAGCCGCGCGAACAGCGCGACCGACTCCCCGGCATCGCCGTGGCGGCAGACGATGGTGCGGTGGTAGTCGGGCTGGCCCAGCATGACGAGCAGCGCCTTGCGCTTCTCGGCGAAAGCGATCGGCGGGCGCGGCTTGCACGCTCTTGGCGATGGCCTCGGTGCGGGCAGACTGCTCGTCCGGCTTGACCGACCATAGGCTTGACCCGGCGACGATCTGCGCCACGGCCAGCCGCAGCAGGACGCCGGGCGTGGCGTCCAGCAGCGCGTTGCGCGCCAGAGCATGACGGTGCAGGTCGATATAGTTGGCCTGCGCCTTGGTGACCTCGCCCCGCGCGGGCGCTTCGGCCTTTTCGCCATTTGCCTTGGCGCCGGCGCGCTGCTTGCGCCTCAGCTCGTCGCGGCCAATCCAGCCTTCGTGCAGCTGAACCTCGCCCTGGCGCGATACTGAAATCACCACCTTGCCGCCCTTCTCCTTGGGGCACGGTTCGTGGTTCCAATTGTAGAAGGTCGCGCCCGGCTCGAGGATTTCCACCTCGGCCCAGCCTTCCGCCAGCAGCGCCTCGCGCTTGCCCGCGATGGCGGCGTTCTGCAGCTCCCAGAACTTCGCCACGTCGGCGAAGTAGGTGTCCTCGCCGAACAGGTCGCCGACCGTCCGGCCCTTGTAATCCTCCAGCGTGAAGATGGCGTTGGAAGTCGGCACCGAGCCGCCGAACAGCCAGTCCCTGAGCCATTTCCCGACCGGGGCGTTGCCGTCCTTGAACAGCTTCATCCACGCTTTCTGCTGTTTCGGCGTCGCCAGGGTAAGCTGCCGCAGCGTCTCCGCGTCGATAGCATCGGCGCGGTAGAGGTCGCGGATCGGTTCGATCAGGTTGCCCAGCGCGAGCCGCTGGCTCACCTTGCGCGGCGTCAGGCCGAAGGTCTCGGCGATATCCTCGACCGTCTTGCCCAGGCCGATCAGCCGCACGAAGGTTTCATATTGGCGCATCGGATCGGGATCGAGCCGGGCGATATTCTCGATCAGCGAGGCTTCGAGCGCGGCGGCATCGTCGCCGTCCGCCATGACCGCGCAGGGCAGCGGCTCGATCTCGCCGCGCTCGGCGACGATGACGCCCGCAGCCGCGAACCTGCGGGCTCCCGCGACGATCTCGGCGCTGTCGGCGAGCCGTTCGGGCGCACCAGCAGCGGCAGGAGGATGCCGTGCTTGCGGATGGTCGGCAGGATGTCGGTGACATCCGGGTCGGTGCCGTAGCGCATGTTGAGCGGCGAAACCGACAGCTTGCCAAACTCGTAATGACGAAGTTCCATGATGCTCTCTCCTTTGGGAGTGAGGTGAACCGGTCCCGCCCGCCGTCAATTCGCTGTTGGGACGGGCGGGGCCGGTTGCGCTAGATGCGCGGGTTGACCGCCGCGAAGTCGGGCGGAAGCTCGGGATTGTCGGGAAGGCCGAGGCGGCGCGCGGCGGCGACCAGCCACTGTTCGCCTTCGGTGATGCGCCCGAGGACGCGGGCGGCCTCGGCATAGACAGACAGCGTGAAGCGTGGCCGGAAATTGAGGTCGCGCTCGATGCCGAGGCCGTATGGCCGCTTGATGGCTTGCAGCTCGGACAGGCGCACCGTTCCGAGTTCCGGGCACTCCATCCCCAGGTCGCACAGACCGAACAGGATGTCCGGCTCGTACGGTATTATTTCCGTGATGAGCCATGTGGCCGCGCCACAGGGATCGAAGAACTTGACCACGGGGGCGCGGTCGCCTTCCTCGGCTGCGCCGTTGGCGAGCAGCCGGGCGCGGATATCGTCGGGCATCAGGTTCATGTCGGCCTCCTCACGCTGCGGCGCTGGCGGCGTCGGCGGTCGCCGCGCCGTGAAACGCCAGGAGGAAATCAGAGGCCTTGCTGGCCTGGGACGCGGCGCGGAAGATCGCGCGATTATCCTCGCGCAAGACGTCCAACCAGGAACCGAGATAGTCGGCATGACGGACGGTCGGGACGATACCCAGCGATGCGCAGGTAAAGGCGCTCGCCATCTCTGCAACCAGCTCCTCGCGGGCATAGGGATGCGAGCCGAACCGCCCGCTCTGGTCGCGGTCCAGCCGCAAGGGATGGCCGGTCCAGTGGGCAAGCTCGTGCAGCGCCGTCGCGTAATAGTCGCCCGCGCTGGCGAAAGCCCTGAGGGGCGGCATCTGAATGTAATTGCCGCTCGGACTGAAGAACGCCCGGTCCCCTTGGGTGACGATGATGGCCCGGCTGGCATCGACCAGGGTCTCGGCCTGCGGTAGCCTCTCATGTTCCGGAACCGGCGCGGGCTTGGCGAACACGCTGTCCGGTAGGCCCTCGCACTGCGCGACATTGAACACGGTGAAGCGCTTCAAGAACGGCACGCCGTGAGGATCATCACCGTCCCGCCGGGCGCGTTCGCGCTCGTCCTGGGGAATGAACTTGTCGGCAAAGACCACCGTCGTACCGCGCTCACCCTTGCGGACGACCCCGCCGAGTCGGAGCGCTTGACGGAAGGTGAGCCAATTCTGGGCCGCGTAGCCCTTCTCGATGACGGCGGCCCACAGGATCAGGATATTGACGCCGGAATACTGGCGGGCGGTCGCGGCGTTGCGCGGCAGTCCGAGCCCGGCGCTGGCGCTGCTCCAGGGCTTCACCCAGGGCACGCATCCGGCCTCCAGCTCGGCGATGATCCGGTCCGTGACCTCCTGGTAGAGGCTGGCGCAGTCCCGGCCGCTGCCCTCCCCTGCCCTGCCTTCGCCGCCCCCGGCCTCTCCGCCCCTGCCCTGACACCGTGCCTTCGCCATGTCGCAGCCCTCCACTCAAAACCGCACATCGCCCCGGTGAGCGGGGTGGGCGGCGAAGAGCGGACGGAAAGGCCCCGGCAAGGGCCGGGCGGCACCCGAAGGGCCGGAACGCCGGTGGAGGATCCGGAGCGAAGCGCAGGATTGCGGCCCGGACCGACGGGCCTAGACCGACGCGCCGCCCAACCCGCGCACCGGGGGCGACACCAGATAGACCGCGGCGCCGGCAGGCGCCGGCCGCATCACGCCCGCAGGAGCGGGCAAGGCGGCAAGGGGGCGACGCCAACGGGCCGAAACCGCGCAGCGGGTCCGGTCTACGAGCACGTGGCGCGCGCCTTCAGACGCGCGGGCTGAGTATGAAAATTGTGCGAAATCGGTAGGCCTGACCGAACGGCGAGCGCTCAAACGAATTGATTGGGTGAGCGACGCGCTAAATACCCGCCTTCTTAAGCCTTACCCCCACACCCCCGCCGTTCTCGGGGATGAATTCGATCCCAGCACGTTCGAACGCCTCTTTGATCCTTTGAGCAGTTTGGCTTTTAAGGGCCTCACCTCTTTCGAAACGGGCAATGGTATCGGGTGACACATCCGCCTCTCGTGCCAAGTCACGAATGCCCCAGCTGAGCGCAACTCTCGCCATTTTGCTTTGGATCGGGGTCATTTTCGTATCACAGTTACGATTCTGTTGCACTGTTCGCCGAGACAGGGTATCGTAACAGGGTTACGATAATCAGAACTGGAGCCGTCTGTTGGACGGTCAAATCTGTTGGAGCTGGGAATCATGATGGATTCCGAGAATAGCATGAGTCTGCCTGTCGTCAGCCGCCGCAAACTGTTGGCCGGCATTGCAAGTGCGCCCGCCTTGCCGTCGTTCAATTCCGCCATTGAGTCACCCGAAGTATCCGACCCGGTCCTGCCGCTCTGGCGGGAATGGCAGCGGTTACATGCCTGTGCCTCGGCGCTTTGCCAACGCTGGCAAGCAATAGAAGGGCAACTGCTTCAGAAGGTCGGCTTTCCCCAAGTGTTCATTCCGTCATCGGACGACGGTCGACGCATTTGCGCTCAATCCCACTCGGAAATCGACCAAGCCGTAGCAGCTGGTGACTGTTCCCCGGAAGTGGGCGCCGCCCTGCATGTCGAGTTTGCCGACCGACGGACGCGCTGGGATGCGGAGGCGGGAGCGCTCGGGCTCGATGAAGCCAATCAGCAAGAATTGGAGGCATGGCGCAGGGAAGAGGAAGCTGTCCGAACGATCTTCCAAACTCCCGCCGCAACGCTTGCGGGCGTCGAGACCAAGCTCGATCTGATGCTTCACCTGTGCTTCGTCTTTTCTGACGACGCTGAGTTTCCGTTACCTCAGGTGCGCTCGACCATCGCTGATGTGAAACGCCTCCGGCGGGCGCTGGACGCCCTACGGTGCTAAGAGGCCATTCACCTGCCAGCCGAGAGTGCCGCCCACCGCAACCCCAAAGGATGCGCAATGCGCCGGCCGTGCGCCGCTTTGGGCTTCACCGTACGCCTCATTTGATCCGGCATGAGATTGGTAGGCCGCAATGGTAAATTTCAGACGGCGTGACCGAATCGAGAGGCGATAGGAAATTTCTTGGAGTGTCGTTCGTATCCTTATATACGCTCTAGGGTGCTTCTCGCCGTCTCTCGTATACTCTAGGCGACCTAACCCATTGATTGCGGCCAAGTAATTGCATTGATCCGGAATGCAACGATGCCACCTTTGATTCTCGGGGATTATCTCAACCGGAGAGCGGCAATGGTTGGCAAGCAAGGCTTCGGATGCAACGACAGTTCCGCGTGCCCGGCAAACGACAATATCGATCTCCGATCTCACACGCGCGAGCCTAGCGAAGGCCTGAACGAATTCCGAACCACCGACCGACGCAGCCGAAGGCGCAAAGCAAGTCGCGTCACCGCCGCAAACGACAACCTCGCCGACGGCGCGCGCAGCAGCATGTACCTGGTCTCAGATGTCCGTTGGCCTTCTCGCTCAATAAAAGGTGAGGCGGATCTCATAAGACGACTGCTAGGCAACAAATTTTGGGAAATCATCCGCAGCGAGGAAAAATGACCAAGTCTGTCGCGCTCTATGCTCGGGTTTCCACCCCCCGTCAGGCGGACGGGGACTTATCCATTCCGGACCAGAAGCGGGCCATTGCCGCCTACTGCAAAACCAGGGGTTGGGCGATCATCGCGGAGTACGTCGATGCCGGCGTATCGGCCACCGACGACAACCGGCCCGAATTCCAGCGCATGATCGATGATGCCGTCAGGGGCACGCCAGGCTTTAACATGATCGTCGTCCACAGTTATTCGCGGTATTATCGCGACAACTGGCAGGCCGAGCTTTACCGGCGCCGGCTGAAAAAATGCGGTGTCGAAGTCGCGTCAATCACCCAAGAATTCGGCGATGGCCCCACAGCCGATTTGATCCGTCAGTTCATCGGCCTGATGGACGAGCATCAGTCGAAGGAGAACGCCAAACACACCTTGCGTGGCATGGAGGAAAACGCTCGCCAGGGGTTCGTCAACGGCATAGCGCCGTTCGGATACCGCTCCGTTGTGACCGAGACCAGAGGCACCAAGGCGAAAAAGCGGCTGGAGATCGAGCCGGAAGAGGCCGAGGTAGTCCGGCTGATCTTTCGGCTGGCGCAGTTTGGGACGACCGGCGTTGAGCCCGCAGGCGTGAAAACGATCGTCAAGGAACTGAACCGGCGAGGTCTCACCACCCGCAGTGGGCACGCATTCACCACCAAGACGGTGCACGACATCCTCCACCGTACAGCCTACGTCGGCCGCTATGTATTCAACGTAACGGACAGCCGTACGGCGGAGAGGAAGCCGATCGAAAAGCAGATCGTCGTGACGGTTCCAAGCATCGTAGACGAAGCCGTCTTTGAAGCGGTGCATGCGGCGATGCAGGAGCGAGATCCCATGCGCGTCGCTATTCGATTCGCTCCGCAACCCACGCTTCTTTCGAGCCTCGCGCGATGTGGAAAATGCGGAGGCGCGATGTCATTGCGCTCCGGCAAATCGGGACGCTACCGCTACTACACGTGTTCGACGGCCCGTCGGCAAGGTGACTGTGGTTGTTCGGGCCGAACGATTCGCGAAAGCCTGCTGGACGGCTTGATCGTCGATCATCTCGCTGAATTTGCCTTCGAACCGCATCGGCTTCGCCGCGTGCTAGAAGATGTCATTCAAGCCGAACTCGACGCGCAACGGGAAGGCCCGCGGCTGCTCGACAATCTCCAAAGCCGTAAAGCTGACATCGAGGGGCGCATCAGCCGAATGCATCAAGCAATCGAGCGCGGTTTGGTGGATTTTGACGATGCCGAGTTCACGGGTCGCCTGAGACAGCTCAAGGCGCAACGACTGGAAGTTAACGGCCAGATGCAGGCCCTCAAGGCGAGCGAAAGAAGCTTCCCGCCCCTCACAGCGAGTAAGATCCGCGAATTCAGTCGGGTCCTACGCTCCAGCCTGCACACTGGCGATGTCCGAACTCGGCGTGCCTACATCAAGCTCTTCGTGGAACGGATAATCGTCCACGATCGGGAGATACGAGTTCGAGGGCGAGCGTCAACTCTGGCTGAGGCCTACGCTCAGGACTGGGAGCGAGAAGTACTGCCTCAAGTGGATGGATGGCGTCCCCTAGGGGATTCGAACCCCTGTTACCGCCGTGAGAGGGCGATGTCCTGGGCCTCTAGACGAAGGGGACTAGGGCCGTGCGAGGGGGGTGTATAATCCCTGCGCCCGGGGATTGCAACGCCCCCGGCGACTAGTGGCCACTTGGCCGGAAGCGGCGCAGCAGGGCGGCGGGATCGAAGCGGTCGAGGGCGGCGCGGGCCTTGCCGATATGGCCACCGAGCCGCAGCACCTCGGCGATGCGGCGGTCCAGGAAGGCCGAGGTCGCCTGATGGCCTTCGCTCGAATCCTGCAGCCAATACAAGGTCGTAGACAGGACCACCCCGGCCAGCAGGCCACGCTTGGTGTAGAAATTGAAGTCGGTCGATGCGTCGCCCGCCGCATGCCAGATGGCATCACATGTGCGGTAGGTCAGCCGTGTCGCCAACGGCGCGTGGAGCGGCGCCGCCAGCCATGCCGTAGCCGTGCGTGCAGCCTCCCGCCAGCGGCCCATCGCCTCCAGCCTGGTCCACACGCCCATGGCGACGCGCTGATGCGTCTTCATATGAGCAATGTCGGCCGCCGCCATCGCGGCGACGGCGCGGCGGTCGGCCCAGTCGGACCAGTGGGCGATGGCGTCGCCGACGCCGTCGGGAAAGGCGTGCAGCAGGTCCTGCCGCTTGAGTCCGGCTTCTTCCGTGCCGGCCTTAAGCGCCTTCATCGTCCAGCCGTCGAACGCCACGTGTGGCAGGGTCGCCAGCAGAATGGTGTCCTTCACCTTTTCATTGGATTTGCTCACAGCGCGGCGTCGGCCTTATGCGCCGCCTCGGCGGCCGCCTGCAGCTCAGGGCCATAGCCCAGGGTCGCGAGGTCGCGCATACGGTCGAGATAGATGATGCCGTCCAGATGGTCGGTTTCGTGCTGCAGGATGCGCGCCTGGAAGCCGGAGAACTCGCCCTCGACTCGGGTGCCGTCCGGCAGCCAGCCGCGGTAACCGATATGCTTGTAGCGCGGCACCACGCCCCTGAGCTCCGGTACCGACAGGCAGCCTTCCCAGCCAAGCTCGATCTCGTCGCCGATCGGCTCAAGCTCCGGATTGATCAGTGCCGTGGTGCGCAAGGGCGCGTCCGCCGCGCCACGCTCGGCGATCAGGCGCATCACGATCAGGCGCAGCGACTGGCCGATCTGCGGCGCCGCGAGCCCCACGCCAGGCGCGTCGACCATCGTCTCGATCATCGACCCTGCCAGCGCCGCGACGGCCGGATCGGTGGGGTCCACGACCGGGGCGGCGACGGTCCGCAGGACCGGATCGCCCATGCGTACGACGGGTAAAAGGGACATTTCGCCAAGGCCTTTCAAATTCAGACTTGTAGTGGTAGAAGGCGCATCCAATTTGGAAGTCGTCAACTTCTGAGTTCGTTAACACAGGACGCGTGTTCAAGCCCTTGCATTGGGCTTCGTGTCCGCAACGGGAGTAGGACCCATCGTCCACGTTCTGGTTCGCGACAATAATGTCGATCAAGCGCTGCGCGCGCTGAAGAAGAAGATGCAGCGCGAAGGCATTTTCCGCGAGATGAAGCTTCGCCGCAGCTATGAGAAGCCGTCCGAGAAGCGCGCCCGCGAGCAGGCCGAAGCCGTTCGCCGCGCCCGCAAGCTTCTCCGCAAGCGGATGGATCGCGAAGGCTTTTAGTCCTCGCGGCCGATCCTTATCGGCCTTTCCATAGTTTTCGCGTTTGAAAAGCTCCGCCTCGGCGGAGCTTTTGGCGTTTGTGCGGTAGCATAAACGCCGCTTGACCCTCCCATCGTGGCAGGGTTCATGATGCCGGCCATGACCACCGCAGCACATGCCCATACAGCGGTGAATATCGGAGCGGCGGCGCGCCGGTCCGGCATCACCGTCAAGATGATCCGCTATTACGAATCGATCGGGCTGATCGCGCCGGCCGACCGCACGGCCGGCAATTACCGCACCTATGACCAGCGCGACATCAACCGGCTGGAATTCATCAAGCGCGCCCGCGGCCTGGGCTTCTCGCTCGAGGAGATCCGGCAGCTGCTCGCCCTGTGGGACGATGGCAGCCGCGCCAGCGCCGAGGTGAAGGCGCTGGTCACGAGCCATATCGCCGCGCTCGACGCCCGCATCGCGGCGCTGAAGAGCATGCGCCGCACCCTCGCCCACCTGGCCGAACGCTGCGACGGCGACGAACGCCCGGATTGTCCAATCATTGATGACTTGGCCGGCCTAGACGGCTTGGCAGGGATAGAGGGGCCGGCTGGAGCTTCCGAATGACTCACATACTGTTTCTGGTCGGCCAGGCCCTGCTGATGGCGCTGGCCATGTTCTGGAAGGTCGGCTGGAGCCTGATCCTGGGCTTCACCATCTCGGCCGCCCTGCAGGCCGTGGTGTCCAAGGCCGGCATGCAGAAGGCGCTGGGCCGCGCCGGTGCCCGCGAGGTCGCGCTGGCGACCGTGCTGGGCGCGGCAAGCTCGAGCTGCTCCTATGCCTCGGCCGCGGTCAGCCGCACCCTGTTCAAGAAGGGCGCGGCGCTGGTCCCTGCCCTCGCCTTCCTGTTCGCCTCGACCAATCTGGTGGCCGAGCTCGGCATCGTCCTCTACCTGCTTATGGGCTGGCAGTTCGCCGCCGCCGAGTGGGCCGGGGGAATCGTGCTGGTCGCGATCATGGCCGCGCTGGTCAAGCTCACCTATCCCACCCGGCTGATTGAGGAAGCCCGCCACCATCCCGAAGCGGGCGGCGGCCACGACCACGGCGACATGACCGCGCCGGGCGATACGCTATGGAAGAAGCTCACCGGCCGGCAAGGCCGCATCATGATCGCCCAGAACTTCGCCATGGACTGGGGCATGCTGTGGAAGGACCTGACGCTAGGCTTCCTGATCGCCGGCGCGCTGTCGGTCTTAGTGCCGAACGGGGTCTGGCAGACTCTGTTCGTCACCGACGCCCCGTCCTGGGTGCAGGTGCCGGCCAATGCGCTGATCGGGCCGCTGGTGGCGGTGATCTCTTTCGTCTGCTCGATCGGCAACGTGCCGATGGCGGCGGTGCTGTGGGGCGCCGGGATCAGTTTCGGCGGGGTGCTGGCCTTCCTCTATGCCGATCTGATCGTCCTGCCGCTGCTGGACGTCTATCGCCGCTATTACGGATGGAAGATGGCCGCCTATATCGGCGCGGTGTTCTACGCCACGATGGTCTGGCGGCTTTGGCGATGGACGTGCTGTTCAACGCGCTGGGCTGGATCCCGGCTCGCAATCCCGATATCCGGGGCGAGATGATGCATTTCGAGCTCGATTACACGTTCTGGCTGAACCTCGTCTTCGGCGCCCTGGCGGTGGCTTTGTTCTGGATCGCGCGGCGCAATCCGATGGTCCACGCCCATCACTGCGAGCATCACGGCGGCACCGGCCAAACCGGCGGGGCACATATGCATCACGGTCATCACTAGCCGTAATCCAGCCCCTTGCCGCGCGCGTAGAAGCCTCCATAACCTGGACTTGCTGTGAAATTGTGCGCACGGGCCGACGGCGTCTTTCCGCGGCCCGTGATTCAGGCATTTGGAGCGACCGTGCACGATCTCGAGGACCTTGAAGAAGAATATCAGCTTCTGCTGGCGCGCGAGCGCGCGATGGCCGGTGTCGAGCGCGCCATCCGCGAATTGACTGCGAACCTGCTCAGCGTCGTGCGCGGCACCGGCAAGCCGGATCTGATCGGTGCTCAGGCCAGGGCCCTGGTCAATACGCTCGACGCCCATCGCAGCATCGCCGGCTGCCCGCCCTCGTCGGAGGAAATGTCCTCGGTGCTGAACATCGCGACCAAGGCGGAGCGCGTCGCCCTGCTCACTACCGGCCGCGGGGTCGAGCAGCGGGCCATGCAGAGTGCGATCTCAGGCGCCCTGCTGATCGCGGCGGCGCGGCTCAGCGATATACGCAGCCATGATCCTGGCGGGATCGAGGGCCTGACCGAGGACGATTACGGGGAAAACGCGGCGCGGGAAGGCCGGGGCTGGACCCTGAACTGAAGCTGCCGCTTCACTGCGCCGCTTCGACGTGCTCGTCGATCGTTTCGACGATCAGCAGATCAGTCAGGCTCTGCGCCCGCGTTTCACCGAAGAGCCTGTCGAAACCGATCCGGTTGGCGGCGCCGACTTCCAGCGCCCTGATGAACTCGCCGGTCGCCAGCGCCAGGATCGCATCGGTGATCTCGGCCGAGCGGCCGGGAATGAAGACCTGGACGAAGCTCGCCCCCAGCACGATCGCGGTGACCAGCAGGGTCGAAAGCCGTGTCGCCAGCCCGGCCTCGGCCAGCAGCCAGATCAGCCCGCCATAAAGGAAGAACTTCTCGAAGAAGGACCGCACGTCGACATCGATCGACCCCTGCATGAAGCTGAGGAACGGCATCCAGCCATAGGGGCCGGGCGTAGCCGAGAACACAAACGGGTCGAGGCGGAAGACGACGACATAGGCGCCCATCAAGGCCGCCGCTGTCAGAACCCGCGTCGC
>Ga0268266_10000413_pt1 | contig 65063 bp, 59 predicted proteins | sample KBSS13metaG_FD_190356 | JGI IMG/M metagenome (GOLD analysis project Ga0268266, IMG submission 190356) | Switchgrass rhizosphere microbial communities from Kellogg Biological Station, Michigan, USA - KBS S1-3 metaG (SPAdes) (version 2) | ecosystem: Host-associated > Plants > Roots > Rhizosphere...
TATAGATGACGATCACATCGACCTTGTCGTCACGGATCATACTCATGAGTTTGCCGAGGGCAGGGCGCTCCATGTTGCCCCCGGAGAACCCGCCATCATCGAACCGCTCAGGGATCAGCTTCCAGCCCTCATGGGACTGCGACCGGATATAGGCCTCACACGCCTCTCGTTGTGCTTCGAGCGAGTTAAAGTCTTGCTCCAGCCCCTCTTCGGATGACTTGCGGGTGTAGACCGCGCAGCGGAAGATCTTTTGCTCACCCATCGGCCGGCTCCGCGGGCGGCGGTGAGGCAAGCTGAGCTACCTTCACTGACACGGACGCCGATGGGCGCTTGCCAATCAACCCGAAGAACTTTGGGCCCGACCATTTTGTGCCGGTGATGGCGACGGCAACGGCGCTGAGCCTCCGATAGGTCTTCTCTCGCCAGACAAAACCGTCATCGGTCACCTCGACCGACTCCATCCTGCCGTTCCATTCGCGCAGCAGCCGAGTACCGGGCGATATGGCCTTTCGATGAGGGCGAACTATCTCAACCGTGTCGTCGGCCCCCGCACCCGGTGAGCCTCCGACACGAGATCGCGCTCGCCTGAGCCGGGCTTCTTCGGCGATGCGGCGTAGCTCTCGTCGGGTGGCGGGTTTTAGTCCGCCATAGACTAACTCTTGTAATCGGTAGGCGATGGCACGGCGCAAGAAGCCGGATCGAACCTTGAAGGGTGGCGGGACCTTGTAGAGGTCGCGCCATCGGCTCTGCAGGGCACCAATATCGAGAGTGTCGAGCGCGGCAATCTCGCGCTCGACCTCGTCCGGTGTGAGCCGCTTCATTTCGGGGACGTTGCCTCGATGCGGTAGCGGCGTTCGCCAGCCTTGTCCTTCTGCGAGATCAAAGACAGGCCAAGTTTCTTCTTCACCGTACCGGCTAGGAAGCCGCGCACCGAGTGCGCCTGCCAGTTCGTCGCTTCCATCCGGTCAAAAATCGTCGCACCCTGCTTGCGGCGCAGCAGCGCAACGATCTTATCTCCCTTGGTCGCCGGGGTCGTGGCAGGTTTGGTGGAAGCAGGACGTTGTGACTGAGGCGGAGTGCTGGACTTTGAGCCCTTTGTGGCGGCGCGAAATGAAGCGCCTGACTTGGCGCGGCTGGCACGGCCGGAGGCCGACCCGGTCGCCCTCGACTTGGCTGGCGCCTTCGCCTTCGCCGCCGGTCGTGCGCCATGCTCGGGTGGTGCCGTCGATTCAGGTTTGATGCCGATCGCGGCCAGGCCCACCGGCGATGCCATCAGGGCAATCTTGATGTTGTCCTCATCCTGGCGCCAGACCGGTTCATCGTCGAGGGCAGGGCGCTCCGCGAGTAGGCCGCGTGCCAGCATGCCCATGAGCACGACTGACTCGGCCCCTGCTTTAAAACCGAGCGTTGCCGCTAGCGGCAATACCTGATCGCCCTTTCGACCAGCCGCCGTCGCGAGGATAACCCGATGCACATCGGTGAGTTTTTTCATTTAAGACCTCCTTGGTCAAAAGCGCGCGCGACAATCGCGGCGCTTGTACTGACCGAAGCCCGGAGTGGGGTCCGGGCAGGGAGGAAGTGTTGGTCGACGTATGCAGCAATGCGTGCTTTAGTGCACTAGTCGAGTCGAATGATCGTCAGCGCTGCAGAAGAACGGAAAGTTCGCTGATCAACTAGCGCTGCGGTCAAGCTGACGGGCGACCTTGCTAGCATCCGTCGACGATCGGTCCTCGTCCTCTGGCCGTCCTGGCCATCGACACTCACCTCGTGCGCGTGTTCCAGCTCGTTGGTAATGTCGGCAAACGAGCGGCTGAGCCGCTCGCCTCGCGCTCCCGTCAGCAAACCATCTGCCATCCGTCGCCTCGCTTTCGCAAAACCGACTGACGCTCTGGTTACCTACGAAGTCCAGTCATTCGTCAGCGCTCAAAACCAATAGTGAGGATCGCCGGGGCGAAGGCTTCAATGCCTTTGAGACAAGCGATAAGATGTATCGACTGATATGGGAACGGCTCGTGCGCCTACTGATTGTGGAGGACAATCGCAGTCTTGCCGAATGGCTCGCGAAACTTTTGCGGGCGGAGAACTATGTCGTCGATTGCGTCTACGACGGGGAGTCGGCGGTTGGTGGCGTCGACTTCGAGAATTATGACTTAGCGCTGGTCGATCTGTCTTTGCCCGGCATCGGTGGTCTTGAGGTTATCCAGCGGGTCCGTTCGGCCGGGCATTCGATCCCGATCCTGATCCTGACCGCCAAGGACGCGCTGCAAAGCAGGGTTGGCGGGCTGAACGCCGGAGCGGATGATTACCTCACCAAGCCCTTTGAGATTGAAGAGCTAGAAGCGAGACTGCGCGCACTGCTCAGGCGCTCCAGCAAGAAGCTTCAGTCGGAAGTGCGATACGGTCCACTCTCCTTGGATCAGAACACCCGCATGTTCGCGCTGGCCGGGGCGCCCCTTCATTTGTCGCCGAGGGAACACGCCATCCTCGAAACTCTGTTGCGGCGGGCCGGTGCGGCGGTCAGCAAAGAGGTTCTGCTCGAAAGCACCTATGGGTTTGCCGACGAGGTCAATCTCAGTGCGATCGAAGTGAACATCCACAGGTTGCGCAAAAAACTCGAGCCCTCGGAAGTGTCCATCGCCACTCTGCGCGGCCTCGGCTACCTGCTGCGTCTCGAGGTCCAATGAGCGCCGCAGCGCGTACCCGCGGCAGCCTGCGCCTCAACCTCATGGCGTGGCTGGTCGTGCCGGTCGCGATCATTCTCGCCGCCAGCGCTTGGCTCTCCTATGACGGCGCCATGCGGTCGGCTACCTTGGTGACCGATCATCAGCTCATCGGGTCGGCGCGCATGATGGCCGAGGAGATTGCCTATGATACAGGCCAACTCTCCGCGACGATTCCGCCATCTGCCCTCGAGCTTTTCGCCTCCGACGACCACGATGAAGTCGCTTACGCAATTGTTGGGCCGAACAACGAATTGATCGCCGGCTATCCGGGCCTCGGCGGCCCGGCAGTCGGCGCGACGGACGTCGACCCCACCTACTATCAGACGATGTTTCGCGACGAATACATGCGGGTAACGCAATTGCCGCAGCCCGTCATTACCCCGCAAGGCGCGATCTCTGTAACGGTGCGCGTGGGCGAGACGCTCAAGGCACGGAATGACCTCGTCCAGTCACTTTGGCTCAGGGGGTTCATCGAGCAGGCGCTGCTCGTGTTGGCAGCCACGGTATCGATATGGATCGGGATCAATCGCGAGCTTGCGCCGCTGCTCAGTCTCCGGCAAGCCGTGCTTGGACGGCCGGCCGATCGTTTCGAGCCGTTCGAGTCGGCGTCGGTGCAATCGGAGGTTCGTCCTCTCGTGCTCGCGTTGAACAGCCACATGGAGAGGCTAAAACTGCAACTCGAACGGCAAACCCGCTTCCTCGACAGTGCCGCGCATCAGCTGCGCACGCCATTGGCGATCATGAAGACGCAGGTCGGCTACGCGAGGCGCGCGAAGGAGCCCTCGGAGGTTGGAGCGGCGCTCTCCGGGGTCGACGGCAATCTGACTGCAATGGCCCGACTGACCAATCAACTGCTGACCTTGGGCAAGGTGGAGCACGATGGCGGCGGGGTGCAAACCGAGGCCGTCGATCTCGATGCTGTCGCCAGGAGGGTTGTCGCAGACGCGGCGCCGAGAGCTCTCGATCATCACATCGAACTGGTCCTTGATAGCAAGGGCGCATGTCTCGCGCTCGCGACTGACATGCTTGCCCGCGAGATTCTCAAGAACCTCGTCGACAACGTGATTGCGCATGCGGGGCTCGGCGCAACCGCGACAGTATCAGTGCACCAAACGGCGGATTGGGCGGAGATCAGGGTGGCGGACGACGGGGCGGGTATCGACGCGGCGGACCGCAGCCGGCTGTTCGAACGGTTCCACCGCGGCCGGGGGGCCGTTGAAGGAGGTAGTGGCCTCGGCCTCTCGATCGTTGCCGAGATCGCCCGGACATTTGGAGGGTCGGTTGAACTTCCGCCTCCCTCCAGTGGGCGAGGATTTTGCGTCGTCGTCCGTCTCAAGGTCGCGCCGATGCCCGGACTTCGCGGAGAGTCGCCGGCGGAAGCCGTCGGTCCGCCTATAGCCTAGCGTTGGCCAGATCGACGAACTCGGTCGTGTAAGTCTTGGACAAGTCGATTGTTTTGGTCTTGAGGGCGGGCTTGATCGCGGTGAGTACCTTGAGAACCGTCTCAGGGCCATCCTCGGGCATGCGGCCATCAATGGTGAACATCTGTTTGCCGGCCGCGAGCGCGCGGACGTAGAGATCCTTGTCCCCCACGTAGTAGTCGGGGGGCATTTCATCGGCGATTTGCTCGGCAGTGTGGGTGGCGATGAACTTCATTGTCCGAACCATGGCATTGACCAGCTTCTGCACGATCGCGCGATGGGTCTCGACCCACGTTGTTTCCATATAAACGCAGCCGGCCGGATAGACGCCGCCGAGCGCCTCCTCCGTGCCCACAAGCGTGCGGGCGTCGACCAGCACTGTCGCCTGTCCGGTTTTGAGCAGCCTCGACACGGTTGGCTCAGTGGTCATAGCGGCCTGTATCTGGTCGTGTTGCAATGCGGAGATCAGCGTGTCGCCTGCGCCGACCGGTACCGGCGTAATGTCGCTCATCTTCATCCCGTACTTGACCAGCAGATACTCGGTCAGAAAATCTGTCGAAGAGCCCAGGCCGGTCACGCCGATGTTGCGGCCCTTGAAGTCCGCGAAGGATGCGATCTCCGGGTGCTGCGCGGAGACCATCTCAACCTCCCCAGGCGCCTGCCCGAACTGCACGACGGACTCGGTGTATTTTCCGAGCGACTGCAAGTCGATGGTGTGGTCGTAAAAGCCCACAACGCCCTGGACGGCGCCCGCCAGCATTTCATCTGCCGCCTCTACCCCCGCCGGTTCGCTGAGCAACTCGACGTCAATCCCCTCGTCCCGGAAGTAGCCGAGCCGCTGCGCCAGCATTGCCGGCAAATAGATTTGCTTTTCGATGCCACCCACCATCAGCGACACGTCGGCGCCCTGAACGGCAGTCGGTGCGGCGGACACGGCGACAAGCACTGCGGCGACTACGAGTTCACAAAGCCGCGTCATTCCGGAACGATCCTCCCCTCCCATTGCCGCGCGGACCAATTTTGGGCCTCTTCGACGGCTGAAGGAGGGCGGATGCCGCCCTCCTTCGAGGTAAACGTATGGCGCCGCGAGTTTGACGCTACTTGGCGATGCCTTCGAGCTTTTCCGCGGCGAGGACATAATCGTTGGTAAAAGTCGTCGTCAGATCGACCTTGCCGGTGACTTTGCCGGCCGCCTTCTGGATATCGAAGACGGTCTGCGGCCCGCTCGCCGGCATGATACCAAGGCCGTCGAGATTGAACTGGCCCCAGTCGGCCTTAAGCGCTGCGACGTATTCTTCCTTCGAGGTCAGCTGGTTGCTGACGAAGTCCTTGGGCATGACGTTGGCAACGTCAGCGGCGGTGTGGGTCTTCATCCAGGCCAACGTCGCGACGAGCGCGTTGACGACGCCCTGCGCTTCTTTCTGGTGGGTCTTAAGCCAGTCAGCGCGGACGAGCACGCCCGCGGCGGGATAGTCGCCGCCGAGCCACTTCTGGACGCCAGCGCCGGTCGAAAGGTCGATGCCGGAATAGCCGACCTTAAGCTTTTCTATGGCGTTGACCGTCGGCTGGCTGGTGATGCCGCAGACCGCCTTGTTGAACTTCAACGCCGCGATCATCGTCTGACCGGCGCCGGCGCCGATCTTGCTGTAGTCACTCGAGGTCATGCCTGCTCGGGTCGATACGTAGCTCACCAGGTCATCAGTCCCAGAGCCAATATCGGTCACGCCGACCGTCTTACCCTTCCAGTCTGTCGGTGACTTGATGTCCGATCCGGTAGAACACATGATGCGCTCGCCCGGAGACACCGCGAGCTGGACGATATCGATGACGTCTTTGCCCTTCTGCTGGAAATCGATGGTGTGGACATACCAGGCGCCAGCCATATCGACCTGGCCGGAAACCATTGCGTCCTCGGCCCCGACGCCCCCGTCCTGCTCAGTGCTGAGTTGCATGTCGATGCCATATTTCTCGAAGAGGCCCAGGCTCTTGGCCAGCTGATATTCGAGGTAGATCTGCTTATCGATGCCGCCAACCATCATGGTGACGGTCGGCATAGCGGCGGTTGCCGCGCTGGCGGCGGGCACCGAGCCCGGCATTGCCAAGGCGGTGGCGGACAGCAGCAGCGCGCCACCGATTTTGAGCAGTTTCTTCTGGTTCAAGATACTTCCTCCTGTTGATCGCTTATTGCGATTGTTCTCTTCATTGATTTCCCCCGGTGCGGGCTAAAGCCCTTGCACCGTGCTCTCCGAAGCCGATTTTGGTTTCCAGGCCAGCAGCCGCTTTTCGATCAGCGACATGATGCCCTCGGCGCCAAGCGCCAGGACGCCGATCACCAGCATGGCGCCGAAGACGCCATTGGCATCGAAGGTGTTTTGGGATGTCGCGATCACCAGCCCGAGTCCGTTTTGCGCGCCGAGGAATTCGCCGACAATCGCGCCGATGATCGAGAAGCCGAGCGCCACATGGAGGCTGGCGATGATCCAGGTCATGGCCGAGGGGAACACGACGTGTTGCACGACCTGCAGTCGCGACGCACCCAGGATACGGGCATTGGCGACGAGGTTGCGATCAACGCTGCGCACGCCCTGGAAGGCATTGAAGAACACGACGAAGAACACCAGCACCGCGGCCAGCAGCACTTTCGACGGGAGGCCGAGGCCCAGCCACATGACGAAGATCGAGCCAAGGACGATGCGCGGCAACGCATTGACGATTTTGATGTAGGGTCCGATTACGTCCGCAAGGAACGGCACCTCACCAAGCAGCACACCGACGACGATGCCGCTGACAACGCCGCCGACGAAGCCAAGCAGCGCTTCCTCGAGGGTGATCCATATCTGGAGCCAAAACGATCCGTAGGCAGTGCCGTTAGTGAACCAGTCGATTAACCGCAGCACGATGCCGAGTGGCGAGCCGAAGAAGAAGGGGTCAACGGTTCCGGTGACGGTGCCGAGTTGCCAGGCACCAAGGCCGATGACGGCGACGCCGATCTGGGCGGTAAGCACCCATGCCTTACGGCGGCGTAACCGTGCCTTCGCAGCAGTGGCGATGCTTTGCTCGTCGGTTGCGGCAGCATAGTCGGTCGCTGCCGGAGACGCGGATTGGACGCTCATGCGGATGCCCTGGCTGAATTGTTTGCAAGTGAGGTGCGCGAGTAGGCGCGCTCGACCTCTTCACGCAGGGCCTCCCAGATTTGCTGGTAGAGTTCGAGAAAGCGCGGCGCGAAGCGAATTTCCTGCACGGCGCCACGGGGCCGGGGCAGATCGACATCGAACACGGCCTTTACGGTGCCGGGGCCTGCGGTGATCACCACCACCTTGTCGGCGAGTGCGATGGCTTCCTCGAGGTCGTGCGTCACGAACATCACGGAGGGGCGGGTTCTTTCCCAAAGCGCCAGCAACTCGTTGGACATGATGGCGCGTGTCTGCACATCAAGGGCAGAAAACGGCTCGTCCATCAGCAGAATCGACGGCTTGTTGATGAGCGCCGCCGCAAGACTGACACGCTTGCGCATGCCGCCCGAGAGCTGGTGCGGGTAGTGGTGCTCGAACCCGCTGAGGCCGACCACCTTCAGCCAGTCGCGCGCTAGGGCAAGTGCATCGCTTTTCGCGGCGCCGCGAAACATTGGGCCCAGAGCGACGTTAGCCTCGACGGGTTTCCATGGGAGCAGCGCGTCGGTCTGGAAGACGAAGCTTGCGTCCTTGGTGATGCCCTCGACTGGCTTGCCGGAGACCTTCACCGATCCGGCACTGGCGCGCTCCAGACCTGCGGCCAGGGTCAACGTGGTCGATTTCCCGCAGCCGGTCGGGCCGACGATGGCGCAGAACTGTCCAGGCTCGACCACGAGGTCAATGTCGTGGATGGCGGTCATCGCCGCGCCCGTGGGAGTCACGAAGCGTTTGGTGACCTTGCGCATTTCAACGCCGCCGACCCCGAGATCAGCCATTGTGGCGCTCGCAGCCAGTGCGGCCCCACGAGGAACAGTGCGTGACAGATCGCGCCCGGAGCGGGCGTGGGACGTCGTTCATCAGGAAACTCCTCGGCTCGCCGCCTGGGTCGTTCGGACTCTTCATCAGCGATTGTGAGAGCCTAAGCCGCCAAGCTTTCAGTCAGCTTTCAGCCTGACGATTTTGGGCACGCCGGAAAGCCGCGCCTCAATCATCATCAGCAGGATGATCCAGGCACTCCCCAGCAACATGCTGCCGAAAACGTCCGTTGGCCAATGTGCACCGAGATAGATGCGTGAGGTCGCGACGATTAGCGTCCAGAAGGCAACTGCGAGGGCGATCATCACCTTGGGCGCCAGAGATGCCACTCCTCTGACGACCAATGCGGCCAGAAGCCCGTAGAAAACAACACATATGAGCGTATGCCCCGAGGGGAAGCTGCTGCCGGCGGCGGGCAGAATGGCCAGTGCCTGGTCCGGTCGTGGCCGCTGAATGATTGCCTTGAGTGCGGAGACGATGATCTGGTCGCCCGCCACCGCCACGAGCACCAGCACTGCAGCGCGGCGGTGACGGCGAAGTGCCAACGCGATGACGAGTACCGCGGTGCCAGCCACGATCACCTGCCACGAACACAGATAGGTCGCTAGTTTCATTGGCAGGTCGAATTGTGACCCCCGCCAAGGCGCAATGAGGGCCACGATCTGCCGGTCGATTTCCAAAGGCCCGTGAGTAGCGGCAACGACCAAGGCCAAGGCAGCGAAAATCACCAACAGCCCTGTAACAAGCACGACCAAAGCAACATCATCGTAGCGGGGGCGCGGCATGGGGAAAGTCTGCCTAGGCAGCGGGGGAAGGTCCATCCGCAAACTCACCGCGGCAACAGGTCGTCGCATTACAAATTTGTATGGAGGCTCGAGAAACCGCATCATCGCGGGTTTCGATGTACCCGATCGTGGGCGCATCGCGTTGGGCGGGCAACCACTGACCAACGGCGCCCGCGCCGTGCCGGCCCACGAGCGTGGCATCGGCGTTGTCGCGCAGGATAGCGCGCTCTTCCCAAATCTGTCGGTCGGCGAAAACGTCGGCTTCGACCTGTCGCGGCGCGATCTTGGCCGACCCGAGCGCATCGCTGAAATGCTCGAAATGGTCGAGCTTGACGGCTCGATATGTTGGAAAGGCGACCGGACCAATTATCCGGTGGCCAGCAGCAGCGGGTGGCGCTAGCGCGCCATGGCGATGCGGCTGACCCTGAGCCTGCACTGCCGGCGCTATACAAAGTCGTAAGCGACGCCTGCGACTCGGCATGCGCTTGACGATCAAATATTTCGCCAAACCACATGTCAGCGCCTGTTTGTAATATTACGTCGCTGTAAATATTGATTACACGCCATTTTTAGTAACGATTATCTCCTTAATGACGACGAAGAATTGCTGCAAAGCTCTCTACAGTACAATTTGTTCAACAAGGAGATCATTATGATCAGAACATCTGTCGTCGCCGTCTCGATTCTGTTCCTGCTCGCGGGGGCGCCGAACTTGGCGCTTGCCAAGTCCATCAAGGCCGACATGTCGGCCAGTCAGCTCGCCACCTACTGTGATCAGGCGGGTGCCGGCACGACAACCAACACCATGATCAATGTCGGCGGCAAAACGGTCACGGGCAGCGTTCACTGCACCGCAAAGGACCTGACTACGGCCGCGGTCACGTCGGATGCGGCAGAGTCGGAGAAGGGGGCGAGTGAGGCCGCCGAGAACGGCAAGGAAGACTGACATCTCAATCTGAGCTTCGGTTCCTGGTCGGCCGCGGTGCCGGCCAGGAAACTTCCATCTGATATCATCGTCATCATCGTGTAACATTCGCTTCACATATTCGATTCTGAAGTGAATGCTACAGGTGACGACGTCTTGGACGATAAAGCGGCCCAGCAGACAGCCTTCGAAGCGCATGTCAGCGCGACGATTGATCGACTAACCCCCGCCGAGCAGCGGATGGCGCGGTTCTTCGTCGATCAAAAGCAGGCCGTACTGCTCGGCTCCGCTGCGCAGATCGCGGACATGGCCGGTGCCAGCGACGCGACCGTTGTGCGCACAGCCAAGTCGCTGGGCTTCGATACCCTGTCAGCGCTGCGCGAGGTGCTGCTGTCGGACCTAACGGGATCGCCGTCGCCCGGCGCCCGGCTGGAACGCACCCTCGAGGAAGCCGGCGCGAGGGCGGGTGCCACACTTGGGCATGTCGTGACTCTCCATGAGCAGGTGCTCGCTGTGCTCAAGCGGCCGGATGTGGCCAGCAGCTTCGAGCAGGCCGTCGACATCCTGGCCGGCGCGGGGCGCCGCCATATCTTTGGCATCGGCCCCTCCGGCGCCATGGCCGAGTACGCCACCTTGCAATTCAACCGTATCGGACTGCCAACGAATGCCATGTCGGTCTCTGGGATCGGTCTTGCCGACCGACTGATGGCGATGCAGGCCGGCGATGCCGTTCTGATGATGGCCTATGCGCCGCTCTACCGCGAGGTGACAGTGGTGCTCGACGAGTCCGAGCGCCTCGGCATTCCCGTGGTGCTGGTCAGCGATAACCTCGGCCCCATCGTCGCCGGGCAGGTAGCCGCTGTGTTGCCGATACCGCGCGGCAAGGCCGACCACCTCGCGATGCATGGGGGAACGGCGGTGCTGATCGAGGCTCTAATCATCGGCCTGGCTGGACGGAGCCGCGACACGGCGATCGGTAGCCTCGACCGACTGAGCAGCCTAAGGGGTGCTCTCGACAAGTCCTGGTCAAAACGCGGCGTGAAGAAAAGCAAAGAAACAAAATAATCATAGACTGTCAACCGACACAAAACTGTAAATAATCGTGTGTATGTTATGATCGGCGACATTTATGCCGAAAAATATACACAGGAGAACGGGATGAAGATAAACAAAAGTGCAGCTTTACTGATCGGCGTGGCCGCGATTGGTTTTGCGTTGCCGGCGACTGCTGCCGATCTGGTGATGTACGATGCGCTGGATTTCGCCGCGACGGCGGCCAAGGCGTTTACCGCCAAGACGGGGATCACCGTCGACGTGGTCGAACCGGGCAGCACCGGCGAAACGCTCGGCAAGATTTCGGCCGAGGGCGACAACCCGCAATTCGATATCGTCTGGCTGGACGGCTCGGCGGTGATGGAGCGCATGCTCGAGGGCAAGGTGCTGCAGCCGATCCCGGCCGATCTCTACGGCGCTGTGAAGTTCAACGATCTGGGCAAATCGCTGATCCCCGCGAGCCACGCCTTTTTGCCGACCGGCGCAAGCACCACGGCGATCGAGGTCAACATCAAGAAGGTCTCGGCCGCCGAAATGCCGAAGTCATGGGCAGACCTCGAAAAGTTCGCCGGTTTCGTTGCGGCGAAGGACCCGAATATGTCGGGCCCATCTTACCAGTGGCTCGCCGGTGTGTTCCAGACTGACGGCGTCGATGCAGGCAAAGCGATGCTCGGCAAAGTGCTGACCAGCAAGGCAATCTCGGGCTACCCGGATGGCGGCTCGGTCAATAAGGCGGTGCTGACGGGCGACGCCAAGCTCGGCATCAACCAGGATTCGTCGATCTATTCGAAGATCGCCAGCGGCGAGCCGGTGGTCGCAGTCTATCCGACCGAAGGCTCGGTGGCGCTTCCTGAAAGCATCGGCGTCAGTGCAAAGACGCAGCATCTCGACGCCGTGAAGAAATTCATCGCCTTCATGACAGGCCCTGATGGCCAGGCAGCCATGCAGAATGGCGACGACACCGACTATTACTTCATCCCGGTGATCCAGGGCATCAGCGCCAAGCCGGGCCGCAAGACCGACATCCCCTTTGTCGTCCTCGACGACAAGACCGCTTCTGCCCACGAGACCGAGTGGAAGCGGTGGTACAAGGACAATTTCGTTCCGTGACCCGGCAAGATCGACCATGAGTAGTCCGAACCAAATGGGGGTCGCGGCACTCGCCCGCGGCCCCGGCCGACTTGCAACGGCCGGGCGCAGGCGGGTACTCGCCGGTGTCTCGGTGACGCCGGCCATCGTCTATGCCGTGTTTGCCGTCCTCCTCGGTCTGCCGCTCCTGCTGGTGCTCGTGCAGGCCGTCGTACCAGGTCTCTTCGACCTCACCGCTCAAAGCACGGCGCCGAGCCTTGCGCCGCTGGCGCGTGCCCTGAGCTCCTCTCGGGTCGCAGAGTCGGTTCTCCATTCGCTTGAGCTGGCGGCTACGACCTGCGTGAGTGCAACTATGCTTGGCGGCGTCTTCGCCTTGCTTGCCCAGCGCTGCAATCTTCCATTTCGGCGCTTCATCGCTGTGCTGCCCTGGCTCGTGTTCCTCACGCCTTCCTACCTCAAGGCCCTTGCCTGGGTGCTGTTGATGTCGCCCGGCGGCTATCTCGTCCAGCTCGGCGTGCTGCCGCCAGACGTCATCCGGGCCTTTTTCGGCCTGCCCGGCCTGGTGTTCGTGCAGACGCTGAACCTGTTTCCATTGGCGACCTTCGTGATCGGATCGGCCATGGCGGGGCTGGGTAGCGAATACGAAGACGCCGCTCGCATGGCCGGCGCTCGGCCACTGCGCATCTGGCTTCGCATCAACGGGCCTTTGTTGATGCCAGCCATAGCTCTGAGCCTGATCGCCATTTTCGCTGAGGTGCTTTCGGATTTTGGAATGGCTTCAACGATTGCACGCGTGGCGAATTTCCGCGTGCTGACCTATGACATCTATGCGGCGGCGAGCCAGTACCCCGTCGATTTCCCGATGGCGGGCTCGCAAGCGCTAATCCTGCTGCTTCTCGTGCTCGCCGTCGTGACCGGTGATCGTCTGCTACGCCGGCGGGCCGATCCGCGGCTCATCTCCGGTCGCTCGAAAAGCATGCGCGTTCTCGACCTCGGAAAGTGGCGCTGGCCGGTCGCCGGCGTTATGCTGGCCGTTGCAACGCTGGCCCTCTTCCTGCCGTTGGCAGCGATCATTGTGCGCGCTTTCACGCGAACGCTGGGTGGTGGCCTGGCATGGAGCAACGTCAGCGACGGCAATCTATTGACCGCCCTCACCGTCGGGTCGGATGCCAACACCGCGCTGCTGCGCAGTCTCGCCTATGCCTGCTGCACCGCCATCGTCGCGTGCCTCGGCGCTTTGGTGCTGGCAGTCGAACTTGACCGCTCGCGCACTGTGTTGAAGCCGCTGGTGCTCGGCCTGTCGCTCGGCGCCGTGGCCATTCCCGGCATCGTGCTGGGCTTTGGCTACATCCTGATGTGGAACCGCCTGCCGGTTTTTCGTGATTGGCCGTTCCCACATTATGGGGCGGGCTCGCTGCTCGTTACCGGCTATGTGGCGGCGGCGTTGCCCTACTGCCTCGTGATTATCATGGGTGCCATCGGCCAATTGGCGCCGAGCCTTAGCGAAGCCGCCCGGCTGCATGGCGCTGGCCGTCTGGAGAGACTCTGGCGGATAACACTACCACTGGTGCTGTTGGCGGTGGCGACGGCATTCCTCCTGACCCTCATTCGCACCGTGTTCGAATTGCCGATTTCGCAGATGCTGATCCCGCAAAGCGGGCCGCCGGTGCCGCCGATGGTGACCAACCTCTTCGGCCATGACCAGGATGGGCTGGGTTCCGCGTTGTCGCTCGTTAGCATGGTCATCGCAGGCGGGGGCGCCGGGCTGGTTTGGCTTGCCTTCAGCCGCTTCGCCCGGCTCAGCCCAGTGATGTCTTCGGGAGCCGTTCCGACATGACCGCTTCGTTGAAGTGCACGAACATCACCAAGTTGCTCGGCGGCAAGACCGTGCTCGATAATCTGAGCCTCTCGGTCATTGCGGGTGAAGTGGTCTCGCTGCTCGGCGCCAGCGGCTCCGGCAAGACCACTTTGCTGCGCATCATCGCCGGCCTTGCTGATCCTGATGCGGGCGAAATTGTTCTGGGCGGGCGAACTGTCTGGGGGGCATCGGGCGTCGTGCCGGCAGAACGCCGCGGCGTGGGCATGGTCTTCCAGGACTACGCGCTGTGGCCGCACATGACGGTAGCCAAGAACCTCTCCTTCGGCCTCGAATCCCGACGACTGCCGGCAGGCGAAATCGCAGCGCGGGTCTCGCATGCGCTTGAGGTGACGCGGCTCGGACCTTATCGCGATCGTTATCCAAGCGAACTCTCGGGCGGCCAGCAGCAGCGTGTCGCAATCGCCCGGTGCCTCGCCGCACGGCCGGCATTAATGCTGTTCGATGAGCCCCTGAGCAATCTCGACGCTGCGTTGCGCGAAGACATGCGGGTCGAGATGATGGATATGGTGCGCCGCGAAGGCATCACCGTGGTCTACGTCACGCACGACCAGGCGGAGGCGATGGCGGTTTCCGACCGCATTGCAGTGATGCGGTCAGGCGTCATCGCCCAGTTGGACACCCCGCAGTCGATCTATGAGCGGCCGGCCGACACGTTCGTTGCGAGCTTTATCGGTGGTTTCTCGCTGCTGCGCGGCTCGACGGACAGTGGATTTTTCAAGCCCGCCAGCGATGCGGGGCCGAAGATACTCGCCATCGGTGCGACGCGCGGGCCTGGCACACTGGTCGTACGACCGGAGGATGCCCGACCGGCCTCGGCCTTCCCCGGCAACCAGCTGACCGGCCAAGTCCTCTCGCGGGCGTTCCAGGGGCGGTGCTGGCGCCTGGTTGTTACCCTCGGTGGTCAGCAGTTGCGGCTCGATTGGCCGGAAGCCGCAGCGGTCGGGTCTGACCTGCCGTTCTCCCTGCCGCCTGAACGCTGCCTCGTTCTTGCAGACCAACCATGATCCGGAGCCAATCGAACAACATATGCTGACCACGATCCTTTCAACCGTTACCGCCTCCTTCCTGGCCTCCGTTGTCGAGGTCGTGGAGGCATTCACCATCGTGCTCGCTGTCGGGCTGACGCAGAGCTGGCGGCCGGCCCTCATCGGGACAGGCGCGGCCTTGGCCCTGCTCGCGGTTCTGGTGCTGATCTTCGGCCCGCTGTTGGCGCTGGTACCGATCGAGGCGCTGCAGTTCGTCGTGGGAGTGCTGCTGATCCTCTTTGGCATGCGCTGGCTGCGCAAGGCAATCTTGCGCACGGTTGGCGTTATTGCGCTGCATGATGAGGCAAAGGCCTTCGCGAAACAGACCGATGCACTATCGAAGCAGTCGAGTGAGCAGCGTGCCGATTGGATGGCGGGACTTGCGGCGTTCAAAGCGGTATTGCTCGAGGGAACCGAAGTCGTCTTCATCGTCATTGCGGTCGGTGCGACCCGCGGGCTGACGCTCTATGCCGGGCTCGGCGCTCTTGCGGCGTTCGTCGTTGTGATGATCGTTGGCCTTGCGGTGCATAAACCGCTCTCTCGTGTCCCCGAGAACGCGCTCAAATTCGTCGTCGGCCTGATGCTGACAAGCTTCGGCATTTTCTGGGCAGGGGAGGGGATAGGCGCCGACTGGTCGGGGGCCGACCTGAGTCTCGTCGGCATTTTCGTCATCGTCACGGCTGCGGCATGGGTTCTGACGCAGCGCTATGCCCCAACGTCGGCACCCCTCGCGGGAGGAACGGCAAAGTGAAATTGATCCTCAGCATTATTGAAGAGATTTGGGGTCTGTTCGTCGATGACGGCAGCCTCGCGGTACTATCGATCATCCTGATCGCCGCCGTGACCGCAGCGGTGAAGTTGTTCGGCTTGCCCGGGGCGTGGGGCGGCCTGGTGTTGGGCGTGGGATGTCTCGCGATCCTGACATTCAGCGTCGATCGCGCAGTCCGGGGCAATCGAAGCTAACGCCTTATGTATCGCCGGCGGACGTGAAGTCGCCGACGCCCTCCTGGCGCTGCGTAACGGCTATTGCCACAGCGATGTAGACGGCGAGGGCGATACTGACCCAGCCGGTGCCCCAATTTAGCCCGCCACGATCCGGCGTCACCCCCATCCAGTCGGCGAAGGATGCGCCGAGCGGGCGGGTGATAATGTAGGCCGTCCAGAAGGCCGCGACCTCGCCGAGCAGTCCCGCACGCCGGGCCAGAAACGGCAGCACAAAGAGGCAGGCGAAGCCAACTCCGGAAAGCAGGTAGCCGAGGCCGAAAGTGCTCGCCGTAAGATCGCCGGCTGCGGTGCCAAGCGCAAACGTCGCGAGCACCGTCGCCCAGTAGAATATCTCGCGGCGGCGGGTCGAGATGCTGTGGATCGACAGCGTACCCTCGCGGCGGCGCCAGAGGACTAGGATTGCCGCCAGGGCCAATCCCAAAACCGTGGTGGAGACAAGATAGGGTATGCCGAGGGCGACATGTGCAACGTCGGCGACCATCGTCCCGAACACGCTGATGACGATGACCGTCCACCAATAGAACCAGGTCGAAAATCGAGGCGACAGGATCTGTGCTGCCAGGGATATTGCGAGCAGTGCCCCAGCGGCCACAACGATCGGCGGCGGGTCAAATGATCGGACCAGAAAGTCCGAAGTGGTTTCACCCATCCCGGTGGTGAGGATCTTGATGATCCAGAAGCCAATCGTGATGCCCGGAACCTTGATCGTCGCAGGAGGGGCCGAGCTGTCCGCTTGCTGCAAGGTGTCCCCAATGTCTCTGATACGACCGGGCATCTCTAGCGGCGACCGGAGCCGTTCGAAACATACAAATCTGTAAGGCGCCTGCCAGACGGGTGTGAGCGCGACGGACAAGGGTGGCGACAGAGCGCCAATCACGGCGCGACAGAGATTCGCCCATGAGACAAATTCTGCTTGCGATCGTGCTGATCGCCGTTCCGGTTGCGCTGTTCAGTGGCTACGAAATGTACGCGCCGCACCGTGCCCAGGCGGCGGAAAGCGGATTGGGCGACCTCTCGTCGTTCAAGAAGATCATCGCCGACGTCCAGGCCCTAGCCGACAAAGGTGACATGTCCGGCGCCGCTAAGCGTATTACCGATTGGGAGTCCGCCTGGGACCAGGGCGAGACAGCGATCCGCCCATTGAACCAGACCCAGTGGGGAAACATCGACCAGGCATCCGACGGCGCCCTCAGCGCGGTTCGCGCGTCGGCACCTGCCCCTGATAAGGTCAAAGCTGCGCTGGCAACCCTGATGGCCGAGTTGAACGATCCGAGCAAAGCCCCATGAGCACCGAAAGTCTGACCATGTCGAATCTCTCTAGCGAGGCCGCGCCGATCTACAATCGCGTGCCTCGCGTGACACCCGAGTTCTGGCTGATCAAGCTGATGGCTGTGACTATGGGCGAAACCGCCGCCGACTATCTCAGTGTCCAGATGGGGCTCGGCCTTGCCACGACCTCGCTGCTGATGACCGTCGTGCTCATTGCCGCACTGGTCTGGCAGTTCAGCCAGAAGCGCTACGTACCCGCACCTTATTGGCTGGCCGTGGTGCTGATCAGCATCGTTGGTACACTCATCACCGACAATCTCGTCGACAATCTGCACGTGCCGCTGCAGGTTACGACGGTGTTTTTCGCGGTGGCCCTCGCCGTCACATTCGCGCTCTGGTTCCGCTCGGAAAAGACGCTGTCGATCCACTCGATCTTCACCACACGACGGGAGGCCTTCTACTGGCTGGCCATCCTGTTCACCTTCGCGTTAGGAACCGCGGCCGGCGACCTCGTGGCGGAGCAATTTGCCCTTGGCTACCTCGCGACAGGCATACTTTTCGGCATGATCATTCTGTCGCTCAGCCTTGGGTATTTTTTCTTCAACCTCGACGGCATCCTGGCCTTCTGGCTGGTCTACATCCTGACACGCCCCCTGGGCGCCTCATTCGGCGATCTGCTCTCGCAGCCCACCCAATATGGCGGCGTCGGGCTGGGCACCATCGTGACCAGTGCCGTGTTCCTCCTCGTAATTGCGGCGGTAGTCGTGTTGATGACTGTGCGTCACCAGGGCGAGGAGTTAGTCAGCTCGCCCTAAGGGGCAGTTGTCTGCGGTCGGTCGGAAGGCGATACTCGCTCAATGCGCATCATGGTCGTCGAGGACGATAAGCGAACCTCGGAGTACATCGGCAAGGGGCTTACCGAGGCGGGTCACGTGGCCAACCTGTTGACCGACGGCCGTGAGGCGCTGGTCCATGCCCTGCACGAACCCTATGATGTCATTGTGCTCGACCGGCTATTGCCCGGCCTCGACGGCCTTTCGGTCGTCAAGTCGTTACGCGGGGCCGGCGTCGTCACGCCGATAATCTTCCTGACCGCTGTCGGCGGTCTCGACGATCGGGTGGATGGGCTTGAGGCCGGCGGCGACGACTATCTGGTCAAGCCGTTCGCCTTTGCCGAGTTGCTGGCGCGCATCAATGCACTGTCGCGCCGTCCGCCAACCAGTACCGAAAAGACGGTGCTGCGGGTAGGGGACCTCGAACTTGACCTTGTCCGGCGCGCGTGCCGGCGTAACGGCATGGCCATCGATCTGCTTCCGCGAGAGTTCGCGCTGCTCGAGACGCTGATGCGCAACGAGGGGCGCGTTCTCACCCGCACCATGCTGCTCGAGCGCGTTTGGGACATCCACTTCGATCCTCAGACGAGCGTCGTCGAAACCCACATCAGCCGGCTCCGTGCCAAGATCGACAAGCCGTTCGAACGCTCGATGCTGCACACTGTCCGCAGCACCGGCTATTCGCTGCATGCGCGTTAATCTGCTGCGAAGCACGCCACTTCGCGTGGCGCTGATGCTTATCGCGGTATTTCTGGTCGCGCTCGCTCTCGCGGCTTTTACGGCCAACGAGCTCGTCGCCCGCGAACTGGCGGCACGGGTGGATCGTTCGCTCACCGACAGTTTCGCGGTCATCAGCCAATCTTACGGCGATGGCGATATCGCCGACCTCACGGCCTCGGTCGATAGCCACGCGCGCGCAGCTGAGGGCCACAACCAGCTCTTTCGTCTCAGTGGTGGGGCGGGCAAGGTGCTGGCAGGCAATCTCGGTCCGATCCCGGTACCGTCTGGATGGTCCTCACCGTCGGCGGCGGCGCTTGGTCTCGACGGGCCGCTGACCTTCCGTCTGTTCTCCGGCAAGGTCGGCGATGATCAATTGGTCGTCGGCGCCAGCTCCGAGCAGATGGACGCCATTGTCCGGGACACAGCCTCGGCCTTCGGCTGGTCGGCTGCCATCTTTGGTAGCCTCATCCTGTTGGCCGGCATTGTGGTAGCGGTCCAGGCACAGCGACGCCTCGACGGGATCGCCGGCACTATGCGCCGGATAGGACTCGGCGAACTCGACGCCAGGATTCCCGTCGGCGGCCGGCGCGACGATATTGCCGCGTTGTCCAACCAGGTGAACGCTGCTCTCGATCGTCTTGCGGCGCTTGTGGAAGGCATGCGGCAGGTCAGCGTGGACATCGCGCACGACCTGAAGACGCCGCTGAACCGGCTAGGCATCACGATCGAGAGTGCCATCGAGGCCGCCCGGACTGGCGGCGACACCTCGGAAATACTGACCCAGGCCCAGCAAGAGGCCGGACAGATCAACGCAACGTTCGAAGCGTTGCTCCGCATTGCTCAGATCGAAGCTGGCGCGCGTCGCGCCCGCTTCGCGCCACTGCACATAGAGGTCATCGCTGAGGCAATCGTCGACATTTACGGCGAGGTCGCAGTCGAGCGGGGCCAGTCGCTGCAACTCGAGGTTTCACCCCTGGCTATCCAGGCCGTGCGAGGTGACCGCGAGCTTCTGACGCAGCTAGTGGCAAACCTCGTCGAGAACGCTCTCAATCATGGCGGTGCGGGCGTCGCTGTGATTTTGACGGCGACACCAAGCTCGGAGGGCGTTTTGCTTATAGTGTCCGATAACGGCCACGGGATTCCGCTTGAAGAGCGTGAGAAAGTTTTTCGCCGACTATATCGACTCGACAAGAGCCGCGCCACGCCCGGTAGCGGACTTGGATTGAGTCTCGTCAAGGCAATCGTCGACCTGCACGGCGGAACGATTTCCCTCGAAGACAACCACCCCGGCCTCAAGGCGATCCTGCGCTTTCCCGCATCTTCTAGCGTCTAGTCGCCACAGTCAGTCACCCAAAGTGGGTCCGGCGATCTTGTCGCCTTCAGGCTTGGTGAGCGGCACGAAATTGGCGACGGCGCGGCCGTAGGTATCGGGAGACCTTCGTTCACCCTGAGGACGCCCCTCGCGCCCGTGCTCCGCTAGTGGTCCGCCAGGGCAAGGGGGAGACCCCTCGCCTTGGCTCCGACGCCATACCGCCTAGCTACATGCTGTCTGGCGCGCCACTGCCGGTCTCAATCAGCTTACGCAGGCTGCCTTTGATCAGCCCGCTCCATGCATCAGAACAGGTATCGTAGCATTCGCCCGTGGGGACCAAGCCGCGATGGGTGAACTCGATTTGCGTTTTGCCGTCATGCTCGGAAATCTCGAAAATGATGTCGGTGCCTTTCCACTCCTGCTTGTCCTCGACGAAGCTGAGTTCGCCGTCGACGACGTGCCACACGACTTTTCGGCCGGGGCTCAGCTCGACGGTCTTCTGTCGGCTGTAGTGAAACGCCTTGTAGCGATAGCTCCACTCTTCCCCGAGCTGGTCGGTGCGGCCTTCGATTTCGGTGCCCCACCAGGAGCGCGGGTTATTGATGGCGTGGAATGCGACCATTGGCGATTTATCGACAGCGATGGTCGTCGTGTAGTCCTGGCCAGACATGGCACTCTCCGTTAATTCATTGTGGTTTCGCGGGCAAGATTCGCCCGGCTGCAGTGATTTTCAGGCCGCTTGCGAGGAGTTCGCCGGCACGAATGCCCGGAACTGGTGCTCAAGCATCTTGGCCACGCCCTCGCGCCAACCGCCGGCAATCGGGTGCGATGCGAAATCGGGGAAGATGTCCTCCTCGCCGGCCGCAAGCCCATCGAAGATGCCACGGGCTGCTTCCTCGGCCGGCGTCTTGGGGAGCGTGAGGTCCCGGACCATGTCGGTGTCGATCGGGCCGAGAAACACACTGTGAACAGCCACGCCCTCTGGAGCGAGATAGGCCCTGAGCCCCTGCGTCACATTGAACGCCGCGGCCTTCGAGACCGAGTAGGCCGGCATCACCGGGACCGATGCAATCGCGGCCAGCGATAGTTGGTTGACGATAGCGCCGCGCGAGCGGCGAAGCTGCGGCAGGAAAGCGCGGCTAAGATTGAGCATCCCGTACAGATTGACGGCCAGGTGCTGCTCTATGGCGTCGAAATTGGCGATGTCGCCGTACGTCGCCACGCCGGCATTGTTGATGAGAATATCGAGATCGGCGATCGCTGCCGCGGCCGAGGTGATCTGCGGCCTGCTGGTCACGTCGAGGGCGATCCTGGTGATCCGCGGATCGTCGATGTCGAGTGCATTGCGCGTCCCGGCATAGACACGGCCGACACCGCGCCTCAGGGCTTCGGCAACGAGGGCGCGACCGATGCCGCGATTTGCGCCCGTGATGAGAACGGACTTCTGCTGGATATTCATGATGTGCTCCTTGAGCCCGGCTCCCGTTTCGAGCAGCGCGCGGGCAACTTCATTCCGTGGTCGCCTCGATCACGGTCGCGAGTTTGATAGAGCCGCCTTGATCATAAGGAAAATTCATAGTTGATATCTCGATCATGCGAGAATTGAATTTGGCCTCAGTCGATCTCAACCTGCTGCCGGCGCTGGAAGCGCTTCTGCGCCGACGCCACGTGACGCGCGCGGCCGAAGATGTTGGAATGAGCCAGCCGGCGATGAGCCACATCCTCGCAAGATTGCGCGACGTGCTCGGTGATCAGCTTTTGGTTCGCGGCTCGTCGGGGCTGGCCTTAACGCATCGGGCCGAAGAGCTGGCGCCCCGCGTCGCAGCGGTGCTCGATATGGCACGAGGAATCTACCGGCCGCCGGCCCTCGAGCTTGCTGAGGTGCGCCGCGTCATCCAGGTCGTTGCGTCGGATCTGCACGCGATCCTTTTTATGCCACGCATCGTCGAGCGTGTCCGTGCCGAGGCGCCGGGGATCGAGGTGGCGCTCCGCAATTACCGGCGCGATATCTTCGACCAACTCGACGGCGGGTCGATCGACCTGATCTTCGCCGACACCCAAACGCCGCTGCCGCCTCGGACGCTCTCCACGGTGATTGGTGAAGATCGCTATGCCCTGGTGATGCGTGAGGCTCATCCCGCCTCCGGCAAGAAATGGGCGATGGCTAACTATGCCAAATGGGACAGTGTCGTCGTATCGATCTTCGGCGACGGAACCAGCACCGTCGACGCGCGCCTGGCCAAAGCTGGCGTGGTTCGCCGCATCGGCCTGACGACGCCGCACTTCATGGCCGCGCTCGCCACAGTTGCTGCGACAGACATGGTAGCGACGACGTCTCTCCTGTTTGCCAAGAGCCATGCGAAGGCCTACCGCCTGCAGGTCAAGGAACTGCCCTTCCTCGACATAGGACTTACTTCGACGATCATCGGCTCGGCGCTGCGAATGAATGATCCAATAATTCGCTGGTTCTGCGGCATCGTGAAGGAAGTTTCCGAGGACGTGCGTTCCCGAGTTTTTCGCGGCCCGCAACGCCCACCCGGAACCTGAGAACAGCGCCACGGCAGCCATCCTGAGCGACATGTGGCGGCCAGGCTTCCTCCGTGGTATCCGCTTCGGGCCAAAAGGAGACGCTGAAAGCCTTAGCACGTAAGCGTCGCGAGCTCGGTCGCCAGAAGCTGGTGCCACGCTGGGACAACTACCAATTGGTGAAGCTGCCGTCTTCGCGCCGGAACAGTGGAAGGGTTCTCGTGGGTGAAGGGGTACCGAGCGAGCCCCTCCAGTCAACCTCTCAAGTCCAAGACCCGGTGCATCTGAAGCGATCAGTCCGCGCTGGTCGTCGTCACCTTCTTGCTCATCAAGTCGCCATAGCGGTCCACAATACTGACAGTCTCAACGGTCAAGCGACTTCTGGGCAGCGGTCCACGATACGCTGGCGGGATCCGGATCGGCCAAGGACAATCTCGAGAAACTGGCTGTACGACTCGCAGAGCTTAAGGGCACCGCGTGGTAGGTTAGCCACGCCTTTTCTTCGGTGTGGAGCAGCGGGCATCGTCTGCTCCACACCCGCTGATTGGCGCCGCCCGAAGGAACGCGACCAAGAGTGGTGTTACCCAGATCCGCTAGGTGTTTTTGAGGCGCGCTTCGAAGGCGAATGTTAGCGGCGGTCCGCTGGCTTTGGACCTTCGCGAAAGTCGGGATCAATGGGCAAGGAATATGGCGTTTCGAGCATTCAGTTGTCGCATCGCCGACAATAGCCTCAACTTGTGAATTTGCCGCGGTCCACGGCGACCACCGCCGATAGTGGTCCGCTTGCACGATTGAGGATCGATGACCCATGAGCGCATCAGGACCAGCTGAAACAATTGCGCATGCACAACGCACATCCCTGCGGGCACGGTCAGAGCGCGATGACGTCGCAGGCTTCGCCGTCGTGGGGCAGCCCTTTGCATCGGGCGATCTACTGTGTTTGCGGTGTTTTCCCGCTTCGAGCTTCGGCCCAGGCTATGTCTCAGTGTGGCATCGGGCCAAAGATGAGCAGTGGACGGTCTATACCACTGTTGCGCCAGATCGTTCCTGTCCGCGATTTATCGGTTCGGCAGTGTCGCGAGTGGTCGAAACGCCCATCGAGTTGCAGTGGGGCGGCCAGTTCGACTTGACGGTCCGCGTTCCAGCAGCACGGCTGATCTGGAACCTTCATCTAACGAACACCCGGGTGACGCGCCTCATGAACCTGATGATAGCCTGGATGCCGGCAGCATTGTTCGAGAGCATGTTCGTGCTTTCTGCGATGTCCCTTTTTTCCACCCGGATGCTGGCGGCCGGCCAACTCCAACTCGGTGGTCATGTTCCGAACAGGCAATGGTTCAAGGCCGCGCCGCGCAAAGTCTGGGTCGTTTCCAGTGCGACGGCATCCCTGGGCGGCAACGATTTCGGTCCACAGCGTGCACTACCAACGCAGGCGTTCCTCGGCAAGGTCCCGCTGCCGCAACGTGGCATCGTCATGCTGGGTACTTTTTCGTTTGAAGCCTATACACCGGAGCGGCACCTGCCGGCTCGCCCGCTAAGCCAGCAGGAAGCGTAGCGCATCTACGGTCGTCCAGGTCGAGAATCCTTGAATACACGCTCCGGCTCGTGCTCAGGAGCCGCGGTCGGCAACCTTTGCGTACCGAACCTGTTTAGTTCGGCCCCATGTCGGTGGAGAAGGCGAGCGAAGACCGTCATCTGATCTTTCAGATCGGTCAGCTCGAAATTCGCCTTCATGCCGCCGAGGCAATGACCGACCGTGCCGGCTGGGCCATCGATGCGGCCATACGGGAGCCGAACGCGGACTCCGTCGCCGCCGCCTCCATCGCCGTCGCGGAGGCGAAGGTGCTGACGACCGAAATCGCCATAGAGGCCGAAAACAGATTCTTCGAACTTGCGGGGACCAGATCTGCGGTCGGTCAGCCGGCCTACGATCGTCACTGGCGCAACGCCCACGTTCACACCCTGCACGATCCCGTCCGCTGGAAATATGCCGCCGTTGGCGACTATTACCTCAACGGCACCAAGCCTCAGGGCACCGGCCAGATTTAGCGGCTCAGGGGATCGGAAGATTTTTCTTCCTCGCAGACTCACGGAAAATGACGAGAGCACACGTGCTCGGCGGCCTACCCTGAGCTCCGCGGATAGATCGATCGACCGTCGCGGTCTGCTGGTCGGCGTTAAAAACCTCCCGGATCGGGGAATCTAAGAATTGAGTGGAACAAATTCCGAGGGCCCAGGCGCCGCTTCTGAATTCCTGTGGTACATCCCGAACGAAGTTAAGGCCGGGCACCGCGGTGACGCACCAGCGCAGGATCACAACAGCCTCGACGTCCTGACCAACCACGCCAGGGCGCTCGAGGAGCACGGCTGGAAAGGCGCGTTGATCGGGACCGGTTGGGGCCGGCCCGATACGTTCACCGTTGCGGCGTCACTCGCCGCCCGGACGACCACTTTCGAGCCGCTCATCGCCGTTCGTCCGGGCTATTGGCGGCCGGCACACTTTGCTTCGAGCGCGGCCACGCTCGACCATCTGACCGGTGGCCGGGTCAGGATCAATATCGTCTCGGGCAAGGACAACCTCGCTGCCTATGGCGATAGCGAGGGCGACCAGGCGCAGCGCTATGGGCGCACCAAAGAGTTCATGCATCTGGTGCGGAAACTATGGGCGGAAGAGGGTGTCAACCATGAGGGTGAGCACTTTCGGGTGGCGAACTCGACGGTTGTTCCGCGCATCCCCCTCCGTGGCGAACGCAAACATCCAAAACTCTATTTTGGCGGGGCCTCGGAGGCCGCAGAACGCGTATCGGCCACTGATGCCGATGTTCAGCTTTTTTGGGGCGAGCGGCTCGACGATGTCCGGGAACGTATCGATCGGCTGAAAGGGTTGAGCAAGTCCCTCGACCGAGACCTGCCGCCGTTGGAGTTTGGCCTTCGGATCACCACGCTGGTCCGGGACACGACGCCCGAGGCTTGGGCCCACGCCGAGGCGAAGGTCGCGGATATGGCGAGCAAGCACGGCGCCGGGTGGAGCGATCATCACCGCGCTGCCGCTGTCGGCCAGCAACGCCTGCTCGACCTGCAGGCCTGCGGCGATGTGCTTGACGACAACCTCTATACGGCGCCCGGCAAATACGGCGGCGGCGGGGCCGGCACCACTTGGCTTGTCGGCTCGGCGGCGGATGTCGCGCGGTCGCTGCGCAAGTATCAGGCTCTGGGCATCACGCATTTCGTGCTGTCCGATACGCCTTACCTGTCCGAAATCAAGCGGCAGGGCGATCAGCTTCTCCCGCTGCTCCGCTGACCCATGTCCGCACGTCAGCTCCACCTCAACGTCAACATCCTTCACGCCGGGTTTTCGCCGGCAGCGTGGCGCATGGATGGTGTCGATCCGCATGCGGCGTTCGATATCGGCCACTACATCCGCACTACCAAGATCGCCGAACGCGCCAAGCTCGACGCGATCTTCCTCGCCGATCAGGCAGCCGTTTCGGACCGTATCGACTTCCGGACGATCACCTCGCTTGAACCGACCATCGTGCTGGCGATCCTGGCGGCCGAGAGTGAGCGCATCGGCCTCATCGCTACCGCCTCCACGACCTATAACGAGCCCTATAATATCGCTCGCCGTCTCGCCACGCTCGATCACGTTAGCGGCGGGCGGATTGGCTGGAATATCGTCACCACCGCCGATCCTGCATCGGCGCGCAATTTCGGCCGCGACGCCGCTGTCGATCATGGCGAGCGCTATGCCCGCGCCGCCGAATTCGCCGACATCGTCAAGGCGCTGTGGGATAGCTGGGAGGACGATGCCTTCATCGGCGACGTCGCCGCTAGCCGCTTCGTCGATATGAGCAAGGTGCATCCGATCGACCACAAAGGCGCGCATTTCCGCGTGGCGGGTCCGCACAACATTCCGCGACCGCCACAGGGTCATCCAGTGCTGCTCCAAGCCGGTGGCTCGGACGACGGGCAGGAACTCGCGGCTACCCACGCAGAAGCGGTGTTTTCCGCCTCGCAGTCGCTCGAGGAAGCACTGAGCTACTCACACGGACTCAAGGCGCGGGCAGCGGCTTTGGGACGGACCGGCGGCGTACCGCTCAATCTCGCTGGCCTCGCGACCATCATCGGGAGCACGGAGGCCGAAGCCAGACGGCGGCAAGAGCAGCTCTGGGACTTGATCCCGCTCGACTATTCGCTGGCCCGACTTGCCGGTGTGCTGCGGGTTCCGATCGAGCAGCTAAAGCTCGACGAAAAGCTGCCGGCAGACATTCCGCTGCCCAAGGATGGCGGCCACACCTTCTTCAGGGCGACGCTCGCACTTGCCCGCAATGGCGACCTGACCGTGCGGCAACTTATCCGCGCGTTGAACGGCAGCACCGGCCATCGCACCATCGTCGGCACGCCGAAGGATATCGCCGATGACATCGAGAAATGGTTTCTGGCAGGCGCTGCCGACGGGTTCAACCTGATGCCCGACGTCCTGCCGACCGGGCTCGAAGTGTTCGCCGACGAGGTGCTGCCGATCCTGCGGCAGCGAGGGTTGTTCCGCGAGGAGTACGAGGGCAAGACACTTCGCGGCCACCTCGGCCTCGCAAGGCCGCCAAACCGGTTTGCGGCACCGGCGCCAATCGCGCGAGCGGCAGAATGAACGATTTTAGCGCCGCGCCGGTGGCCCAGGATCATCCAGCCTCGATCGCCGATCTCGTCGCGAGGCGCTATCGGAACGGCGGCACGCTGCTGCCGGACATTGCAGCGCCGGCAATTGAGACCATCCTGTCGCATCGCTCAATTCGGCGCTACTTGCTGGAGCCTTTGGCACCGGGCGTACTCGAGCTTCTTGCCGCGGCGGCGCAATCAGCGCCGACGACATCCAACCTCCAGGCATACAGCATCGTTGCCGTCGAAGACCCCGTCCGCAAGGCGCGACTGGCAGAGCTTGCGGCACCCAATCGGCATATCCTCACCGCGCCGCTGCTGTTGCTGTTCGTCGCAGATCTGGCACGGATGCGCAGCATTACGAAAGCGACCAACCGCGCCGGCGACGGTCTCGACTATGTCGAGAGCTTTCTCGTCGCGGCGATCGATGCGGCGCTGGCGGCTGAGGCGACCATTATCGCGGCAGAGTCGATCGGCCTCGGCACCTGCCTCATCGGCGGCATGCGCAACTATCCGGCCGAGGTCGCCGCCGAGGTCGGCCTGCCGCCCGAGGCCGTGGTGGTGTTTGGCCTCACGGTCGGCGTGCCAGACCTGACGGCGGGAGAAGACATAAAGCCCCGCCTGCCGCAGAGCATCGTATTGCACCGCGAGCGCTATGCCCCTGCTCCCGCCACGGAGCTCGGTGCCTACAACGCGACCCTGCGTACCTTCCAAACCGAGCAGAACATGCCGCTCATCGACTGGACTGAGCAGGTGGGCAATCGCATCGGGACGGCCGCCGCGCTCAAGGGGCGCGATACGCTCGCCGAAACGTTGCGGGGCCTCGGCTTCGGCCTGAAGTAAGCCCGGCGTGGGCTATCTCCGCGAAGAGCCCCTTGCCGCAGATGATAGAAAAACATCCTTCCGATTTAGCTCTGGCCCTCCCAAGATTGCGACGCTCGCGGCGAAATTCGCATGTCGCAGAATTATTTTCTTGGGAAGCTTACACATGACTCTCAATCGACGCGACTTCACCCAGTTGCTGGCGCTTGCTGGCGCCGCGGCCTTTTTGCCGCAGAGCGCGGCGCTGGCGGCCGACGCCAAGCCCGTACAGGGCGGGACGCTTAATTTCGTCTACTACCCCGAGCCCAACCAGCTCGTCGGCATCAACACCAGCGCTGGCGGGCCCGCGACGATCGGCCCAAAACTGTTCGAGGGCCTGCTGAGCTATGGCTATGATCTGACGCCGCGGCCGCAGCTCGCGACAAGCTGGAGCATCAGCGCGGACGGGCTGGCTTACACGTTCAATCTGCGGCCGGGCGTAAAATTCAGCGACGGGCATCCGTTGACCTCCGAGGACGTGGCGTTCTCGCTCCTTCGGCTCAAGGAAGCACATCCCCGCGGACGGGTGACCTTCGCCAACGTTGTCAGCATCGATTCGAGCGATCCCCTCGTCGCGGTGATCCATCTAGCCAAGCCATCGGCGCCGCTGATCTCGGCCTTGGCGGCCACCGAGTCGCCGATCGTCCCCAAGCATGTGTTCGAGGCCATCAAGGCGACCGACGATCCGGCTATCGAACAGATCATCGGCAGCGGACCCTTCGTGCTCAAGGAGTGGGTCAAGGGCAGCCACGTACTCGTCGAGCGCAACCCGCTCTATTGGGATGCGCCAAAGCCCTATCTCGACCGCATCATCTTTCGCTTCATCGAGGACGCCGGTGCGCGGTCGGCTGCATTCGAAACGGGCGAAGCGGATATCGGGCCCGACCCGATCGCGCTCGGCGATCTCGGCCGCTTCAAGCAGCTCGGCAAGTTCGTGGTCGACACGACCGTCTTTGGCTATAGCGGTCCGCTCAACCAGCTCCTCGTCAATCTCGATAATCCGTTGCTTCAGGACGTCCGGGTGCGGCAGGCGATCGCGCATGCGATCAATCTTGAGGCGATCAACAAGATCGTGTTCTTCGGCTACGGGCAGGTGTCCCCCACCCCGATCAGCATCGCCGAAAGCAAATGGTACGACCCCAAGATCGGGCCGACCAAGTTCGACACCAAGCTCGCCGAGAAGCTGCTCGACGACGCTGGCCACCCTCGCGGCGCGGGCGGCATCCGCTTCAAGCTGCGGCTCACCAACAATCCCTATAACCCGCCGGAATATCTCGATTTCCTGCGGCCGGCGCTGGCCAAGATCGGCATCGACATCGAGCTGCAGCGCTTCGATTTCGCGACCTATGTGAAGACCATCTACACCGACCGCACCTGGGATCTCTCGGTCGAGGATTGCGGCAACATCTTCGATCCGAGCGCCGGGGCACAGCGTCTCTATTGGTCCAAGAACATCAAGATCGGGTTGCCGTTCTCCAACGGCGCGCATTACTCGAACCCGGAAGTCGACAAGCTGCTGGAAGCGGCGGCGATAGAGACGGATGAGAAGAAACGCCGCGAATTGCTCTTCAAGTTCCAGGAAATCATCGCCCAGGAGCTGCCGATCATCAACCTGATCGCGCCGCCCACCATCGTCGTCGCCAAGAAGAGCGTGCAGAACTACGCCCCTGGCGCCGAGGGCCTTTCGGGCAATTTCGCCGACGCCTGGGTAGATCCCGCTCGCGCCTGATATCTTGGGGCAGGCACGAGCGAAGGGGCCGCTCTCCCTGGGTGGCCCCTTCTTTTTGCCTACGCGGTTTCGAGGGCGGACGTTGCCGCGGTCGCCGCCAGCAACCGCGGCGCCAGGGCGATGGCCTGCGCCAACTGCTCGCCGATCGAGCTCGATTCCCACGCGACGCCGCGCAGCGGATGGCCGATGGCGAAGAGACCGCTCTGCACGCGGCCGCTTGCGTCAATGATTGCGCCCTCGCCGGTGGCATCAATGCCGAAGCCGGTTGTGTGCGGCCGGACGGTACCGCTCGCCAGCAGTTGGCGAACCAACTGCGCATCGACACGACGCCAATCGTGCTCCTGGTGACCGCGGCAATTCACGACGCCGTCGAATAGCCGCTCCTCCACGGTGTCGCTGTGCCGCCAGCGAATTTGGGCCGCAATGCCATCCGGCTGCGGGGCAAGGGAGAGCAGGCGACCGGCGGCGAAATCGAGGCGACCTTCGGCCTTCGCCCTTTCGACGAACGCGTAGGAGGCAGGCGCGGCGCGGTGGAGCGCCACATCCCAGAAGGAGCGGAGATGCCGGGCGAAGCGGCGGCGCTCAACGTCGTTGGCGGCCTGCCAAAGGTCGAGCACGTGGGCGCGCAGGGGGACAGGCAAAGCCTGCCAGTTGGTGCCCGTCTCGGCCATCGCGGCCTTCTCTGTGCGGATGCGCTTCAGCAGCTCACGCACGGTGCGCGGCAAGGGCGCGCTGGCGACAAAATCACGCCAGGGTTCGACAGCTCGCCGTCCCTCGACCATCTGGCCGCGTCGCGACACGACCTGATACCGCCCTTTGAAGCCGCGCGCCTCCATGCTGGCGATGACGTCGACCATGCTCAGACTGGCGCCGACCAGCAGCAGATTGTCGGCGTCGCGCAGCCGATCGAGCGCCGCCGGCACCCACGGCACCGCCACGAAGCGCGGATCGTCGGCAACCGCCGCTTCAGCGCGCGTAGGTGTGCTCGGGAACACGCCCGTCGCTAACACCACAACGTCGGCGGGAATAGTCTCGCCGCCAGCAGCCTGAACGATGAAGCCGCTGCTGGATCGCTCGACGGCAATCGCCTCGTCTTGAACGTGCACAAACGACACACCGGCCGTCTTTTCGGCGACGGCGCGGTTCAATTCCGACTGCACATAGGTGCCATAAAGCCAGCGCGGTGGGCTGCTCTGCGCTAGGTCGACCGGCAGCGTCCAGCCATGCCGCTCGCCATTCGCGGTGAGCCACCGAACGAGGTGCTGCGGATCATTCGGATGGAGCCCAAAAATCTGCGCCGTGCCGTTGACGAGATGGACCGGCTCCGTCGTGCTGTAAGCAACGCCGCGTCCAAGCTCTGCACGCCGCTCTACGATGGTGACTGAGAGCGGGCCACGGGCGGCATCCAGCAGCTTGATCGCCATGACGGCTCCAGCGTAGCCGCCGCCGACAATGACGATCCGCGGCTGGTGATGCGCTCTATCCATCTCATTCGTTCCCGACACCGAAATAGCTGGCGGCATGGTCGGGAGCGGCATGTCGATGTCGAGCAACAATAATTGCGTGGGGCGGCAAGAGCTTCTTTCTGGCGTGCCGATACCGAAGCGCTATGACCCGTTGGCCGGCTCCTTTGCCCGGTTCGGAGCGCATCGCATGGCCCCTTCGGCATCAGCCAATCGCAAAATCAGGCTTGGCGCTTTTCTCCGCGGGCCTGGCCATCATCTGGCCGCCTGGCGTCACCCGGATGTGCCGGCCAATGCCGGCCTCAACTTCAAGCATTACGCGCAGATGGCGCAGACGGCGGAGCGCGGGCGCTTCGATATGGTGTTCCTCGCCGACAGCCTCAGCGCCCGCAACGGCGAGCAGCCGATCGAGACCTTTGAGCGCACCGGTCACGTGGTGCATTTCGAGCCCTTGACGCTGCTCTCAGCGCTGTCTGCGGTGACGAGCAATATCGGCCTCGTCGCTACCGCCTCTACGACCTATTGGGAGCCGTTCCATCTTGCACGGCTCTTCGCCTCGCTCGATCATCTGAGCGGCGGCCGCGCCGGTTGGAACGTCGTCACCTCGTCAGACGTCGCGGCCGCGGGCAATTTCGGCCGCGACAAGCATCCGGATCACGCCGATCGCTACGACCGCGCCGAGGAATTCGTCACGCTGGTCCGGGAGCTGTGGGACAGTTGGGACGACGACGCTTTCGTCAACGACAAGGCCACGGGCATCGCCATCGACCGGCAGGGCATCCACGCGCCGAACCACGTCGGCAAACATTTTTCCGTGCGCGGCCCGCTCAATGTCGCCCGCTCGCCGCAGGGACGCCCCGTTGTCGTGCAGGCAGGATCGTCACAGACCGGGCAGGAACTCGCCGCTGAAACCGCCGAGGTGGTCTTTACGGCGCACACCTCGATCGCCTCCGCTCACGCGTTTTACGCCGAACTCAAGGGACGGGTGGAAAAGCATGGCCGTTCGCGCGACAGCCTGAAAATCATGCCGGGCATTTTCCCTGTCGTGGCGCGCACCAAGGCCGAGGCCGAGGACAAGTTCGCCATCATCCAGGATCTGGTCGACCCGAAAGTCGGCGTGGCGCTGGCTTCAGGGCTGCTCGGCCGCACCGATCTTTCGGGCTATGACCTCGATGATCCGGTGCCTGAAGCCGGTCCATCGGAATCGGGCAAAAGCCGGTCGAAACTCGTCGGCGATCTCGCCAAGGAAAAGCAGCTCACCATCCGCCAGCTTTACCTGGCAGTCGCGGGTGCACGCGGCCACTACCAGATCGTCGGCACGCCTTGGGAGGTCGCAGACCTCATCGAGGAGTGGTTCACCAGCGGCGCGGCGGACGGTTTTAACATCATGCCGCCGATCATGCCCGCCGGGCTCGACGATTTCGTCGAGCTCGTGGTGCCTGAACTGCAGCGCCGCGGTCTCCACCGCACCGAGTACGAGGGCGTGACCTTGCGCGAAAACCTCGGCCTCGTCCGGCCAGCGCGAGGGGCGCGATAAGCAGCGGTCCCGACGAAGTGCGTTCGCCGAAGCCGCCGAGATCGCCCTAAACCAACAAACCACCCTCGACGGGTGCCGGGCGGGCGCGCTGGTTGTAGAGGAGCTTGTTGCGCCGCGCCTGCTCTTCCTCTGAAATCGGGCCTTCTGCCGGACCGGCGACCACGGCAATGCCGCGCTGCACGCCGGGGCGAGCGCTTATTTCGTCGAACCAGCGCTTGAAATATTTGAACTCTTCGATGTCCTGCCCTTGGTTCTTCCAGCCGACAGTCCATGGGTAGCAGATCATGTCGGCGATGCTGTACTCGTCGCCGGCAATGTAGCGCCGGTCATAAAGGCGGTTGTTCAGCACGCCGTAGAGCCGGTTGGCCTCGTCGGTAAAGCGGCGCACCGCATAGGATTGGTCACCCTGCTTGTCGCCGAGACGACGGAAATGGCCAGTCTCGCCGAGTTTTGGCCCTTGGTTGGCCACCTGCCAGATCACCCACTGGTTGACCTCGTAGCGGCCACGCAGATCCTGCGGATAGAAGCGCCGGGCCTTCTCGGCGAGATACATCATGATCGCGCCGGACTCGAACACGCTGATCGGCGCGCCGCCGCCCTTGGGCTCGGTATCGACCATCGCCGGCATGCGATTGTTGGGACCGATCTTGAGGTAGTCGTCCTTGAACTGGTCGCCCTTGCCGATATTCACCGGCACGATGGTGTAGGGCAGCCCGAGTTCCTCGAGCAGGATGGTGACTTTCTTGCCGTTCGGCGTCGGCCAGTAATGCAGTTCGATCATCGGTTACCTCAATCGCTTTCCGTCGCGAGAAACGCCCTGTCGGGCCAGCGGTCAAGTCCGGTGGCGACGAAAGTCCATCACACCTTCGCGGGTTCGGGAACGACCGCCTGGCCGACGCCGTAACGGACCGGCGGGCGGGTGCCGTTGACGGCAAAATCGCCGACGATACGGTCGCGGTAGATGCGCGGATTATGCGAAGCGATGGTACGCGCATTGCGCCAGTGCCGATCGAGGCCGAGCCCCTTCTTTGCCGCTGACGCGCCGAGGGCGTCAAACAGCACCGTCGAGGCATCGAGGATGAGGTTGGTGACCGGCGTCACCGACTGCGACACCTCGATCTCGGCGATGGCGTTGGCCCGCTCTTCGGCATCCGGATCACCGGCGAAGTGAGCGTCATAGGCCCGCTGCAGCGACTCTGCCGCCTTGAGCGCTACTGCTCCGGCCGCGTAGGCAGCGCCGCGCACTTTGCCGACCACCTGCAGAATCTGTGCGTCCTGTGATACGCGCGACGCGTTGCCGTGGCCATAGACGCGGGTGCGTTCGGCGACGAGCCGCGCCACATCATTGGCGCCGGCGCGCCCGACGCCAGCGAGCGTCGCCAGATGAACGAGCTGGAAGAACCCGTCGGCGTATTTGAACCGGCCGCCGGGCGGATTGACGAGTTGGGGCTCGATCAGCACCTCGTTGAACAGCGCCGTGCCCGAGGCCGAGAGCGCCTGGCCGAAACCGTCCCAGTCATCGATGATCTCGACGCCATTGGCGCTGGTGGGGACAAGGGCGCCAACGCCCTCGCCATTTTCATCGGTGGCGCCAAGATTGACCCAGTCGGCGAAGAGTGAGCCCGTCGTGTAGAATTTCTTGCCGTTGAGCCGCCAGTGATCGCCCTCCCGCACCAGCCGGGTTGAGAAGACGCCGACCTTGTTGTCGCCAACCTCGGAGAACCCGCTGCCGATGGTCTCGCGTGCCGCGATCCGGCCGAGCCACGTCCGGCGCCAGTTCGCATCGGCTGAAACCAGCACATCCTCGGTGAAGCCGAAATGCGAGCGCAGGGCATTGGTGACGTTCGGCTCCCCCTCCGACAGCTCGATCAGCAGCGCGAAGAATTCCGGCAGCGTGACGCCGAGACCGCCATACTCGGTCGGCACGCGCAACGTCGAAAAGCCGACCGTCTTGAGCCAGCCGATTTCCTCGTGCGGCAGGGTGTGGGTGAGCTCGCGCTCGACCGCCTTTTCGCGGATGCGCGCGAAGATCGGGCGGAAGGGCGCAGCGAGCGCATCGTAGCGGGAGCTCGGGCCGGCGCCCCAGCCGAGGTCGATTTGAGTCATGAGGAAAACCCGTTGCTACAGCCTGAGGCCGGCCTGCTGCATCAGCGGCAGGATCTTTTCGCCGAAATGCTTGAGGTCGACGCGAAAATCGTGGAAGCCGAGCTGTACGCCATCGATGCCGGCCTTCTTCAGGGCCAGCAGTTGATCGACGACCTGCTCGGGCGTGCCGATGATCTCTATGTTGCCGCCGAGCCCAAAGCCCTGCTTCTGCGACTTGTCGGCTTTACCGCGCCAGGCATGGGCGTCGCTGTCGTAGCCGCGATTGTTGCCGAAGCCGGTGCTCGATGGCTCCGGCTTGTTGGAAACGATGGCCTCAAGGTACTCGCTCGTCTCGGCTTCGGTGTCGCGCGAGACGATATGCGGGTTGATCAGCGTCTTCACCTTGCGGCCGACCGTCTTTGCCGCATCACGGATTTTTGCCGTGTGCGGCGGTAGCGTTTCGAGCGCGGAGTCGATATGGGCGCCGCCCGGCGAGGTGATGAACACAATGTCCGAATAGCGCGAGGCGAAATCGATGCCGGCCGGCGAGCCGGTGGCATTGACCAGCGTGGGGCGGCCGTAGAGCGGCTTGGGCGTGACGTAGGCATTTGACAGCTTCCACGGGGAAAGCTGGCCGTCATAGGAGAAATTCTCCGTTTCCGCCCAAAGCCGCTCCACAACGTCGAAAAATTCTGCCGCCATAGCATAGCGCTTGTCGTGCTCGATGCGCTGCCAGCCGAACATTTCGTGCTCGATCGCCCGGTGGCCGGTGACGATGTTGACGCCCCAGCGGCCCTTGGCGATGTGATCGAGCGTCGCGCCGAATTTAGCGAAATGCAGCGGATGCCAGGGACCGTAGAGCACGTGCACGGTCGAGATCAGCAGGATCTTTTGGGTGATCGCCGCCATCGCGCCGAGCGCCACGAAGGCATCGAGCGAGGCCTCGCCATCGTAGCCGCCCTTTGGCAGCCATTGCGTACGCGAAAACGCCAGCTCGAAGCCCAGTGCCTCGCCCTGCCGCACGATCTCGGCGTTGTAATCGAACGTCCAGGTATTGCTGGTCGGCAGATTGGTGATGCGGATGTCCTGCAGATTGAGGAACAGACCGAGCATCAACGGCTGCTGCGCCGCCTGCGCCAGCGGGCTATCCGGGTAGTCGTAAGGCGACGTGAGCTTGAAGGTCGGCGCGTCGGCAATGGCGAGACTGGACATGGGCAAAAGTCCTCAGGCCACGGCGCTGAGTTCGCCGGCGGCGAAATCAACGAGGAGGATGGCGATCTCGTAGCCGCGACGCTGCAGCCAATGGGCTACGGTACGGGCGCGGACGCCGAGCGGGTCGTCGATGAGCACGACGCGCGCGCCGCGCACCGCGATGGTGCGATAGGCGACGCCTAGGAGCTGGCCACCTTCGGAGGACAGCGTGTCGTCGAGGTGGCCGGCTGCAAACTCTTCAGGTGTGCGGACGTCGAGGAGGTAGGTCGTGCGATCGGGATCGGACGCCCAACTCCGCGCGGTCGCAATATCGATCTCGGGGAATTTGTCATCCCTGGCGAGTCTATCGATGTGCTCGGCCGCAAATTTACGGGCGGCGTCGCTCGCCTCGCCATAAGTTTTGGTTTTGCCGGTTTCGAGTTTCAGGCCGGCATTGGTCCAGGCCTTGGTGCCATCGTGGAGGTAGGTGACGGCATTGGGTACGCCCGCATCGATCAAGGTCTGAGCGCCGAGGATGGCGCGCGGCAGACCTGCGCAGGAGACCACCACCTTGGTCTTCGCCGAGGGGACAAGGTCCTTGAAGCGCAGGATCAGCTCGGCACCGGGGGCGCTGATGGCGCCCGGGACATGCTCCTTGGTGAATTCGGCAACGGTGCGCGTGTCGAGCACGACGACATCCTCGCCCTTGTCGCGCAGTGCCTTGAGTTCCTCGGCGGAGGTCACGGGCGTGCCCTTCTCGTCGCGGACTTTCAGGACAAAATCGACGCCCGGCGTGTCGAAGGTCGGCAGACCCGCCGTGCCGTCTTTAACCCACTCGGGAATGCCGCCATCGAGCGCGTAAACATTCGGCCGGCCGGTATCGCGCAGCTTTTGTGCAAGCCGTTCGCCGGTACCCTCGCCGCCATCGGCCAACACGGTACGCACGACGGCACGGGGAATGAAATTGTTGATCTCGCCAAGCAGCCGATCCGGCGGCAGATTGGTGGCGAACAACGGGGAGGCGTAGCCCACGACGGCCGGATCACGAATGTCGATCACCGCCAGTTCCTGCCCGTCGGCGAGCCAGTCGCGCAGGGTTTCGGTCGAAATGGTCTTTTGGCTCACGGCGCACTCCCTTACCTCACTTCCGTTTTAGTCTATCGATTTAGTGGATAATAAGCGTGGGTGCGCGTGCTGACTTGCGCGATCGCAGCGGAAATAACTGCCGGACGACAGGCATGTCGCGGAACAAGATTCCCGATGGACATTTTTCCGATGGCCGCTACACCGGCAATGACCTCACTCGAACTGAAGCCCAAAAATGGCCGCCACAAATCCAATCTACACCGGCCTGCCGACCACCATTTTCGAGGTGATGTCGCGGCTAGCGCGCGAGCACGATGCGATCAATCTCGGCCAGGGTTTTCCCGACACTGATGGCCCGGAAGCGGTGAGGCGGGTCGCGGCCGAGGCGCTGCTCAACCGATCCAACCAATATCCGCCGATGCTCGGGGTGCCCGAACTTCGGCAGGCCGTGACCGCGGCCGACAAGCGGTTCTATGGGCTCGATGTCGACTGGCAGACCGAGGTGCTGGTGACCTCCGGCGCCACAGAGGCACTGTCGGATTGCATGGCGGCGCTGCTGGAGCCCGGCGACGAGGTGGTCGTCTTCGAGCCGCTCTACGATTGCTACCTGCCGCTGATCCGCTGCGCCGGCGCCGTGCCGCGTTTCGTGCGGCTCGAGCCACCGCACTGGTATCTCGACGAAGCCGCGTTGCGCGCCGCCTTCTCGGCGCGTACCAAAGCCGTGCTGCTCAACAATCCGCTCAATCCCGCCGCCAAGGTGTTCGCGAAGGCCGAGCTCGAATTGCTGGCGTCCCTCATCGTGCAACACGATGCCATTGCCATCTGTGACGAGGTCTATGAGCACATCGTCTTCGACGGGCGCGCGCACCTGCCGTTGGTCACGTTGCCCGGCATGCGCGGCCGGACGGTCAGAATTGGCTCGGCCGGCAAGACGCTGTCGCTGACGGGCTGGAAGGTCGGCTACGCCACCGCTGCCCCAGCCCTGCTCGACCCAATCGCCAAGGCGCATCAGTTCACGACCTTCACCACGCCGCCCAACCTTCAATACGCAGTCGCGCAGGGGCTGGCGCAGGACGACAGTTACTACGGAGAACTCGCGGGTAGCCTGCAGGCGAAGCGCGATCGTTTCGCGGCCGGCCTCGAGCGCATCGGTTTTCAGACAGCACCGGCCGAGGGCACGTATTTCATCGTCGCCGATATTGGCGTTCGCAGCTCGGGCGAGGACGATTTTGCCTATTGCCGACGGATGACGCAGGAAGCGCGGGTTGCGGCCGTACCGCTCTCGGCGTTTTATGCCTCGAACGGGCCGACGAACTTCATCCGCTTCTGTTTTGCCAAACGCGACGACGTGCTCGACGAGGCCATCGCACGGCTCGCTGTGTGGCGTTGAGCGAAGCTGATGCGGGACGCCGACCCCCCGGCTATCCCGCACCACTCCCCTCGACCGATCGACAGCTAAACGGGAACAGGAAACCCGTCAGGCCGCCGGATCGAACCAGATTGTCTTAAAGCTGTTGTTGATACCCTCGGCGCCGGGTGCAAAATCCCGGACCTTCTTCGCCGCGACGATCTGCGCGCCAGCCGCGACGAGATCGACCGAGACCGCATCCTCGTGGATGATATGCTGGAACTTGTACCAAAGGTCGCGGCGCTTACCCTCATCCGGTTCGACCGCCGCTGCTTCGAGCAACGCGTCGACATCCGGATTGGCGTAGTGCGAGGCGTTGGAAAACGGCAGGCCGAGCTTGAAGTTCTTGCTCCAATAGGCGCGCTGCACGCCAAGTGTCGGGTCAAACGTGTTCGACAGGGACTCGATGACGAGATCCCAGGCGCGATCCTTGTAGACGGTGTTGAGATAGGTCGGCAGGTCGAAGGACAAAATCTCGGCGTCGATGCCAACCTTCTGCAGCGCGCCCTTGATATACTGGGCATAGGCAGGCGGATTGAACGGATTGTTGGTCAGCCGGAGTTTCAGGCGCTTGCCATCCGCGCCGCGTGGCTTTCCGGCCTTGTCGAGCAATTGCTCGGCAAGTTTGGGATCATAGGCGTGCGCTTTGATCGAGGGGTCGTAGAATTTCGGCAGCGCCACGCTGATCGGGCTCGGCGACACCTGGCCGAAGCCATAGAGTGCGACTTTGACAAGGCCTTCTAGATCGATCGCATGGGCGATGGCGAGCCGCACGTTCTTGTCCTGCAGCGCCGGCGTATCCCAGTTGAAGAAGAGCTGCTGCTGCGGACCCGAATAGGCGTAGGTCGTGGTGTCGACCTGAAGATTCGGGTTGGCCTGCAGCCGCGCCACGTCGGCGAGCGGCACCGGGTTGGCGCCGATGTCGATCTCGCCGGTTTCGAGCGCCGCCGAGCGCGCTGCTGGATCGAGGATCACGTGCAGGATGACGCGATCGAGATAAGGCTGGCTCGGCTCCCAATAGTTGGGATTGCGGTCGTAGATCAGATGGCTGCCCGGCACCCATTCCTTGAGGATGAAGGGGCCGGTGCCGACAACCTGTTCAAGCGTCTCGCCATCGGCCGGCTTGATGTCCTTGAAGATATGCTCGGGGACGATCGGCGATTCCGAACTCGATATCGCGGTGATGAGGAACGGCGCCGGTTTTTCGAGCACGATGATTGCAGTGTGCGGATCGGGCGTCTGCACCTCCGTCACATGCGCGTAGGTGATGCGGCCGCGCGGATGCGCTTCCTTCAGTCGAAGGATCGAGAATTTGACATCGTCCGAGGTGAAATCCTGGCCGTCGTGCCACTTCACGCCCTGGCGCAGATGGAAGGTGTACTTCAAACCGTCCGGACTGACCTCCCATCCAGTCGCGAGCAGAGGCTGCGGGGTCAGATCGTGGTCGTAAGTCAGCAGCCCCTCATGCGTCTTGGGGCCAATCGACTGGCCGGTGCCGGACGACGTGTTGATGGCGATCAGCGCCGAGCCGGGATCTGGATAATAGAGCCAGTTGAGGGTGCCGCCGCGAACCGGCGTAGTTGTCGCGCCGCCGGTCGTAGCAGTAGCCGCGGCGGCGGCGAATGAGGGCAAGGGGAGAAAACTGCTGGCGCCGGCCAGCAGCGCCAATTCGGTAAACTTCCGTCGATTGATGGTCATCTGGTGCTCCGGTCATACGAAACGGGATTGCTTGAGACGCCGTAATTGGCGTTCGATGCGCAATGCATGCCGGAAGATGCGCTAATGGCGAAGAATGATTTTCTGTCAGATCGCGAAAGCCGGCCTTTCGGCAAATGGGCTCAGCGAACCTTGGCCGGACCGGTCTGATCTGACGTTGCCCATGCCGGCGACTGCTACGCAACCACCCCGTCAGCCACCCGTCTCAGCTTGGCCGATTCAAACCACACTAATTCTATAGACAAAAATAGGCTGTGCGGATTTTTAGGTTTTCCTTCTAGGAAGGATGGGGCACGCGGGAAAGATAGTTGCCGTGGCGGGATCGCCTCGCAAGCGGCGCTCTCGGCCTGCCTCGGCGAATATGCTGCAATGCCGGCATGAATGAAATGACCCGCCGCAGACCCCGATTGCCGCAGCCGACGTTGGCGCGTTTGCCGCCACTGACGGCATTGCGCGCCTTCGTTGCGGTGGCGCGGCATCTCAGCTTTTCGCGCGCGGCAGATGAGCTGCACGTGACCTCGGCAGCAATCGGCCAGCAGATCCGTCTGCTCGAGGATCACCTTGGCCAGCCGCTGTTCTATCGTAACCGCGGCGAGCTTGAACTGACACCGAGCGGGCGTGCGCTGATGCCCGGCCTGACCGACGCCTTCGACATGGTCGTGCAGTCGATCGCCCGTCTTGCCGGGAACGACGACTACGCGCCGCTGCGCATTTCGGTACCGCCATCGTTCGGCGCCAAATGGCTGATGCCGAGGCTTGGCGCGCTGCAGGCGGCGCTGCCGCGTCAGGAAATTCTGCTCGATGCGTCGGTGCGCCTCGTCGACCTGCACGCCGAGGACATTGATTGTGCCATTCGCTACGGTCTCGGCGCCTATCCGGGCCTGGTCGCCGACCGGCTATTGCCGGAAGCGGTGATCCCGGTTTGCAGTCCGCAATTCGCCGAATCCTACGCGCTGAACGCCGCGATCGACTCGCTCGATGGTGTGCCGTTGCTGCACGACGATGGGCCGGAGCGCGATCCGGGATGCCCCGGCTGGCGGGAATGGCTCGCCGCGGCAGGATTTTCGACTGGCGCGGCGCAGGGCGGCATGCGTCTCAACCAATCATCGCTTGTGCTGGATGCGGCCGTTGCCGGGCATGGGCTGGCGCTCGGCAAGGCGCGCCTTGCGGAAGCCGAGCTCGCCTCCGGCCGGCTCGTCAGCCCGCTCGGGACACCTCAGCCCGTCGAGTTTTCGTATTCCTTCATCACGACGCCGAGCAAGGCGCAGTTGCCGCGCGTCGAGCTGTTCAGGCGCTGGCTGCAGGCCGAAGCGGCCGCCTCGCAAGCCCTCATCGGCATCTTCTTCCCGATCCCGCAGACAATCGCGGCACGCCACGAACCCCGGATACTTTAGTCATGAAATTAGCTCGCGAGCCGTCAGCGCCTGTAGATGCAGCTTTGTTCAAGCAGGCCATGCGGCACCTCGCCGGTGCGGTTAGCGTCGTCACGGTCGGACGCGGCGACGACCGTACCGGCTTCACCGCGACATCGGTCTCCTCGTTTTCCGCCGACCCGCCGAGTATTCTGGTCAGCCTCAACCGCTCATCGTCCTCATGGGAAGCGCTGCAGCGCAACCGGCACTTCTGCGTCAACATCCTCGCCCACGACCAGCACCACGTAGCCGACAGGTTCGCCGGCGCCCAGGGTGCAAAAGGGATAAGCCGCTATGAAGGAGCATCCTGGCAACCGCTGGTCACCGGCGCCCTGTCGCTGTCCGAGGCATTGACGGTGATCGACTGCGAGCTCGATGAATCGATCGACCGGCATTCCCACTCGATCCTCATTGGCCGCGTCTGTGCCGTGACCTCGCGCCACAACGCCCAGCCCTTGCTCTATTGGCACGGCGCGTATCGGCGGCTTGACGCAAACGAACCAAACCGTGGGCTGATCGCCGTTGAGGCTGCGGAGCCCAGGCTCCTGTCTAAGGTGGGCTAGTAAGCGCTGCCACCGCAAAAACGCGACTGACCATTAAGAATGTCGGCCTCGTCCGCAGTCTCTTCGGCATCGGAAAGTTGGCTGCATTTGTCCCAGTTGCCCTTGAGAAGGCCGGGGCGTGACCGCGGTAGCGGAGTTCAGCCCATCGAGCGATGAAACCTGCCCGTCAGCATGAAAAACAACACCTGCACTTGTTGCAGATGCCCCGTGGTCCTTAGCGCCGCACCTCTCTCAAAGCCGTCGCCAACTGATCGATCTGGTGAAGCAAGACCCGTGGTGGTGGCAGGGTCCTACCGCGAGTCGGCCTTGCCCCCAGTGCCTTCCAGCCTTGGTAGAGGGTCGTTAGGAGATCGCGTTTGGTCATCAGGCCGGCCCTCATCATTCGCCTCGTGATCTCGTCATCCGACAGTCGGAAGCGAATTGGCACTCGATCATTACGGAATAGCGCCGCTACCAATCCGGACCCGCGGTCGAGTGGGTCGTTGCTACCGCTGTTGTCTAGACCCTCGTCGAGGGCGTCCTGCAGAATGAGGAGATCGCGAAACCGCAGCGTCTCCTTCAGCCTGGCCTCCTCTTCCTCGTTTATGGGACCGACGAAGCTGATCCCGTATTCGGGGTCGATGACCACATCATCTGGATGCGGCAAAGGGGGGTGGCGTCCTCGGCCGCCGTTACGTTCCGCCTCGGCGTAGATGAATCTTAGATCGGTGACGTTTTGGCGCCATCTTGCGTTCTCGGCTTCGATCGCAGCTCGGTGCTGGCCTGCGGCGCTCGTAAGTATCGATGGCGTGCTTTTGGGCAAGGGGGCTGCCTTTGAGTGCTGCACTCTGTTGGGCTCGGGACGGTTAGTTCACGCGAGCCGGCGCTCAAGGCTGCTCCAGTGGTCGCGCACCAAAGCGAGATCGGCCATGAACTTCTCACGCTCCCCAGCGGCCAGCTCGCGATCGGGAATGCGCAGCAGGTAGGACGGGTGGTTGGTGACGAAGAGCGTCGTGCCATCCTCTAGGGCGATCGGCGCGCCACGCAGCCTCGCTATGGTTGCCGTTTTGCCTAGCAGACTCGTGGCGGCGGTGGCGCCAAGCGCCACGATGATCTTGGGGGCCACAAATTTGATTTCGAGGTTCAGCCAGAACTTACAGGCAGTCACCTCGCCGGCATTAGGTTTCTGGTGAATGCGTCTTTTGCCGCGCGGTTCGAACTTGAAGTGCTTCACAGCATTTGTGACGTAGACGCGCGAGCGGTCGATGCCAGCCTCGTCGACCGCTGCATCGAATACCTGACCTGCGGGACCGACAAACGGCTTGCCGGCCAGGTCCTCCTGATCGCCGGGCTGCTCGCCGACAAACATGATGTCGGCATGTTCCGGGCCCTCGCCGAATACCGCCTGGGCCGCGTATTCGTAGAGCGGACAGCGCTGGCAACCTGCGATCGCCGCCCGGGCGTCGGCGAGGCTCAAAATCTCCCGCCTCTCCGATGCGTCGGCCATCTGCCGCTCCACCTGCCTGACATGACGAGATGGCGGCTGGCTAGCAATTCGCTCGATCATCGCTTTCTCCGCCTGTCGTGCTCCCCTGATCAGGGGAGCAATGAGTTCGGCTTCCGGCAGGTTGCGCCAATATTTGACCGGCATCTCCGATTTCATCATCGCAACCTTGAGGCGCGCAGGATTGAAGATCGAGGCGAAATAGGTTTTCCAGTCCGCTTCAACCGCGTCGTCTTGAGGTACATCGGCCCTGGTGCCGCCGTCACCGAACGCCAGCTCTTCGCCATCCCAATAGGCTGAGCTGTAGGGTGTCACGATCGCCCAGATCATGCCGGTAAAACGGCGCTCGAAGAACGGCGCGGTCATTTCAAGCACGTAATGATCGGGCTCGAACCATGCGGCGAAGCGTTCGAGGCCGCTGTCGTCGACGATCGATTTGAAGCGGACGAACGCCTTCATCTTATGGCTGTCTCGACGCACCGCGCTGCGCATCGACGTCAGGCGGACAATGTCGGGGTCTGAGGAGACGGCGAGCAGATTGCGATCCGCCTGCAACCGCCACAGCACGCGGTAGAGCAGCGCGAAACGATCAGGATCGCTATGACAAAGCACGCTCGGGGCGAGTTCGACAAAGGCTGAGGGCACTTTACCTGCAGGCCGGTCGTCTTCCAACGGAAGCGCTGACTCGCCGCTACCGAACAAATCCGGGCCGGCGTTCGGTTCGTGCCATGCGACGTCCTCGGGCGCAACGCCAGCGTGCAATACCTGGCGTGCCGCCAGACGCCACTCGTCGAAATCATTGAGCGATCTGAGCCGGACCGTACGCATCAGAAGAGGCTGAGTTGCTTCGGCGCAGGCGTCAACTTCGCGCGCAATCTCTTGTCATCGGTGAGACTGCCGGGAGTCCAATCGAGGGTCTCGACAAAGGGTCGTACGGTGTCGATCGACCCCGCGATGCGCGCGAGATCGTCAAGCCGCAAACTGTGGTGACGGCGAGTCGAGATGATACGGTCGACGTTCCGCGTTCCCAATCCCGGCACGCGCAGCAGCAACTCGCGGTCGGCTTTGTTGACATCGAGAGGGAACCGCTCCCGATGTTTGAGCGCCCAGGCGAGCTTTGGGTCGATCGTCAGATCGAGCATGCCGTCCCTTCCGCCGGAAACGATCTCAGGTACATCGAACCCATAAAACCGCATCAGCCAATCGGCCTGATAAAGACGATGTTCGCGCATCAACGGAGGGGCTTGCAGAGGCAGCCGCGCGCTGCTGTCGGGGATCGGCGAGAACGCCGAATAGTAGACGCGCCGCAGCCAGTAGCCCGAATAAAGGCCAGCCGATCGCGTCAAAATGGCGTTGTCATCCGCTTTATCGGCTCCCACGATCATCTGCGTGGACTGGCCAGCCGGGGCAAATTTGGCAGGCTTTGCCTTGGCCTTCGGATCAGCCTTGGCCTCGGTCAGCTTTCCACGAATAGTGGCCATGGCGGTGCGTATTTCGGCGGGCCGTTTCTCTGGTGCAAATGCCTCCAGGCCGAGATCGGTTGGCATTTCGATATTGGTGGATAGGCGGTCGGCCCAGCGGCCTGCTTCAACCGTCAGTTCGGGCGCAGCGTTGGGGATGATCTTCAGGTGGATATAGCCGGCAAAGCCATGGTCCTCCCTCAGGCAGCGCGCGACACGCACCATTTCTTCCATCGTGTAGTGGGGTGAGCGAATGATGCCGGACGACAGGAACAGCCCTTCGATGTAGTTGCGCTTGTAAAAGTCGAGAGTGAGTTGGACGATTTCTTCAACGCTGAAGCGCGCACGTTCGACGTTGGAGGATGACCGGTTGACGCAGTAGACGCAGTCGTAAACGCAGAAATTCGTCAGCAGAATTTTGAGCAACGAAATGCATCGACCATCCGGCGCGTAGGAGTGGCAGATGCCACTACCTTCGGTCGAGCCGATACCTTTACTTTGCTTGCTGTTGCGCTTTTCCGATCCGCTGGACGCGCAAGAGGCGTCGTATTTAGCCGCATCGGATAGCATGGCAAGCTTGCGGCGTAAGGTAAGAGTGGCCATCTACGTTCCCTCTTTGTTCTTCAGCTACCACGTCCCGTACCGTCCTGCATTGCAAAAAGACATAAGGACCAAAACACGGTCTAGTGCTTGAGACTTGTTCTCCGGCCAGCCCATATCTTCAACGCAGCGCCGAGCCGCGAAAACCATGCTCCCGACATGTCATTTTTTAATGCACTCCTTTAGGCCTTGAGGCTATTGGGCTACCGAGATGTTGCCGATACCCCGCCCGACTGGTGCGGCCGAGCGGAAAGTCGGCAACGCCGGCGGAGCGATCAAAATGAGTGCGTTGCAGCTGTGATGACCGAGAGCCCGGACGACAGCCGAATTATTGAAGCCCGCCTCGCCGCGATCATCGAGTCCTCCTTCGATGCCGTCATCGCCAAGGACCTGAACAGCGTCATCACGCATTGGAACCCGGCTGCCGAACACCTCTTTGGCTACACGGCGGCCGAGGCTGTCGGCCGGCCGATAACCATGCTCATCCCCGAGCATCTGCTCGATGAGGAAACCGATATCATCCGGCGTATTCGCGCCAATGAGCGGGTCGAAAGCTTTGATACCATCCGCCTTCGCAAAGACGGATCGCGGGTGAACGTCTCCATCACCGTCTCACCGATCAGAAATGCGGCCGGGGAAGTGGTCGGCGCGTCCAAGGTTGCGCGCGATATCTCGCCCTTAAAGGAAAGCGAGCGGCGGATTCGGGTACTGCTGCGCGAGATCAATCACCGCGTGAAGAACCAATATGCCGTTATCCTGTCGATGATGAGTGAGACAGGGAAGCACGCGGACAGCATCGAGGATTTTCAGGATAAGATCCGCAAGCGGATCATGGCGCTGGCATCGTCGCACGATCTGCTGGTCAAGTCGGAATGGGCCGGCTCTACGCTGGCCGAGGTCGCCAAGGGGCAGCTTGCCCCGTTCGGGCACGAAGACCGCGTGACGGTGTCCGGTCCCCTCATTTCGGTTACATCGACGGCGGTGCAGAACTTGGGCATGGCCTTCCACGAGCTTGGGACCAACTCCGCCAAGTATGGCGTGCTGTCCGGACGGGGTGGCTCGATCAGGATCGAATGGGAGTTGTCTGGCCATGACGAGGACGGCGTGGTCCTCAAAGTGAGCTGGGACGAGAAGTTCGACCCACCTCTTCAGGACAGCCCCAAGACAGGCAAAGGATTCGGCACCGTGGTGCTCGAGCGCGTAACCCCCCAGTCGCTTGGGGGGAGGGCGCAAATGGAGCGCGACAGCAACCGGGTCCGCTGGACCCTCACCGCTCCCATGGCGGCGTTATCGGGCGAAGCAGAAGAATAAACAGGCCACCCCCGGCCACGTGTCGTTGGGACCTACCTCATACCTCCGGTGGACGAGGCACGGTCGGCGCCTCGGCCAATTCGCTGCGCTTGCGCGCGGTATAGCTGGTCAGCCGGCTACGCGTACCGTCGGCCAGCACTGAGCCGACGCCGGCGATGACGATCACCGCCAATCCAGTAAGCGCAAGCTGATCCGGCACCTCGCCGAAGAAGGTCGCTCCCAAAATTAGAGCCCATACGATCTGGCTGTAGAGCATCGGCGCGACGCGGCTCGCGAGAGCCGTCGAGACAGCCGTTACATAAAGAATGTACCCGATGCCGCAGAAGATTCCGCACACCGCCAGCATGGCCAGTTGCAGGGGGCTCGGCAGAATAAATCCGGTGATCAGCATCATGATGCCATTGAAGGTCATCGTGCAAATCGTGGGCGCGACGATCAACGTGATCCGCCGCTCTTCGCGTGACACGAAACGGGTCAGCACGGCGGCGCCGGCATCACTACAGGCGCAAATCAGCGCGGCCAGGTGTCCAAACTCCAGCGAACGCAAGCCCGGCCGGACGACGAGAAGAACTCCCGCGAAGCTCGCGATAATGAGCAGCCAGCGCTCGATGCGCACGTCTTCCTTGAGGGCCACAACCGAGAGGATGGCGATGAACACCGGGATCAGAAAGACGATGCAGTAGGCCTCGGCCAGCGGTATCGCTGTGAACGCATAGGTAACGGAGACGCTGGACGTGGTGCGCAGGATTAAAATGGCTGGCATCAGCCACCGATGACGGAAGCGGAACGTGTCTCGCAGCCGCTCCCCTGCAGGCTTCGCCAGCAACATCGGGATCAGCGAAACGGCCGTATAAGCCACGCCGATTTCATAGACGCTGATCGAGTGTCCAAGCCCCTTGATCAGGGCATCGGCCCACGCGTAGACCGCATAGGAAGCCACCGCGAGCAGCACACCGGACTGGATCACTCAAGCACTCCGCCTGCTCACGCTGGAGCGCCGATGGCTACTCGTTAAACGTTAGCTTTTGCATTTGCCACACACTGGCGGTTTTAATTACTACCCTGATCATAATGATTTGCGTAGCGACTACCCCGTTCCCGGTGATCAGCATGCTCGCCATGGAGCCCGGCAAATGCTGCGCGCCATTTGAGGCCTGACCCGGATGGGGGTTTGCGGTTCGTATTGCGCGCTCAGATTGCACTGGTATGTCCGCGCCAGCGGACAGGCGCTGCTGCGGCATTGGCAGTGGCTGCTCATCGCCGCCCTGCTGGTGCCGGGCTTTCCGGTCGGTTCTTTGCTTGCCGCGGTCGCACGGGCGCTGTTGATCATTGTTTCGCCGCAACTGCCGATGTTGCCAAGGCTGTTCGGGATCGCTGTCGTGATTGTCGTTGCGGTGCTGTGGGTGCTGCCGCAGCGACAAAGCATTTTGGGTGGGAAGTTTGCGTTCTACGCCGCCACGCTGCCGGTCTCGCCGCTGGCGAATCTTGCGGTTGATCTGACGATTTTGCTCGCCGCCAATCTCCTGCCCCTCCTTCTGTTCGCCGTGGCCATGGCCGGTGCGGGAAGCTTGTCGGCTCTTTCGCTCCTTGGGCTCCTCGCCGCGGCGTTGGCGGCACAGCTCCTGCTCCTTCGGCTCGGCCACGTGCCCACAATCTTTCGGCGAGCCGCAACCGGCGCGAGGTGGAAAGAAGCGCTTTCGCCCGCGTTGTTGATTCAGGTGCAGATCCTTGCTGAGCGAAAAGGGGCGGTATTTCTCCGCATGGCGGCTGCACTCGGAATTGCCTTGGCCGCCGACCGCTTGATCATCGCATTTGGCCTCGATGGACGCAGCTTGCCGGTGTCGACCGTGGCGGCCGCGATGATCTGCCTCCTCGTCAGCGGCCTCTACCGGCCGTTGCATGATGCCCACCGTGGCGCCGCCGGATTTCTGACGACGCTGCCGCTTCCAGCCACCTATTGGCCGAGCCGTGATACGGCTTTCGTGGTTCTGTCCGGAGCTCCTGTGCTGGCCCTGATCCTGGTCTGGCTCGGTTTGCAAAGCGTGCTGTCTGCGGGCGGGTTGGTGATGTTGGCGCTGTCATCTATTGCGCTGCTTGTCCTGTTGCGTTTCCCGGTGATCATGGGGGGACGTTTGACGATATTTCTTTCCGCGCTCACCGCTGGTCTTTGGGCGGGCGCTGGGATCGCCGCGGTGCTGCGATGAACGTGGACGATCCCTTGCGCGCGGAGGGGCTGACCGCCTCCTACAATGGCCGCCCAATATTCAGCGGCGGCAATCTTTCGCTCAAGGTCGGTCTTTACGCTTTGCAGGGCGCCAACGGTAGCGGCAAGTCGACACTCTTGCGACTGCTGGCCGGCGCACAGGCGCCGGACGCAGGAGACGTCTGGATAAAGGGCGTCAGTTTGCGCCGGGCGTCTCAAGCCGCCAAGCGCCATCTCTCCTACGCACCAGATGACTGTCCGGTTTATCCTTTCGTGACAGGGCGGCAGTTTCTTCGTTTCGTTGCCATGTCGAAAGGCGTGGCATTACCGGCCTTGAGTGACGACGACCTGACCGCGGCGCTCGCTGTCGAACCGCATCTCGATATGAGGTTCGACAGCATGTCCCTGGGGACGCAGAAAAAGCTGCTGTTGCGGGCGGCTTTCATCGGGTCGCCGCGCGTCATGCTGATGGACGAACCCAGCAACGGCCTCGATGCAGCGGCGCGCCACGCCTTTTTCGACAGCCTTCGGACAGCAGCGCAGGAGGCGGTTGTCCTCTGCGCCACCCACGACGCTGCGATGGTGGAGGAGACGGGTGCATCGGTGCTGCTGATGCAGCAGATCGTTGCGGTCAGGGCATAGCCAGGCTGTGGTGGGGATTACGTGGTCGGGTCGCCAGCAAGCAAATGCGGCGCACTGGCCCCGGGCGGTTTCTCCCGCTACAGAAATGCGAACCTCCGCCGATCCTCGAAAACGGGTAAGCCCAAATGGAAGTAGACGCGCTTCAGAGATTCCTGGTCCCGGGGAAAGCCGCGCTCGTGACGGGCGGCGGCGATGGGATCGGCAGGGCGACAGCACTGCTGCTGGCTGCCGCCGGTGCTGCGGTTGGGGTGCTCGACAAGGATGGCGCCAAGGCGTCCGCGGTCGCTGCGGAAATAGCGAACGGGCGTGGTATCGCCGTCCCCTACGCGGTCGACGTCACCGACGAGCTGGCCGTCGAGCAGGCGATGTCGGATTTTGCCGGCGTGCGCGGCAGCCTCGACATTCTCATCAATAACGCCGGCATGGCCATCCGCGGCGCGGCCGCGACGTTGTCCGTTGAAGACTGGAACCGCGTGATCGCAGTCAATCTGACCGGGATGTTTTTATGCGCGCGCATCGCGGCGCGGCACATGAAGCAGTTCGGCCGCGGCGGAGCGATCGTCAACACGGCCTCCATCATGGGGATTTCGGGCGGGCTCTACCCCAACGTCGCTTACCAGACCACCAAGGGCGGCGTGGTGAACATGACTCGGGCCCTGGCGCTGGAGTGGGTCGCGGATGGCGTGCGCGTCAATGCGGTGGCGCCAACCTACGTCAACACGCCCTTCATCGCCGGGCTGATCAGCAAGCCAGAAGTTCTGGCGGCGATAAAGGCGGCGACGCCCATGGGCCGCCTGGCCGAGCCGGACGAGATCGCCTCGGCGATACTCTTTCTGAGCAGCCCCGCGGCAGGCATGATCACGGGATCGATCCTGCCGGTCGATGGTGGCTTTCTGGCGCGCTGAGGCGTCAGGATATCTGCGGTGCGACCGTGTTCCTTGAGGCCGCGGAATCGTAGGCCGCCTGGCAAAGCGCCATCGTCTTGAGGTTGTCGTCGCCTGCGACGCCGGGGCTGCGTCCTTCCCGGAAGGCTTCGAGAATATGCTCGCAGGTATTGAGCACACTGGTTTGGATCGTGTGCCAGGGACGCTGTATCCAGTCGCGGGGGACTGCCTCGACCTGGCTGGTCCGTGTTTCTTTTCCGGCCGTCACGTGCACCCGGTAGTTGTCGCCGACGACGACAGAACCTGTGGTGCCTTCGATTTCGATGATCGTCTGCGGGAAGGGATCGGGAAGCCTACGGGCCTAGTAGGTACACTCGACGACCGACACGGCGCCCGATTTGTGCCTGAGCAACATGGTCGCGGTGTCTTCCCCTGAGAGGCCACGGCGGCGCTGCTGCGTCTCAGCCGTAATCTGCTCGACCTCGCCGAGATAGAACCGGGCAAGATCCAGCACATGCGCGCCGAGGTCGGCGATGACGAATTTCTTCTCTGTCAGCAGGTAGGGCTGGCCAGCATAAATGTCGTACCCAGTCCGGAAGCTGATCCGCGCCCAGTTGGGCGAACCGATCTCGCCACCGTCGACCACAGCCTTCGCTTCGAGGAGCGCCGGCTGGAACCGAAAATTTTCATGCACCGCGAGCGGCACTGACTTTTCTCGCGCGAGGTCGGTCATCGCAACGCAGTCGGCGAGCGAAGGCGCGAACGGCTTCTGGACGATCGTCCGGACGCCGCCCCGAAGCGCCATTTCGACAAGCGGACGATGCGACGCGACCTGCGTCACGATATCGACCAGGTCCAGCCTGGCCTTGGCGAACATTTCGGCGGCGTCAGTGTAGGCGGTTCCCCCGAATTGTTCCGCAGCGCTGTCGGCTTTGCCTCTATCGGTATCGCATACCGCGACAATCTCGACATCGCGTGAGGCGAGGTCCCGCCAGGCATTGAGGTGGTTCTGGGCAAAGAACCCGCATCCGAGGACGCCGACACGTTTGACTTCCGGCATTTACTCGCTCCCCAGCTCGGCTCTGGGACCGAAAATTATACGGGGCTACCGGTGGCCGCAAGGTTGGCCGGACCTGAATGGAACGAAAAGGCGTCCCCGCCGACCAGTGCGGACGCCTGCCCCCGATCAGGGGCTGCGCTCCCGCCGAGCCTACTGCGCGATGGCTGCCGCGCGACGCTGCCATCTCTCGCCGAGCGCCAGATAGCGCAGGGCCGGCCAGGCTGGGATGGCGAAATAGATCATCGTCGGGATGCCGAGGGAAACCAGTATCAGGATGACGGGTTGTCCGATGAAATGGGCGGCCCTGATGTGGATGAACTGGTGGAGGAACATGATCACCAGCGAGGCGCGGCCCAACTCAGTCAGCGGCAGCCTGATCACGGAAACCGCCGCGAGCATTTTGCAGATGCCGAAAATGCCCAAACTCATCGAGGCAGCCAATAGTACGCCAAGCACCGGCCAGCCATAGTCGTAAGCCTTCATGTCAAACGATGGCGCTCGTCCTGTGACAATCGTGACCGTCAGAATCAAAGCGAGAGCAACACCGGCAGCGCCGACAGTCCGCCGCGGGGAAATGCCAACCTCGCCGACAACCGCACCCAGCCAGAGGAAAGCAACCGCCATCGGCGCGATGCCGAGGGCCCAAGGCAGCACGATATTCTCCGCGGCAAGACCATAACCCACCAGGCCCAGCGCCAGTACGATCGCAATCATCTTCGGGTCGAGGACGCCAAAGCGCTGGCGTAGTGCCGCAAAAGCGAGCTGCGCGAAAAACAGACAGGTGACGAACCAGAAGACGCCGAAATCACCGGTGAGCCGCTGGCCGCCGAAGACGAGATCGTAGATCTCTGCCGTCCCGATCCGCTGATGGTGCAGGAGGTGCGAGAGATCGACGCGCAGCAGCGGCAGCGAGAGAAGGATCAGAAAGAACAGGTAGGGCCGGAGAAGGGCACCGGCGCGTCTCCGCAGGGTGTCGCCGATCGGTGCGGGCCGCTGCAGCAGGCCGGAGAGCATGAAAAAGAACGGCATGTGGAAGAGGTAGATGAAGCGGCCGAGCGGCCAGTTGATCGCCGGATCGACAAGGACGTGCGCGGTGACCACGCAGATGATGCCGACGCCTCGGGCGACATCGATCCAGGCGACGCGCTCGGCAGCGGTTGAGGTTTCCATCGGCTTGTCCCCGGCTGAAGCCGACACGTGCGCGCTTATTCGACGGCAACACCTTGCCGGGCGTGAAAGCGGCCCCACAGGCGGCGGACGTAGCCGACGATCTCCGTCTCGAGGCCAAGAGCCGGGCGGCCGCTGACCTGCCATAAAATGAGATGAAGGCCGCAGTAGACGATGGCGCCACTGAGCACCATCGAAGCCAGCGACAGGGCCGACATGCCGAATTCATGAGAGGCCGGAAGCATCCACCCAACGGCCACCACGACCGCCGTCATGCCGATGCCGCTGAGCAGGGATCGCCACGTCACCCGAAGCTGCTCCCAGGGGCTGATGCCGATGAGCGAGTTGACCATGTACATGTTCACCGCCGATTCGAGGACGCCGCTCGCCACCCGTGCGACCAGCAGGCCGTAGAGGCCGTAGAAATAAAGGCCGGCGAAGATCATCGGGACGCGCACGACCATGATGATCACCGAGCGGTGAAAGAGCGCCTTGGTGGCGCCCAGCGCAAAGGCCAGCGCATAGACCGGGCCAAAGACCATCTGGAAGCCGAAGATCGGCGCAAGGAAGCGGATGACGGTGATGGCAACCAGCCAGTGCGGCCCAAGCGAGAGGTAGACGAACGGTTCGGCAACGAGCGCGAGGCCGACGCCGAGCGGCAGACCGGCGGCAAACAACGTCGCCTGCGCCTTCTGGAACGCGGTGCGCAGCCGCGGGGCGTCGTTGACGATCCTGGCAAAGCTTGGAAACAGCACCCGCTCGAGCGGCAGTGTGGCCGACTGCGTCGCCATCGACGACACGTTGTTCCCGACGCTGTAGGCGCCGAAATTGGAGAGGCTCAGCAAAGCTCCGCCCATGAAATTATCGAAGCGGTTGCTGATGATGATGATCGACTGGGTAAGCGTCATCCACATGGAAAAATTGATGATTTTTCGCCACGAGGAAAATGTGAAGCGAGGCCGGTAGGGCGCGAGCCAATGCGCAGACACCAGATTGACGACTGAGGCGGCGACCCCGCCGGCGACGATCGCCCAGTAGTCGCGGGTCAGGAAGGCGACGGCGATCGAGACCGCGAGCTGTGCCGTATAGTTGAGGGCCTCGGTGCGGGCGACGATGCCGAAGCGCAGGTTCTTGGCGTAGGTCACGTAGTAGGGGCTCGACAGGCCGCTGAGCAGCGGACGGGTCGCGAGCCCGGCCGTGACCGCGATCAGGCGAGGATCGCCATACAGCCGCGCCATCACAAAGCCACCCGCGACCATGAACCCGGCGAGCAGGACGCCGCGCAGGGCGCCCAGCGTGAAGGCGGTGTCGTAGTCGTCTTCCCTGGCGTCCTGCTGGTGGATGAGCGCGTTTGACAGCGAGAGATCGGTAATCGCCGTGAGCATGGCGAGAAGCGTTGTCGCGAGGGCAACCAGCCCAAAATCTTTAGGCGTAAGGATGCGGGCGAGGACGATGGTCATCAGGAGATTTGCGACACGGCCGTAAAGCACGCCGGTCAGGAGCCAGGTCGCTCCCTTGACGGCGTGCTTGGTGATCGAACCGGTGTTGGTGTCGTCCATCCGATGCCTCGTGATTCTTGATTCAGCCGGGCTGCGTTTAGTGCTAAGGGGCACAGGCCAGAGGCCGGGGCGCTGGCGCGTCCGCGACTCACCAGGACGGTGAACTGCCCTTCTGGGGCTGCGCCGTCCCGCCGCGCGACTTACGCAGCAGAGCTCGGCCAAACCATCTCGCCGCGAGGTTCGCATTGCGCGACCCGCCGAACGCGAAGGCGACCATCGCTGCCTTGTTGCGGCTCGAAACGATCGCCTGAAATTCCCGCTCGGTGGCGAGGCGCCGGAGCGCGCCGGCGCGGGCATCGAGCAAGGCGAGGAGGCGGCTGTCAGCGGCAATCTCGGGCCGCTGCTTCAGCAGCTCGACCTGCTGGAGCTGTCCCTCATAGTCGACGATTGTTCGGCTGAGCCCGGATGCCCGCGTTGTGTAGAGGTAGCCGGGCTCCCGCGTGAGGACAAACTTGGCGCCTCGCAGCAGGGCATTGATGTAGAGGACGAAGTCCTCCCCATGTCGCACCTCGGGGGGATAGGCGAGCTGGTTTGCCTCGATGAAGCTTCGCCGGAACAGCGGTTTCAGCAGCCCGAAGTCCGCCTCCGAGGTGTAGGGGCGAGCCCCGGCCACGAAACCGTACCGGTCGATGATCTGCCGAGCCGGAGAAAGGGTGAGGCCCGGTGCGCCCTGTGTCTCGGTCCGGGCGTCATAATAGCAGAAGTTGTCGGCGACGATGTCGGCGCCGGCGGTCCGGCCGATCGATACAAGCCGCGCCAGGCGCCCGGGTTCGAGGGCATCGTCCGCATCGAGGATCGCCAGCCATTCGCCTCTCGCCGCCCGAAAGCCGGCATTTCGCGCAACGGACGGGCCGCCATTCCGTGGCAGATCTATCAGGGTAAAACGCGGATCGCCGTGCAGCAGCGGCGCGAGGGTCGCATCGAGGTCGTCCGTCGAGCCGTCATTGATGATGAGAACCTCGAGATCGACCTGTTGCTGCGCCAGCACCGATTTGATCGCCCGGCCGATGAAGGCCGAACATTCATACGCCGCGATAATGATGGAGACGTCGGGGGCAGCCATTGAACAAGCTCCATGGTTGTCTTGACGTGCCGACAGGCTCACCGCCACTCAGCGAGTGGATGCGTCTCGTCAGCAGGCCTTTGCTTGGAGCCGCCTCACCGCAAGGCGGCCAGTATTTGACCAATGAGTTACTTCAGGGTCGGCGTTGCCGATGCACTTTCATTGGTGCCGAAATGCAGCCTAGGTAGCGAGGGAACGACCTGTCAAATCGCGACAGATCGCTCTTCGGCGCTTCCGGCGTGGGGTAATAGACTGATTAAAAAGGACTTTCATGCTAAATCGCTCGCAACAGCTGCCATGCGTCACCCGAAGGTCAGCTTCCTGCAATGAGCAATAGCCTAGTCTTAGTTTTGACCGAGTCTTGGGGCGAGGCAGAAATAGCCAGTAATAATAGCGATTTATCGTGCACCACTTTTCGCCACAAAATAAATGTAGCGGCTAGCGAGACACCAATGTATATTAAGAATATACCAAAGTATATTGCGACGACGAGGCTCTGTTCCCGCTCCGGGGACGGAATCTCGCCAATGCCGCTCTTCGAGGCGGGCGGCACTCCTTGACGAACGATGGCGCGCAATGCGAAGATCAAACTGTCAAATCGATTTGACATTTACCCGACCACTTGAATGCATTGTGAATTGTAGCATTTGTGCGACGATATCAAATCGATTTGATAACGGAACCGGAGCTGACTTTGAACGCGCGCATAAATCTCGCCGATGTTGCCCGCCTTGCCGGCGTCTCGAAGACGTCCGCGTCGATGGCACTGGCGGACAGTTCGCGCGTTGCCAGCGAAACCAAGATGCGGGTCCGCAAGGCCGCGGCGGAGCTCGGCTATGTGCCGCACTTTGCCGCCAGTGCGCTGCGTTCGCAGCGGGCCGAGACCATCGCGGTGGTGTTGCCGCATGTCTCCCAGCACGTGTTCTCGCATCCGGTGTTCATCGACCTGCTTGAGGGCATTTCCACCGCTGCCAACGACCTCGACCTATCGGTCCTGCTGTCGACGGCGCGTTCCGCCGAGGACGAGTCGTCCGCCTATTCGCGTATCATCCGCGGCCGTCAGGCGGCGGGCGTGATCGTCGCCGCGGCCTCGATACATGATCCCAATCCCCGCGAAGTGCATGAAGCCGGCTATCCTGTGGTCGTCGTCGGCCGCTTGCCGCGGTCGAGCGATGTCGCGAGCGTCGGTATCGACGACATCGGCGGCGCCAAGGCCGTCGTTCGTCATTTGATCGAGACGCACGGTAGCACACGTATTGGCCACGTCTCGGGACCGCTCGACCACCAGTCGGCAATCGACAAGCGGGACGGCTACGTCGCGGCCCTGGCCGAGGCCGGCCTATCGATCGATCCGCGCCTGTTCTTCGAGGGCGATTACGAGGAGGCCTCGGGGCATCAGGCGGCGCTCGCTTTGCAGGCGCATTTGCAGCCCGGCGACGCGATCTTTTTTTCGAACGACCAGATGGCGATTGGCGCGATCGAGGAATGGCGGAAGACCGGCATCCGCGTGCCCGATGACGTGCGCGTCGTCTCCTACGATAACCATCCGATGTCGCGCCATGCCTCGCCGCCCCTGACCACGGTGGGCGCCGACATGATCGCCGTCGGGGAGGCGGCGCTGCGGCAGCTCCATCGATTGATCGGTCGCGAGTCGAACCTCGCCCCGGTCGAGTTTCCAACTGGCCTCGTCGTTCGCCGCTCCTGTGGCTGTTCCGGGGAGGGGACGCACAACCAGGCGAGCTAACCCGTCAAGAAAAACAAACCTGTTTTGGAGGAGAAAACCCATGAAGACGAAGACACTACTGACCGCCCTCGCCATGAGTTCGATGCTGACCATCGGGCTCGTCGGCAACGCCTTCGCGGCGCCTGTGACGCTCACCTATTGGAGCGGCTTCACCGGCGGCGACAAGCAGGCCTATCTCGACCTGATCAAGAAGTTCAACGACACGCATCCTAATATTCAGGTCGACTACCAGCTGCAGCCCTGGGACTCGATCGCCCAGAAACTGCCGACGGCGATCATTTCGGGCTCGGGCCCTGATCTCGCGACCCCGGATTATAACGTCGCGACGATCCAGCAATATGTCGCCAACGGCCTCGCGCTGCCGCTCGACGACCTGATCCCTCAGGTTGGGCAGGGCGTGCTGCCGCAGGCCGTGATCGATTCCTTCTCGGTCGGCGGCAAGCTCTATGCGGCGCCCGCCAACTACGCGACGCTGCTGCTCTACTACAACAAGGACCTGCTCTCGAAGGCCGGCATAGCAGCGCCGCCCAAGACCATGACCGCGTTGCAGGACGACGCCGTCAAGCTGTCGAACGGCAATGGTCAGTACGGCATTTCGCTGGCCGACAATGCGACGATTCAGATGTGGCCGGTGCTGATCTGGTCGGATGGTGGCGATCTCATCAGCAACAAGTGCTCGGCGCTCGCCGACCCTAAGACCATCGGAACGGTCGAAAAGTGGTCGGCATTGATCCGTGACAAGAAGATCAGCCCCGTAGGATCGACCGGCCAGGATGCCGACAACCTCTTTGCCGCCGGCAAGGCAGCATTTGAGATCAACGGTCCCTGGGCCGCCGGTCAGTATAAATCGGCCGGCGTCAATTTCGACGTTGCCCCGGTACCGGTGGGCGATTCCGGCAAGCCTGTGACACTGGCGAGCACGGTGCCCACCATCGTCTCGTCGAAGACGGCCCACCCGAAGGAGGCGCAGACCTTCCTCGCCTGGTGGCTGAGCAAGGATACGCAGGCACAGCTTTCCACCGCTGCCGCCTATGCGCCGAGCCGCAACGACATGGCGACTGACCCCGCGATCACCTCGAACCCGACGGTTGCGGCGTTCGCGGTGCAGGTGCCCAATGCCCGGCTCTACCTGCCGACCGAGAAAGATTTTGCCAAGATCGATACCGGCATCTTCATCCCGGCGATTCAGAGCGCCGAGCAGAACGGCAATGCCGCCGATGCGCTGAAGGCAGCCAACGACCAGTTGAACCAGCTGCTCGGCTGCCAGTAGGCAGGCGACACGGCAGGCGCTACCCCTCTCCAGCGCCTGCCTCTTTTCCCGGAGCATGAGATGACGTTCGTTACGGCAGGACATCGGCCGCGCCGCTGGGCGCATGCTGGGAGCGGTCCGCTGTTCCTGCTGCCGAGCGCGCTGATCATCGGCGTCTTCGTGCTCTACCCGATCGTCCAGTCGCTGTGGATGAGCCTCCATGACTGGTCGATGTTCCAGATCAGCCACCCCTTCATCGGCCTCGCCAACTACGCTGAGCTGATCCATGACAGGCGTTTCTGGAACGCGTTGCTCAACACCGTGATCTTCACCTTGGCCACTGTGCCGGTGCAGGTGATTGTCGGGCTGGTGCTGGCGATCGCGCTGTCCCGCTCGACCTGGTGGGCGGTGTTCCTCCGCTCGGTCTATTTCTTCCCGGTAATCAGCTCATTCGCGACGATGGCGATCGTCTGGCGTTTCCTGCTTTCGGCAGACGTGGGACCAACCGCCTCGTGGCTGCGCGCGCTCGGCGTCACCCCGCTTGACTGGCTGCACTCGACGATCTGGGCGCTGCCGGCCGTCATCCTGGTGGGCCTCTGGAAGAACATCGGCTTCACGATGGTGATCCTGCTCGCGGCGCTGCAGGACGTGCCCGAAAGCCTCAGCGAGGCGGCTGTCCTCGATGGCGCGACGCGCTGGCAGCGCTTCATCCACGTCACAGTCCCGTCAATCCGCCATGCGCTGCTGTTCACCAGCGTCATCGCGGTGATCGCCTCGCTGCAGGTCTTCGACCAGGTCTATGTGATGACCCGCGGCGGCCCCCTGTTCCACACCGAAACGCTCGTCACCTATATGTACGAACAGGGTTTCACCGAATACCGCTCCGGCTATGCCGCGGCGATCGCCTGGGTGCTCTTCATCCTCATCGTGCTGGTGTCGATCGTCCAGCTTCGCCTGTTCCGGTACAGCGATGTCGACTGAGCGCTTGCCGCCCTATCTGCTGGCTGAACAGACGGTGCTGAGCCGCGCGCTTGCGATCATCGCCGGCGCACTTGTCCTGCTGCTTGCGGCGTTCACCGTATTCCCGTTCGTGTGGATGCTGTTGACCTCGCTCCGGACGCAGCAGGAGATTTTCTCCAATCCCGGCAATCTGATCCCCGCCGCGTTCAACCTCGACGCCTATGTGAAAATCTGGAGCGAGCTGCCGTTCGCGCGGCTGTTCGTCAATTCGATTGTCTTTGCCGGCGGCGCCACGCTGATCTCGCTGTTCTTCGATTCGCTTGCCGCCTACGCACTGTCGCGCCTCGATTTTCCCGGTCGAACGGTCGCCTTCTACATCGTCCTCGCGACGCTGATGGTGCCCTACCAGATCACGCTGATCCCGGTGTTCCAGACAGTGTTCGATTTCCACTGGCTCAATACCTATCAGGGCCTGATCGTGCCCCGCGCCACCAGTGCCTTCGGCATCTTCCTGCTCCGACAGTTTTTCGTCACCGTGCCGCGCGACCTCGATGCGGCGGCACGGCTCGACGGCGCTGGCGAGTTCCGGATCTATTGGTCGATCATGCTGCCGCTCGCCCGGCCCGCTTTGGCGACGCTTGCTGTGTTCCATTTCATGTACAACTGGAACGACTTCCTGTGGCCGCTCGTCATCACGAGCTCGACCGACATGCGCACATTGCCGGCAGGACTGACGCTGTTCTCCGGCCAGTTCGTGGTCGAGCACGCTGTGTTGATGGCCGGCGCCACGATCAGCCTCGCCCCGCTCGCTCTCGCCTTCTTCTTTGCCCAACGCTACTTCGTGCAGGGCATCGCCACGACTGGAATCAAATAGATGACGACCCGTCCGCCTTTCACCACCCCCTTCATCTGGGCGGTCGGCATCGAGGATACCAATGTCGGCTGGCCGCTCGCGGGCTCGCCCGGCGGGCTCGATGAATATGCGCTGACGCAGCACTACCAGAACTGGCGCGAGGATCTGGCGCTCGCCGCCTCGATCGGCGCGACTTCGGCGCGCTACGGCTTCCCGTGGTACCGCGTCAGTCCCGCACCGGGGGAGTGGGACTGGCGCTGGACGGATGAAGTCGTGGCCGAGGCCAACCGGCTCGGCATCGGGCTGATCGTCGACCTCGTCCATTACGGCACGCCGACCTGGCTTGGAGCCTCCTTCATCGATCCAGACTATCCCGACTCGGTGGCCGACTATGCCGCCGCTGTGGCGCAGCGCTATGCCGGAAAGGTAACCGGCATCACGCCTCTCAATGAGCCGCTGGTGACAGCGTCATTCGTTGGCCTGCGTGGCATCTGGCCGCCCCACGAAACCGGCGAGACCGGCTGGTCGCGGGTAGTAATGTCGCTCGCCGAAGGTATCCAGCGAAGCATCCATGCGATCCGCGCCGCGGCCCCTCAAATGCAGATCGTCCATGTGGAAGCCACGCATGTGTGGACCTCCGAAGACGGTCTCGACGCTGATCGTCTGCTGCTCGACCGCAAGAATTATCTGCCGACCGATCTGGTACTTGGGCGCGTTGGGCAGGACCACGAACTCCATGACTGGCTGATCGCGCAGGGGATCGCGAAAGAACGGCTCGCCGCGCTGACCGGGCACCCCGCAACGCCCGACATCATTGGTGTCAATTACTACCCCGAGCTCTCGGCTCGCCGGCTTCATGACTACGAGGGCAAGGTCGTCGGCGTGACATTCAACGCCTGGACGACCGGGCTGGCCTCGATCATCCAGGGCTTTGCTGATCGCTACGGCTTGCCGATCCTGGTGTCGGAAACGGCGGTCGAGGGGGACGACAGTCATCGCGTGAGCTGGCTTAACGCGGTGGTCGGACTACTTCATACGCTCCGCAACGATGGCGTGCCGGTGGTCGGCCTGGTCTGGTGGCCGCTGTTCGATTTCGTTGATTGGAGTTTTGCGACCGGCGAGCAGGTGATCGAGGAGTTTTATTCGATCATCAACGGCCGCATTTCACCGATCTTTCCACCCAGGCGCGGCGCCGGGATCGATGCTTATTTCCGTCGCATGGGACTTTGGAAACTGGTCTCTGACGGCCCCGATATCCGGCGTGTCGCTACGCCGGCAGCCGAGGCCTATCTTGCCCACACCCGCGCGGCAAAATCAGAGACTGGCCGCTGATCGGCGGCCGAGTGCGAAGGGCTGATGCGTCTCACGCCTCTGCCGCCTCGAACAGTTCGGCCGAGGCGCGATCGAGGAGCGCTTCCATGGCGAGCTTGGCGCCCTTTGGATCGCCGCCCGCGATCGCCTTGTAGACCGCCGCGTGATGCTCATAGGCTGCCTGCCGGCCACCGGGCCCAAGCCGGCGCCTGAGGCTGAAATTGACCTCGAGCAGCGGCTGCAGGATCGTGCTCAGCCGGTCGACCAGCTCATTGCCGCTGGCTGCAAACATGGCGAGGTGAAACGCGACGTCCGCCTCGTAAAATCGATCGGGGTCGTCGACCGCCGCCGCCATTGCGGTCGTCGCCGCCTCAATCCGATCGATCTTTTCGGCCTCGCCGCGCTCTGCCGCGAACTGGGCCGAGGCCGGCTCGATGAGATAGCGGATTTCGAACAGGTCGCGCAGCAGCCGCTGGGGCACCGCCGCCGCTGGGTGCCAGTAGAGCACATCGGCATCGAGCAGGTTCCAGCTCGATCGCGGCTGGACAAAAGTGCCCGCCCGCTTGCGGGCACGGACCATGCCCTTCGCCGCAAGAATCTTTATCGCCTCGCGCACCGTCTGCCGGCTGGCATCGAACCGGTCCTGCAGTTCGCTCTCCCTCGGCAGAGCGGCGCCTTCGGCAAGCTCCCCGCTCGCGATGGCCCTGCCCAGCTCGTGCAGGATGCCGGCGTGGAGGGCCTGGCTCGAATACAGTCTGGAATTCATCGCATACGCATCCTGCCGGGCATGCCTCTGTCGAGAGACGGCCTGTCGCGACCTAGCAAAGCGGCCCTTCCGGCGCCAGCCATCATACAGCGCTCGAAACCACCTTGCACGAATATGTCGGACATAATAGCCTGAGGTTGGTAGGAGAACTCGGACATACGGCATCAGACCGTTCGAGTGAGGAAAAGTTTCGCCTGGTTTCGACCTGAGTCGTCATAGCGAACTATCGTCTCAATAAACGCATGGCGCCCGGGCACGAAAATAGACTTCGTCGACAGTAGAGGAGGAATCTGTCACATGGTCAAATTCAAGCTTGTTACCGGAGCATTGCTGGTCGCGGCCGCGATGCTCGCATCGTCTTCGGTCCATGCGGATGATGTGTCCGCATCGGCACCAAAAGAGATCGTCCCGGCGACGCCGCTGCCCGATCTGCCGCGCAATCAGACGCTGGTGCTTGCCAACGGCATTACCTCGCCGGTTGGCGTGACGAACCCCTGGGTCGTTCCCGGATACACCCACCAGGAAGGCAATGCCTTCATGTGGGAGCCGCTGATGTATTACGGCATTTATGCCGACAAATACATTCCGTGGCTGGCCAAGAGCATGGACTACACCAGCAAGGATTTCACGACGCTCGAGATCAAGCTCAATCCATTGGCGCAGTGGAGCGACGGCACGCCCGTCACAGCCGACGACGTGGTTTATACGTTCGAAGGCCAGATGAAGAACGAGAAGCTGAATTATCATGCCCAGTTCGACCAGTACGTCGACAGCGTGACAGCCAAGGACAAGGAAACCGTCGAGGTCAAGTTCAAGATCCCGGCGCCGCGCTTCAAGTTCGAAGTCCTGACCCTCAAGTTCGACACCGGTATCCCGATCGTACCGAAGGCCTGGGAAGAGAAGCAGAAAGACGTCACGTCGGCCGCCGGCGGCACCGACATTCCCCATTCCGGGCCCTATGACCTCGTCGCCTGGAATGCCACCCAGAAGATCTTCAACCTGCGTGAGAGCTGGTGGGCGATCAAGGCGGGCCTGATGCCGGACCCGGCCGTGAAGCGCGTCGTGCTGGTCAACATCAATGGCGTGCAGATGGATACCGTCGCTCAGCGCATCGTCAACAACGAGATCGATGCCTCGCTGGACATGCGCGCGCAAATCATCGGCAACATTTTGGCGCAGAACCCGAAAGTGCAGTCCTGGACGGGTAACGCCTCGCCTTTCGGCTATCTCGACTGGTGGCCGAACTCGCTGTGGATGAACACCCAGGTCGCGCCCTACAGCGATCCGAATGTTCGCAAGGCGATGTCGCTGGCGATCGACCGCGATAAGATCAACGAGGTGCTCTACGAGGGCGCCAAGATCGCGACGATCTATCCGTTCCCGCTCTACCCGGGGCTGAAGAAGTTTGCGGATTCCCCGGCAGTGAAGGCCGAGGAAGCCAAATACAATCCCGGCGAATTCAACCTCGACAAGAGCGCCGCGCTGATGACCGCGGCTGGGTTCGCCAAGAACGGCGACGGCCTTTGGGAAAAGGACGGCAAAACCGTCAACGCCACGATCGACGGTTTTGAGAGCATTCACTCCGACATCGCGCCTGTGCTGGTCGAAATGCTGAAGAACGCGGGCTTCGACGCTGCGGTCAACTTCGGCACCGACGCCCAGCAGAACATGAACGACGGTGCGCCCGGCCTCTACCTCTTCGGCCACGGCGCCAGCCTCCAGGACCCCTATGCGGCCCTCGAGCTGTTCGACGGCAAATACAGCGCTTCGATCGGCACCTCCGCCGGCAACAATCGCTACTCGCGTTACAAGAACCCCGAGTACGACAAGCTGCTCGACGAGATGGCGCCGCTCGGTTCGGACGATCCAAAGTTCCAGGAAGATGCGGCCAAGGCGCTCGGCATCTACTGGCGTGATACGATCGACATTCCGGTCATCCAGTGGCTGCACCGCATCCCGTACAACAACACGTATTGGACCAACTGGCCGAGCTCGACCAATCCGGCCATGGGTACCAACGGTGCATTCTGGGCGCACACGGGCATGCTCGTGATCACCGACCTGAAGCCCTCAGGCGCAAAGTAGAGCACAGCGGCGGGGTGCGTTCGAACGCACCCCGCTTTCACTTCACCTCAGACGAGCCAACCATGCTGGACCGCACCAATTTCCGCGGCATTTTTGTTATTGTCGTCACCCCGTTCCTCGATGACTCGTCGCTCGATGAGCGAGGCTTGGAACGGACGATGAAATTCTGCGTCGATGCCAAGGTGCACGGCGTTGTGGCCAATGCCATTGCCAGCGAAGGCGGCTATCTCGATCGCGACGAGCGCAAACGCACCGCCAAGATCGCCGTCAATGCCGTCGAAGGCAAGGCGCCTGCGATCGTCGCCGTCTCGGCGATGCACTGGCGGATCGCCGCCGGCTATGCCCGCGACGCTGAGGCAGTTGGCGCCGACGGGATCATGTCGTTCCCGCCGGGTCTTGCGACGC
>Ga0268266_10000416_pt1 | contig 64671 bp, 55 predicted proteins | sample KBSS13metaG_FD_190356 | JGI IMG/M metagenome (GOLD analysis project Ga0268266, IMG submission 190356) | Switchgrass rhizosphere microbial communities from Kellogg Biological Station, Michigan, USA - KBS S1-3 metaG (SPAdes) (version 2) | ecosystem: Host-associated > Plants > Roots > Rhizosphere...
CCCCGCGCCGTTCGGACTGCCCCAGCCCGTCACCAGGTCATAACCTGTCACAGCTGAGTACGCGCCGTTGCTCCCGCTGGTGATGTCGTGGAAGTTCGTTCCGTGGTTCGCTCCCAACCCGATCGTGTAGAGCGTCGGATTCAGGAAGCCGAGGGTTGCGTGGCCGTGAGCGACGGATTGCTGATTCACCAGCGCCAGATAACCAGCCCAGCGCGGCGCGGCAAAGCTCGTTCCGCCCCATCCGCCCGCGCACTTTCCGTCGTAGCAGATGTAGTTGTCCGTGTTGCCTTCCGCTGCGACGTCAGGAGCATTGCGTAGGCTCGTCGAACCTTTGTTCGCGGAAGTGATCACGCCGGCAGTTTTCTGGTAGCTGGGAATCGCTATCCCGTCCGGTGAAGGGCCGCCGCCGCTGTCCGCCCAAGCTGTTTCCGATTGCCACGGTCCGCCGGGGCTCGCAGTGACCAAGTCAGTGCCTCCAACCGAGGTCACAAATTGGTCGTCCGCAGGAAAAACGTAGCGCGACCGCCTCTTGTAGGCGCCACTGTCTCCCGACGCCACGAAAAGATTTTGCCCCTGCGCGGCAAACTCCTTAAAGATCGGATCGTCGCTGCTGGTATCCGCGGGACTCCAGCCCCACGAGCAGCTCAGCGACTTCGCCAGATTTTCCGAAGCCATCTTGCTGAAGATGCTCACATCGCTGGTGTCAGAAACGTATACGCGAACCTGGTTCATGCCGGGCGCCATCGAAATGGCTACTTCGATATCCAGCACCTGCTCTGTGTCGTCGCAGCTTCCCGTGCAGCTCAGGCTCGAGCCGTCCGTCGAAACTCCCACTACGCTGACCGTCAACGGCTGGCCAACTGTGTTGAAATACTTCGTCACGTCCGCCTGGTTGTAGCCAGCGAATTCCAGCAAGCCGACCGACTGGCCAGTGCCGGTAAGCGCAGTTCCTCCGTAGTAGGCCGCACGAAAATCGCTGCCCAGGAAGTATCCGCTTGGGCCCGATCCCGTCGTGTGCGGCGGTGCTTGCGCATTTTGTTTCAAGCTTGCCGGTTGTGGAATCGAAAAATTGTCCAGGCCGGTGATATGCCACAGCTTCACGGCAAGCTCCGGTGCCGGTTCGCGATCGGCGGAATAGAATTTCCGGTTTTCGGTCGGGTGCTGATACGAATTCATTTTCACGTGGAACGCTTTTTCGATGTCGGCGACGGTCCCCGTCACGTTCAGCACCATGCGGTTCTCAAACGTTGCGGTCACTTTCAGTCCGTTTTCTTGCGCAAACCTCGCCACTTCAGCGTAGTCCTGCTCGGTCGGCCCAAAACGCGCCGTAAACTCCTCTACGCTCAAAAATTGATGGTAGAGGCGGCTCTTCGGGTCATAGAGTTTTTGCAACAAGTCGTCCAGCTCCGCTTCGTTCCGCAAAGGCAACGTGATGTTCAGCTTCAACTGCTGCGTCGCCGGTAAGTGGCCCACCATCTTTGCCTGCCCGTTCGCCATCTCCTTGTGGATGTGGCGTGTGGGCATGGACTGCGCTTGCGTTCTAGCTCCGGCCGCGAACAGCAACAGTGCGCAGGAAAGCGCCGCACTCGCCGTTCGCAGCACGACAACCGTACGTGTTCCGACCGATGTTTTCATCGATGGCTCCTTGGATTGGCGTGCTGGAGTTTCTCTTGCGCCGGGGGGTGCGCAAGTCGAAGGGTTCAAACAACTCGAAAAAGACCACTCCGGGGTTCAGCTCCAGGTCGCGAGCATCGTACTCTTCCCGCCCGCCAGAGACAACGAATTTACATTTCCTGCCTTATTTTTCCTTCGCTTTCTTTATGTAAAGAAAATTGCTCCCGTCAACGGCTTGTCCCGCTTTTCGCCGTCAAGATGGGACCGATTCTTTACTCCGCCTTCACTCACCGCGCGTCCCGTTCCTCTAAGTTCATTGCATAGCCGGTGCGGTCGTGTTGGCCGTCCTTGGCGTTCAAATAAAGGATCGTAAAATGAAAAAAGTCCTAGCCCTGGTTGCACTAATCCCCTTGTTGTTCGGCGCAGGCGCCGCTGTCGCTCTCGATTTCGGAGAATCCGTACGCTGGAACGGCATTGTGGGCGTCATCACTGCTCCAGGTGTGGATAATCCAGTCAGCGGCATCCATGCGGGTGCTGGTCCCTGGAGCGTTCGCAGCGGCCGCGCCCGGGTTAACCTGGCCACCGGAGCTGCGTTCTTCGATGTCGACGGCCTTGTGTTGAATGGCGGTAACGCAACTGGCACTCCCGGTCCGGTTACCGCTGTTGTCGGAACCTTGGTCTGCAACCCCGGCGCGACGCCTGTCATTCTGGACAGCGCTCCGGTGGCACTGAACGGTCATGGTGACGCGCAGTTTGCTGGCCAGATTAGTGGTGTACCCTCCACCTGCAACAACCCGCTTTTCCTCATCCGTATTGCTGCTCCCGCTGCCGCAGCCGGACGCTGGATCGCGACCGGCTCCGAACGAGTCATCAACGACGAAGCGCACTAGCGCGTTGTTTTCGCGATTCTCGAGAGGCGTGGCTCGCTGGACTCGCCTCTCTTAATCCTTAATCAGCGTCATCAATACTTCCGCGAGCTCCGTGTTGCCGGCTTTATCTCGGGAAATTCGTCCCGAACATCGGAGCTTTGCTCTTGGACTGTTCCTCGGTGACTTCGTCCTGAAGGACGTCCCAGTGCTCTTGAAAAACGCCGTTTTCGATGCGCAGGATGTCTGCGGCAATCCAGTTCACGGCCGAACCCCGGCCGCTGAATCGCCCATGAACGATCACATAATCGCCTTCGGCCACGATGAGGCCGGGCTCGTACTTCAATGTGGAAGGCGCGCTGCGCACCAGATTGAACAGCCCGTCACGCCCTGGTTCGATATGCGCGCTGTGCTGAATGTAGGTCGGAGACCAGTAGCGTTTTGCGCCTTCGTAGTCACGCTTGTTGAATAAAGTGCCGAAGCCCTCCAAAACGAGTTTCTTATTCTGCTCAGGTGTCGTCTTCATGAGAAGTCCCTCCGAATGCGGCCCCGACGTTACCAGGGGATCGAGATAGCTCCCGGTTAGTCCGGCTACCGGACATGGCGAGTTGTAGCGGGCGCCAGCCTGTTTTAGATGGTCCGAAATGCTAATAGGTGTGAAAAAAACCGTTCGAACGGTGCAACCGCACTTCGGTCCGGAATAACGACTGCAGGTTTTCCTGTGTCAATACCTTCTCCTTCGCTCCATCCACCAGGATTCCGCCGTCCCGCAGCAGGATGACTCTTTCCATCTCCGGAATAATCTCGCTCACGTGATGCGTCACCAGCAGAATGGCCAGCCCGGAACGCGCCAGCTCCCGCATCGTGTCGCGCAACTGAAACTGCGCCGCAATGTCCAGCGCGTTCGAAGGCTCATCGAACAGCAGCGTATGCGGTTCGTGCACCAAAGCTCGCCCAATCAGCGTCCTCTTCGCTTCTCCTGATGACATCTGTATCACCGGCCGATCCGCCAGGTGCTCGATCCCCAGCCGCGCCAGCGCGTTCTCCGCGCGTTGCACATGCTCTGTGTCGGGATGATGGTGCGGAAAAATCCTCGTGCTGCTGAAAAAGCCGGAGAGCACCACGTCTCGCCCCGTCGAATCCGTTGTGCATGACGTCAGCAGGTCCGGCGTGACAATCCCCAGATGCGAGCGCAGCGCAAAAATGTCCCAGCGCTCTTTCCCCAGAATCCGCATCCACGAACCTTCGCGCGCCAGGGGGTAGCATTCCCTGGTGATGGTCTTGATGAGAGTCGATTTGCCGCAACCGTTGGGTCCGAGAATGCAGACGTGCTCGCCGGCTTCAATATGCAATGACACGTCGCGCAATGCTGCACGTTCGCCGCGCATCACGGTTACTTTTTCCAGTTCCAGCAGTGGTGCCACGCCGCTAGTGTAGCAGCAGCCCTGCCGCCGCTTTCGTCAGAATGCGTGCTTCAAGTTTCGTTCGGCAAATGCACTCGGACCCAGTGCGAATATCTAGGTCTGCGTTTTATTTCCATCCAACACGTCGCGCACCCTTCGTCCCAGATGCGTCGGGCTGTACGGCTTCTGCAGGTACGACGCCATCGGCAAGTCCGCTGTCCGCACGTCATGATCGTGCGAATATCCTCTGGTGAAAATCAGCGGCAGCCCCGGAAAGTGGCCGAGCTATCGCTCCGCGGTCGTAAGCCCGCCCAGTTTCGCCATCACCACATCCACCGCGACATCCGGCTTGTGCTGCTCGCAAAGGCGAAGCGCTTCTTCCCCGTCTCCGGTGCACAATACGCGATACCCCAGACCCGCCAATGTCTGCCGCGCCATTTCTCGGATCGAATTTTCGCTGTCAAGCAAAACGAGGAAAAGTTTCTACCGCTCATTAGCGTTCTCTAACTTTCGTAGCAAAAACGCAGTTAGTCCGGAGAGCAATCCTCCCGCAATGACGATGCCTTCCCAGATCAATCCGGAAGCGAGCGTCAGCGAACTCGGCGCACCGAATGGGAGCAGTAGAGCGACGAGGACAGCTTCGCGAATGCCCATTCCGCCTTGCGTCAGCGGAAGGACCGCGGCAAGTTTTGCCAGCGGCCAGGCAAAAAGCCAAACGCGAAACGGTAGAAAAAGTCCGCAGGAAATCGCCAGCAGCGCGTTCAACAAAATGAATGTTCCCTGAATCAAGACTCCAAGCGACCAGCCGAAGATCAAGACTTGTGGTGCTCGCCGAACCGAGCGGAATGCGTGGCGGAGCCTCGCGATTCGCCTGCGAAAACGCAGCGATCTCCCTGCAAGCAACGGCTTCCACGAAAGAATAAGCAGTAGTAATGCGATTACGCCAATCGCAAGACAGATGAGCAGGAACTTGCGCGCCATTGCCGCGAATTGTTCAGGAAGAGAACCCGGCAGAAGAATCAGTCCCAGCAGAACCAGCGTGGCCTGCGCTGTGACGTCGATGAAGCGGTCCACAACATTTCCGGCAAGGACCGCGGCGGGGCGCGGGCTACGCCGCAATCCAACCGCGAGACGCACAACGTCGCCGCCAATGATGGATGGAAGAAACAGTGTGCCGAAGAGCCCGCCGAGATAGCACTGCGCGCTAGTGGATACATCCAGTTTTGAGCCGGCGGTGTTTACCACCATGCGCCACTTCAGGATTCCAATTCCATGCGCGCACAGAAATAGAACGAGCACAATCGCGAAACGGATTGGAGGAACGCGCGCTAGCGCGGCGCGCAGCGGGGCGACGGGAAGAAAATGAAAGAGAATAGCGAGGATCGCGAGGGCGGCCGCCCAGCGGAGAATTGTGATGAACCAGGCGCGGGATTTGTTTTGCGGCTGGTGGGCGCCGATCATGTCGTCGAGATCGGTCGTTGGGGAATTTTAGTTCGAAAAAAAATCCTCGGCAATGATTTGAGCGCGAATTGATTCATGCGGTTTGCGCGTCAGGTTCCTGACGTGGCGCGGCTGGCGGCCTGGGTGCTGAAAATTTCTTCGATCTTTTCAGCGAGGACAAAATCAAGGTCGCTGATGCCTTTGACGCTGTGCGTCACGAGATCGAACGAAACGCGATTCCAGACGTTGGCCCATTCGGGGTGATGGTTCATCGCTTCGGCGATGAGCGCTACCCGGGTCATGTTTCCGAAAGCCGCGTTGAAATCCTTGCACTCGTAAGTCTTGTGGAGCTTGCCGTTTACCGCGCGCCAGCCAGGCATTCTGCTGAGCAGCTTGTTGACTTCGTCATCCGTGAGTTTACGTGCCGGCATGTTCGCCTCCGTGGAGTTGCGGCCCAGCGTCTGGAGGGAAGACCGCTGTGGCGTCAGGGACATTATGAATGCGGATGCGTGTGCGCGCCATAGGACTTTGCCTGACCAGGCGCGAAAGCACCGAAAACCAGTTGCCGCGTTGATTGTGGTACAACACCTGTCGATCTTGAAGTGCATGCAAATGCGAAAGTGCGCGTGGAGCGACGAAATGAAATTGGCCGGAAGAATCCTTTTGCTGACGCTCGGCGTGATTGTGTCTGGCGAAGTTTGTGCCGCGCAGAATGCGCCGCAGCCCATGAAGCGCCTGCTGATCATTGGCGAAGAAAAAGGCTACCGGCACGAAGCGGTTTCGCACGCCATGGCGACGATGGAGCGCTTGGGGCGAGAAAGCGGGTTGTGGACGACGACGATCCGGACGGATACCGAAGCGCTGACCAAGAAAAAACTGGAGTACAACGCGAAGAACCTGAACGATTTTGATGCGGTGATGTTTTACACCGGCGGCGAACTGGAGATGAACGAGGAGCAGAAAGCGGCTCTGGTTTCATTTGTGCATGACGATGGAAAAGGGTTTGTGGCCGCGCACAGCGCGACGATCACGTTCACGGGTTGGCCGGAGTACGGGAAATGATCGGCGGCTACTTTGAACGAACATCCGTGGGGCACGTTCGACGCGCCGATTCTGGTGGAGGATTCGTCGTTTCCGGGAATGCAGCAGTGGCCGAAATCGTTTGTGTGGAAAGACGAGATCTACCAATTCAAAGATTTCTCGCGGGACAAAGTGCGCGTCTTGATGCGGCTCGATGCCAGCAAGCTCGATTTGAACAATCCGCGCGTGCACCGGAAGGACAAAGATTTTGCGGTGACTTGGGCCAAGAACTACGGCAAAGGGCGCGTTTTCTATTCGACGCTGGGCCATGTGGAACAAAACTGGGACGATCCGAAGATGCAAAAGATGTATTCTGAAGCGATCAAGTGGGCGCTCGGACTGACAAGCGCGGACGCTACACCACGGCCGCCCAACTGATCGTGCCAACCTCGCGAACCCCGAAGCGACTGGGGCTCTTTCAGGAGCAAACTGATGTGGCGACTGATTTTTCCGCTGCTGCTGGCGATTTCGGCTTCGGCGGAAACCAAGCATCCGATCCTCACGATCGGCTCGCCCGCGCCCGACTTTTCGCTGCCCGGCGTGGACGGCAAGACTCACCGCCTGGCCGACTACGCGACCAGTCCCGTCCTGGTCGTGGTCTTCACCTGCAATCATTGTCCGATTGCGCAGATGTATGAGCAGCGCATCGAGCAACTGCAGGCGGACTATCGCGGCCGCGGAGTGGCGGTCGTGGCGATCCAGCCCAACGATCCCAAAGCCATCCGCATTGACGAACTCGATTCCTCCGATATCAGCGATACGCTCGACGAGATGAAGCTGCGCGTGGCCTACCGCCATCTCACCTATCCGTACCTTTTCGACGGCGAAACGCAGAGCGTGACGCGCGCCCTCGGCCCGCAGGCGACTCCGCACGTCTTCGTATTCGACAAGGAGCGCAAGCTGCGCTACGAAGGCCGCATGGACAACAGCTACCGCATCGAGCTGGTGAAAACGCGTGACGCACGAAACGCCATCGAAGCGGTGCTGGCCGGCCACGAAGTTGCGGTCCAACATACCGGCGTCTTCGGCTGCTCCACGAAGTGGCAGGAAAAGTCAGAGATGCGGCTTGCGGCGCTGCGAAAGATCGAAGCGCTGCCGGTCAAGCTGGAAATGGCCGGAGTCGCCGACCTGAAAAAACTTCGCGCGAATCCCACCAGACGCATGACGTTGATCAGCTTCTGGGCGACCTGGTGCGGCTCCTGCATCGATGAGTTTGCCGATTTCCAGGAGATCTTTCTGATGTACCAGGTGCGCGATTTCGATCTGGTGACCGTCGCCGCCAACATGCCCGACGAGAAAAACAGCGTGATGAAAATGCTGGAGAAGAAGCATGCCACCAGCCGCAATCTGCTCTTCGCGTCAGAGGACACCGCGGGACTCCAGGCCGCCTTCGACCCGGAGTGGCAATCGGCAGTTCCCTATACTGTGCTGCTCGACGCCGACGGAAAAGTACTCTACAGGAACCTGGGCACGGTGGACATGCTGGAACTTCGCCGCACGATCCTTGCTAATCTGCCGTCCGACTACGTCGGCTTCAACCGGTACTGGAAAGACGGCCTGGCCGGCAACGAACACGCGAAGTCCGGCGGAAACTGAAATCCGACCTTGGATCGAGAAGTCTTTGCGCCACGCGATTTGTTTGCCTGGACTGGCTGAATCCTTTATCGTATAGGATTCGCTGCGCAGCAGATTTCGCAGTGTGCTCCCGGCAAGCTGCCGGTTAGGCAGCATGGTGTGGATAACGGGAAGACGGAGAGGCTCGTGAAAAAGAAGATACGCGCGATTCAGTACGGGATTGGCCCGATTGGGGCGTCGATTGCGAAATTGCTGCGGGAGAAGCAGTCCATTGAATTGGTTGGGGCGATTGATACTGATCCGGCGAAGGTGGGGCGCGACCTGGGCGAAGTGGTGGGTGCGAGTGACGCACCGTGGGGCGTGACAGTTTCGGACAACGCCGATGAAGTGCTGTCGCAAGCAGCGGACATCGTGATGCACACGACTTCTTCTTCGCTGGCGAAAGTGGCGGACCAACTGATCGAATGTCTGAAAGCGGGTTCGTGCGTGGTTTCGACGTGCGAGGAGCTTTCGTATCCGTATCGCACCAATCCGGAGTTGGCCGAGCAGTTGGACAAAGAGGCGAAGGACTGGGGCGTGGCGCTAGTGGGAACGGGCGTGAATCCCGGATTTGTGATGGACAAGCTGGTGATTACGCTGGCGGCGGTTTCGCAGAAGATCGAGCACGCAAAGGCGTTGCGCATTGTGGATGCGTCGAAGCGGAGATTGCCGCTCCAGAAAAAAATCGGCGCGGGAATGAGCGTGGAAGAGTTCCGCGCGAAGGTCGCCGAGGGAACGATCAAGCACGTCGGATTGCCGGAGTCGGTGGCGATGGTGGCCGACGCGCTGGGATTGCCGGTGGACCAGATCACGGAAACGATCGAACCGAAGGTGGCGACGGAGCGCGTGCAGACTGAATTTTTGACGGTGGAGGCGGGGCAGGCGGCAGGCGTTCACCAGATTGCGCGCGGGCTGGCGGGCGGCAAGGAACTGATTTACATGGAACTGCAGATGTACGTCGGCGCCAAGGATCCCGCGGACACGGTGACGCTGACCGGGCATCCGACGATTAGTTTGACGATTCCGGGCGGTTCTCATGGCGACATTGCGACGGCGTCAGTGGCAGTGAATTCGATTCCGGTGATTCTGGATGCGCCTGCGGGATTGCGTACGGCGAAGGACTTGCCGATCGGTTTTTTCTCTCCCAACGCGAAGCCGTAACGGCAGTTTGCAGTCGACCGTTTACAGTTCACAGTTTGAGGACTGGTCGAGTCGCTGTCGGTGACGATGAGTTGGCCGGAACGGGCGCCGATAGCGGTGGGAGTAAATGTGACTTTGATCGTGCAAGGACGACCGGGTGCGAGAGAGAGCGGGCAATTGTTGGTTTGAGCAAAGTCGCCAGCCGTGGAGATGCCGGAATTCGCCAAAGGAGTGCTCAGGTGCGTTGGTACCCTTATCCCGGCACTCCTAAGCAATGCAGAAGGATTCTTTCCTGCTTCGACTTATCAGCCGTTGTGGGCTGAACGATTCCTCAAACCGAGAAGAGGTTCCTAATCACTGGCGCAGGGGACTTCGGAAACGTTGAATGGGGTTGCGTGGGCATCGTCCAGGGCCGGGTAGTCGGTGTAGCCCTTGGTGCCGCCGCCGTAGAAGGTGGGGCGATCGTAGCGGTTCAGGGGAGCGCTGCGTTGCAGGCGAAGCGGCAGATCGGGATTGGAGATGAAGAGCCTGCCGAAGGCGACGGCGTCGACTGTGCCGGCGGCAATCGCTTCCGTGGCGGATTGACGGGTGAAGCCACCCGCGCCGATCAGCACGCCTTTGTAGAAAGAACGAAACAGCGCGGCCGTGGGCGCGGCGCCGGAACCGAGAGGAACGCGGTGATCAGGTTCTTCCTCGTCTCCGCGCGCCTCGATCAGATGCACGTAGGCGATATGCTTTTTGCTGAGCTCCCGAAGAACGTAGCCGTACATGCCAACCGCGTCGGAATCGCTCATATCATTGAAAGTTCCGAGCGGCGAGAGGCGAATGCCGACACGATCGAGGCCGAAGACTTCGCCCACCGCGTCGAGCACCTCAAAAAGAAACCTTGCACGATTTTCAAACGAGCCGCCGTACCGGTCGGTGCGCTTGTTGGTGCCATTGCGCAGAAATTGATCGAGTAAATAGCCGTTTGCGGCGTGGAGTTCCACTCCATCAAAGCCGGCAGCCAGCGCGTTGCGCGCGGCGGCGCGATATTCCGCAATCAAAGATGGAATTTCGTCGAGGCGAATTTCGCGCGGAGTTTCAAAAGGGACTTCTTGCCAGGACGCGGTAAGCGCGTTTCCCGCAGGCTTGACGGGCGACGGCGCCAAGGGGAGGCCTCCATCGGGCTGGTGCGAAGAGTGCGAGATGCGGCCGACATGCCAAAGCTGCAGAAAGATCAGGCCGCCTTTTTCGTGCACCGCTTCGGTGACGAGGCGCCAGCCTTCGACCTGTTGCTCGGAGTGAATGCCGGGCGTTGCTGGATATCCCTGACCGCGTGAAGAGATTTGCGTTGCTTCGGTGATCAAAAGTCCGCCGGCACTGGCCCGCTGCGAGTAGTAACTGGCATTGAGTTCTGTTGGAACATTGCCAGGTTGTTGCGCGCGCATTCGCGTAAGCGGAGCCATTACGATGCGATGTTTCAGCTGATGTGCGCCCAGGGGAAGCGGCGAAAACGGCGAAAGCTCTGACATGGTGAAGGACCTCCGAGCAATTGGCTCAGGCCAAATAGATGAATTCCGGGGCACGGAGGTTTCATTACAAATTATTGACAGTTGGGTACCTACGGACTAATGGGAGTTGAGTGCCTTGTCTATGCTCGAGGCGAGGCGTTCGTCCGACGTGGTGCAGAGCTGATTCAGATGCTGGACGAAATAGATCCGACGAGCACTATCCCACGGGTGCGAAAAAGAAAGGCTCGGAACGCCTTCGAAATAATAAATATACCTGCCGTTGCCTTGCTTCTCGACAGGCCGGATGGCAAAGGCGCGTCCGCGCGGAAGAAATAATGCCTCGAAGTCTCCCTGGTCGGTTCTGAAGAGTGCGGCTCCCTGTTGGCCTTTGAATTGACCAGTCAATTTTGACGGAAGAACACAGCTGACTAGCACGCCGCGATCGTTCAGGTTCTTTTTCAAGGCCATCGCTTCGTCGTAAGCGGGGTCATCGGACTTCAGGACAATCTGCAACTCCCGCTCACTACATTGGGACGGCGGGCTCTCGGGTTGCATCCTGCCAGAAACAGTCTCCACCAACACCACAAAACTCAACCGGTCGCCCCCATAATCCCCAGTAATCTCCCAACACCCGTCAGTCGGAAGATCAAACGCTACTACCATGAAAGGATGATTGGCATCGTTGGTCCAGCCAGCATTGCCACGAACGGGCTCCAAAAAGTGAGCGGCGCCGTCCAATCGCCGTCCCCTGACGGTGAATTGCGGAGGGATTTCTTTTCGCCAATCATAGTCCTGTCGCCACCAGAAGATCTTGTGCCCTGAACCTCTCCATACGCCATCGAAGGGAAGATCCGTCCACAGTTTGTTCGTTCCGATCCAAAACCTGCGGGCATCGAGGTCCCGTGGATATAGCAACGGGGGTACGAACGGTTGCAACGGCGATTGTGTAGCGGGACATGAGCCGAAAACTTGAAAGTCGTGCTTGAGTTTTTCCGCAGAAGCCGGGCTCGCAGCGGGCGTGAGGATGGTGAGAAAAGTCGCCAAAGTTGAAGTTAGGATGCGCACTTGATTCTCCAGAAGACGTAGACGGCGGAGAAGCGAAGGGTGTTAACAAGTTATTCGAGCTTGGAGCCTCCACTAGCCGTCAGTTGTGTTTGACGAAGGGGCCGGGGTGGTTGGTGAGGGAGTTGTAGACGGTTTCGATGAAGGTGTCTTCTTTGACGAAGTCATTGGACCATTTGGCCCACGGGGCGAGAATTTTTTCCTGCTTCATCTGCTCGACACCCTTTTTGGCGGCCATGGCTTTCTGGACGGTGGCGGTGGTGTCTTTGAGCATCTGGATGTAGGCGCGGACGTCCTCGAGATTGGAAAGCTGGCCGTGACCGGGAATGACTTTGACATCAGCCGGCAGTTGCGCGATCGCTTTTTCGAGGCCGTCAGCCATGCCCTGGACGCTGCCGCCGCTGGCGACGTCAATGAAAGGAAAGCCGTAACGGACAAAGTCGTCGCCCATGTGAACGACGTTGTTTTTGGGAAAAAAGATGATGGCGTCGCCGTCGGTGTGGCCGGCGGGAAAATGGAGCGCGCGAATGTCTTCGCCGTTGAGGTGGACGGTGACGTCGTGCTCGAAAGTGATGATGGGCAGGGCAGCTTTTTCGGCGGGCTTGACTTCCATTTTGACGGAGCCGCCGTTGCCGGCCGTGCCTCCGGAGGCAAGGCGTTTGCGAACGTTGTCCTGTGCGATGACGGTGGAGCCGGAGTTGGCGAAGGGCGCGTTACCGCCGGCGTGATCGCCGTGATAGTGAGTGTTGATGACGAAGCGGACGGGCTTGTCGGTGATCTTGAGATCTTTGAGAGCGGCCTGGATTTTTTCAGCGAGTGGCGCGAATTCATCGTCGACGATGACGATGCCGTCTTCACCGACGGAAGCGGCGATGTTGCCGCCCTGGCCTTCGAGCATGTAGATATTGCCGGAGATCTTGGTGACTTTGATTTGGACTTTGGACCAGTCGGGTTCTTTTTCCTGCGCGTGGGCGACGCTCGAAAGAAGCGATGCGGCGAAAAGTGCAAGGGCAGATGCGCGAAGGATGGAGTGCATGGGTTTCCCTCCGAGGTGGTCGAGATTGTAGCACTGGCGCGATGTCCCGTGAATTGCGGGAGTTGTGCTGAAACCCGGTAAGATGTAGCGCCATGAACGCACAAAAGAATATTTCTTGTCGGAAGAGTCGCTTAGTCGCGGTCGTCGCTATGCTTTCCGCAACTTTGCCAATTGATGCCCACGGACAGGAAAAAGCCGAAGAGAAGCATTGGAAGGCGCAGTGGATTACGGCGGCGGGGGTGGCGGAGCGAGACGAAGTGGTGCTGCATTTTCGGAAGACGATCGAGTTGAAAGGCACGCCGGGGAAATACGTGGTGGATGTGAGTGCGGACAATCAGTTCGTTTTGTATGTGAATGGTGTGGAGGCGGGGAGAGGGCCTAGCCGCGCCGACCTGGGGCACTGGCGTTACGAGACGATTGATATTGGGCCGAAACTGCGCGCGGGCAGGAATGTGGTGTCGGCGATGGTGTGGCATTTCGGGACGCGGGCGGGGATTGCGCAGATCAGCGAGCGCGTGGGCTTTTTGGTGCACGGGGAGACGGAGCGTGAGCGCGCAGCAGATACGGATGCGAGCTGGGAGGTGGAAGAAGAGACTGGAATCACCGCGGTGAAACCAAAAGTTCATGGATATTTTGCGGCGGAGCCGGGTGTGCAGATCGACGGGGCGAAATTCGATTGGCGCGCGAACAGCGAAATTCGCGACGCGGAGCGAGAAGGGCGGTGGACGAAGGCGGTCACGTTGGGACGAGGCGCGCTGCGCGAAGAGCAAGATGCACCGAACAACTGGCAATTGGTTGCGGACCCGCTGCCTGCGATGGAGATGCGCGAAGTGGCGCCGGGGAAAGTCGTGAGGGCGACGGGCGTGACGATGAAGGCGGGAGCTCCACTGGGCGGATTTATTGTTGGCTCGCGCACCAAGATTAGCGTGCTGATTGATAACGGCGAGCTGACGACGGGCTATCCAGTGCTGAGCGTGAACGGTGGGCACGGAGCGGTGATTCGCGTGACGTATGCAGAAGCGCTGGTGGATGACAAGGGTCAGAAGGGAAACCGAAACGAGATTGCGGGCAAGCACATCGAGGGCGTCGTGGATGAGTTTTTTCCCGGTGGAGGAGAGAGCAAGCATGAGTTTTCGCCGCCAAGCTGGAGGACTTGGCGATATTTGCAGTTGGACGTGGAGACGCATGACGAGACACTGAACTTTTTTGGTTTGCGGACGTGGTTCAGTGCGTATCCGTTTGTCGAGAAAGCGTACTTTCATGCGGATGATGCTTCGCTGGAGCCGATCTGGAAAATCGGATGGAGGACGGCGCGGCTGGACGCACACGATACGTACATGGACACGCCGTACTGGGAGCGTCTGCAGTACATCGGTGACACGCGGATTCAGGCGCTGATTTCGTACACAGTGGCGGGCGATGACAGGCTGGCGCGGCAGGCGATTGAAGCGTTTGATGCTTCGCGAGTGCCGGACGGGCTCACACAGAGCCGGTATCCGTCGTCGCTGGTGCAGATGATTCCAACGTTTTCGCTGATGTGGGTGGGGATGGTACACGACTTCTGGATGCACCGCGGGGATTCGGAGTTTGTGCGCGAGCTGGTGCCTGGGACGCGGACGGCGCTGGGCTGGTTTTTGCGGCGTCAGCGTGCGGATGGACTGTTGGGACGGATTTCGTGGTGGCCGTTTGTGGATTGGGGCGCGGATTTCAAGGATGGTGTTCCACCGCAGGATGAGGATGGTGGATCGGCGGTGATGACGCTGCAGTTTCTGGAAGCGCTGCGGTATGGTGCGGAGCTGGAGCGCGCGTTTGGCGACGCTTCAGTGGCGGAGAAGTATGAAAAAGCTGCGGCACGGGCGAGCGAGGCGGTGCGGAGCCTTTGCTGGAATGAAAAATATGGGTTGTTGGCGGATACTCCGGCGCAGAAGCACTTTAGCCAGCACGTGAATATTTTGGGAGTGTGGCTGGATGTGATTCCGGCGGAGCGACAGAAGGAAGTGCTGAAGATTTTGTCGAAGAGCGACGCGGGATTTGCCGCGAATGGCGAAGCACCAGAGATGACGGCGGCGACTTACTATTTTCGTTTTTATCTAGCGCGTGCGGTGGAACATGCGGGGATGGGCGACGAGTATTTGAACTTGCTCGGGCCGTGGCGGGAGATGGTCGCGTTGGGACTGACGACTTGGGCGGAGTCGCCGGAGCCTACGCGCTCGGATTCGCACGCATGGAGTTCGCATCCGAATTACGATTTTTTGCGTATTGTGGCGGGGATTCGGCCCGCGAGCGCGGGATTTGGAAAAGTCGCAATCGAGCCGCATCTGGGTGCGCTAAAGAACGTGAAGGCGGCAATACCGACTCCGCAGGGGATGGTGGAAGTCGAGTACGAGCGCGGTGCTGCAGGAGTTGTGGCTAAGGTTCAGTTGCCCGAGGGAACTACCGGTGAGTTGGTTTGGAAAGGGCAAGCCCTCACGTTGCACAGCGGCCAGCAAACTGTGAATCTTCCGTAGATGGAGTTTTGCCTGGATGAGAGGCGTTGATGCTTGATGTGATTCTGAAACGATTCGAAGAGCCGGACGAAGTGCGCGTGTTTGAAAAAGGGCGTTTTGAGTTGGTGAACGTGGGCGGAATGACGATCGGGCGTGCGTCGTACGAGCCGGGATGGAAGTGGTCGGCACACGTGGGCGCGGCAACTGGGGCGAAGAGCTGCCAAGTGGAACATGTAGGAATAGTGGTTTCTGGCAAGGCCACGGCGGCCATGGACGACGGGCGTGTGATTGAGATGAAGGCTGGCGACGTTTTTTACATTCCGCGGGGGCACGACAGCTGGGTCATTGGCAACGAGCCGTACGTATCGCTGCATTTTTTGGGTGCAGAGACGTACGCGAGTGGCAAGAAGTGACCTGCCAACGAGTCCCGCGGATCAAATTAGCTAGCGAGACGCTTGCTTGGCCTTGCCGAGGAAGTTGACGAGTTCCGTGTTTACTTCGTCGGCGTGAGTCCATGCGATGTTATGCGGGCCGTCCTTGATGGGGACCAATCGCGCGCCTTTGACGAGCTTGGCGGTTTTTGCGCCGGCGGCGTTGATGGGGACGATGCGGTCGGCGTCGCCGTGGATGACAAGCGTGGGAACCTCAATTTTGGCGACGTCGTTGCGGAAGTCTTCGTACCAAGTGGGAACGCAGGCAAGGCTGGCGGTGGCCGATGCGATGCAAGCTACGCTGAAGCTGGCTTGCACGGCTTGTTCGCTGATGCGTTTGCCGAGCAAAACGTCGGTGTTGTAGAAATTCTTGAAAAATTCGGCGAAGAAGGCGTAGCGGTCGGCGGCGACAGCTTTCTGAATGCCTTCGAAGACGGACTTGTCGACGCCGTCGGGGTTGTCGGAAGCCTTGAGAAGATATGGCGGGACGCCGCCGATGATGACCGCTTTGTCGACTCCTTTCGAGCCGTACTTGCCGATGTAGCGAGCCACTTCGCCGCCTCCCATCGAAAAACCGACGAGAGAGAATTCGTTGAGGTTGAGGTGCGTAATGAGGGCGCGGAGGTCTTCGGCGAACGTGTCGTAGTTATAGCCCGTTGTGGGCTGGCTGGACTTGCCAAAGCCGCGGCGGTCATAGGTGATGACGCGATGGCCTGCATTGAGAAGCGCGGGAATTTGCTTTTCCCAGGAGGCGCCGTTCAGGGGATAACCGTGAATGAGAATTACGGGATCGCCAGAGCCGTGATCTTCGTAGTAGAGACGAATGTCGGTGGAATTTTCCTTGCCGACTGTGACGTAAGACATGGGTGTTTCCTTTCGAAGCGGAAAATGCGGGCTGGCGGAGACTTTGAGGCGCGGCGTGGCTCGTTGATTCTACCTCTTCCAGAACTTGAAGACACCGGCGTAGTCGAGGTCTTCGTTGGATGAGCCTTTCACGGAGTTGTAGACCTCGCGGGCTGCGGCAGCTGCGGGAAGTGGCACGCCGATCTGATTGCCTAGATCGAGCGCGAGGCTGAGGTCTTTGTGCATGAGACGCAGCGGAAAACTGGGCGTGTACTCGCCTTTCAGCATGTTGGGAGCTTTGATATCAAGGATGCCAGCGCGGGCCATGCTGGACTGCATGACTTCGACAAGCTTTTCGCCCTGCAGGCCGGCGCCAGTCACCAGAGCGAGAGCTTCGGCGAAAGCGTCCACCTCCAGGGCAAGAAGAAGGTTCATGGCGAGCTTGATGGTTTGGCCGGCACCGTTGCGGCCGAGATGAAAGATCTTTTTGCCCAGCGCGGAGAGAATGGGGCGAGCGGCTTCCAAGGTTTCCGCGTCTCCGCCAATCATGAAGAGGAGTTCGCCTTTTTCTGCCCCCCAGGTGCCGCCAGTGACGGGCGCGTCGAGAAAGCGAATGCCTTTGGCGGCTGATGCATCGGCAATTTTGCGCGCGAGAGCGGGCGAAACGGTGCTGGAGTCGAGATAGAGCGCACCTTTTTTGAGGGCAGAGAAAGCGCCACCGGATTTTTCGTCGGTTCCCCACAGGACCTGTTCGAGCGCGGGCGGATCACTGACGATGGTGATGAGGACGTCGGCGGCAGCGGCAGCTTCTTTGGGCGACGACGCGAGGCGAGCGCCCGCGGCGACCAGCGAGTCTGCGCGGGATGCAGTGCGGTTCCAGACGACGAGCGGGAAACCGGCTTTGAGGAGATTGTGTCCCATGGGGCGGCCCATGAGGCCGAGGCCGATGAGACTAACAGTAGGTTGCTGCGGCAAGAGCGCCTCCAAAAAAGTTGGATGAAAACGAGGAAGGATTGTAACGCGGAGTGGACGGCGCGACACGGACGGAAGGCCAAAGTCAGGGAAGAAGAATTAGCTGTTGAAAGTTAGGCGGTTTCGGGACGACCAGTGAGGGGGAGCAGCCCTGAACCTCCGGAGGCGTGCGCAGCGTTGGCCTGAAGTGGCTGGGAAGCGACAGGCTGGGTTCCTAGAACTTCAGCCGCAGCGGGCGAAGGCTGAGGCGCGGCGAGAGGCTCCGATTCTTCCAGACGAACAATGCACTGGTAGGGAATTTCCCAGCGGAAATTTTTCTGCTGGCCACACTGCTCGTAATGTTGTTCGAGGAAGATGGACCGCCCGGAATCCGCGACGAAGGTGCCGGAGGCAGGAAGGCAAATGTCTCCGGCACGGTATTGAACTTCTACAGCACGGCCAAGAAAGGCCGAATAACGTGCCATGTAGCGAGTGTCCGTAGGGACAGTTCCGTGGTCAATAGTACCAACGGTTTTATGAGAAAAACTTTGTGGAAAAGCGTTTCAAGTAGAAACAGTTTCTGTGGACAACGTGCTTTCTACAAAGGTTCTTGGAACTTGTGAAAAGACGCGCTCGAAATTTTGCGAAAAGATCCGCGGCCGTTTCTCCTCAGCACCTCGCAACGAGGTTTTGGCTCAATCGCAAAACCGAGCTTGTTGGGAGACGATTGGGAAGCGCGGTTGCGACAAGGTAGGGCGCATGGTAACATATAGGACTATTCAGGTCGTATATTCACCATTCGACCGGCAAACTACGCCGTTGCGTTGAGTCTAGTTGACAGTGGTTTGCAAGAGAGGGAATACTGGCGCCAGTTGTTGCAAATCATTTGCAACAGACTTATAAGCGTCGGCAACGCGTTCGAGGGGTGGGAAGTGAAGTGCAAGAGTCGTCGTAAGTCAAAGAAAATCAATCGAATAGAGAAGTGGCCGGTCACCTATCGCCTGGCTGCAATGGGGACACTGCTGGCGTACTCGGCGATTGGTGTAACCAAGGTTGCCGTCGCCGGCCCTTTGAGTGAACGCAGGGAAAAGGACGGTGCAGCTAGCAAACCACAGGCGCTAGTCGTGCGGCGGTTCGAAATTGCACCAGCGACACTCGGTGAGACGCTGGCGGCGTTCGAACGGATCTCCGGAATCTCCGTGAAATTTGCGTCCGATGAATTGCGCACACTGCCCTCGCACGGCGTAACGGGACTTTACTCGCCGGACCAAGCACTGAAGCTTTTGTTGGCGGATAGTGGAGCGAGTTATCGGTTTAGTTCGGCTGACGCGGTGACGATCCAACTGGCGCAGGTGGCGACGTCGATCGAGGTTTCTGCGGACGGGCCGGCAATGATCAGCTCCCCGAAATACACGGAATTGTTGCGGGACACGCCGCAGACGATCAGCGTGATTGACAACCAGGTCCTGGAGCAGCAGGGAGTAAACACACTTCGGGATGCGTTGCGCAATGTGGCGGGAATCAGCCTGGCGGCGGGGGAAGGCGGGGCGCAGGGCGATAACCTGACCATCCGCGGATTTTCCGCTCGCAACGACATTTTCCTGGATGGAATGCGCGATTTCGGAAGCTACTACCGCGACCCATTCAACTACGAAAGCGTGGATGTGCTGCAGGGACCGAGTTCGATGACGTTTGGGCGCGGGTCGACGGGCGGCGCGGTGAATCAAGAGTCAAAAGCCGCGGAAGCGGGAAAATTTGTTAGCGGCACCCTGCAATTTGGAAGCGACCTGACACGCAGAATTACGGTGGACGTGAACGAGCCGCTCAGTCAAACGTCGGCTTTCCGGTTGAACGTGATGGGGCATGACTCGCAAGTAGCGGAACGCGACATTGCGGAGAACCGGAGATTCGGCGTGGCGCCGTCACTGGCTTTCGGATTGGGGACAACCACCCGGCTGACGCTGAGCTATTACCACCAGCAGGCGGATGACACGCCGGACTACGGTATTCCGTGGCTGTTCAACGGCCCGGCGCCCGTGGGCCGCAACAATTACTATGGCTTCCGCGACGGAAACTATCTGCGGACGGACGTGGATATCGCGACGGCGAAAGTGGAGCACGATTTCAGTAGTGCGATTACACTGCGCAACCAGGTGCGGTATGGACACTACAAGCGCGACGCACTGATTACGGAAGCACGCGTAGCCGGGACGCCCGACCCGAGTACGCCGCTGGAAGATATTTCGGTGACGCGAAACCAAATCGCGGTGCAAAGCTTGGAAACGTATTTGGGAGATCAGCTCGATCTGACCTTCCGGTTTCGGACGGGATTTGCGGAGCACACGGTAGTAACTGGCGTTGAGGGCGGGCGCGAGACGTCGTCGCCGATACGTTTTGCGTGGAGCGGAGTTCCAGGAACGGGTTTGCTAAGTCCCGATGAAAACCAAGCATTCAGCGGTACGGCGGCTGTGTCGTCCGATGTAAAGACAATGGCCATCAGTTTCGGCGCGTACGCAGTGGATACCGTGAAACTGAATCACCAGTGGAGCGTCATAGGAGGGCTCCGCTGGGATCGCTTCGACACGGATTTCAGTCAGTCGGTCGCGCCGGTTGCGGCGTTCGAACGAGTGGACCAGAAGCCGAGCTACCGGGCGGCGATTGTCTACAAGCCGAAGCCGTACGGAAGCATCTATTTTGATTACGGCACGTCGTTCAACCCGTCGGCGGAATCGCTTTCTTTGAGTGCGAATAACGCGAACTTGCCGCCCGAAAATAACCGGACATTCGAACTAGGAACCAAGTGGGACTTTCCAGGGAAACGATTGTCTGTGGAAGGGGCGGTCTTCCGCACGGACAAGCTGAACGCCCGCGAACCTGATCCGAACAATCCGCTGCTCAATGTGTTGTCGGGCGAGCAACGAGTAAGCGGTGCGCAGATTTCCGTAACAGGAAAAATCGCGGACGGCTGGCAAGTACTGGGAAGCTACGCCTACCTGGACGGCAAGCTGGTGAGCTCGCAGTTTTTCCCGCAGGCAGTGGGCGCGCAGTTGGCGAACGTTCCAAAAAATACCTTCAATTTGTGGACTACGCACGCGCTGCCATGGCGGCTGACAGCCGGGGCCGGCGCGCAATTTGTGGACTCGCGGACCGCTAGCACGACAGTGCCGCTCGATCCGGTTACGGGGTTGGTGAAACAGGTGCCCAGCTATTGGACTTTCGACGCCATGGCGAGCCGCCCCATCAGCGAGCACCTTGGACTGCAGGTGAATTTCTACAATCTGGCGAATCGCTACTACATCGACCAGGTCCACCCGGCTCACATTGTGCCTGGAGCCGGATTTACGGCGCTGGTTGGACTCAACTTCAAATTCTGAAACAAGAATTTTATTCGACAAGGAAGGTTGCAATATGTTGCTGGCAATCCCGGATGTGCTGTCCACGGAGCAAGTTTCACAAGCGCGGAAGATTTTGGATTCGGCGCAATGGGTGGACGGAAAAGTGACGGCGGGCCATCAATCCGGGCAGGTGAAAGACAACCAGCAACTACGCGAAGGCAGCCCGGAGGCGCAGCAACTCGGCGAATTGATCCTGACTGCGCTGGGGCAGAATGCGATGTTCATTTCAGCGGCGCTACCGTTGCGCGTGTTCCCACCACTCTTCAACAAGTACACCGGCGGGCAGTCGTTTGGAACGCATGTAGATAACGCAATCCGGCAAGTGCCAGGGACGGCACATCGCATTCGCACGGACCTGTCGGCCACGCTGTTTCTAGCGGCGCCTGAAGAATACGACGGCGGCGAACTCGTCGTCGAAGACACGTACGGCGTGCACAGCGTGAAGCTTCCTGCAGGTCAATTGGTGCTGTATCCCGCCACGAGCCTCCATCATGTGCGCCCGGTGTCACGCGGCGCTCGCATCGCGTCGTTTTTCTGGATTCAGAGCATGGTGCGCGACGATGCGGAGAGGACTCTACTGTTTGACCTGGACACTGCGATTCAGCGCGTGAATCGCGAAGCTCCTGCAAGCCAAAGTGCTGTTCAACTCACCGGCATTTACCACAACCTTGTTCGGCGCTGGGCCGAAGCCTAACCGAGCACAACGCGCGCATATGCCGATTCGCAAAATCTTTTTCTGGATGCATTTCTGCGCGGGAAGTCTTGCAGGAGTCGTGATCCTGACGATGTGCGTCACTGGAGCTGCGCTTGGGTTCGAAAAGCAGATCCTGCGCTGGGCCGAGCGCAACGAACGAAGTGCTCCAGCGAATCCGGGAGCGCAGCGGATGCCGATGGAATCCCTGCTCGCAGCCGCAGTCGTAGAAGAGTCTGCTACACCGACGACAATCACCTGGCATCCTTTGGCCAATTCAAGCGTAGAGCTCGGTTTCGGACGAGACCGTATTGTTCTTGTCGATCCCTACACAGGTGCCAAGCGCGGTGAAGGCGTCACGAAGCTGAGAGCGTTCTTTAATGGCGCGGAAAATGTGCATCGGTGGCTCGGCGCGGACGGTTCTGCGCGACCAATGGCCCGGGCGATCACCGGCGCCGCGAATCTGATCTTTCTATTTTTGGCCTGTAGCGGGATTTATCTCTGGTGGCCGAGGAACTGGACATGGGCCGGCGTTAAGTCAGTGGTCACATTTCGCCGCGGCCTGGGCGGCCGAGCCCGCGATTTCAACTGGCACAATACAATCGGGTTCTGGATGTGCCTGCCAGTGATCGCAATTGTGACCTGCTCTACCGTGATGTCGTATCAATGGGCCAACAACCTGGTTTACCGGTTGAGCGGCAGTCCGATTCCCGCCGCGAATTCTCCTCAGCGTCCAGTCGAACGAACGGAAGAGCAGCTGGAACTGGAAGGCTTGAACGCACTGTCCACTGCCGCCGAGAAAAAGGTTGCGGGTTGGCAGACCATCACCATGCGCATACCGAACGGCAAATCGCCCAATGTAATTTTTCAGATTGATACAGGCGACGGTGGCCGCCCCGACAAGCGTTCTCAGCTCACCCTCAACCGCAAGACCGGCGAAGAAGTCCGCTGGGAGCCTTTCTCCAGTAACACCCGCGGCCGACAAGTTCGGGCGTGGATGCGGTTCGCGCACACAGGCGAGGCCGCAGGGGCGCTCGGCCAGAGCATCGCAAGCGTGGCGTCGCTTGGCGGAGTTTTTCTGGCTTACACAGGAGTTGCGATGGCGATCCGGCGCTTTCTGAATTGGCGATCGCGAAGAAGCACACCGAAGCTGCCTTAACAAATACGCTAAGACAAGCGATCAGCGAGCCAGGTCGGCGAGAACTGCTTCTGCGGCGCGCCTGCCGCTAACCATAGCGCCATGGATGGAAGCATTGTCGCGATGATCGCCGCAGAGATAGACGCGAGGCCGTATGCGCACGGGCCGCTGGGCGGGTTCGAGAGCCCCGGGAAACTGTTGCGGCTGCGCATGTGGAATTCGGTAGCTTTTCAGATAACGCCACGAGCGCGCGACCGGGCCGAACCAATTTTTCATTTGCGCGATAATGAAGCCGCCGAGCTGCTGTTCCGTCAGCTGCTGCATGCCGAGGACGCTGACCGCGATCAGGGACTTCCCCGCCGGCGCGTAAGCAGGCGCAACCTGACTCATTACCGCGAAGTTGTTTACCGGACCTGCTCCGTCGCCATTTAAAACGATGGTGGGATGCGGCACGGGAGGTTCGTCCGCGCAGTAGTAAAAGCACGTAACGCTGCGCGACGCCGGTTCGGCTTCGCCGACGAGATGCGCCGCAGCGGGTCCTTCCGCAGCCACTACGATCGCGCGGGCGGCCAGATTTTCCCCACCGGTCAGTGTGAGTTCATTTTCGCGCAGCGATTCGGCATGAGCATTCAACCGGACCGAATTGTCAGGCAAATGGGATGCAATTTGTGCAGGGATAGCGCCCATGCCCGTCGAGGGGACGGCGATATCGCCTTCGGAAAGCATCTTGAAGACAAATTCGAACATGCGGCTCGAGGATCGCAGTTCGCCATCCAACAGAATTCCCCCAAAAAATGGCCGGAAAAAACGGTGGATGAATTGTTCGGAGAATCCCAATGAGTTGAGCAGATCTTTCGTTGAAGACTCGGGGCGTTGGAACAGCTGTTCGACGGATAATCGCTGCAATCGCGAACGCAGGCGAGAAATGCGCAGTTTGTCCCAGAAAGTACCGAATTCCGACTTGAGCGCAACGCCCCAGCCTCCTGGTATGCGCCATGGATCCACCAGCTGATTCATCCTGCCAGCGAACCAAGAAAATGCGCCCGGCGTAAACTTCTTTAGGTCGAGCGCGTGATAGTCGAGAGTGCGCTGCGCTTCGGGATAAGCCGTGAGCAGCACCTGGAAGCCGCGATCCAGCAGGAAGCCTTCATGTTCGTCCGTTCGAACGCGGCCTCCAATACCATCAGACGCTTCAATAATTTGAAAGGAAACGCCGGAGTCCGCCAGGTGCCGTGCGCAAGACAATCCCGCCAGCCCGGCGCCTATGATCAAAACGTCCGGATTTGTCGACATTCTACCGAATCACTCCGTGATGACCTGACGAATGGACGATGAAGCAGTCTTGCCCGAGGCCCTGGACGAAGGAGATATGGTGCGGCAACGCGGCGGCTGGACGCAAGTAACAGGACAAAAACCGGCAGAGAGACGCGGAGGAGCTCACCCGGGCGTGAGGTTCAAGCTGGACGCGCCGAAACAATACCGTTCAACTTTTCTTGGGCGCTAGTTTCAGGTTCAGGACAATATCCATGCGGCTGTCAAAGCTCGAGACGTTGCGAGTCTGCGATTTTGCGCCGTCCTTCTCTGCATGCAATTCGTAGTCAGAATTGGGATCGAGGCCGCTGAACCGGTAATTGCCTTGACTGTCCGCGATGTAGCTTTTCACTTGGTTCGTCCGGACGTTCTTCAGAAACACGACGCTCGCCGAAACCGGATTTTCGGATTTATCAATCACGACTCCGCGTACTGTTTTTAGCTGCGCGTCATTCTTGGAGTTTTGGGCGTGCGCCGCTAGCACAAAAAATGCCAACAGCCCGGCAAGCATCGAGAGTTGCGCAGTCCGCCATTTGGTCATGATTTCTTCCCCGCCTGATGCTGCATACGAAATACCAGGTCCTTGAAGCGTTCGCCGGTCGCCGCATCTATGGTTTGCGATTGCTCCTGGTAACCCTTCGCGCGAACCACGACTTCGTAGTTGGCGCCTATCTTTACGCGAATCGCAAACTCGCCGCGTGAATTCGCTGCGTCCTGCCACTTGAATTTTTTCTCGGAAGTTCGCCGGATACGAAGTTCGGCGCCAGGCAGGGCCAATCCTTCCGGAGTGAAGACGGTCCCACGCACCAGAAAGTCGTTCGCGTGCTCGCTCTTGTGTTGAGCCTGTTTTGAGGAAGACTCCGCCGAGGAACTGGACTGCTGAGCCGGCGCGGATTGCGTCTGCGCGGGTGGTTCCTGTGCGTGCAGAAATCCGCCGCAGACTAAGATTGCGCAAACGGCAATGTGAAGTATGGGAAGCCGCATCATGTGCGATCAACTGGAATGTACAAGCTTTACCCTAATTTGGATGCCAGCGCGACGCCGTTGGATGCAAGTTGCCGGGCTGCCTTTCCGTCCATTGCGAAGCTACCGCTCCTCTTCTTCCTCTTCTTCTTCCTCGTCGAGATCGTCTTCTTCCTCTTCGTCGTCTTCTTCCTCGACTTCTTCGTCGTCTTCTTCCTCTTCTTCGTCGTCAAGGTCATCGGAAATGGGATTCAGATGGACGGGGTGCGTCTGCGTCACTTCCAGTTCGGATTCACACTCAGGGCAGCTCAAGATTTCTCCCTCTTCTACTTCGTCCTCATCCACGTCAATTTCGGCGCCACAATCGGGACAGCGAATCACGGCACGATCCTCCGAAACGATTTTTGCTCAAGGTCCGCAGGTACAGACCTGAAACCCTAACTCGCGGGGCGGAACCAGAGAATCGCGGCCGCCCGACCGTCGTATTATATACCGCAGCCTGAAAAATCAACTGGTTCGTGCCATTGGCCGCTCCCGATTGTAACGCGGCGGAAACAGGTAGCGAGAGGATGAGTTCCTGGCGGGAATATCCCGAGAGACCAATTGTCGGAGTAGGCGGAGTGGTGATCGAAGACGGGCGCACGTTATTGATCCGTCGCGGCAGCGAACCTCTGCTCGGTCAGTGGTCCATTCCCGGCGGCACGCTGGAGCTGGGCGAAACGCTGACCGAAGGCACCGAACGCGAACTAAAGGAAGAGACCGGACTGGTGGTGCGTGTTCTTGATTTGATCGAGGTATTTGAGCGCATCAATTTCGGCCGAGGCGCCGACGAAACCTGGACGACTTTGGAAGAACGTCGCCGTCCGCGCTTCCACTTTGTGATTGCCGATTATCTATGCGAACGAATTTCCGGTGAACCGGTCGCCGGCGGCGATGTGACCGATGTCGCCTGGGCCGGGGAAGCCGAACTCGACAGGTTCGGGTTAACGCCCACGGCCACGCGGGTTATTCGCAAAGCATTTTCGCTGGCGCGAAATCGGAAATAACTCCGGCCCGAGCGTTTCGCTTACTGCGCCTTCGAAATGTCGATGTTGCCGTTGGAGTTGGTCAAATCGAGCGCGCAGCCGCCGTTGCCGATCGTGCCCTCCAGCGAATCCCCTCCCATCGCGCCCGACGCTGTGATAGGTAGCTGCGAATTGATCCGCCCAAACGACGTTTTGGCTTTGATCCGATATCCCGCATTGGCCGGAAGCCGTATACCAATGTGCGAGAAGGACGTGCGGATACTGACGTCTTTGCAGTTGGATCCCGCCGCCGTTACCTCCACCGCGCCGTTCTGATTTTCCACTGCAATCTTTCCGCCCACGCCTTCGAGCGAGACGCCGGAAAACGACGTAGTCACGCTGGCATCGCCCTCAACGTTTTTTGCCGTAACCGAGCCGTTCGAATCCTGCGCCGTGAATTTGCCTTTGATGTTTTCCGCGTAGATCGAGCCGAAGGATGTCTTGGCGTAAACTTCACCCTGAACATTGCTCAATTCGATCCCCCCGTTGGCCGTCACGACATTTGCGCCCTTATAAAGCTGGCTGCCTTTCACCGCGCCAAAGCTCGACGTGGCCGAAACGGTGCCTTGTACCTCAGTGACGTGAACTCCGCCGTTGCTATCCCTGATCGCCGCAGTGCCACCGATGCGTGTCGCTTCTACTGCGCCGAAGCTTGTTGCCAGCTCAGCATTTCCGGTTACTTCGGCCACATCAATGCGTCCGTTGCTGTTGGTCACCGCCAAATTGCCGGCGATATTTCGCACCACCACTTCGCCGAACGAATTGCTAACGGCCGAGTTACCGCCCGCCTGTGTCAGCGAGACGCGGCCATTCCCGCCAGAGATCGTCGCGGCGCCGCTGACCTGTGCAACTACGATTTCGCCAAACCGGTTGCGCAGTTCGAGAGTTCCCTTGACGTTCGTCACATTCACAGCGCCATTGTTGTTCGTAATGCTGCAGTTACCAGAAGCGTTGGTGAGTTCGATCTTGCCAAACGCATTCACAAGTTTCGCCGCGCCCGCATCGCGTACCGCTAAATTGCCGTTCGAGTTTTCCAGTTGCGACCAGCCGCGCACTCCCATGATTTCGGCGTTGCCGAACGCATTGCGCATCCACAGCGGCGCGTCTGCCGGCATCGCGATGTCATAGTCCACGGAAAACGAAGAGTGGCCGCCGATCCGGATATGGGGCACGCGGCTTTCCGGATAAATCGTGCGGATGTGCACGCCGTCGCCTTCTTCTTTCACTTCGATCTGGATCTTCTGCAGAAAGTCCTGTGCGTCGCTGGCGTTGGAATCCTGCACCTTGATCGTCGCGGAAATCTTGACCTCGCGCCCGCCTTCGCCGTGAATGTTCACTCTGCCGAACCGGTGATCGAGGCTCACGCCTTGGTTGCCGCTGAGCGTAACCGCCTTCTGAAAATCGCGTGTGACCTCATTCTGTGCCGGGCTGTTCGCGAACACTGACGCGGCGAGCAGCGGCAGCGCTGCGGCGAAAGTGAACGCGGCGCGGCGCAATGCGGCCAACCGCGTGGAATACTGGGCTGAGTGACTCACTGTTGTTTTGCCTCCAAAACGTCTTCGAGCGTGGCCTGCTTTTCCTGGTACATCGCGAGCAGTTGACGGCGCAGGTGGCCGTTAGCGGGATTGATGCCCGCCTGCGACTTCAAATCCGCGATAGCGCTGTCCAGTACTTGCAGTTTTTCGCGGTAGCTTGCCATCAGAGGTGTGGATGCCTTCTCCAGTTGCGGGCGCGCTTGCGCATCAAGTTTGTCGATAGCTTGTTCATAAGCCGCCTCGGCCTTCTCCACGTTGCGCACCGCGGGATCTTTCAGAAGGGAACCTACAAATGGATCTCCAATGTTCCGGTGCACACCGACCCAGAGCGCCGTGCCCGTAATGGCAATCAGGGCCAGTGCTGCTACGGCCGTCTGCCACTGCATTGACGTCAGATTCCAGTTTCCTAGCAGGCGTTCCCACCGCGAAGTTTTAGCGGACACAGACTGTTCCGCCAGCGCCCGCTCAATCCGCGGCCACAATGCAGGCGAATTCCACTCTTCGTGCATTTCCGAGGCTGTGGCAGAAAGATTCTTCCAGGCGGTCAGTTCTTCGTGGCAGGCGGAGCAGGTGGTGGCGTGTGCTTCCAAAGCCGCCCACTCTTCCGGCGTGCCATCCAGAAAAATCCGTTCGCGATCGTTGCAGTCAATAATCATGGCGGGCTACCTCGCCTCCGCAGCGCTGCTGCGCGGTGCTTCCAGCATCTGGCGCAAATTCTTCTTGGCTTGAAACAAAGTGTTCTTGGAAGCGGTCTCGCTGATTTCCAGCACGCCGGCGATTTCCGAGTGGCGCATCCCTTCGACTTCGTACATCAGAAACACATCCCGTTGTTGCCGCGTTAATTGCGCGACCGCGCGCTCCAGCGCCAACTTGAGCGACGGGTGCGCACTGGGCGCGCGCGGTTCCGGGCGCGGTGCTGCCTCAGGGTTCTCCGGTTCATCCTGCGAGACTTCCTTCTTGCGCATCCGGCCGCGCCGCGTGTCGTAGCAGGTGTTGATCAGAATCCTGAAGGACCACGTTGCAAAACTCGATTGCCCACGGAACGTTGCGATGCTGCGCTGGATCTTAAGAAATGTGTCCTGGACAGCATCTTCAGCGTCGCTGCTCGTGCCCAGCAGGTTCCGCGCCATGGACTTCATGCGCGAACCGTGAAGCTGATAGAGCCGTTCGAACGCGCGCAGGTCGCCGGCCTGGCAGGCGGCGGCGAGGGCAGCGTCATCCGCGGACACTTGTGCGGCGGCTGAGGAAACTCCTGAGGTCGTTTCCGGTGAATCCACTCGCCCCCTTTGCAGGTGCTGCTGGGTGATTCTAACGTCCCAGGGCAGCGCAAGTCCCATGGTTCCCATTTGCGGCTCCTAGGGTATAGACGACGCGATGGGGGCAAGTGTCAGGGGGCGTTGTCGATCGGATAAGACTCCGTAACAGCTTGTAAATAATGGGCTTAACAGGTGGGCTAGGAACTCTGCACAGCTACGTCCTGCGGGAGCGAGCCGCGCGTCCGCTCGCGCCGTGAAAACTCTTCCACCGCCGCGCGCAAATCCGCCACAGTAAAATCCGGCCAGCGCTTCTCTAGAAACACAAACTCGGCGAACGCGCATTCCCACAATAGAAAATCCGAAAGCCGCTGTTCCCCGCCAGTTCGAATCAGCAGATCCACGTCTGTGTCGCCGCCGCGCATCACTTCCGACAACACGTCTCCAAACGATTCTGGCGAAAGCTCCGTCACTTTGTAGTATTTGCACGCCGCTAGGTAAATGGCCTCTCGCGCCGAATAGTCAATTGCCAGCCGCAAGTGGAGCTGCTTACCGCCGGCCGTCGCTGCTTCCGAATCGATGATCGCCTGCCGGAGCGTCATGGGAATCCGGTCGCGCCGCCCGAGTACGCTGATACGGACGCCGTTCTCCATGCAGTGCGTTGTTTCCGCCATCAGATATTCATGGAGCAATCGCAGAATCGCATTGACCTCCGAAGCTGGACGCTTCCAATTCGCTGACGAAAGCGCAAACAGCGTCAGCGTGTGAATGCCGAGCTTGGGCGCGGCTTCAATGATCGCCCGGCTCGCTTCTGCGCCGGCGCGGTGTCCCGCAGATCGCGGCAACCCCCGTGAAGTCGCCCATCGCCCGTTTCCATCCGTGATGATGGCCACGTGAAGTGCCGGCACCGGTTTGACCGGAGGAGCGCTGAGAATGTGCTGCAAGATGACCTGTTGGACTGCCATGTCCGTTTCCTTCTCCGCCGCGGAGAACCAAGAATTACAAATAACTTTGTACCGTAAAGTACGTAGACAAAAAATTTTACCCTTCGCGCGTCGCCCGAATCAGCGCCTCCATGTGGTTCAAATAACGCTCCAGCGCTTTACGCCCCGCAGCCGTTAGGCTGTATTCCGTTTTTGGCAGCCGCCCATCGAACGATTTCTCGCAGAGAATGTAATGCGCCTCTTCCAGCTTACGCGCGTGCACGCTCAGATTGCCGTCCGTTGTCTTTAGCAACGCTTTTAGCTCATTAAACGTCAGCGACCGATTCACCGCCAGCGCGCTCACGATTCCTAGCCGGATCCGCTCGTGAATCAAACGGTCCAGATCGGCCGGTAGCGCTTCGCGCTTGTGGTCTTTGACCGGGCCAACCGCCGCCCGCTCCCGCACCGGATGTTCATTGCGAATTGTGGATGACTTGCTCATTCAAAATCCTTCACCCTCCGTGCCGCTGCACAATCCAAATCCCAAACCCAATCTGCACAAATCCAAAACCGAACGCCATAAACAAATCCCCCATGGCCAGCGGCACAAACAGCGCCGCCGCCCCCAGCAGGATCAGGCAAAGCCCCATGATCGGTACCGCGCGCACGGAGAACGCGCCCCCGGTTACGATCGCGGTCCCGTACAGCAGCAACCAGACCCCTGGCAGCAGCGCGTGCAATCCGGCCCGCGAAAGTGCAAACGTCAGCAATCCGCCAACTAAAATAGGCGGCGCAAAACTCAATAAAAACTTGCGGCCCGGCCCGGAAAGCAATTTAGCGTTCGCCCGATGCGCTTTCGTGGCCGCCGCAGGCATAGCAATCGCCACCGCCACAAACGCCTCAATCAACCAAACCGAAAGCCACCGCTCCGGCGTATGCTGCCGCGAAGCGAACACCGCTGCGGCCAATGCCGTAACCCCCATCGCAATCCCGCCCCAGCCCGGCACCGCCGTAAACTCACCGGCGCTTTGCATCGTTTCGCGGATGTACCGCAGGTGATCTGCCGCCCGCGCATCAATGGGGATTGGCGCACGCGGAGCTGGGCGAATCGGTTCGGGAGCCGACATAGGAGTAGCCTACCACAATCAGTTCAATCTGTCAAGTACTTTATATTATAAAGTTAAGCGAGCCAGCCACTCATTTCTGCTTCGGATAGCAGCCACTCAGCGCGTTCCACCGAATCGTAAACACGTCCACAAACATCTGAATACTGTCTCGCATCATGTTGATCTTCGTCGCCGGAGAATGCGACCACCGTACCGGAATCTCCACCGACTTCAGGCCGTGATGCCGCGCCAGGTATAACAGCTCCGGATCAAATCCAAACCGCTCAATTCGCTGTTGCTCAAAAATTATCTTGCACCGCTCCCGCCGGAACGCCTTGAAGCCGCACTGCGTGTCCACAAACGGCAGCCGCAACACAATCCTTACAATCTTGTTGAACACAATTCCGGCAAACTCGCGAAACGCCGATTCATGCACTTTGATCAGGCTGCGATCCATCGCGCGCGAACCGATCGACACGTCGTACTGTCCCATCGCCGCCAGTAGCTTATCCGCTTCTTCAATCGGCGCGGAAAGATCGGCGTCGCTAAAGAGCACCACTTCGCCCTTTGCCTCTAGCATGCCGTGCCGCACGCTGTAGCCCTTCCCGCGATTCTCGCCATTCTTCAGTACACGTAAATTCGGAATGCGATCCGCATAAGACGCAGCCACGTCCGCCGTCTTGTCCTTCGAGCCATCATCAACCACGAGAACTTCCGTCGGACGCTCCGAAGCTGCGACGTAAGCCGCAATCCGATCCAGCGAAGGCGGCAGCCGCAGCTCTTCGTTGTAAGAGGGAACAATGATGGAAAGTTTTATCGGTGTTTCGTTTGAACCGCCCGCCGGCGTGGTCATCGGTTTACGCTCGCTTCGCCGTGGTTGCGCCGGCGTGTTTCTCCCACGCGCGCGTCTGCAAAATTTCTTCGATCTGCGAAAGTGCGAAGTCGCATTCTTCCTCGCGGTTGTAAAAGTGCGGCGAAATCCGGATGCCCGCTTGTGGACGGTAATCTATCAGAATCTCGCGCGCCAGCAATTCTCGGCTCACTTCCAGCGCGTGCGGACAATCCACGGAAACCGTTCCGGCCCGCTCCGCCGGATTTTCCGCCGTGTTCACCCGCCAGCCGCACGCCTTTGCGCCTTCCAGCACTCGCGTGGTCATGCGCACCGATTTTTCGCGGATGGCCTTCGCGCCAACTTGGTTCAATATAGTCAGCCCAGGCTGGCATGCGTACAGCGCCGGAATATGCGGCGTTCCATTCAGGAAGCGGTACGCATCGTCGCGCGGGTCAATCGGTCCTGCCTCAAAAGCAAACGGCCGCCGGTGCGCCAACCATCCCGTCAGCGAAGGCCGCAATTGCTGGCGCAGATCTTCTCGCGCATACAAGTAGGCCATGCCCGGCCCGCCGCACAGCCACTTCAACACTCCGCCCACCGCAAAATCCGCGCGCAGCGCGCGTACATCGACAGGAATCGTGCCCGTCGCCTGAAACGTATCCAGAACCACGTGCGCGCCCACACGATGCGCCTTCTCGATGATCGCTTTTGCGTTTACGATGAACGAACTGCGAAACAGCACCAGCGAAATCGGTACCAGTAGCGTCGTTTCATCAAGCGCCGCCAAAAATGCGTCCAAATCAAATCGGACAGAGTTCCCGCTCGGCACCAGTTCCACGCGCGCTCCGTGCCGCCGCTGCTCGTGATAGAAATATTGCACCGACGGAAATTCCAGGTCCGTCATCACCACTTTGTTGCGCGGCCCGCGCCAGTCAAAGCACGAAGCGATCACTGCCTGTGTAGTCGTCACGTTCTGGTGCAGCGAAATTTCGCCTGCCCCGGTTCCGATCAGCGGCGCAATCTGGTCCGCAACTTTGCCGGCAAGCTCCCACCAGCCCTCTTCCCACGCGCGTACCCCGCGCTCGCCCCACGACTCCGTATACGCATTCATGCTTTCGCGTACGCCGCGCGGCATCGCACCCAGCGAATTGCTGATCAGGTAAGTCGTCCGCTCCAGGATCGGAAATTCCTGGCGCCATCGGGTTTCAGGGTCTAAGGGCTTGCTTTCGAAACCCTCAGATGAGGAAGTCTTACTTGCAAACCCTGAGTTAAATTTGAGGAGTTCATCCACCGGTTCGTCCAAGGCTGCGTCAGCCTGCGTTTTCGCGTGGCTGAAATTTTCTCCAGATAAAGTAGCACACCGTCAGGAACGCTAACCAAGGTGGACCTGCTAGCAGTGCCACGTGAAAGTCAGGTAGCCACCACGTCGAAATTAGGACTGCCACCAGCGCCACGATGCCGGCCAAACTGCTCCAAATTCCCAGTGGCGCAATTTTCAGGATCTCGCGCTTTTCCTCGGCAATCCGCTTCCGAAACGCAATATGTGTAGCCAGCGTCATCAGCCAGATAAACGGCCCGCCAAAAAACGCCACGCCAATCAGGAATACAAACGCTGTTTCTTTGAAAAAATTCGCCAGGACGAGCGCAAGTACAAGCCCGACGCTGGACGCCAGCACCGCCGCTACGGGCATTCCGCGCTTGCTCAGCTTGCCCAACCCTGCTGGGGCGAAGCCTCCGCGCGCGAGTGAGAACAACAACCGCGCGCAAAAATACAGATTCGCCAGTGCGCTCGAAAGCGCCGCCGACAACACCACAAAATTCATGATGTGACTCGCCGCAGGAATTCCCACCCGCTCAAAAACACGCACAAAAGGACTCTGCCCCAGCCCGATTTCCGTCCACGGCACAATCCCTATCACCAGCGCCAATCCGCCCAGATAAAAAACCGCCAACCATCCTAGCGTCCGCCGCAGTGCCCTCGGCACTGCTTTTTTCGGCTCAGCGGCTTCTCCCGCCGTCGTCCCCACAATCTCTAAGCCGAGGTAGCTGAAGATCGCCATAACCATGCCGAGCCCCACTCCCCGCAACCCATTCGGCATGAAGCCGCCGTGCGCCGTGAAATTCCCCACACCGATTCGCGGGAATCCGAGACCAGCCAGCAGCATCGTTCCCAGGACCAGGAATGCCAGAATCGTCACAACTTTGATCATCGCGAACCAGAATTCAATCGATCCAAAGTCTTCGATGCTCAACGTGTTGACCGCCACCAGCGCAACCGAAAACACCGCGATCCATACCGGCGCCGGCACCTGCGGAAACCAGAACGCGCAATAAATCGCGCCCGCCACCACTTCGCTGCCCACCACCATGACTAAGCAGAGCCAGTAGGTATACCTCACCGCGAAGCCTGCCCACGGATGCAGATACATCTCGGCGTACAATCCGAACGACCCCGGCGCAGGATGCTCGACCGCCATTTCCGCCAGCGCCCACATCACCGTCAGCGCAATCAGCGCGCCTGCCGCAAAGCTGAACAGCACGGCCGGCCCAGCCAGCTTTACGCTGATCGCGCTGCCTAGAAAGAGGCCCGTGCCGATCGTGCAGCCTAGCCCAATCATCGCCACTTGCCGCGGCGACAGCTTGCTCTTCAGCCCGCCCTCGCGCTTCTCCAGCTGCGATTCAGCTTCGCGTTCGGCCAGTTTTTGCGCGTCCGGAGCTTCGGCGGTCTGCTTCGTCTCTGTACCGGGATTCATGGGAACCGCATCGTAGCAAACCGGCCGCGGCGAGGCCTAACGCCATTTCGAAGCACCTTGGCTAATCAATGTTTGGCGTCCGGCGCAGCGAATGCACTTCGCGTTAAGATAACCGCCCCGCTTTCTTGGAGAAGGAAACATCCGCATGATCGAACACGATCTGGACAAAATCGCCCTGCAGGAAAGGCGCCTCCAATTCACCGAGTTCAACTCGACAGTAGCCTGGGAACTTGGCGTTGCCCTCAAGACCGCCGCGGAAAAGCGTGGCGCCGCCATTGCCATCGATATTCAGCTCCACGGCCACCTTCTTTTCGCCTGCGGAATGCCGGGCATTACTCCCGACAATTGGGAATGGATTCGCCGCAAGCGCAATGTCGTCATGCGCTACCACCGCAGCTCCTACGCCATCGGCCTGAAGTATGAGCGCGCTGGGTCAACGCTGCAGGGCGCCACGGGTCTCGACCTGCGCGACTACTCCACTCACGGTGGCTGTTTCCCAATAATGCTCGCGGGCACAGGTTGCGTCGGCACCATCACCGTTTCCGGCCTGCCGCAACGTGAAGATCACTCTCTAGTCGTGTCCGTGCTGCAGGCATATCTCCAACTCACGGGCGAAGATCTCGCCCTGGACTCGCCGGCCAAGTCCTAAAAAAAAGCGTCGCCAACCGCACCTGACCGCGCGGCCAGTCACCGCCGCTGCAAAACTGTACCTCGGTCCAAATTCCCACCCGCAATGCAATCTCCGACAATAAATGTGCATGCCGCCGCGCTTTCAAATCGCGGTGAGACACATGCGGCAGCGGGCTCTAAGCCGCGGGCCTTTGCTAGAGGAACAGTCATGAAAGCCGTTCTCGCGCTGATCGTCATCTATGTCGGAACATTCCTGGTCGCCATTCAGGGCGCCTCCAATTCGCCGGTTGAAGCTTCGGAGCAATCCAGCGCGAAGACCACGCTCAGCAAATCCATTGATCCTGTTAAGGAAGTCGATATCCGCTCTCTGCTAGAACTCGTCGGCGCCAAAGACTCCATCCAGGACGCCGCAGGCTACGCCACCGAGCAATACCGCCAGAAGGTCGTCGAAACCTCCGCCAACAACGACCGCGCACAGGCGTTCGTCAACAACTACCTAGCCGATTTTCAGAAAAAGTTTGACGCTGACTCAGTGAACGAAGAGCTGATAGGAATCTACGACAAGCACTTCACCGACGAAGAGATCAAGGGCCTGCTCGAATTCTACGGCTCGCCCCTAGGCCAAAAAGTCGCCGCCGAACTCCCCAAGATCAACCGCGAAGTGCTGTTCGCTACTCGCAGCGCCAGCAACCAGGCTGCCCGCCAAGCCTGGCAGGATCTGAGAGCCGAATACCCCAACGCCGGCGAAGGCACGCGTCCTTCTGCCAATCGCCGCCGTAGCCTAAACGCCTCCACCCAACCGCAACAACAGCCCGCGGCAAACGCACAAATCTCTGCCGATTCGTCCCAACCCTAACCGGCCTTCTCGTTTTTCTGGTTCTCTAGGAGGTCGGGGCTTCAGTCCCGAAATTGACCCGGCATCGACACGGCCTTAGCCGCTGAAAAGAGGCCGGCACTTTCGGCGCACCGGCTTCTGTGGTGCGGAAGCCCACATCTCAGGATCGATTTTCTCCGACTCTTCTTCAATCAGGGCGATCAATACGTGCGTTCTCATTGTGAAGATGTTTCAACTTGCCAACCAGCTTTAGCCAAGGCTTTTTGTTTTGTTTTCGTTTCATCGAAGGTTTGGTTTTCACTTCTTTCCTCGAAAATTGAGCAAAGCGATTTTGGGTGCACCCTTCGCTTTAAGGTGCGGGTTTTATTCTGTCCTTTTCTCGAGAGTCTTCCCCAAGCATTCCATCGCCACCGCCAAATTCGCCTGCGTCCAAGCCAGCGGCGTGTGTTCGTTCGTCGCCCACTTACCTTGCTTCAGAAAATACATCTCCGGACAACGCCCCTCATCCAACTGCCCAATCGCGCGATTCAAATGCTCCAGTTGCCGCCGCAACGCTTCCGCTGAACCCGTCTGCTGATAGTCGTCCCCATAAATCACCGACAACAGCGGATCAAACAAGCACCACTGCGCCTCGCATCCCGGCTGCAAAAATTCATCCCGCACTGCCAGCCGCTGCGCAAAATCCGCACTGCGCTCTTCCGGCGGATACCACTCGTCGTAATCCTGGCAAAAATACGAATCGCTCAGATACCGCCGAATTCCCACGTCACCCATCAGCCGCGCCCGCGTTAGCGACACAATAAACCGCTTCATCCGCGCATCCGTCACCACACGCAACGGATATATCAGAAACAGCAGCGCGGCGTCTGTCTTCCTCTCCGGCGGAGCCTCAAAGGGCAGCTGCACCTCCAGCACGCGTCGCCCCTTCTTCAGCAAATCCGCCAGAGCCGATTTCTTCGCTCCCTCAATCTCATTCCCATCGCGCACATACCGATCCATCTCCCGTAGTCCAGCCATCACCGAGCCGATGCTGGATGAATTTACCTTCCGCGCCTCTTCCCAAGCCCCGCTGTCCGCATCCTTCCAATACTGGGTCGCGTCAAAGTACGCCGGAAACAACGCGTACAGCTCCCGCTCCTCTGCCTCCAGCGCAAATCCGGCTTCATTGGCTAACAAAAACCGCAGCCACACCGCCTCGCCCAGCGCATCGTTCTGCGCATGCGCCCATTGTTCTTCGTTCTCCTGCAGCGTCTTCGCGTTGAACCGGATGTGCGGCCGTTCCTGCACTTCTTCTTTCCGTTTCGGCTTCGCGATAATCCGCCCCATCTTTTCCGTCTGCGTTTTCAAAAACGTCGTCAGCCCGCGCGCTGTTCGTATCGCCGATTCCGCATCTCCGCAGGCAAACCTTGAATATGCGACCATCGCGTTGTCCCGCACCCACGCATTCTGATACCCCGAAGCCGCATCGTCGCCTTGGCTCGCGCTCGCCGCGTAAATCCCATGCTCGTTCGCTCGCACCTCCAGCGTCTTCGCCGCCGCCAGCTTTTCCCGCAGCGCCTCAACCTGCTTCCCCAACCCCTCCGCCTTCAGTTCCGGAAAAAATCTTTCTGTTTTTCGGCTCATGAACCTTTCCGCTCGCCCATCGCAGACCTGTATTGTCCCGCCTTTTCCTTGTTTCCAGCTAACTCGGCCGCCTTCAAGGCGCCCGCCAGCCCTCCCCGCCGTCCCGGCGCATTCTTGAGCGACGCTTCAAACTCCATCAGTGCTTCGGCCGACCGGTTCAGCTCCAGAAGCAACTCGCCCAGCTGTTCGCGTGCTGGAACAATCGCTCCCGGCGTAATCGGCCGCTTTTCCAGCGCGTCCTCTTGAGCCGTCGCTGAGCGCATCAGCGCCACGGCTCCCTCTCGTCGCCCCATTGCCTTCGCAATCCACGCGTTCGCTTCCGCAATCTGGATTTCCACCTGCGCAGCCCAGTAGTCATCTTTTGCCGCTCGAACCTTTTCCAGACACTGCTTCAGTGACCCCACTTCTCGTTCGGCTCCAGCGGGATCTCCGCTGCGCGCCAAACCCACCGCTCGTCCCCAATGCGTAACTGCAGAAACCTGCGGCAGGCTTTCCTCGTGGACGGCTAGCGTTGTAGCTCCTTTCCAATCGCCGCGTTCTACCGCGTACCGCACCGGCATGGCCGTAGCCGCGTAGCCGACCTTGAAATCTGCCATCTGCAGCTTTGCCATGGCATTCACTTCGTCCAGCAGTTTCCGTGCCGGTTCGTATTGCCCAGCTTGCAAGTACGCGTATTCCAGGTAGTCCATCGCGTGCAATTCTTCGCCGATGTCTTTTTGCTCGTCCGCCGCGCGGCGTGCGGCTTGATTGGACTGGATCGAATTCTCCCATAGTCCAAGCAACGTAAAGATGTGCGAAGGCATGTGCAGCGCATGTGGCGCCGCCGGCGCGATCTGGGCATACGCTCGCGCGGCGGTTAAGCCGGTGCGCGCCATCTCCGGATTGTCGTATGCGTGAATCAGATAGTGTGCCGCGCCAGGATGTTCCGGATATTTCCTGAAGAACGGCTCCAGAATCTCGGCCGCCTCCTTCTGATTCTTCCGGCTGCGATCGCTGGATGACGCCGTCGAAAGCAGCGCCAGTGCATAGAATGTCTGCGCTTCGGCGTCGCCTTTCTCTCGGACCGCCACTCGTTTCATCGCGTCCGCGTAAGCCTGTCCCCGCTCTGTCTGCGGAATCTCTGCCGCGCGATAGAACTCGTCGAGCGCTTTGATGAAACCGGCTTCCCGTTCCGACACATTCTGAAGCTGCTGCTTTGCCAGCGCCATTTCCTTCGCCCCGCGCCCGATGTCATTCGGGGCGATCCGCGGTTCCCACAGTTGGTGGTAGTAAGACAACGCCACGCCCCAATGTGCCATCGCGCAGTTTGGGTCCGCCTTGCTGATCTCGGCAAACTGTTGCTCCGCGGCTTGGTACGTAAACGAATGAAGCAGCGCCACTCCCCGCTCGAATTTCTCTTGCACCGATGGCGAGCAGGAGGTAGCAAAAGAGACTTTGCCAAGCTTTTCCGGAATCGCATGCTGGTGTTGCTCCTGTCCTATCGCTGCACCCGCGATTCCCAAAATCCCCAACCCGAACCCAATCATTCGCCAAAACATTTGCCACCCTCCACGGCGCGCTGTTTCAAAAGTACTCCAACCTGACGGCTCTCCAGCGCGGAAGTTTCGTAGGCGTCGGCCTTCGACCGGATTCGCTGGGGTGTGTTAATTATAGTGATAATAATATAGTCATAAACTATAATGCCTTTGCTGCTAGGGCACGGCTGAGGTCGTTGCCCTGGTGTCGTCGAGTGGATGGAGAAAGCTGAGCAGAAACGAGCATGCGCGGGGCGGTTTTATTGCGGGCGTAACTCCTTTAGAAACGCAAGTGTATGAAAACACGGGACTTTACCCACCTTTAAAAATCATCACTTACGAAAAAATAGGGGAGGGACCTCGGCGAGAATCCGCCGGTTTCAAAAATGGAACGGCGGCCAGCCTCAGTCGAACCGCTTTTTGATCTTCACATCAATACCAAACGTCCCGTTGTAATCCCGCAGCGTGATGATCGAAACATTCCGGTTCACGTTGTACTCCACTTGGATCACCTGCTGCTGCGTCGAGCTCACGTTGCTCACATACGTGATCGTCAGGTTGTGCGCGATCTGTTGCTCCACCGTAATCCGCGCCGCGGCGTTCTGCTCCGATCCCGTCGAACCCACTCCGCCAAATCCCGGATCGACGCGCAGCCGTGTAATCCCGAACAGCTTTTCCAGCCGGCCGCCTAGCTGGCTCGAAATCGCCTCCGACAGAAGCTGCCCCGCCCCGGTTCCCGCACTCGCTGCCCCGGCGCCCGTTCCGCCGCTACGCACTTCCGATTCCGTGCTGGTCTGCCCGAGAGCCAGGAGAGTAATGATGTCGTTGCTGGGCAACGGCGGATCGGAGCGATACGACAGCGACAACTTATTCGCGGGGCCGCTGAAGTTCAGCGTGATTTCATACTGCTGAATCGTGGTCGTTGCTTCCACGTTGATATCCGGAATCAGCTGGAACGGATTCGCGAAGTTCAAGTCGCCGCGCGCCACGCGGTAGCGGCCGCCGTGGAAATACAAGTCGCCGGAAAGCACGTGAATGTGCCCGAGCAGAATCGGATGATCCCACGTACCGCGCACACGCAGATTCGCCTCCGCCTCCAGCTCCGCGCTCGGCCATTCCATCCGCGCATCAGGAGTCGAAACGGCCTCCACGTCAAACTGAAGGTTGCGCAGAAATGTTGAACCGCTGGCACTGCTACCAGGTTGGCCGCCAATCAGGCTGCCGGCAGTTTCGAGCCCACCCGTCATGTTCACGCGCTCGATCTGTACTCTTCCGGACAAGAGGCCGCCCTGGGGTGTGCCGGTGAGCCGCAAAGTACCCGCCGCCTGCCAGCTCATTCCTTCCGGATAGCGGATGCGCACGCCGTCGGTACGCGTCGTGATGTCGAAGCGGATCGGCCGGTCGGCGTAGTAAACGGTGCCGCTGGCGTTCAGCGTTCCGCCGCCAACTTGCGCGGTGAGATTCTCAAAGTACAAACGCGAAGCATCAAAAATCAGATCGCCTTTGATAGCGCTCAAACCGGTCGGAAAATCAATGGCTCGCGCTTGCGCATTTTCGATGTGGACTTTGCCGGTAATGCGCGGACGATCGAGCGTGCCTTCAAATGCGGCGTTCACTTGCGCCGGCCCACGCGCGTCAAGTCCGGGAACAAAACCGCTGAGCAAGCGAAGATCGAGCGCGCCATTCAGATTCATGCTGATATTGCGGCGACCAGTGAACTTTACGTTGCCGGCGATTTGGAAGTTGGTGTCCGTTCCTTTCAGCGTCGCCGAATCGATGGTGATTTCATCCCTCGATGAGCGGAAATGAATCGGCCCGGTATTCTCCAGTTGCACGTTGGCGTAGTTCAGCAGGAGCCGCGAGAACCTTGCATCGACCACGATGCTCTCCGGCTGCTTCAAATTGCCTTCCATGGAAACTTCGCCATCTGCTGTTCCGTGGCCGCTGATTTCGCGCATGTGCAAAGCGGTGAGCAAGAAAGGATCGAGTGTGATGTTCTGCAGCGATACTTTTCCGCTGAGCGGATAGGGATCGGTCAAACCCAGAGAATAACCGCCGGAGATTCCGCCTCCGCTCATCGCCGAGCGCAACTCGAGCTTGGCAACTTTTCCGTCGGAGTTCAGCTCGCCGTCGAAACTGCCAATCACTTCCTGGCCGACGCGGAAATCCACCACGCGCATTGTGCCTTCGCCCACCGGAGCAAGATATGGGCCCGATGCCTTCAGGTGAAAGGAAATCTGCCCTGAAATCGGAAGACGATCGGTTTGGATTTTTTCGAAATTCCTCAAAGGCAACGCCGCTCCGACTAGATCAGCGGAAATACTTTTCGTCGAAATGTGGTAGGCGACGTTGCCGGTGATGATGCCCGTGCCGCCAATCTCCTTTCCGGGCGCGAAAACGCGAAGTTCGGCATTGCTGATGCGCGCTTCGTCGGGTTGAACATTAATTTGGCCGCGCAGGCGGTTGAATTCGAGCCCATAAACTTTTCCGTCCGCGAGATCGAAAAGGCCCGTGATCGCGGGATCTTGGCGAGTGCCGCGGCCATGAAACTGGCCCGTAAGCGTTCCTTCGACAGGATATTTTTCGCCAACCAGCGCCAGCATGCTTTCGATCGGGATTTTCTCGACGTTGGCATCGGCGCTCCATTCGTTTTCCGGGCGGAAGTTCCACTTATCGAGATCGAGGTTGCCTGAAAAATCCGCGCGCATGGCGCCGTATTGCATGTGTCCGCGCGCGACAGAAAGTTCCGAGGGCGAGTAGGTGACATCACCTTCGACGGCGTCGGCGTGGAATTTTCCGTAGGCAAGCCGCTCACCGCGCGCGTGCCCAGTAAAGGTCGGTCCGGCCAGTGGCCCGCTCATTCGGCCGTCCCAACTGGCAGAACCACGAACATGGGGAGCTAATTCTTCGGGAGTGTTAGACGCGACACCCTGGATGGATTGAATCAGATCGTTGAAGGATTCCAGTTCATCGGCGCGGACGTGGAGTTCGAGAATGGAATCGCTGTGTCCCAGCGTCCCGCTCGCCTGGATGCGGCTTTGCGGCGTTTCGAACAGCGCAGACTCGAGAGTAAGAATTTGCGGGTCCTGTTTGTATGTGAATTTCCAATTTGCGGTGACAGGAATGTGGCCAGGAGCGACTTCGTCGGGGGCGGTCCAGTCGGTTTGTCCGGAGATTTCGAAATGCTGGAACGGACCTTGCCAGGTTTCGACGGTGTCGGCCGCAAGAACGGAATCCCAGTGCAGATGATCGACGGGGAATCCAGGAGTCTCGATCGCGGGAAGAATCTGCGCGATGCGCATTCCCTCGACACGCGTTTGCGCGCGGAATTCGAGGCCGGGAAGTTTCATCGTCACGCGGCCTTTTACCGAGCCGCCAAAGGCGTAGGCTGCGAAGTTGGAAATATCAATTCCCTTTTTGTCGAGTTTGTAGTCGCCGGTGCTGCGCAATCCGCCCTGATGAAGGATGTCGTAATTCAAGACGATTTCCGAGCCGGAGTAGTTGCCCGTGCCTTTGAGTTCGCCGGCGGAATACGTGCCTTCGCCGCGGAGATCCACTCTTCCAGTGGGCGTTAGAGGTGCGCGGAAGGTCTTTCGGAAATCGGCGAGATTCACCCAGGCACGATAGCGGTATTTCCACTGTGGAGCAGAAAAGTCTGCCATTTCGGCCTGCACGTCGATGCGCGAAGTGCCGACGCCAAACTGCGACTGATCAATGGTGAAACCACCGCGCGAGACGGTGAATTTCGTGGAGGCACTGAGGGAAACCGGCAGAAAGTGTTTGCTGGCGAAGAGGATGTTTTTCCATTCAAGATTGCCGGCATACAGAGGATTTTCCGTGCTGCCGCCCGAGGCGAAGTTTAACTGAAGATCGTTGCCCTCGAGAGCGAGAGGCGTTTTGACGTCGTTGTAGAGCACATAGCCATCCGTAAGCGAGAAACGACGAATGCGCAAATCCAGGATTGTTTCACGCAGGGGCCTGGTGGAAGAGGTAGTCGCGCGACGGACAACGGGGACGTTTGTAGTTCCATCTTTTTCCACCCGAATGTGGACATGAGGTTGATGAACGACAATTTCGGAGAGTGAGATCTTGCGGCCCCAGAAGGAATCGATACGGAGGCCGGCATGAATTTCTTCGGCGGAAAAAAGCGGCTCGGTCCCGGCAGGCTCCTTGCCATGAATGACAAAGCCTTTGACTGTGGCCCGCATTGCGAGCCATTGTATGGAGAGACTTCGGATTTCAGTCTGGCCGCCCGTGATGGAATTGACGCGCTTGATGGCGAGGCGGCGAAGCAAAGGATTGCCGGCGCCGCTGCCGAAGAAAACGACGATGGCAATCAGGATGAGCGCGACTTTGACGCCAAGAACCCAGCCCACACGGCGCAGCCATTTCCACTTGCGGCGGATGGTTTGCGGCGTGGGCGTCACGGCCGGCTCTCCTGGAGCATCTTGCTGACGCGCAGCCTTGCATGGCTCTCCTTGAGCCAGCGGTCGGCCTGTTCGTTGATGCCGCGCTGAATCAATGCTTCCTGGATGAAATCGTGCGCGGCATCGAAAGTTGGCGGAGTGGTGCCGCGAGCTTGCGCGCGAGGAATCAGCGCATTCTTATAAAAATCCTGAATCTGTTGCTCTTCTACCTGGACAGTGGGGCGGAAGCGCGAGTCCAAATAACTGTTGAGGAAGAGCTGGTCGGTCGTTACGCGTCGAACGTCGGCCTCGCTCAAGCCAGCAAGCTTGCGGCGGGCTTCGAAATCTTCCTTTGAAGAAAAACCTTGAATCAGGCGCTGCACGGCGCGGTCGATGTCGGGATCGGAAGGCTGCGGCGTGCGCGCGACGTTGGCTTCGTTGCGGACGATCCACTGATCAATCAGGCGATCGAGAATTTCCGCATCGCCTTCTGCTTTGCCTTCCACGAGCAGCTGATAGTGAGAAAGCAGCCGAACGTCACTGAGAAGAATGACATCATTTTCGATGCGCGCGACGACGCGGTCGATCACTTCCTGCGCGGAAACGAGCGAAACGAAGAGAAGGCAGGCGACCGCCGCGAACGAAACTCGCCAGGTTGCAATTGGCACTCGCATCAGAAGCTCGACCCCAAGCTGAAGAATACCTGGAAGGCAGGCAGGCGAGTGGATTGGAATCCGAGCGAACCCGTGGGACAAGTCGTAGGAGTAGTGCCGCTGGGGCAAGGAATGGGAATCACGAAACTAGGACGATTCAACGCATAGCCCAAGTCCACGCGAATGGGCCCGACCGGAGTGGCGTAACGAGCGCCGAGACCAATGGTGTGAGAAAAGTACTCGAGCTCGTTGGTGCAGTTGTAAAGGCACTGTTTGGGATTAGCGGGATCGAAGATTGGCCGGGGCGTGCCCCAATGAAGATTGATCTTGTTGACCTGGCTGAAGACATTGCCCCCGTCATAAAAGAGCGTGCCGCCGACTTTTGTTCCCACCCAAGGCAGCCGCATGGGAAAGCGAAATTCCTGATTGAAGACAAGCAGCGCCTGTCCGCCGACAGGGAAGCCCGTGACAGAATCGCGCGGGCCAGCCTGATTCAATGCGAAGCCGCGCAGGGACGTGCCACCGCCAGCGAAGAAGCGCTCCGGAAGAGGAATTACGCGAGGAAGAGGTTCGACGGTTGGGGCCGGGAATGTGAGAGACACCGTGTCGCGATAGGGTGAAAGGATCCCGACGCGAACGGAACGCGCAAAACTGAAGCGGCGCTTGATGGGGTGATAGGAAGAGTTTTGGTAAAAGAACCGGAGAAAGCTGGCGCTCGATCCGATGTAGGTGTCGGCAATGCCGAAATCGGCGCTATTGAGCCAGCCTTTGGTGGCATCGGCGGGATTGTCGCGGGTGTCGCGTATCCAGGAAGCGCTGAACTGAGAGATGAGAGTGGGCTGTTGAAAGAGAGGGATTTCCTCGGGCGGGATGTTGAGGTTGGAGACGAGGATTTTGCGAAAGCTGTATCGAGCGAGAAACGTGGTGGCGTGGGAGTGCTGATCGGTAAGCTGGACGGAGCCTTCGTAGTGGGTTTCCGTGAACGTATTGATGTCGCGGGTTCGTTCGGCAAACGCCGTGGCCTGAATGCTGAGTTTGGGATCGCCGAAGGTGCTGGGCGCGATGTAACCAAGCAGAGCGCGGCCCTGCAAAGTGCTGCCGCGAAGTTTCAATGAAAGAGTATCGGCGCGGCCGGTGAGATTGAGCTTACTGATTTCGAAAATGCCGCGCGGAGCCGCCTGAATTTCGCCGCCGGTGGGATTGGTGGTGCTGGCGAGGCGCTGCACCTCAAAGCCGCCGCCATAACCAATGGTGTAGCGCTTGGCTTCTTCGACAAGCACGACGATGTCCTTGTCGGGATCGGTACCGGCGGGATTTTGCGGTGCGATGGTCACGCGGTTGAAGACACCGAGGTTGTAAAGACGCCGCTGTGAATCAATAACTTGGCCTTCGCGCAGAGGCTCTGCCGGTTTGACCTGAACCTCACGCTGGATGATGTTAGGACGCGTGTGATCATAGCCGGACAGAAGCACGCGGCGAACGTGGGTTTGCGGACCTTCGTGAATTTTGTATGTCAGCCGGACGGATTCCTGTTGCGGTTGCGCCACTTTCTTTTCGGCGCGAGTTTCGCTTGACTTGTCCTTTAGCGTGTTTGGCGAGGCTTCGGATGGCGCAGGCGGAGGATTTAGCGGCTCGACGGTGGATTCAAAGGTAGCTTCCGGAAAGCCTTCGTTGAAGTATTTGGCAAGAATATTGGCGCGATCGGAACCTACGCCGTCCTCTGAGTATGGCTGCCCGGGCGTCGAGTTGATTCTTTCGAGCAGTTCTTCCTGAGAAAGGGCCTGATTGCCTACGACGTTGAGCTCCGCGACGCGCGTCTGTACACCTTCGTTGATGACGAAGCGGATAAAAAGACTGCCTTCCTTACCCTGGTAGTTGTCGTCCACTTGAGCGGCCACAGTAGCGCCGGCGAAGCCGTTGGAGCGATAGAGATTCTCCATGGACTGTCGGTCACCTTCGAGGATGCGACGGCTGAACCTGCCGCGCGAACCGAAGGCAGCTTTGTAGATCTGCAAGCGTTCGGAAAGCAACTCCGTGTCAAAGTAGCGATTTCCCGCGATTTCGATGCCGACTAATTTGTGGCGATCACCGCGCTCAATCTTATAGGTAATGACTTGCTCTTCGCCCTGCCAGAGCTTGTTTTGCACTTCACGCGTGGCTGTGGTGTATTCCACATTGGCGTCGAAATAGCCTTCGCGCTCGAGCCGCTCACGAATGTTGCGCTTGCCTTCCGCGAGCAAGTCGTCGTCGACAGAACCTTCCTGATAGATGGGAACCAGCCTTTTGAGCTCACTGCCTGAAAGCTTTGCGCCGGCGATTTCGACTTTGACGCGTGCGCCTTCGGAAACATCGAGAGTGAAGTCGACTGTATTCTTTGCGGCATCATACGCGCTGCGTCGAACGGCGGCGCGACCGGTCAGGTGCCCCTTTTTAATGAGGTATTTGCGAATGCGATTGGTGCCATTCTGAATGCGCGAGCTGGTGATGCCAGTACCCGGTTTCATTTTCAAGCGGGACACGATTTCTTTGTCGGGATATTCCGTGTTGTTAGTGAGGTGAACAGTCCCGACGCGAGCACGCACACCGGGATCGATGTGAACAATGATGTCCATCTGACGTTCGGCGGGATGGGGGCGAAGCTCGGCGTTGAGCTTGGCGTTGTAGAAACCTTCTTCCTGCATACGAGTTCGCAAACGCTCGAGGGCGTCGTCGAGCGTTTCCTTGCGGAAAACATCGCCGAGAGTGATTTGCATGGCGGCCGCCGCCGAAGCTTCGGTGGGAGGCGGTTTGAGACCCTGAAGAATTACCTGATTGAAGAAGAGGTTTTCCTGGACGACGAAGTCGACGCGGACACCGCCGTCGATTTTTTCTGAGACTGCGCGAATTTCGGAAAAGTTTCCAGAACGATAGAGCGCTTTGATGCTGGCGGCGACTTGCGCCGAGTCAAGCGGCTTACCAATTTCAATGGAGATAGGATTTCCAGCAACGCGAAGGACTTGGCCGTCTGCGGACACAACCCGGAATTCAGTGACGGGAGACGAAGATTGTTGCGGAGCAGGGGCGGTTGATACTGGTTGCTGCTGTCCGGAAAGAACAACCGGCACTCCTCCAGCGAGGAGCGCCGCGAGCAACGCGCCGCACAGCCATCTCACACAATTCGCCCTCATGCACCCAATTTGCTCAGACGAAGGGTAGCACAGGGGCGTTGCCCGCTTCCGCATGGGAGGGTGGTTAGCCGGAGACCTGAAACCGCCATTCATTGGCGCTATCATCGTCAGGTGAGCAAGCCAAAGGCGAAAGCGGGTAATCACCTGAAAGCTAACCCGAATTGGGAACGATATTCTCGGCAAATTCTGTTTGCCGGGATGGGGGAAGAGGGGCAGCGGCGGCTGCTGGAGGCGAGCGCCGTTGTGGTTGGCTGCGGGGCGATCGGGGCTTCAACGGCGCAGTTGTTGGCGCGTTCAGGCGTGGGACGGCTGCGGGTGATTGACCGCGATTTTGTGGAGACGTCGAACCTGCAGCGGCAGGCACTGTTTGACGAGGCTGATGCGCGGGGGGCTTTGCCAAAGGCTGCAGCCGCCGAGCGGAAGCTGCGGCTGCTGAACTCGGAAATCCGGATCGAAGGCGTAGTGGCGGACGTGACTCCCAGCAATGTGGATGAGCTGTTGGGTGATTTCGATCTGGTTCTGGATGGGACGGACAACTTTGAGACGCGGTTCTTGCTGAATGACTATGCCGTGCAGTCCGGACGGCCATGGATTTATGCAGCGGCGGTCGGCAGCTATGGGGTGACATTCGCGATTCGGCCGGCCGAAACGGCTTGCCTGGCTTGCTTGATGGAAACAGCGGATGCCGGGCCGATGCTGGAGGAAACTTGCGACACCGTGGGGGTGTTGGGACCGGCGGCGAGCTTGGTGTCCTCGCTAGAGACAGCGGAAGCGCTGAAGTTTCTGTCGGGACACGTCGAGGCACTGCACGGTAGGCTGATTTCATGCGATGTCTGGAGCGGGCGTATGCAGTCGGTCCGTGTGGCGCGAAACGCAGATTGCCGGGCGTGTGGGCGACGTGAATTTTCGTATTTGGAAGGGGACTCGCAGCCGCATATCACTATGTGCGGCCGCGATTCCGTCCAGATTCATGAGCGGCGGCGGGCGCTGGATTTGGATGCGTTCGAAGAGAAGCTTGCGGCGGCGGGCATGGCAGTGAAGCAGAATGGATTCTTATTGAAGTTCAGTGTGCCGCCCTATGAGATTACCGTGTTCAGCGACGGAAGAGCAATTGTAAAGGGCTCGACGGACCCTGCAGTGGCACGTTCGTTGTACGCGCGCTATATCGGCGCGTGAAAACTGGACAACCAGCGCAGAAGAGAATTAGCGGAAGGCGCCGCTGCGGCCGGGCGGAGTGCGCATGGACGCGCGGTCGAGGTTCTCGCGCAGATTCATCAGAGTCAGAAAAGTGCTGAGAATGCGGGCTTTGAGGTCGTCGGTCAGAGGCATGCCGCTGGTGGCGACGCGTGCCAGCCGTTCGCCGCTTTCGGTGATGAAGCGCATGATCTCGCGCTGGCGGTCGTGAGGCGCGTTGCCTAGCGCGGTTTCGCGGCGCATTTCGGAACAGCTGGCTTCCAAAGACAAAGTGTAGTGGAGCACGCAGAGCTTTTGCTCTTCGAGGGCGTGGGGCGCATTACTTTTGCAGCCAGCAATGTGGCAGGAGGTCGGCATGTCCTGTAGCTCGAATAAAGGTAGCAACAGCACAGGCGGAAAAGCCAGTGTGGTCCGCGACAATGTGCGCAGGGCGTAAGCAGGGCAAAGGGACAGGTTGAAACTCTCGGTTGTGTAAAAACCATTGACAACTTTATTCACTAGCCTGTATTTTTATACAGCAAGGTGAATGACGGCTTTATATGGCGAACGCCAAGACATTCCGGCACGGGCAGATCCTGAGACTGGTGACCGCGGAACGCATCGCGAACCAGGAGGAGTTGCGGCGGCGTTTATCGACGCAGAGGCTGCGCGTGACGCAGGCGACCCTTTCGCGGGACTTGCACGAGCTCAAGCTGGTGAAGACACCGGAAGGCTACCGGCCAGCGACGACGCTGGTGGAAGAAGCAGCTCCGATGCCGCCGCTGGCGCGGGCGCTGGGGGAGTTCTTGCTGGATATCCGGCCGGCGGAAAATTTGCTGGTATTGAAGACACCGCCGAGCGGAGCACAACCACTGGCTGCGGCGGTGGACGGGGCGAAATTTCCGGAGATTGCCGGCACGATTGCCGGCGACGATACGGTGTTGATCATCACGCCGAATAAGAAACAGCGTGCTTCGCTACAACAAAAGATTGAGTCGTTCGTGAGCCGCCCTCTGCGCAGCCGCGCTTCATAGGATGAAGAACCTAGAAAACATTGCGGTGGTGGGTGTCTCCGGCTATACGGGCTTTGAGCTGGCGAAACTACTTTTGCGACATCCGGCGGCGGAGCAGTTGGCGTTTTATGTGCGTGAACCGCAGGGAGCTCACTGCTTGACGGAGCTATTTCCCCGATTGCGCGGATGGGGGCAGGCGCCGGTGAAGCAGTTGTCGCTGGAGGCGATTGCGGAAAGCGGAGCGGGTACGGCGTTTTTGGCGACGCCGCATGAGGCTTCGGCGGAGATGGCGCCGCGTTTGTTGGAAGCGGGGATGCGCGTAGTGGATTTGAGCGGGGCGTTCCGCTTTCGCGAGGCGGAGATTTTTGCGCGGTGGTACAAACTACCGACGCCTCATGCGGGTTGGCTTGGCGAGGCTGTGTACGGGCTGCCGGAGTTTTACGCGAAAGAAATCGCCGGCGCGAGGTTGATCGCAAATCCGGGATGCTATGCGACGAGTGTGATTCTTGCCCTACGGCCTCTGGCGGAGGCGGGATGGATTACTGAAGGCTCAAGCGTGGTTTGCGACTGCAAATCCGGCGCGACAGGCGCGGGGAAAGAGTTGCGGCGCGATCTGCAATTTTCGGAGCTGGACGAAAACTTCAAGGCGTACAACCTGTTTGCGCACCGGCACACACCGGAGATTACGGAACATACGGGGCTGCCCGAATCGCAAGTGATCTTTTCGGCGCACTTGCTGCCGCTGGCGCGAGGGATCCTTTCGACGATTTACGTGACGTTAAGCGAACCGCGCGCTGCTGAAGAAGTGGAGGCGTTGTATCGCAAGGCGTATGCGGGACGGCCGATGGTGCGCATCTGGAAAGCGGGGAGTTGGCCGGAGCTGCAGCATGTGGCGCACACGAATTTCTGTGATGTCGGGTTTGTTTTGGATGCAAGCGGGCGGCGGTTGATCGTGGTGTCGTGCTTGGACAATTTGGGGAAAGGCGCGGCGGGGCAGGCGGTGCAGAACTTCAATCATCTGCTGGGAGTCGAGGAGCAAACGGGGCTGCAATGAAAATTGTTATCAAGTTTGCGGGTGCTTTGCTGGAAGACGCAGAGACAGTGAAGCCGTTGGCGGCGCAAGTTGCGGCGCTGGCGAAACAAGGACACCAGATCCTAGTGGTGCACGGCGGCGGGCGCGTTTTTACCGCGACGCTGAAACGCATGGGGATCGAGAGCAAGTTCGTTGCGGGACTGCGCATGACGGATCGCGAGACGCGCGACGTGGCGGTGATGGTGTTCGCGGGACTGCTGAACAAGCAGCTTGCTGCGGCCGTTTCAGCTGCGGGACAGCCGGCGATTGGAATTTCCGCGGCGGATGCCGAGTGTTTTCGCGCGGAACCGCTTGTGCACAACGATACAGAGGGCAGTTTGGGCTACGTCGGCTATCTGACGGGCGCGAATACAGATTTGCTTGCGGCGCTGTGGAACGCGGGGCTGGTTCCCGTGTCTGCGTGCCTTGGGCTGGGGCCGGATGGGGAGCTGTACAACATCAATGCGGACCACATGGCTGCGGCTTGCGCGGAGTATCTGCAGGCGGACCAGTTGATTTATCTGACCGATGTGCACGGCGTGCTGGAGGGCGAGCGAATCTTATCCGCTGTTGCGTGCGATGAGATCGAACGGCTGGTGCAGACGAAGGTCGTTTCCGGTGGGATGGTGCTGAAGCTGGAAGCTGCGCGGCGCGCGTTGGAGGGCGGCGTTAGCGGAGTACACATCGTAGGCGGAAATGTTCCGGGCGGTTTACTGGCAGCAGTCGAATCAGGAGGGGCTTCGTTTGGCGAATTGCCAGGAACGCGAGTGCTGCGCGTACCTCTGGCGACGCCTGCGGCGTTGTCGGCGGCGTGATGAGCAAATTCCGGAAAAATCGGCTTGGACCGTCGCTTTCAAGCGGCTTGCAGCGGCAAAAGGAAGGCAAGTTCGCGGAAGCGATCGCTCTGGCGGACGAATACTTGCTGCCGACCTACAAGCGGGCGCCGATTGTGTTCACGCGCGGGCGCGGCGCGTACGTTTTCGATTCGACGGGCAAGAAGTACCTGGATTTTCTTGGCGGCATCGCCGTGAACGCGCTGGGCCATGCACATCCGCGGATCGTGCGCACAATTCGGCGCGAGGCCGGCCATGCGATCCACTTTTCGAATTTGTTTCACAACAAGTTTCAGGGGCCGCTGGCGAAGAAGCTGGTGGAATGGTCGGGGCTCAGCCGCGTGTTTCTTGCGAACAGCGGTACCGAGGCGATTGACGGTGCGTTGAAGCTGGCGCGTTTGTGCGGACGGCCCGCAGAGGGTTCAGCTTCATCCGTCAAGCCGAAGCCCCGCATTCTGGCGATGACGAATTCGTTTCATGGGCGAACGTTCGGCGGAATGAGTGTCACCGCCACGGAAAAATACCGGCTGCCCTTTGCGCCGCTGGTGCCGGGCGTGGAGTTTGTGAAGTTCAATGATGTGGCCGACCTGGAAGCAAAATTCGACGACTCAGTATGCGCCGTGATCTTGGAAACGGTTCAAGGCGAGGGCGGAATTTATCCGGCGACGGAAGAGTTTTGGAACGCGGCGCGGGCGCTTGCGACCAAACATGACGCGCTGGTAATTGCAGACGAGATTCAGTGCGGGCTTGGCAGGACGGGTCGTTACTTCGCCTACCAGAAATATTCATCGAAGCCGGATATTGCTGTTATTGCAAAGCCCCTGGCCGCTGGACTTCCGCTTGGCGCGATTTTGACGAACGATGCCGTCGCGTCTCGCGTGTCGCCCGGCCTGCATGGAACGACGTTTGGCGGCGGACCCATGATTTGCGCTGCGGCCCTTGAGGCACTGCAAATCATTGAAGACGAGAAGCTGCTGGAAAACGTGCGCGCGCGGAGCGAAGAATTGCGCGCCGGCCTGGAAAAGCTGAAATCGAAATACGACTTCATCAAGGAAATTCGCGGCGAGGGCTGCATGTTTGGCGTGGAGCTTTCCGTTGAGGGTGCGGCGTTCGTCAGCGAAGCATTGAAGCAAGGATTGCTGATCAACTGCACGCATGACTACACGATTCGGCTGCTGCCGCCATTTTTGATTGGCAAAACGCAGGTGCGCGAATTCTTGAGTTTATTTGAAAAGGTTTTGTCTCAGGCCCCGCGAGTGGTCCCGGCGGCGACGACCGCTTCGCGGTCGCACTCTGCGGTAGCGGTTTCGAGGTGAAAATGGCGACGACTACACTGGCAATCCCAGCACAGGAAACCAACGATCTGCTCACCGGAGCGGAATGGAGCCCGGCGCATTCGCGCGAGCTGCTGGCGATCACGGCGGACATCAAAGCGAATCCGGCGCGCTATGCCGAGACGCTGCGCGGTAAGTTTTTGGCGCTAATTTTTGAGAAGCCGTCGCTGCGAACGCGGGTGACGTTTGAAGTCGGCATCCAGAGCATGGGCGGCCATGTGGTTTTTCTGGACCACACGCAAGCGCGGCTCGGTGAGCGGGAGTCCATCGCCGACGTGGCGCGGAATCTCGAGCGGTGGGTGCAGGGCATCGTTGCGCGCGTTTACGAGCAGCGCGTTCTCGACGAGATGGCGGCGACCACGGAAATTCCTGTGATCAACGCGCTTTCCGACAAGTTTCATCCATGTCAGGCGCTGGCGGACTATTTCACGCTGGAGGAGAAGTTCGGTGCGCTGAAGGGGCTGAAGCTGGCGTATGTTGGTGACGGCAACAACGTTTGCCATTCGCTGTTGTATCTGGGGGCGCGGCTCGGGGTAAACCTGCGCATCGCGACACCGGTCAACTATGCGCCCGACGACGATGTGATTGCGGATTCGCGGCGCGTGGCCAAGGAGACCAAAGCAAAGATTGAAGTATTCACCGATCCGCGCGAGGCCGTAGACGATGTGCAGGCCGTCTACACGGACTCGTGGACCAGTATGGGCTTTGAGGCGGAAGAGAAGGTGCGCAGCGAAGTGTTCAAGCCCTATCAGGTGAATCGCAAACTGATGGCGCTGGCCGAACGCGGCGCGGCCTTCATGCACTGCCTCCCCGCACATCGGGGACACGAAGTTACTTCGGATGTGCTGGATGGAGCACAGTCTGTCGTACTCGACCAGTCTGAAAACCGCATGTATGTGCAGAAGGCGATTCTGCACACGTTGTTTCGCTAAGCGGCATCTCGATACGGATTTCATCGCGCTCGCGCGTAAAACAAACAGAAAGAGGAATTGTGAAAACAGCAGCACCGAAACCGAAAAAGGTAGTCCTGGCATATTCCGGCGGGCTCGATACGTCGATCATCATTCCCTGGCTCAAGGAAAACTACGGCTGCGAAGTGATCGCCATGATCGGCGACGTGGGCCAGCAGGAAGACCTGGAAGCTGCTCGCAAAAAAGCACTGGCAACGGGCGCTTCGACCGCTTATGTCGAAGACTTACGTGAAGAATTCATCCGCGACTATATCTGGCCCACGCTGCGCGCGGGCGCCGTGTATGAGCACACGTATTTGCTGGGCACCTCGATGGCTCGCCCGGTTCTGGGCAAGCGCCAGGCCGAACTCGCTTTGCAACTTGGCGCGGATGGTCTTTCCCACGGCTGCACGGGCAAGGGTAACGACCAGGTGCGCTTCGAACTTGCCTACAAAGCCATAGCACCGAATCTGCAAATCATTGCGCCGTGGCGAGAGTGGGATATCGATTCGCGCGAAGATGCCATCGCCTATGCTGAAAAGCACAACGTGCCGATCGAGCAGAGCAAGAAAAACATTTACAGCCGGGACCGCAATATCTGGCACTTAAGCCACGAAGGCGGCGAACTTGAAGATCCCGCCAATGCTCCAAGTGAGGCCATGTGGCAATGGACGGTTTCGGCCGAGAAGGCGCCAGACAAGGCGGAAGAAGTGGAAATCGGTTTTGAAGCGGGGACGCCGGCAAGCGTGAACGGAGCAAAGCTGGGCCCGATTGATCTTCTGAATTCGTTAAATGATATCGCGGCGCGGCATGGCGTGGGTCGCACCGACCTGGTGGAAAATCGCCTCGTCGGCATGAAGTCGCGCGGAGCCTACGAAACACCCGGGGGCACACTGCTTGTGACCGCTCATCGCGAGCTTGAACGCTTGACCGTTGATCGCGAAACTGCCCACCTGCAGCAGATGCTTGCAGTGCGTTATGCGGAGCTGGTGTATAACGGCGCGTGGTTCTCCACGCAGCGCCAGGCGCTGGACGGGTTCTTTAATGTTTCTCAGCAGCGCGTCACTGGTAGCGTCGGGCTCAAGCTTTGGAAGGGTACGCTCAACGTAACCAGCCGCAAGTCGCCTTTCTCACTTTATCGTGCGGACCTGGCCAGCTTCACAATGGGTCGCTACAACCCGAAGGACGCGGAGGGCTTCATCAATCTCTTCGCTCTGCCGATTACCGTTCGGCCAAAAGCAAAGGCCGAAAGTAGCAACGGCTAATTTCTCCTGCGATGGCCGAACAGCGCAAAGACAGCAAACTGTGGGGCGGGCGCTTCGAACGCGATCCGGACAAACGCTTCGACGCCTTCCAGCGTTCCTTTGCATTTGACCGCCGTCTGCTTCCGCACGAAATTGCCGTAGATCGCGCATGGGCTAAAGCACTCGAACCCATCGGCATTTTCACGGCCGAAGAAGTAAAGCAGACGCTTGCTGCCCTCGACAAAATTGCCGCTCGCGCAGAATCCGATCCCAGTTGGGTCGATTCCTTCGGCGCCGATGCCGAAGATGTCCACCACTTCGTCGAAAAGGCGCTGGTCGAAGAGCTTGGCCCAGTTGGCTGGAAACTACACACGGGCCGCAGTCGCAACGAACTCGTTGTCACCGATTTCCGGCTGTTCGTTATTGATGCGGCTTCACAAGTCCGAAACGGTCTGCGCTCACTCATCGGCGCACTGCTCGCGCAGGCAAAGGCCAAACTCGGCATCCCCATGGCTGGCATGACGCACATGCAGCACGCTCAGCCGATTTTGCTTTCCCACTTTCTGTTAGCCCACGCGGAAGCTTTCTCACGCGATGTCACGCGCGTCCAGAATGCAGCGACGAGCGCGGACGCGTGCCCGATGGGCTCAGGTGCGCTCGCAGGAAATTCCTTCGGCATTGACCGTGCCGCCATCGCATGCGAGCTCGGCTTTTCCAAAATTACTGCCAACAGCCTGGACGCGGTCAGCGATCGCGACTTTGCTCTCGACTATCTGTTCGCCCTCTCCGGCATCGCGACGCATTTGTCGCGCCTCGCAGAAGACTTCGTTCTTTTTGCATCGCAAGAATTTTCGTACGTGATCCTTCCTGACGAATACTCCACGGGCAGCAGCTTGATGCCGCAGAAAAAAAATCCGGATGCGTGGGAACTCATGCGTGGCAAAACCGGCCGGATAACCGGCGCTCTCCTCAGCCTGCTCACGACTCTGAAAGGCTTGCCGACCAGTTATCAGCGTGACCTGCAGGAGGACAAAGAGGCGCTCTTCGCGGCGCACGACCAAGTCGGAGAGATGCTCGCCGTTGCTGCCGGCGCGATCGAAACTACCGGCTTTCGAGATGATCAGCTCCGCGCCAAGGCGGAGAACCCCGCCTTGCTGGCGACCGAAGCGGCGGACTACTTGGTTCGAAAGGGACTTCCCTTCCGGCAGGCGCACGATCTTGTCGGCAAAGTCCTGAAAGAGGCTGAACGGCAATCCATTCTCTGGACAGAACTCCCCATCGAGACGCTTCGCAAGATTTCTCCCGCATTTGACTCCGACATTTTCGGCAGTCTGAGCGTCGAAGCCGCATTGTCCTCCAAAAAAGTCCCTGGTGGTACCGCGCCCGAATCAGTCCGCACCGCGATCGATGAGCTTGAAAAATTTATCCGAACTTTCAACGACGAAACCAAATCCAAGGCCCAAGCGAAATGACTCAGGCTCCTCCCGAATCTGCCTTGCCCAAGGGATTTCGCTTCGCCGCCACCGCTTGCGGGTTGAAGAAAACTGGTGCGCTCGATCTGGCGCTCATTTCCAGCGATGCCCCGGCGTCAGCGGCCGCCGTCTTTACGCAAAATCTTGTCGTAGCAGCACCGGTTACGCTTTCGAAGAAAAATCTGCAAGCGTCGAAAGGCCGGATGCGAGCTGTTGTCGTGAACGCTGGCAACGCAAACTGTGCCACAGGCGAGCAGGGCGATTCCGTTTCGCAGCGCACCAACGAAGAAGCCGCGCGCCGCATGAGCTTCACTCCGCAGGAGCTTTTCGTCTGTTCCACCGGCGTGATCGGGGTTCAACTTCCAGTCGAAAAAATCCTGCGCGCTCTTCCCTCACTCGCGCGCAATCGCAGAGCCTCGGCCCGTTCATTTACCGAACTTTCTCTTGCGATCTGCACGACGGACACTCGCCCCAAAACCGCTTCCGCATCTTTCAAGATGTCAGGAAAACGGATTCACGTGCTTGGCTGCGCGAAGGGCGCGGGAATGATTCACCCGAACATGGCCACTACGCTGGCTTTTGTAGTTACCGACGCCGCGATTTCGCCAACGCTTCTGCAAAGGACGTTACGCGACGTGACTGGCCGCACTTTCAATGCCATCAGCGTGGACGGCGACACGTCTACCAACGACACGTTGCTCGTTCTCGCAAATGGCGCCGCGGGAGCGACACAAATCGCCTCAAACAGCAAGTCACACCGCCAATTTACCGCTGCGCTTGAAGTAGTCTGCGGCTCGTTGGCGCAACAGATTGTTGCCGATGGCGAGGGCGCACAACGCGTAATCGAAATCGAAGTGCGCGGCGCGCGGACTGAGTCGGCCGCGCGCAAGATCGCCGAGACGATCGCCACATCTCCACTGGTGAAGACAGCCTTCGCAGGAGGCGATCCGAACTGGGGACGCATTTTCGCCGCTGCGGGCCGTTCGGGAGTGAAGTTCGATCCATCACTCGTCGAAATCACGATGGCCGGAATCAAGGTGCTGCGCAAGGGCCAGCCGCTCGATTTCAACGAACGCGCCGCATCCAACAAACTGCTCGCCGATCACGTGCCCATCGTGGTGGATTTGCACGCCGGGAAATCCCGCGCGCGCTACTGGACCTGCGACTTCACCGCGGAATACGTGCGCATCAACGCGTCCTATCGCACTTAGCCGCAGTTCAGCTCTCCCACTTCCAATCCGCAAACTGTTCGCGCAGCGCCATCTTTTTGAACTTGCCGACGCTTGTCCGCGGAATTGCCTCCACAAACACAAACGCGTCGGGAAGCTGCCACTTGGCAAATTTCGCCGCCAGAAAGGCTCGCAGTTCTTCCGGCTTTGCGCTCTTTCCATCCTTTAACACGACCGCGGCCAGAGGGCGTTCCTGCCACTTCGGGTGAGGCACGCCGACTACACACGCTTCTTTCACCGCGGGATGACCCATCAGTGTATTTTCCAGATCGACCGAACTGATCCACTCGCCGCCGCTCTTCACCAGGTCTTTCGCGCGGTCCACAATCTTTACGACGCCGTGGCGGTCAATCGTAGCGACGTCTCCGGTCTTGAACCATCCATCCTCCGTCCAGCGATGCGCCTGATCGGGAGACTCGAAGTAATGACTCGCCACCCACGGTCCACGCACTTCGATCTCGCCCGGCGTTTGGTCATCCCAGGGAGCTTCGCCTTCCGGCCGCATCGTCCGCAATTCCAGGAACGGCACGGGCCAACCCTGTTTCGCGCGAGCTTCATACTTTGCTTCTTCGGGCCACTCTTGCATTTCCGCTTTCAAACGGCCGGTTGTGGCCAGCGGAGTCGTTTCGGTCATGCCCCACAAGTGAATCAAATGAAGTCCGTGGCTATCCAGCCGGCGGATCAACTCCAACGGCGGCGCGGTCCCGCCGCAAATGATGCGCACCAGCCAGTCGAATTTCCATCGCCCGGGGTTTTTCTCAAGTGTGTCCAGGACGCCGATCCAAACCGTCGGCACGCCGCTGACAAAAGTCGCGCGCTCCTGCACCATCCAGTCAAGCAGTCCTTCGGGTTCAACGTTCGGACCGCTGAGCATCAGCTTCGCCCCGGTCATGACGCATGTGAAGGGAACGCCCCACGCGTTTGCGTGGAACATCGGCGCCACAGGAAGGACCGTGTCACTGTTGCTGAGGGCGAACGCATCCGCTGCGCACGACGCAAACGAATGGAGCACCAGCGAGCGGTGCGAATAGATCACGCCCTTCGAACATCCCGTGGTACCGGACGTGAAACACATCGCTGCGCCGTCATTTTCGTCAATCTCCGGATATGCAAAATCTTCATCGGCGTCGGCTAACAGTTCTTCCAAGTTCAAAAAACCTTCCGGCACTGCACCGCCGCAGCCGTATGGAGCGACAATTACCTTTTCGAACGGCGCGTCGGCGCGAAATCTTTCCAGCACCGGCAATAAAACGTCATCGATGATCAGAAAGCGATCCCGCGCGCATTGCGCAATCACCGCGATTTCGTGCGGATGCAAGCGAAGGTTCAGCGTGTGCAGGATGCCACCGGCACAGGGCACGCCGAAAAATGCGTCGAGATGCCCGGCGTGATTCCACATCATCGAAGCCACTCGATCGCCCCGCTGCAGCCCCAGTTTTGTCAGGGCGCTCCCAAGCCGGCGCGCCCGCTTGTAGAACGTTCCATAGTTTGTTGCAACGACTGAGCGGTCCGGCCTGCGCGAAAGAATTTCGACGTCCGGAAAGAGCCTGCCGGCTCGCTCCAGCAACGCTGTAAGTGTCAGGGGAAAATCCATCATGGTGCCGCGCATCTGGTCCTCCGGCCGGCGCCAGGGTTTCAGGGTCTGTTTTACAAACCCTGACTTGTAAGGGTTTCAGGGTCTGTTTTACAAACCCTGACTTGTAAGGGCTTCAGGTCTGTTTCTGCAAGCCTTGACCTAACACATTTGCCGGAATCCTATCACCAATTTGAATCAGCCGTACTCGTCCGGTCGCGCCCGGGCCATGCCCCCTTTCGCAGCAATTTCCCATTGCAAAACCTGTCAATTTCTTGGACGATGCAACTGACCGCTGGAGCGCCCGATTCGGTACCCCAGGTTTTAGGGCCTGCGCCAATTGCCCTTGATCGCAAGGTGGATTCGGTTCTCCGGACTGCCCGTAAGGATCGTCACGGCCCTCCAGCGCGCTCCGCGACAGTTGTTCGTTCCGGGCAGAAGGAGTTCGTCAGTGAAGAAGCTCTATGTTGGTAATCTTCCGTTTTCCGCTACGGAAGATTCGCTCCATGATTTTTTCTCGCAGGCTGGTGTCAATCCCTCGGCAGTTAATCTCATTCGCGATCGGTTCACGGGCCAGTCGCGTGGGTTTGCCTTCGTCGAAATCGCAAACGATGAAGAAGCTGACCGCGCGGTCAATTCGATGAACGGACAGAACTTCGGTGGGCGCAACCTCGTGGTCAATGAAGCGCGTCCGCAGGAGCAGCGCGGCGGCGGAGGCGGCGGTGGCCGCGGCTTTGGTGGCGGCGGTGGCGGTGGCCGCGGCGGTCACGGTGGCGGCGGTGGACGGGGCCGCGGCGATCGTGGAGATCGTGGCGACCGCGGTGATCGCGGCAATCGCTGGTAACGATTCCTTCCCCCCAATAACCAGCAGCTTTGGGCAGGCGGCTGCATACACGCGGCCGCTTCACACTTGCCTTTTTTCTGAGTCCGCTATAGGTTTGCCCGCACACGTCAGGTGCGCTATCGGTGTATTTGCGTTGTCATAGGGACGTCAACAGGCGGCAACTTTCTCCGCAGTGACGGGTTTGAAACACTGAACTACGAAAGTCTGTTGACCGGCGGTTTGTGAAGTATCGTATCGCTGCGTGGCAGCGGTTTTTCACGTACTGGACGCTCCAACCGGTTTTTGGGATTTGCGGGTAGGGACTCCGGTGAACCTTTTGGAAACCATAGGCATCCAATGTTTTCAGCCGGCCGTAGAAATAAGAGGGCTTCAGCCATGGCCGACGAGACTTTTGAAAAGGAAACTGGACCGGGAACTTTAATTGCCATGACCACTTGGCAAAAACGCGATTGGCAGCAATTTTACGAAATTGCCCGCCGTCCCTGGCGCCGTCACCGGCCGCCCCGCCCCGTCTATCCTTCGGGGCTCAATCGCGTTGCGCCCGCCCAGGGTTTTAGCTTGTCCGAATTGGACGACGCTGGTGTGGATCTCGATCTCGCCGAAAGCCTAGGACTGCCCGTAGATGCAGGACGCATCGGTGTCTACGGCCCCAACGTTTCCGTCCTGCGCGACTTCATTCGCGCCACCCGCCCGCTCTAAGTTTCGCCCTATTTAGGACGCGTGCGTCACAAGTACCACTCTACGTCATTCGTTTCCTTCACTTTTCTTCTCGATCAATTTCGGATTAACCATTTTAACGTCCTCGTCACTCACTTCGATTAATTCGCCCTTTGCTTCCTGCGGTCTCAGAAATTCCGCATCTTCCCATTCGTCTTGCTCGATTCCTGCCCAGGCGAAAATCCTGTAGGTGCCAGGCGCCAGCCCATGCAGGTCATATTTCCCGTACTGATCTGTGGTTTGTGATTTAAACAAACGAGAATCGCTGCGTCGCCCCTCGTCCGGCACCGCCACCACCCAGACTCCCGCCGCCGGTAACCCATCCTGATTCACCACGGCTCCCTGCACCCTCGCCCCGCGCGAACTGATCGTGATTTCCAGTGGCGCTCCGCCCCCTTTGCTCACCGTGATCGTAGTGTCCTTCGCCCGCGTGTCGCCGTATTGAATCTCTTTCAAATAGCAGTCTCTTGAGATCCCGTTGGCGTTGACTCGGTAGTCTCCTTCACCAACATCCTTCACCGCAAATTGCTGGTTTGGCCCGACGCGTGCCGAAGGTCCGCCCCAAAACTGAATGAGTTCGGGCGCCAGCCGCACTTGCAGTTCGCTTCCTTCCAGGCTGGGTTTGCCTTCCCACTTCACCCGCCCGGGAACGGTCGCGCCGCTGCCGATGGTTAGCGCGATCCCCTCGAGGTCGCTCTCCGCAATGTCCACCTTTTCCTGTGCCGTGTAGAGCTTTCCGTCGTCGAACCAATAAGCGAACAGCACATATGAACCGGGGATTACATTGGCAAGCTCGAACGATCCGTCCGATTTCTTCACCGAACCTGACGCGCCAGATGCCCACTCCAGTTGTTTTCCCCGAGGAATGAGTTCTAGCTCAACTTCTCTCCCCCCTTTACGGGTGACTTGGTTGAATACTTTTCCTTGAATGCGATAAACCAGCACTTCCTTCAGCGCGATGTCTGTTCCAGCGACCTCCTCGCCTTCCTTAACTGAAATCAGCGATGCCTTCGCCAAGTCCGTTGTTCCCGGATAGTAAGTCTTGGTGAATGCTCGCTCCCCATCTTGTTTCGATGCGGCGTTGAATTCGCGGTCCCCGTGCACTTGTCCCCAGTCGGACTCCGTCGCGCTGACGTAATACCTCCCTGGAGCCAGTCCAAACAGCCGGAACTGCCCCAGGTCGTTGGTTTGCGCCCAGCCGTTTGTTGCAAGCGTCCTCTTCCCTTCGTGGTAAGTCTCGCGCGAAGCCGCGACCGCTGCGCTCTGCACCGGCTCGCCATCCTCATCAAACACTCGGCCTGTAATCACCGCCGCGGGAACCAATTTGAACACCAAGTCGTGCCGGTTTTCGCCCGTCATCAAGGTGAACGCGGCTCCCGGGTCACTCAGCTTCCTCTGCCCGTACTCCGCCGTCACATAACCATTCCGCGAAACGCTTAACTTGTACCTTCCCGCTGGTACGTTCTTCAGCGCGAACCGCCCATCGGTGCCTGTTTTTGCCGCAATAGTATGCTCGCGATCGTTTTCAGCGCTTAACTGCACCAGCGCATTCTTGAGCGGTGATCCGTCCGCCATCTTCACGACCAAGCCCGAAACGCGGCACGTTTCTTCCTTCGCTGCTTGGCCTGCGCTGCTTGGTCCTGCGGGAGGTGCGGTGGAAGTCGCCGGCGCTTGCGCTTGCGAACCAGGTTCAAAAAGCAACATGCCCAGCATCGCTCCCATCGCAATGGCTCGCCAGAAGTGCCAGCCTCGCATCGCAGATCTCCTGTTCCTTCGCCCTTGCCCTAGCACGCAAATCAGCCCTATCTGCCAACCGCCCTTTTTGATTGATTGGATGTTATGATCTTGATATAATACTTCTGCATAAAGCTGCGCAAGTCCTTCTTACGGCTGCAGCTATCTGGTAAGCCCTTTCTTTCGATCCTCTTACGGTTTTCGAGCGTGTAACTCCTTTCTTTTGATACTCTTCGCTTTCCTCTATATCCCTCGCCTTTTGTTATCAACAATCTTGCAAACACGAGGGTAGGGAGGGGCTAACGTTCGTGGCCAAGCTCGCGCAGCTTCCGCTCGACCCCCGCCGCCCCACCGAGACCGTTTGTCAACGTGTGCGGTTACCTCGTAAAATAAGGGTCTGACGCGACGGTATGGCCTCCCCTTTTAACATCATCTCGAACTCGGCGCCTCCGCCGGTGCCTTCTCCCAATGCCCATCCGCGGCCGGACTGGCTACGCGTGAAATTTTTGGGCGGCGAGCGCTATCAGGACCTGAAGCGCATCATGCGCACGCTCGATCTGCACACAGTTTGCGAATCGGCGCGCTGTCCCAACATGGGCGAATGCTGGGAGCATGGCACTGCTACGTTCATGATTCTGGGCGACATTTGTACGCGTGCTTGCGGTTTCTGTGCAGTTCCCTCCGGCAAACCCGTTGGCCCGCCGGATGAAGCAGAGCCGCATCGTGTGGCCGAAGCGGTTGCGCGCATGGGTTTGCGCTACGCGGTAGTCACCAGCGTGAACCGCGATGATCAGCCCGACGGCGGCTCCGCCATTTTTGCCCGTACCATTGAAGAAATTCGCCGCCGCGTTCCCGGCTGCAAGGTCGAAGTATTAATTCCTGATTTTCGCGGCAACTGGGATGCGCTGAACACTGTTCTGGCCGTCAAGCCGGACGTGTTGAACCACAATACCGAAACCGTGCCGCGTCTTTACCGCCAAGTGCGCAAAGGCGCGGTATACGAGCGCTCGCTCGAGGTTCTTCGCCGCGCGAAAGAAACTCATCCCGATGTGCCGACAAAATCCGGACTGATGCTAGGCCTCGGCGAAGAAAAGCACGAAGTGCTTTCCACCATGCAAGAACTCACCGCGCAAGGCACCGACATTCTCACGCTAGGCCAGTATTTGCAGCCCACACGCGATCACTTGCCGATCGTCCGCTACGTCCACCCCGACGAATTTTCCGAATACAAAGTTGCCGGTGAACAGATGGGCTTCAAGCACGTCGAAGCCGGCCCTCTCGTCCGCTCTTCCTACCACGCCTTCGACCAATCCGAATTCGCCGTTCGCTAATCGGGAACTTGAGAACCTATTCCGGTTTCTAACCAATCAAGCACAAAAACCACCGCTCTTGCTAGAGCCAACTCGTGAGAAGTTACCTGCTCATTCCCGTAGGTGTGGCCCTCTATTCGCTTCTCGAAGCCGCGCTTCTTTTTTCTATTGTAGTGGGCGGACCTTTCGGAACAGGAGAAACCACGAATCGTTTTCCGGGGCTCGCAGCTCTTGCGCAGTTGCTACTTATACCGGGTGCTGCCTGTCTCTTCTCCGGTTTTGCGTACGGCAAGCGTGGGTGCATCCGCAGGGCCTTTTTGATATTTCTGCTCATCTGGTCGCCGGCACTATCTCTCTTTCTCCCTGCCCTGCTGCTGGAAAGTCTAGGTGCAACGCAGTTCGTACTGCCATGGGTCGGCCCGGCTTTGGCGCTCCTCCTTTTGATTCTTGGGCTGGTCGCTTTTTTCTTTGTTGCAAGAGCCGCGGCGCGGGATTCCGTGAAGCAGGAAGAGAGGAGATGGCTGGCGGACCGTAGATTGAATCTCGGATTCAGCGAACGCAAGAAGCGAAACAGGGCATTCCGGGTTGCTTTATTTCTCCCGACACTGACTGTCCTACTTGTCTTTTTGTTTCTTCCTCAGATTTGGCGTTGCCTCTCACACCTGAATCGTCGCCCATCGCAGGCGTTGATCAGATACCGCATTCGCGTGCCGATTACTTGGGTCATCTTTGGCCGCTGGCAAGTGCCAGAAACCGGCGAAGCAAGCATCTCTGGCATCGGAACTAATGAAAGCGCTCTGAAATTGCTGAAATGCTGCCGCCCAGGGCCCCAGGTTTTCGAATGGGGCCTCTCCGTCGAGCCTTATAGTGGGTGGTCCAAAGACAAACTGGAATCGCGCGGTCGGAGTCCTTGCAACGCCGT